>Ga0306923_10001279_pt1 | contig 22082 bp, 19 predicted proteins | sample sta12Can44000108_FD_203841 | JGI IMG/M metagenome (GOLD analysis project Ga0306923, IMG submission 203841) | Lab enrichment of tropical soil microbial communities from Luquillo Experimental Forest, Puerto Rico - statanox.12C.anox.44.000.108 (v2)... | ecosystem: Environmental > Terrestrial >... | reverse complement strand
TCGCCCGCCGGGTGGAAGAGCCGGCGCTGCACGCCGCGGGCGTCCGGCACGTGAACGACCTGCCGGACGCGGACTGGCGGCGGCTGCGGGCGGAGCTGCACTCACAGCGGATGCTGGGGATGGCGCTGGACGCCGGCGGGCACCTCACCCACGGGTTCCGGCCGAACATCTCCGGGAAGCTGTTCGAGCAGGCCAGCTACGGGACCGACCCGGAGACAGGGCTGCTGGACTACGACGCCATCGCCGCCCTCGCGCGGGAGTTCCGGCCGCTGGTGCTCCTGGCCGGGTACTCGGCGTACCCGCGTAACCCTGATTTCCGGGTGCTGCGCGAGATCGCCGATGAGGTGGGCGCCACCTTCATGGTCGACATGGCGCACTTCGCTGGCCTGGTGGCCGGCGGCGTGCTCACCGGCGATCTCGATCCGGTGGCGCACGCGGAGGTGGTCACGTCGACCACGCACAAGTCGCTGCGCGGCCCGCGCGGCGGGTTCGTGCTGTGCGCCGAAGAGTACGCACCGTTCGTCGACAAGGGCTGCCCGATGGTGCTCGGCGGCCCGCTGCCGCACGTGATGGCCGCCAAGGCGGTCGCGTTCGCCGAGGCGCGCCAGCCCTCGTTCGCCGCGTACGCGTCCGCGATCGCCGGCAACGCCCAGGCGCTGGCGGCGGGCCTATTGCGGCGCGGGGTCCGGCTGGTGACCGGCGGCACCAGCAACCACATCGTGCTGGCCGACGTGGCGGCCAGCTTCGGGCTGACGGGCCGCCAGGCGGAATCCGCCCTGCTCGACGCCGGCGTCGTGACGAACCGCAACAGCGTGCCACGTGACCCCAACGGGGCCTGGTACACCTCCGGGATCCGGCTGGGCACCCCGGCGCTGACCACGCTGGGGTTCGGCCCCGACGAGCTCGACGAGATCGCCGGCATCATCACCACCGCGCTGCGCGCCACCACGCCCGCGGCGGCCACCGCCAGGGCGAAGTACATCCTCGACGCCAAGATCGCAGCGGGCTGCCGGGACCGGTGCGCCGACCTGCTCTCCCGCCACCCGCTCTACCCGGGAATCGAGCTGTGACCCGGTAACTATCCGGGCCCGCGGCTAGCATGAGAGGTGATGACCGAACGCAAGCCGCAAGGCATGAGCTTCAACTCGTGGATCGACCAGCAGATCGCCGACGCGGAGGAGCGCGGGGTGTTCGACAACCTGCCGGGCGCGGGCAAGCCGCTCGGGCTCAAGCCGGAGGGCGGCGGCGATTACGGGCAGGCCTGGATCCACGATTACGCGCGCCGCGAGGGCGTGCCGCCGGAGGAGTTCCTGCCCACCCCGTTGCGCCTGCGAAAAGAGATCGAGCGGCTGACCGAGGCCGTGGCGGAGATGAGCTCGGAGCAGGAGGTCCGCGACACCGTCGGGGATCTCAACCGGCGGATCCTCGAGTGGCGGCGGTTTTCCGAAGGCCCGCCCATCTACGTCCGGCTGGTGAGCAAAGAAGAGATGCTGGACCGCTGGCGGTCGGCCCAGGCGGCCCAGGCGGCGAAGCGGGCACGGCCGCCGGCGCGGCTCGTGGCTGACCCGGTACCGGAAACCTCGCGCGGGCGGCGCGGCTGGCGGTGGTGGCGGCGCGCCCGGGGCGCGGGGGCGTGAGATGACCACTCGTCCCTGGGTGCTCATCGGCGTCCCCACCAGCGCGGGCGCCCACCACGCCGGGCAGGAACGGGCGCCCGCGGCCCTGCGCGCGGCGGGCTTCCTCGACCGGCTGCGCGCGGCCGGGATCGCCGTGACCGACGGCGGAGACCTGCCCGCGACGCCGTTCCAGGTGTCGCCGGGCCGGTACCGGAACCTCGCCGCGGTCGCCCGGGTCGCCGCGCAGGTGCGTGACCGGGTGTCGGCGGTGCTCGCCGACGGGGGAGCGCCCCTGGTCGTCGGCGGTGACTGCACGATCACCCTCGGCGTCGCCGCGGCGTTCGGCCCGGATCTCCGGCTGGTGTACGAGGACGGCGACACCGACCTCGGCGGGCTGGGCAACGCCGACACTCCCGGCTCCGGCATCCTCGACTCGACGGGCGTCGCGCACCTGCTGGGCGAGGGCGCGCCAGAACTGGCGGGACTCGGCCCCGCAGTGCCGCTCGTCGCGCCGGACCGGCTGGCGCTTGTTGGCGGCGATCCGCGTGAGACGACGGATGAGGGGCGGGACTATCTCGCCGCCCGCGGCGTCCGCCTGCTGGAAGGACCGGCGCTCGCGGCCTCTCCCGAGGGGACGGCACGGCAGGCGCTGGACGCGGTCGGGCCGGCGGGGCCGCTGCTCGTGCACTTCGACGTCGACGTCATCGACTCGGGCGAGCTGCCGCTGGCGAATTTCCCGCACTACGGCTCGGGGGTCACGGCCGCGGCGGCGTTCGGCTGCCTGCGCGAGCTGTGCCAGGCAGGCTCGCCGTCCGGCCTGGTGCTCACCGAGGTGAACCCGACACACGACCCCTCCGGTGAGCTGCTCGGCCGCTACATTGACGGCGTCGTGGGAGCCCTGGCGGCCAGCGGGGGAGGTGACCCCGGTCCCGCGCGATGACCTCGGACAGGAGGTGACGATCAGCCGCCCGGCGCGGCGGGTCGTCTCCCTGGTGCCCTCGCTCACCGAGTCGGTGGCCGACACGCGCCCAGACGCCCTGGCCGGCGCCACCATCTGGTGCACGCACCCGGCGGACCTTGACGTGCCGCGGGTCAGGGGGACCAAGAACCCCGATCTGTCCGCCATCGCGGACCTGAAGCCCGACCTCGTGCTCGCCAACCAGGAAGAGAACCGGCGCGTTGACGTGGAGCGGCTGCGCGCGGCCGGGATTCCCGTCTGGGTGACGGTGATCAGGACCCTGGACGAGGCGATCGCCTCGCTGCGCCGGATGTTCGGCACGGCGCTGGGCTGGCCCGATCCGCCGTGGCTGGCCGAGGCCGAACGGGTGTGGCGCGAGCCGGCGCCGGGGCCGCGGCTCACCGTGGCCATCCCGGTGTGGCGCGACCCCTGGATGGTCGTCGGGTCAGCCACCTTCACCGGCGACGTCGCCGCGCGGCTGGGGCTGGACAACGTGTACCGCGACGATCCCGGCCGCTACCCGAAGGTCGACCTCGCGGACCTCGCCGCGCGCCAGCCCGATGTCGTCGTGCTGCCCGACGAGCCCTACGCCTTCAGCGCCAGTGACGGACCGGAGATGTTCCCCGGCCGGCAGGTGGCGCTCGTCGAAGGCCGGAGCCTGACCTGGTACGGCCCGTCGCTGGTCAGCGCCCGGTCCCTGTTGACCGCTCAGCTGGCGGCGCGGCGATAGGCGCATTGTGATCACTATGATCTTTCCATGCAGGCTACGAGCAGGCGCCGGACGGGCGCGCCGGACAGCATCTCGCGCCAGCGCGTCATCGACGCCGCGATCGCGTGCATTATCGACCAGGGCTTTTACCGGGCGAGTTCCAATGCCATCGCCGAGCGGGCGGGCGTCACCTGGGGCGTGATCCAGTACCACTTCGGCACCCGCGAGGCGCTGATGCTGGCGGTGCTCGAAGAGGGCACGCGGCGCCTGAACGACATCGTGGTGACGGCCGAGATCACCGGTGAGACGGTCACCGAGCGCGTCGCGCAGTACATGGACATTCTCCTGAAGTACTACGGCTCGCTGGACTATCTCGCGTTCTCCCAGGTACTCATCAACCTCACGCACGATCCGCGGACGTCACAGCAGACGCGGGAGACGATGGCGCGCATCGGCGAGTCGGCCAATCCGGAGCTTAACCGCCTGCAGCGAAAGGTCCTCGCAGGCACCGGCATCCGGCGGCCGGCGGTCCGGTCCCTGCTGTTTCACGCGCTGCGCGGCCTCGCGCTCAGCCACGTCATGCTGGAGACCCTGCCAGAGCAGCCACAGACGCCGCGGCACTTCCCCGAGCAGCGGAGGCTGCTCGCCGAGGCGCTCGGCATGCTCATCGAAGCCCAGAGCCAGCCGTAGTAGCCTTCCGCTATGCGAGCTGCCTGGGTTACCGTCCTCGACGGGCCGGAGTCGGTTGTCGTCCGCGAGACCGGCGAGCCGCCGGCCAATCCGTCAGCAGTGCGGATCGACGTGGCGGCGGCGGGCATTACCTTCCCCGATCTGCTGCTCACCCGCGGCACGTACCAGATCAAGCCCGAACTGCCGTTCGTCCCCGGTTCGGAGGTCGCCGGGGTGGTGCGGTCCGCTCCCGAGGGCAGCGGGTTCGCCGCCGGGCAGCGGGTGGCGGCGTTCCCGTCGTTCGGGGGGTTCTCTGAGGTCGTCGACGTCGACCCCGGCAGGGTGTTCCCGCTGCCGGACCGGCTGTCACTCACCGAGGCGTGCGCGGTGCCGATGAACTACATGACCATGCATTTCGCGCTGACTCACCGGGGCGGCCTGCGGGCTGGCGAGACCGTGCTGGTGCACGGTGCCGCCGGCGGCGTCGGGACGGCCGCCCTGCAACTGATCCGCGCGTACGGCGCGCGTTCCATCGCGGTGGTCTCCAGCGAGGAGAAGTCGGCGGTCGCCAAGTCCGCGGGCGCGGACGAGGTCGTGCTGGCGGCCGGCTTCCGCGAGCACGTCGCCGAGCTCACCGGCGGTCAGGGCGTGGACATGGTGGTGGACCCGGTGGGCGGCGACCGCTTCACCGATTCCCTGCGCTCCCTCGCCACCGACGGCCGGCTGCTGGTCATCGGCTTCACCGGCGGCGAGATCCCGACGGTGCGGGTCAACCGCCTGCTGCTCAACAACATCGCCGTCGTGGGCGTCGGCTGGGGCGCCTACTGGCTAAAGCACCCGGGGTACCTGCAGGAGCAGTGGCGCGAACTGCTGCCGCTGATGGAAACCGGGCAGCTCGTCCCGCCGGTGGGGGCGGTCTACCCGCTGGAGGAGGCGGGCGCCGCCCTGGCCGAGATGGAGGGGCGCAGGACGAAAGGCCAGACCGTCCTGCGCATGGCACAGCCGGAGTGACATCCGCGCTTACCTGCCATCCCGAACGGGCCGGTGGCTGCTGGCAGATGTCACCGGCCCGTTCGGGATGATGGGGTTACCCGCGAAGCAGCCGGACGGGGATGTCGGCGTGGCGGGACCGCACGTACTCGCCAAGGCCCTTGGCCTGCGGGTCCGGGCGGGCGGACGCGGCGACGCCCTCGCCGAGCAGGCCGGTCACGACGAAGTTCAGCGCGCGCAGCCGGGGCAGCTCGTAGCGGCGGACGGGCAGTCCGGCGGCTTCGGTGAGCAGTTCCCTGAGCCGGTCAGCGGTCAGGTAGGCCGCGAGCCAGGTGAACTCCTCGGGGGTGCGCGTCCACAGGCCGATGTTGGCGTTGCCGCCCTTGTCGCCGGAACGGGCCCCGCAGATGGCACCCAGCGGCGCCCGTTCGGTCGGCTCGGCCGGACGCGCCGTCGCGGGCGGGCGGGGCGGGCTCGTCCAGCGGCGCGGCCCGCCGCCCGGCGTGTGCGGGATCTCGCGCGCCGTGCCGTCCGGCAGGACGACGGTGTGCCGGATCAGCTCCGACGGGACGAGGGCCGGCCAGTACACCCCGTAAGAGGTCTCCGGGGTCGGCGGCGTGGTGGTGTGGAAGCCGGCGTAGCCGCCCAGGGCGAGTTCCATCGTGGCGTTGGAGAACCGGCGGCCGACCTTGCGGGGGTCCCGGTCCTTGACGGTGATCCGCAGATGCGCGGTGGCCTGCTCGTTGCTCGGCGCGTCGGGCGTGTCGAAGCGCAGCAGCCGCACGTCGACGTCACCGAACTGCTCGCGGCCGCCGAGGATCCCGAACAGCTCCTCGGCGGCCCACGCCGCCTTCGCCTCGATGTCGAGCCCGGTCAGCACCAGCGTCATCGTGTTGCGGTACCCGGCGTCGAAGTTGACCGCGACCTTCGCGGTCGCGGGCGGCGGGCTGCCGCGGACCCCGGAGATCGCGACGCGGCCGGGGCCGGCCTGGGCCAGCTCGGCCGTGTCGAAGTGGGCGATCACGTCCGGGTTGGCGTATTCGGGTTCGGCGATCTCGTACAGCAGCTGGGCGGTCACCGTCCCCACGGAGACCAGGCCGCCGGTGCCGGGGTGCTTGGTGATCACGCTGCTGCCGTCGTGGGCGACCTCGGCGATGGGGAACCCCGGGTAGCGGTGGTCGGTGATCTCGTCGAGGAACGAGTAGTTGCCGCCGGTGGCCTGCGGGCCGCACTCGATGACGTGGCCGGCGACGAGGGCGCCCGCTAGGGCGTCGAAGTCGTCGCGGGCCCAGCCGTGCCACCAGGCGGCGGGGCCGGTGACGAGCGACGCGTCGGTGATGCGCGGGCAGACCACGACGTCCGCGCCGGCGCTGAGCGCCGCCGTGATGCCCCAGCCGCCGAGGTAGGCGTTCGCGGTGGCGGGTTCGGCGGTGACGGCGGCGAGCGGCTGGCCGGTGTCCATGTTGGCCAGCGGGTGGCCCGCGGCGCGCAGTTCGTCCAGCCGGGGGAGCAGGTCGTCGCCGGTGATGTAGGCGATCTCGGGGCGCAGGCCGAGTTTTCCGGCGAGTTCTCCGGCCCGTTGCGCGAACGCGGCCGGGTTGAGCCCGCCGGCGTTGGTGACGATCTTGATGCCGCGGTCCAGGCAGGTGCCGAGCACCTGCTCCAGGTGGCCGAGGGCGGTGCGCGCGTACCCGGCGTCCGGGTCCTTGCGGCGTGCCTTCCAGAGGATGAGCATGGTCAGTTCGGCCAGGTAGTCGCCGGTGAGCACGTCGATGGGGCCGCCGTCGACCATCTCCCGCGCGGCGGCGTCCCGGTCGCCGTAGAACCCCGAGGAGTTGGCGATGAGCACCGGTCGTCTGGTCATGGCGTCGGTTGCGGGCCTGGCGTCCCGCGCGGGGGGCGGCCGGGGCCAGGCGGGCCGGCGAACGCCTGCGCGATGTCGAGCCACTGCCCGGCGACCGGGCCGGCGGCGCGCAGCGACGTGTCGGCCAGGTGCCTGCGCTGGGTGACGACCAGGCAGAAGTCCAGCGCGGGGCCGGTGACGCGGTCGGCGGCGTCCGGCGGGCCCCAGGTCCACGCGGTCCCGTCGGGGGCGGTGAGGTCCACCCGGACCGGGCGGTCCGGGGCCGGCAGGCCGCGCAGCGCGAAGCTGAAGCCCATCGTGCGGACGCCCAGGTGCGCGATGTGGCGGAGCCGGGCGGTGGGCTTGCTGGGCATGCCGAGAGCGTCGGTGATGTCGAGGCCGTGGGCCCAGGTCTCCATCAGCCGCGCGGTCACGGACGAGGCCGGGCTCATGTCAGGGCCGTACCAGGGCAGCCGCCTGCCCGGGTCGATGGCGCCGAACGTCGCCAGGTACTCCGCCCTGGCCCGGCGGAACCAGGCGAGCAGGTCGGCCGCGGCGAGGCCGCGGTAGCGGGCCGCGACCTGGTCGGGGAAGTCGCCGCCCAGGGCGGTGAGCCCGGCGGCCTCGGCGCGGAAGCGCTCGGGGTCGGCCGCGGAGCGGGTGGCGGCCTCATCGAAGAAGGTCAGGTGGCTGACCTGGTCGGCGACGCTCCAGCCGGCGGCGGGGGTGGGCGTGCGCCACGCGGCCGCGGGCAGCGGTGCCAGGACGGCGTCCAGGTCGGCGGTCTCGGCGGCGAGGTCGGCGGCGAGGTCGGCGACGAGGCCTGGCAGGTCGGCGGGCATCAGCGGCCGCTCCATTCCGGGGGGCGCTTGTCGCGGAAGGCGCGCGGCCCCTCCTGGGCGTCCGCGCTGTTGTAGACCGGTTCCCAGATCCTGTCCGCCGCCGCCAATTCCGCGGCGAAGCGGTCGCGCGCGGCCAGGTACACGGTCCGCTTGCTGGCCAGCACCGACAGCGGCGCGTTCGCCGCGATCCGCGTGGCGAGCTCCTGCGTTTTCTGGCGCAGCTCCGCTAGCGGCACTACCTGGTTGACCAGGCCGATCTCGTAAGCGCGGGCCGCGCTGACCGGGTCGCCGGTGAGCACCATCTCCATCGCCACCCGGGGCGGGATCAGCCAGGGCAGCGGCACGGCCCACGGCGAGCCGCGGCCGACCTTGACCTCGGTGACGGCGAACCGGGCGCTGTCGGCGGCCACGCACAGGTCGCAGTTCATCGCCAGCAGGAAGCCGCCGGCGTACGCCACTCCGTTCACGGCGGCGATCGTCGGCTTGGGCACGTCGATGTTGCGGCCGAACTGCGGCAGGAGCTCCAGCGGCGGGACGGTCAGCCCGGTGTCCGCGAACTCCTTCAGGTCCCCGCCCGCGCAGAACGCCTTGTCGCCCGCCCCGGTCAGCACGAGCACGCTCGCTGCCGTGTCGGCGTTGAAGCGGCGCACGCCCGCGAACAGGCCGTCGCGGACCTCGCGGTTGAGCGCGTTGCGCGCCTGCGGCCGGTCGATCGTGAGCCAGGCGACGCCGCGGTCGACCTCGTAGCGGACGGCGTCACTCACCGGCCGGCCCCGGCTCGTCGGCGGGCCCCGGCTCGTCGGCGGGCCCCGGCTCGTCGGCCAGGACCGCGAGCAGCGCGCCGCCGTCGACCTGCTCACCCGCGACGACCCGGATCTCGGTGACCGTGCCCGCCGCCGGGGCGGTGATCGTGTGCTCCATCTTCATCGCCTCCATCACCACGACCCGGGCCCCGGCCGCCACCCGGTCCCCGGCCGCCACCTCGACCCGGACCACGGTCCCTGGCATGGGCGCGAGCAGCGAGCCGGGCGGCGTCGCGCGGGACGGTTCGGGGAACCTCTCCACCTCGCGCAGCGCGTGCGCGCCCAGCGGGCTGTCGGCGTAGTACGTGCTGCCGGCGCGGGTGATCCGCACCCGCCGCCGGATGCCGCCGAGGTCGAAGTCGGCCAGGCCGGGTGTTATCGCGCGCGCCCTGATGTCGCCGGCGGCCTCGCCGTCGACCGAGGCGAGCAGGCCGCCGCGGGTGAGGCGGTACTCGACGGTGTGCCGCTCGCCGCCGGCGTCGAAGGTGGCCGTCTGCATGGCGCTCGGGTTGTTCCGCCAGCCGGACGGGAGGGTCGCGAGCACCTGTGCGGTCGCGCGCCGGCCGGCCTGGGCGGCGAGCGCCGCGGCCAGCAGGTGGACGCGCAGGGCTGTCGTGGCGTCGGATGCGCGGCCGCTTGCCGCCAGGCGGGCCGGCGGGTGCAGGTCCAGGTAGCCGGTGTGGATGGCGCCCGCGGCAAAGTCCGGCTCGCGCAGGATGCCGGTCAGCAGGTCCCGGTTGGTGACGACGCCGTGCACGCGGGCGCGGGACAGGGCGGCGGCGAGGGTGCCGCGGGCCTGGTCACGGGCCGGGCCCCAGGCGATCACCTTGGCCAGCATCGAGTCGTAGAAGGTGCTGACGGTTGTCCCGGACGCGAAGCCCGCGTCGACCCGCAGGCCCGGCGCGGGATCGATCTCCAGGGTGTGGATCGTGCCGCTGACCGGCAGGTAGCCCGCGGGAACGTCCTCGGCGTACAGGCGGGCCTCGATGGCGTGGCCGTCGATCCGCGCGGCCAGCACCTCATCCGGCAGCGGCTTGCCTATGGCGATGTCCAGCTGGAGCCGGACCAGGTCCAGCCCGGTGACCAGCTCGGTGACCGGGTGCTCGACCTGGAGCCGGGTGTTGACCTCGAGGAAGTAGAAGTCGCCGGAGGGGGCGAGGACGAACTCGACGGTCCCGGCGCCTTCGTAGCCGATCGCCTTGCCCGCGGCGACCGCGGCCTGGCACAGCCGCTCGCGCAGCCCGTCGTCGACCGCCGTGGAGGGGGCTTCCTCGATGATCTTCTGGTAGCGGCGCTGGATGGAGCATTCCCGCTCGAACAGGTGGGCCACGTTCCCCGCGCGGTCGCCGAGGATCTGCACCTCGATGTGCCGCGGTGACTCGACCAGCCGCTCGAGGAAAACCAGGCCATTACCGAACGCGGACGCCGCCTCCCGGCGGGCGCTCGCCACGGCTTCCGCCAGGGCCGCCTCGTCGCGGACGATCCGCATGCCGCGGCCGCCGCCGCCGAACGCGGCCTTGACAAGCAGCGGGTAGCCGACGTGGCTGGCCGCCTCGTTGAGCTGGCCGTTTTCGCCGGTGACGGTGGCGCCCGGCAGGACGGGCACGCCGGCGCTGGCCATCAGCTGCTTGGCGGCGACCTTGGAGCCCATCCGCTCGATCGCCTCGGGGGAGGGGCCGACGAACGTCAGCCCGGCCGCCGCGCAGGCGCGGGCGAAGCCCGCGTTCTCCGACAGGAACCCGTAGCCCGGGTGCACGGCGTCGGCGCCCGTCGCCCGCGCCGCCGCGATGACCGCGTCGGCCCGCAGGTAGGTGTCGGCCGGCGCGGCGCCGGGCAGCGCGACCGCCTCGTCCGCGGCGGTCACGTACGGCAGGTCCGCGTCGGGGTCGGAGAAGACGGCGACGGTGGCGATGTCCATCGCCGCGGCGGTGCGGATGATCCGCGCGGCGATCTCGCCACGGTTGGCGATGAGCAGCTTGGTGATCGCGGTCATGGTCGCCCCCCTCACATCCGGAAGACGCCGTAGCCGCGGCTGCCCCGCACCGGGGCGGAGTGCGCCGCGGACAGGGCCATCCCGAGGACGTCGCGGGTGTCGCGCGGGTCGATCACGCCGTCATCGTAGAGCCGCGCGCTGACGAAGAAGGAGTGCGACTCCCTGGTGATCTGCTCCTCGATCGCCCGTCGCCGCCCCGCGTCGGCCTCCTCGTCGAAGGGCCGCCCGCTCGCGGCGGCCGCCTGGCGGCCGACGATCGACAGCACCCCGGCGAGCTGCTGGGCGCCCATGACGGCGAGCTTGGCGCCGACCCAGGCGAACATGAACCGCGGGTCGAAGGAACGCCCGGACATGCCGTAGTTCCCGGCGCCGAAGGAGGCGCCGGCGTTGACGGTGATGTGCGGGACGGCCGAGTTGGCCACCGCGTTGATCATCTTCGCGCCGTCCTTGATGATCCCGCCCTGCTCGTAGGCGGCGCCCACCATGTAGCCGGTCGTGTTGTGGACGAAGACCAGCGGTGTGTCGCTCTGGTTGGCCAGCAGGATGAACTCGGTGGCCTTACGCGACTCCTCGCTGAACAGCACACCCCGGGCGTTGGCGAGGATCCCGACGGGGAAGCCGTGCACCGAGGCCCAGCCGGTGACCAGGCTGGTGCCATAGCGCGGCTTGTACTCGCCGAACCGGGATCCGTCGACCACCCGGGCGAGCACCTCGCGGGGATCGTAGGGCACCCGGAAGTCGGCGGACACGATGCCGAGCAGCTCCTCGGGATCGTAAAGCGGCTCGTCGGGCGGCTCGGTCGGTCCCGGGCCGAGCTTGCGCCAGCGGGTCTCGCGGACGATCTCCCGTCCGATGCGGATGCAGTCGACCTCGTCGACGGCGAAGTAGTCGGCCAGCCCCGACACCCGCGAGTGCATGTCGGCGCCGCCCAGCTCCTCGTCGCCGGACTCCTCGCCGGTCGCCATCTTGACCAGCGGCGGGCCGCCGAGGAACACCTTGGCCTGCTGGTCGACCAGCACCGCGTAGTCGCACATGCCCGGCACATAGGCGCCGCCCGCGGTCGAGTTGCCGAACACGAGGGCGATCGTGGTGATGCCCAGCGCCGACAGCTGCGTCAGGTCGCGGAAGATCGCGCCCGCGGGGACGAAGATATCGGCCTGCGTCGGCAGGTCGGCGCCGCCGGACTCGACCAGGTAAACGACCGGCAGCCGGTTGCGCCGCGCGATCTCGAGCGCGCGCAGGTTCTTCCGCAGCGTGTACGGGTTCGCCGTGCCGCCCCGCACGGTCGGGTCGTGCGCGATGATGACGCATTCGACGCCGGACACGACGCCGACGCAGGTGACGATGCTGGCGCCCACGGTGAACTCAGTGCCCCACGCCGCCAGCGCGGACAGCTCCAGCAACGGCGAGTCCCGGTCGACGAGCAGCTCGATCCGCTCCCGGGCGAGCAGCCGGCCGCGGGCCCGGTGCCGCTGGGCGTACCGCTCGCCGCCGCCCGCCCGCGCGAGCTCCAGCTGCTCGTCGAGCGCCGTGATCGCGGCCAGGTGCGCCTCGCGGTTCGCGCGGAACGTCTCACTGCTCGTGTCCACCGTGGACCTGAGGACGGGCATGTCGCCTAGTGAATCACAAATCACTAACGGCGGGAAGGCGGGCCCTGCCCGTCTATGCCTGAGGGCACACGTGATAGACGATGGATGAAAGCAAAGGAGCTGCCTCGTGGACCTGTTCGCCGTTTCCGACAGAACCAAGCGCTACCAGGCGGATCTGCTCGCCTTCATGGACGAGCGCGTGTACCCGGCCGAGCCGGTGTACGAGGAGCAGATGCGCGCGTCAGGGGACCCGCACTATCACCCGCCGGTCATCGAGGACCTGAAGGCCGAGGCGAAGCGGCGCGGGCTGTGGAACCTGTTCCACCCGCATCCGGAGTGGGGCCCTGGCCTGACCAACCTCGAGTACGCCCCGCTGGCCGAGATCATGGGCCACAGCCCCCATCTCGCGCCGGAGGCGTGCAACTGCTCCGCCCCGGACACCGGGAACATGGAGGTGCTCACGCTGTTCGGCAGCGACGAGCACAAGGAGCGCTACCTCAAGCCACTGCTCGAGGGCACCATCCGGTCGGCGTTCGCGATGACCGAGCCCGCGGTCGCCAGCTCCGACGCGACCAACGTCGAAATGAGCATGGACCGCGATGGCGACCACTACGTGCTCAACGGCCGCAAGTGGTTCGCGTCCAACGTCATGCACAAGAACTGCCGCGTGCTGATCGTGATGGGCAAGACCGACCCGGCCGCCGCGCCGCACCGTCAGCAGTCGATGATGGTGGTCCCGCTCGACGCTCCCGGTGTTACCGTGATCCGCAGCCTGCCCGTGTTCGGCTACCAGGACCGGGAGGGACACGCCGAGATCGACTTCCGCGACGTCCGCGTTCCGGCCGCCGACGTGCTCAAGGGCGAGGGAGAGGGGTTCGCGATCAGCCAGGCCCGGCTGGGCCCGGGCCGGATTCACCACTGCATGCGCGCCATCGGCATGGCCGAGCGCGCGCTGGAGCTGATGTGCCGGCGGGCGGTCGCGCGCGTCACCTTCGGCCAGCCGCTGAGCGAGCGGTCGAACATCCAGGACTGGATCGCCGAGGCGCGAATCGACATCGAGCGAACCCGGCTGCTCGTCCTCAAGGCCGCCTGGATGATGGATACCGCCGGGAACAAGGAGGCGCGCACCGAGATCGCCGCGATCAAGGTGGCCGCGCCCGAGATGGCGCTGCGCATCGTCGACCGGGCCATCCAGGTGCACGGCGGCGGCGGGGTGACCGACGACTTCCCGCTGGCCAGCGCCTACGCGCACCTGCGCACGCTGCGCCTGGCCGACGGCCCTGACGAGGTGCACAAGCGCGCGATCGCCCACCGCGAGCTGCGCAAGTACCGCGAGGGCAGCCGGTAAGCGCCACGGGTGGCGTCGCGGGCGAGCCGGGTCCGTGTCGTCAGCCGGCCGGCGGTGCGATGCCCAGGCAGGAATACGCCATGACCTGCAGCAAGGCGGCCAGCCGGTCGTCGGCGAGGCCGCTGCGGTAGAACAGGGTGGACTGGATGGCGCCGATCGCCGCGTGCACGGCCAGCCGCAGCTCCGCGTCGGCCAGGTCCGGGCGCAGCGGCGCCAGCAGGTGGACCCACTCCTCGATGTAGTGCCGCTGGGCGCGGCGCAGCCTGCGCTGGTCCGCCTCGGGCAGCGTGTGCGCCTCCATGTGGTACACCGCCAGCACGTCCCTGTCCTCGATGGCGGCCGCTATGTGGTCGCGGACCAGTTCGGCCAGGATCCGCGCGGGACTGCCGCCCGCCGCGATGATCTCGGCGGCGCGGCCGGCGAGCCGGGCCATCCCCTGGTCCAGCATCGCGACCAGGATCGAGGTCTTGCTGTCGAAGTGCCGGTAGATCCCGGACCCGACGATGCCGGCGTCCGAGCCGATGTCGGTCATCGAGATCGCGTGGAAGCCGTGCCGGGCGCCCAGGGCGGCCGCCGAGGCGAGGATCCGCTGCTTGCGCTCGGGATCGCGCGTCCGCGACCTGGTCATCGCCATCTAGCCACCGTGACACCTCGCCGCTATGGTTGCTAGTGAATCTTACTTCACTAATGGGGTCGGACGGGCAGTGGATTTCGCGGAGACGGCCGAGCACAGGGACCTGCGTGCCGCGGTGGCGCGGATCGCGGCGTCTTTCGGGCCGAAGTATTACGCCGAGCGGGCCGCGCAGCGGCGTCCGTGCGCGGAGCTGTGGACGGCCCTGGCCCAGGCCGGCTTCCTCGGCGTCAGCATCCCCGAGGAGTTCGGCGGCGGCGGTGGCGGCCTCACCGAGCTGGCGATCGTCTGCGAGGAAATCGGCGCGCAGGGCACGCCGCTGCTGCTCCTGGTGGTGTCCGCCGCGATCTCGGGCGAGGTGATCGCCGAGTTCGGCACCGATGACCAGCGCAAAGCCTGGCTGCCTGGCCTGGCCGCGGGGACCACCAAGGTCGTGTTCGCCATCACCGAGCCCGACGCGGGGTCCAACACCCACCGGCTCGCGACGACCGCCGTCCGCGACGGCGGCGGGTGGATCTTGTCGGGCATCAAGCACTACATTTCCGGCGTCGACGAAGCGCAGGCCCTGCTGGTCGTGGCCCGGACCGGCCGCGACGAGGCAGGGAACGCGCGGCTGTCGCTGTTCCTCGTCCCCGCTGACGCGCCGGGCCTGCAGGCACGGCCGCTGCCGGTGGACATCCTGCTGCCCGAGCGCCAGTTCACGCTGACGTTCGACGAGGTCCGCCTCGGCCCGGACGCGCTCGTCGGCACCGAGGGCGACGGGTTCCGGCAGGTGTTCCACGGCCTGAACCCCGAGCGCGTCACCGGCGCGGCGCTCTGCGTCGGCGTCGCCCGGCACGTGCTGCGCACGGCGGCCAGGTACGCGGGGGAGCGCCAGGTCTGGTCGGTCCCGATCGGCGCCCACCAGGGCGTGTCGCACCCGCTCGCCAAGGCCAAGATCGAGACCGAGCTCGCGGCGCTGATGACCAGGCGGGCTGCGTGGCAGCACGACCACGGCGAGCCCGCAGGCGAGTCGTCGAACATGGCCAAGTACGCGGCGGCCGAGGCCTCCATCGCGGCCTGCGACGCCGCGATCCAGGCGCACGGCGGCAACGGCGTCGCCACCGAGTACGGGCTGCTGCCCTACTGGGGGCTGGCCAGGCTGCTGCGCATCGCACCGGTCAACCGCGAGATGGTGCTGAACTACGTGGCTCAGCACAGCCTCGGACTGCCCCGCTCTTACTGAGGAGACGACTATGGACGCGTCGCGGCCCGAGCAGGCCCGACGGCCGGCTGCTCCCGCCGGGGGACCAGGGCGAGATCGTCTACCGCGGGCCGTCCACGATGGCGGAGTACCTGAAGAATCCCGAAGCCACGCAAGAGGCGTTCGGGCACGGCTGGTTCCATTCCGGCGACGTCGGCTGGTTCGGTCCGGACGGCGTGCTGTGGTTCGCCGACCGGTACAAGGACGTGATCAAGACCGGCGGTGAGAACGTGGCCTCCATCGAGGTGGAGAAGGCCGTGTACGCGGGACCTGATCGACGAGGCCGCGCACTTAGGAGGACGCGGCTGGCTCACGGCACGGTGGGTGCGCCGGGCTGACGACTTTCGCCGCTGGGCGGCGGCAGGGCTGTTGTGATGCCGTGCTGGCGCAGGCTTTCCTGGATCCGCTGGGCGTCCGCGGCGCCGAGGTGCCCGTAGATGGCCAGTGCCCGCCGCCAGTGCGCGGCGGCGTCGCCCGGGTCGCCGTCCTGAAGCAGGCAGTGGCCGAGGCCTTCCAGGGCGAGTGCTTCCTGTAGCGGCGCGCTGATCTCCTGGGCGATAGCCAGCGCCCGGGCGTGATGGTCGCGGGCCCGCTGGCCGTCCCCGGACCGGGACAGCACCTCGCCCAGGTAGTTCAGCACCTCAGCCTGAGCCTCCCGGTCGCCGAGGTCGCAGACCATGCCCAGCGCGCGGGTCAGGCTGGCGGCGGCGGCCGGATAGTCCCCGGTCCGCAATTGCACGACGCCGAGATTACCGATGGCATCGGCCTGGCCTTGCCGGTGGCCGAGGTCGCGGAACATGCCCAGCGCCTGGGTCAGGCTGGCGGCGGCACCCGGATAGTCCCCGCTCAGCCGTTGCATCCAGCCCCGATTGTTGATGGCCACAGCCTGGCCGACCCGGTCGCCGAGGTCGCGGAACAGCGCGAGGGCCTGCTGGTAGCTGGCGGCGGCGGCCGGGTAGTCTCCGGTCCGCGATTGCACGAGACCAAGGGTGGTGATGGCCATGGCCTGGCCCGTCCGGTGGCCGATGTCGCGGGCGATGCCCAGCGCCTGCTGGCAGCTGGCGGCGGCGGCCGGGTAGTCCCCTGTCGACGCTTGTAGGGTGCCGAGATTGATCAAGGCCATGGCCTGGCCGGCCCGGTGACCGAGGTCGCGGTACAGCGCGAGGGCCTGCCGGTGGCTGGCGGCGGCGGCCGGGTAGTCCCCGGTGTCGCGCTCCACCCGGCCTTCTTGATCCAGGGCGCTGGCCTGGCCGAGCCGGTCGTCAAGGTCGCGGTAAAGCTCCAACGCTTGCTGGTGGCTGGCGGCGGCCGCCGCCAGCGCGCCGGTCGCGCGCTGCAAGATGCCCAGCTCGTTGAGGGCATCGGCCTGCCCGGCCCGGTTGTCGACATGGCGTGCCGTGGCCAGCGCGGCCTGGAGCAGCGCAGCGGACTGATCCCAGTGACCCCGGGCGAATAGGAATCCGCTAATCGCGGCGGGGATCGTGATGGCATGCCCCGGCCACCCGTTTCCGACGGCGTAGCATGCCGCCGCGTCCAGGTTCGCCCGCTCGGCGTCCAGCCAGGCCGGCGCCTGCCCGACCATGGACAGCGGCGGCGCAACGGCCGGCGGTTCGCCGGGCAGCGGCCGGGCGGCGGCGGTGGTGTTGCGAGTTTCGATATGCTGCCCGGCGGCCGCGGCGGTGTGCAGGTAGTAGTCCAGCAGTCGCCCGGCCGCGGCGTCGTCGCCGGCGACCACCAGCGCCCGGGCGTGCTCGCGGAGCAGGTCGTGCAGCCGGTACCGGCCGCGGACGGGCTCGGTCAGCAGGTAGTGATCGTACAGGCCGTCCAGGTGGCGGCGGGCAGTGGCCAGGTCGGTGCCGTCCAGGGCGGCCGCGGCGTACGCGTCGATGTCGGTGCCGGGGTGCACGCCCAGGCGGCGGAACAGCCGCTGCTCGCCGGGAGGCAGGTCCTGGTAGGACAGGTCGAACGCGGCTGCCACCGAAAGGTTCTCCGCGCGCATCAGCTCCAGCCGGCCCGCGGCCGCGGCCAGGTCGGCGGTCAGGTCCGCCGCGGTCCAGGCCGGGTGATGATGCAGCTGCCGGGCCAGCATCCCGATCGCCAGCGGCAGGTACCCGCACATCCGGGTGATCTCCCCGGCTGGCCCGTCGCCCGAGCGCAGGTCGGGGCGCCCGGCGAGCCGGGCCAGCAAGGCGGCGGCCTCGCCAGGCGTCAGGGTATCCAGGCTGATCGCCGCGGCGTCCTGCAGCGCGGTCAGGTGCCGCCGGCTGGTGATCAGCACCAGGCTGCCCGCTGTGCCCGGCAGCAGCGGGGCGACCTGCTCATGCGAGGCCGCGTCATCCAGCAGCAGCAATACCTTCTTCCCGGCCAGGTAATCACGCCATCGCGCGGCCCGGGCCTCCAGGCCAGGCGGGATCTGCTGCGCCCCCACCCCGGCGGTTAGCAGCAGGCTGGCCAGCGCATCTACTGGCTCGACCGGCCGCTGACCCGGCGTGTGGGCGTACAGCGGCAGGAAAAACTGCCCGTCCGGGTACATCCCGGCCAGCCGGTGCGCCGCGTGTACTGCGAAGGTCGTCTTGCCGATCCCCGCCATCCCGCCGATCGCGTAGATACCCACCACTTCCGCGCCGGCCGCGGCGGCGCTGGTCACCGCGTCGGTGAGCTGGGCCATTTCGGCCGTGCGGCCGACGAAGCTGGCGATGTCACGGGGCAGTGTCCGCGTCGCCGCTGCCGCCGCCGCGCCTTCGCGGGCGGCCAGCACCTGGCTCGCCGGGACCCGCCCGCGCGCCGCCGCCTCAAACAGCGCCCGCTGCGGCCCGGCCAGGCCCAGCGCACCGGCCAGTAGCCGGGCCGTGTCATGGCGTGCCGTCCGGTTCACGCCCCGTTCCAGGTCGCTGACCGCTCGTGGGGACAGTCTCGCCGCCTCGGCCAGTTCTTCCTGGGTCAGCCCGGCATCGTCCCGCAGCTGCCGCAGCAGCCCGGCGAAGCTCAGCGCAGGCTGCTCCGGCACCGGCCCATCGCCCCTTACCAGTCCGCTCGCCGTTCGCCGGGGGGACGACCGGCCACGGCACGGACAAGACCCTGCCGACAAGCCTAACAAGCGCGCTGGCAGCACGGCCAACGCGAGGCGGCAGGCCATCGGGCGGCCTCCGGCGGCGGAGTCCGGCACACGATCCTGTGGGTCACCTGTGGCTGACCTGTGTGGTGATCGCCCTGGTCGGCGGACAGCATGGCTATCGACGCTGGGAATCCCGGTACCGCGACCATCACAAAGGAGGAGTACGGCAAATGGGACTGTCCATCAACGAGACCGCGCCGGATTTCGAGGCCGACACGACCCAAGGCAGCGACGACGTGATGATCCACAACTCGGTGTCCGACCACCAGGCGACGGCGCTCTTTGGCGAGTGGAAGGCCGTCAAGCCCTACATCCGCGTCGTTTCCCAGCCGAGGTAACCCGTGCGTGCCCGTGTGGTGATCCTCGGAGCCGCGTTCGGCGGGCTCGAGCTGTCATCCCTGCTCTCGGCCGAACTGGCCGACAAGATCGATGTCACCCTGATCGACCGGAGCGATTCGTTCATCGTCAGGTTCTCGAAGCTAGATGCGATGTCCGCCCGGCGGACCATGGATGAGATCCGGATCCGCTATCGGGACATCATCATGCCGGATGTCACCTTCCGCCAGGAACTGGTCCTGTCCGTCGATCCCGAACGCAGGCGGGTGATCACGAACGCCGGCGTCTACGACGCCGATGTGCTGGTGATCTCCGTTGGCGCCGATATGGCACCAACGGCGACACCAGGGCTCGACGCCCTCTTGCCGCTGGACCAGGCCTCTGCCGGGCGCGGGGTCGGCCAGTGAGCCGGTCAACGGCCCCGGCATTGGCGGACCCGGTTCCGGGCGGGCCGTGCCTGCTCGATGACGGCTTGCCGCCGCAAGGCCGCCCTCGTCTGCTCGGTGTCTTCGCCCATCCTGACGACGAGACGTTCTGCGCTGGGGGTACGTTCGCCCGCTATGCCGGACAGGGTGCCGAGATCATGGTGGTATCGGCTACCCGGGGCCAGGCGGGCCAGATCCGCGACGCTGCCGTCGGCAACCGGCGCACCATCGCCGCCGTCCGGGAGGGCGAGCTGCGGCTGGCCTGCGAGCGCCTCGGTGTCACGAGGGTGCGCTGCCTGGACCATGTCGACGGCACCCTCGCCGACGCCCGCTTCCCGGCCCTCGTAGACGAGGTGGCCGAGATCATCTGTGAGCTCCGCCCGGACGCTGTCGTCACCTTCGGCCCCGACGGCGGCTACGGCCATCCCGACCATGTGACGATCAGCGCGGTCACGACGGCCGCCTGCCGGCTGGCGGACGGCGCCGGGCACCGGCCGCCCAGGCTGCACTACCGGCACTTCCCGTCAGGCGACCTGCTGATGATGGAGCGCCTTGCGGCCTGGCTGACCAGCCAGCCGGATCGCTTCGCCGGGACGCCCGCCTTCGCTCACGCTCTTCTGCTGCTGGCCGAGGCGGCCGGCACCATGGGTCACATCCGCGATCACGTGCAGGTCCGCTGGTACCCGCCGGGCTCGTACGTCGTCGAGCAGGGCGAGGTGTCCGCCGAACTGTTCTTGATCTTGTCAGGAAAAGCGGACGTACGGGAAGAGAGCGACGACGGCTCGCTCGAGCGGTCCGGCCGGCTTGGCGTCGGCGAGTTCTTCGGGTACCGGCACCCCAGCGCCGACGTGGTCGCCGCCAGCAGCCTCACCTGCCTGGTCTTGTCCCCGGCACCGCCGGCCAAGTTCGCTGGCCGCGGCCGGGGAGCCCGGCTGGCCGGTGCCCTGCCGGGCGCACACGCGAACGCGTTCGCCGGGGCCGCGAACGTGCGGGCCGGTGCGGGCGCCGTCACCTGCGACGTGTCCGGCCAGGTGATGCGTAAGGTCGAAGCCCTTTCCGCCTACCGCAGCCAGTTCCCCCTGGAGCCGGACATGTTCCCGGAGTTCCTGCTCCAGGAGATGTTCGGCCGCGAATACTTCGTGGCCTCCGCTGCCGGCCGGCCGGCTCATCTGGAAGAGATACCGCCGATACCGTCGCGCATCACGACGCGAACGCCAGCAAGACGGCACGCAACGAGGATGCTCGACGCCCTGCTCTAGCGGCCCCCAGCCCGCCGACGTGACGTTGGCGCGCCCTGTCAACCATCCAACTAGTAGGTAAATCAGGTAGGGAGAACGAAGATGGCACAGCAATTCACCGGCCGCAAGCTCGTGGTGATCGGCGGCAGCAGCGGCATTGGCCGGCAGGCCGCCGTCGACATCGTCGCCGCCGGCGGCAGCGCGGTCATCATCGGACGCCATCCGGACAAGGTCGAGCAGGCGGTGGCGGAGCTGTCCGCGACCGGCGCCGCCTGGGGCATCGCGGCCGACTTGCGCGACCCCGCAGAGCTGGAGAAGGCGCAGGCCCAGCTGGCCAGTGCGCACGCCGACGCCACCTTGCTGGTCAACGCCGCCGGCGTGTTCAAGCCGCTGCCATTCCTGGAGCACACCGCCGCAGACTACGACGGCTACCTGGAGCTGAACCGGGCCATGTTCTTGCTCACCCAGACCGCTGCCCGGGCGATGGTCGCCGGCGGGCGGGGCGGCGCCATCGTCAACATCGGCAGCATGTGGGCCCGGCAGGCGGTTGCCGCCACCCCGTCATCGGCGTACTCGATGGCCAAGGCCGGTATGCACGCCCTGACCCAGCACCTGGCCATGGAGCTGGCCAGGTACCAGATCCGGGTCAACGCCGTTTCCCCGGCGGTGGTGTCCACCCCTATCTACCAGGGGTTCATCCCGCTGGCCGAGGTCGACCAGACCCTTGCCGGGTTCAACGACTTCCACCCGATTGGGCGGATCGGCACCGCCACCGATGTGGCGGCCGTCATCACGTTCCTCCTCTCCGAGCGGGCCAGCTGGGTTACCGGCGCGGTCTGGGACGTCGACGGTGGCGTCATGGCTGGACGCAACCAGTGACCCACCGCAAGCCATTAGGGAGGCGCTCATGGACGGCATCAGCTCCGTTGTCCTGACCGACATCGCGCAACGGTCCTCGACGCTGCAACTCTTGCGTGGGGCCATGAGGACTGGGCCCGAGATCGATGTGGCGGATCCGCTGGCCGCGGGGCGCGCTGCGCTGAGCCGGGGGGAGTGGGAGCAGGCCCTGGCGTACTTCGAGGCCGCTTCCGAACGAAGCCACAGCGCCGAGGCGATCGAGGCCCTTGCGATGTCGGCCTGGTGGCTGGACAAGGCGCAGCTGGCGATCGAGTCACGCGAACACGCATACCTTCTCTACCGTGAGCGCGGCGACGCGGCCGCCGCAGCGCGGATGGCCATCTGGCTCGGCTGGGACTCTCTCGCCGTTCGCGGCGAACCGGCTGTCGCGCGCGGCTGGCTGCAACGGGCGCACCGCCTGCTCGAAGGACTCGGCCCTGTGCCGGAACACGGCTGGCTCGCCCTCCGCGAAGGCGAATTCGCCTTCCTTCTTGAGAACGACATCACGGCCACCAGGCGCTTCGCCGAGCGAGCGCGGTCCATCGGGACCGCGCTGGCTGTACCCGACATCGAGTTCGCGGCCCTCGGACTGGAAGGTCTCGCGCTCGCAAGTCAGGGAAGAATCGCTGACGGGATCCGCCTGCTGGACGAGGCCTCGGCCGCGGCCATGGCCGGCGAGATGTCAGAGCTGTGGGCAGCCGGACGCACCTGCTGTTACATGATCACCGCCTGCGAGCGTGTGCGGGATCTCGAACGCGCGGAACAGTGGTCGCAGCGAATGCTTGAGTTCGCCAAACGCTGGCGGATCCAGGATCTCTTTGCCGTCTGCCGCGCGCA
>Ga0306923_10001276_pt1 | contig 22094 bp, 19 predicted proteins | sample sta12Can44000108_FD_203841 | JGI IMG/M metagenome (GOLD analysis project Ga0306923, IMG submission 203841) | Lab enrichment of tropical soil microbial communities from Luquillo Experimental Forest, Puerto Rico - statanox.12C.anox.44.000.108 (v2)... | ecosystem: Environmental > Terrestrial >... | reverse complement strand
ACTTCAGATTCAAAAATGTAGTGAAAACTCGGCCATAGCCTGAACTGATTTCAAAGGACTTAATCCTCGTTTGGACCTCTCAGTGACGAACATGGGCTAACCAGAACAGCACGCGAACCACTGGCTTGATAGTTTTTCCGCGCGTATGCCAAAGCGCAGAAGCCGCGAGCTAGGGCAAATAATCGCCTATAGCCAGATTAGAGAGCGATATGGAGACGATGTGCTTGGCATCTAAACCGCATTGCACGCCAGGCCGCGTAAGGGGCGACTCAACGCAGGAGATCTTCCAGCTGGATGCGCGAGTCCGTCTTCCGATCGCGATACTTGACGATGACCGCGCACTGAAGGGATAAGCCCCACTTCACCCCGGCAGGATGAGAAACCGCGCGCGAGCCCGGCACAACAACGGCCTCCTCGGGAATGATCAAGGGGTCGGATTCGCTCGCCGTGTAAACCGTTTCACGCACAAGGTCGTAGACGGGCGTCGACCGGTTCAGGATTGTTCCTGTGCCGAGAATGACGCGCCGTTTCAGTACGGTGCCTTCATACACGCCGGAGTTACCACCAACAAGAACATCGTCTTCGACGACAACGGGAAGCGCGCCCACCGGTTCGAGCACGCCTCCAATCTGTGCGCCTGCGGAGATGTGGCAGTTGCGGCCGATCTGTGCGCAACTACCGACGAGCGCGTGAGAATCGATCATGGTCTGCTCGTCAACGTAGGCGCCGACATTGATGAACATTGGGGGCATGCACACGACGCCGCGCGCAATGTAACTGCCGTCGCGAATGCTGGAGCCGCCCGGAACAAGACGCACACCGTCCGCCGATGACATTGGCCGCACGGGATAAGTAGATTTGTCAAAGAAGAAAAGCTGTCTCTGGTTCGTCTCACCGTGCAAAGAAAAATCCACGACGTGGCCCATGCGGAAGCCGAGCAGGATGCCTTTCTTAACCCAGGCGTTGGCGCGCCAACCCGACTTCGCCGTGGGATCGGGTTCTGCTGCGCGAATCTCGCCACGATTCAAGCCATCCTTGAACTCCTCGAACAGTTTGCCGTCCGCTTCGGTGTATTGGAGCTGAGGCGGATCGAACAATCGCTCAATTTGGGAACGCAGCATGCGCCTTCTCGACGAGACTCAGGGACTCGAGAACCGAGTGAATGCGGGCCTGGTTTTCCGGTTTCGCCGGAGTCAGCGGCAAGCGCCAGATGGGCTTCAACAGCCCCATTTCCGCCATCGCGGTTTTGACCGGAATGGGATTGGATTCAAGGAAGTTGATTTCCATCAACGGCAGGTAACGGCGGTGGAGCTGGCGGGCACCTTCAAAATCGCCGCCCAACGCCAAGTGCGCGAGGCGCGTCATCGCCGCAGGGATCTCGTTCGAGGCAACGGAGATTACACCGCGTCCGCCAAGGGCGATGACCGGCAGGGTGATGGCGTCGTCCCCGGAAAGCACCACAAAGTCGTCCTGCACGCAATTGAGGATCGTGGCGATCTGCCCAATGTTTCCCGACGCTTCCTTGATACCAACGATGTTGTCGATGGTGGAGAGTTTTTTGACCGTGGCGGGATCGATGTTGACGCCGGTACGGCCCTGCACGCTGTAAAGAACAATCGGCAGGGAGATCGCGGAGGCAATCGCCTTGAAATGGTGGCACAGACCGTCCTGGGTGGGCTTGTTGTAGTAAGGCGTGACGGAAAGGATACCGCTGACGCCAATGGCGGCCAGCTCGCGGGCGAGCGCGATGACCTGAGCGGTATTGTAACCGCCCGCGCCCGCCAGTACCGGAACCTTGCCTTTGGCAGATTCCACCACAATCTCGACGACGCGCAGGTGCTCCTCGCCCGTGAGTGTCGGGCTCTCGCCCGTCGTGCCGCACGGAACGAGGAAGTCGATTCCGGCCTCGATTTGGCGTTTCACGAGGCAGCGCAGCGCGGGCTCATCGAGCGACCCATCGATTTGAAACGGGGTGACAAGGGCGGTACCGCATCCGATAAACATTGTTGGCTCCTTCCGAAACTGGCGTCCAGCTGAAACTAGAGCGCGAACGCGGGCCCTCAGCTTAGCTCGCCAAGAATCTTTCGAAACTCGTAGACTCCCTTTTTCCCGCTAATCCACCGCGCCGCCTGTAGCGCCCCGCGGGCAAATCCGTCGCGATTACGGGCTGTATGACGCAGCGTAATCGTGTCGGAACCGGAATCGAATCCAATTTCGTGCGTGCCGGGAATCGTTCCCGCGCGATTCGAAGTGAGGTTGACCTCGCTTTCGTAGCCGCTTGCCCGGACTACTTCGGCGAGTTTTTTCAGTGTACCCGAAGGCGCATCCTTCTTGGCGGCGTGATGGATTTCCCAGCCCCAGGCTTCGTAGTCCGGATAGCGCGAGAGAAGCGAGGCGGCGTGGCCGACGGTTTCGAAGAAGATGTTCACGCCAATCGAAAAATTCGGGCTCCAAACGAGCGCGGTTCCGGCCGCGAGCACCGCTTCCCCTACCCTCGGCAAAGCGTCGTACCAGCCCGTGGTGCCGCATACGACGTTGACGCCCAGCGAGGCAAGACGAAGAATGTTTTCTGGCGCGGCTTGTGGAGTCGAGAAATCGATCGCCACGTCCGCGCCCGCGAGCGATTCGCGGGAAAGCCGAGCGCCCACCGGATTCCTGGCTCCGTTGATGCGGACACACACTTCGAAGCCGAAGCTCGGCGCGAGCTGCTCGACGAGCCGGCCCATTTTCCCGTAGCCCACGACGGCGAGGCCGGAGCTCATCTGGCCGTTACCCCTTGGTGAAGCAGTTGGCCCACCATGTGCGCGTAGATATCCACGGCTTCGAGCAATTCCCTTTTCGGAATGCGCTCTTCGCCGGTGTGGGCCAGGTGAATGCTGCCCGGGCCAATCAGGAACGGCTCTCCCCAAGCACCCTCGAAGAAGGGGATGTCCGTCGTGAATGCGACGACGGTGGTCGGAAGCCCATCAAGCTCATTCAACTGCAGCGCGGGAGCGAAGAGCACTTCGCGCGCCTCGACCCGACCGTCGGCCGCGGCAGCAACCCCCGCGCGAAGCGCCGCCGGATCGCCCACGAGACGAAACATGATTTCGGCGCGAGCCTCGTCGGCCACAACGTTGGGAGCCCGTCCGCCGGAAATGGTACCGACGTTCAGTGTGGTGAGTCCGAGCCGGGAGTCTTCGGGAAGCGCCAAGCGGCGAATCTCCCCGAGGACATCGAGCAGAGCGTGAATGGCGGAGTGGCCTAGCTGAGGATATGCCGAATGCGCCAGCTTGCCGTGAGCGACGAGCTCGTAGCGCAGGGCGCCCTTCGAGCCGAGCGCCAGGCGGTTCTCCGTAGGCTCGCCGTCAATCAGAAAACGGGAACCGCGCGGAGTACGCGCCGCGGCCTGCGCTCCAATGCTGTCTCGTTCCTCGCCGACCACGAAGAGCAAGCCAAAGCTGCGCACGCTTCGAGCAAGCAGTTTTTCCGCGGCCCCCAACATCGCCGCCAGAATACCCTTGGCGTCGCAGGCCCCCCGGCCCCAGATAAAGTCCGGATCCTCGCGAGAGGGAAAGAATGGCGGCACGGTATCCATGTGGGTGGAGAGCGTGACAACGGGCTCGCCCCAGGAGGCGAAGATGTTGTAGCGATTGGGTGCCGCGGCAATGCGCTCGAGGTGGCCGGGATGCCGAGCGAAGAGCGCGGACAAATGCGCGAACAGGAAATCGCCCACCGATTGCTCATGGTCAGTGGTGGATTCGATATCGACGAGAGCGCGCGTCAGTTCGAACGTATTCATTCCCGGAGCTTTTTCCGATGGAGCGAAGGAAAGGAAGGAACCGCGAGGATAGCTCGGGCCGCCGCCTCTCGATAGCGCTCCATCCGTGTGCGACGGATGACAGTGAGCAGGCCTTAGACCTGCACCCCAATCGCCGCGGCTCAGTGACCGCAGCGATTTCGGCGGCAAGAACAATGCGCCCCTTTGACCGAGCTGCCCGACGCTGATTCGGGAGTGCCCGCCCGGCTACTCATGGCCGCCGCACCTCTACCAAGCAATTTTAAGGGTAAGGGGCGAGCGCGGAAGTGTCAATCAAAGAGTTTTGGATTGTCACGCGTAGGGATAGGAGAGGGCGAAACGGCCTGCACCCTCTCCATCAATCGCCCGCACGCGACGCTGCTCGAATTAGCATTTGTTTTCCCATGGGCTTCAACGGCAATGCGAGGTACAGTCGGATCAACGTCGGGGAAACCGGAAGCTTCGACTTAATTGTCAATGGCAGAAACCGCGGATGTACTTCTGTAATCTGGAAACCGTTCACTTCCAAAAAGTCCGCCAGACTGATATCGGAGTACACCGTAACGTGCGTGTAGTCATCGAAGTACTCTCGATACGCGAACCTGTAGTTCGGCTGTAGGATGTTGAGTGTCGCCCCTGTTTTCATTTTCGCCCTCAAAGCTTGTAGTGTCTTCGCGAACTCCGTCTGTGGCAGGTGTTCGAACAGGTTGCTTGCGAAAACGAAATCCACGCTCCGATCTTCGATCACTTCCAGATCCGTAACTGAGCCAACGTGACCCTCGACACCCGGCTGGAGGTGCTCCATCATTCCTTGCCAAAAGTCGATCGCGATGCGCCTTCGGCATCGAATCTGATTAATAAAGTCTCCATAGCCAGCGCCAAGTTCCAGCACACAATCCCCTGGCCTAACGAGGCGTTGGAAATAGTGGTCGCACAACGTCTTCCAAAGAATGAGCCGTCGGCTGTCATAGGCGAGCCGCGTCTCGTGGTAATGTTTCATGGCGTCGAGTCTGCAACACGGGTCGCAACGTGACGGCCCGCACCTGCGGTTACGAGAATCAACCGAATCCGCGGTTCTCACTTGTCAAATGCTTCCATCCAAAGCACAGGCCCAAGATCATCCGGCAACCTACCTTGAAAGCTCGCCAATTACTGACGTTGCCCCCTTTCGAGACCCCTACCCGTGCATGAAAGGTAATTGGACACTCGACAACAGAAAAACCGTGAGCGAGTGCAACATCCAGAAAATGACAGTTAAACTCCAAATTCACACAGGGATTAAGCAAGGTCATGATTCTTTGCAGCGATTCTCGGCGAACTACTTTGTAAGTCGTTCCCACATCTGTGAACGTGCCTTGCCCTAGATGTTTAAACTCAAGAAGTTTGCCCGCGAAAAAATTCCCATAGTACATAAAAGTCGAAAGCTGCGTGGTATAGGCGCGAAGTTGCTCAACAATTCGGGTACCGTTAACGATCTCCGCATGAGCCAAATAAGCGGAAAACTTGTCGAGATCGAAGGCTCGGAAAGTGCGATCGCCTTCACTGAGTGCGATGTGCGTGCTGTCGTCATAGCGCAGCGCCTCTTCAAAGCACCGGTACACGCAGCGGCCGTAGCCCTGCCTGGCTTCATTGACGACAATGGCTCCGGCCTCCTTTGCGCGTGCCTCGGTTCGATCTCGCGAATTGTTACTCACGACGATCACGCGTTTCACAAACGGATGAGACTGGAAATCTTTTACCACGTCGTGAATCGATTCCTCGTCATTGTAAGCGGTGAGCAGCACAGTGTAATGGTTAAAGGCAACCTCGCGGCTTTCTGGGCAACGTGGACCGCGCCGCTTGAAAGGAAAGAAGACGAACAGGTCGACGAGAACGAGTAGGGCCCCCAAAGTGGAAGGGATCCCACTGTACCAAAGTAGCGTTTGGATCGGCCCGACCAGCAGGTCCCGAGACCAAAACACAAACGGTAGTCTCACAATGGCAAGAAGGATGGCGAGAGAATAGCTGCAGAGGCCGGCTAGCACCAATAGCAGTCCCCAAAGCAACAGCGGCTTGCGCGGCGCAATCGGTACGGTCCACCGCAACTGCCGCAGCCAGGACGAGTTTGAAAAGGCACGCATCTCAACCTTACCAGGTCCGGCATTCCGTCGCGTTGGGACACGCAACAGCATGGCAACCAATCGCTGCAAACCGCGCAAGCCTTGCAGAATCCGGATTCTCCCCTCGGCGATGAAATAGCAGGATGTCAGGGCAGGCACAGAACGGCTCGTAAGCTTCCTCAATCGCGGCCCGGATCTTCGGAGACATGTGCGGAATACCACGATAGAAAGCTGCTGGAAGACCAGCCACAATCAGGTCGAAACTCTGTTGGCGAATTCTTCCCACCCAAGGAGACGAATCCCACTTCCCGCTGCGCTCCAGGTATGACAGAAGGAAAGGCTCCGAGATAGCCACGTTCTGCGTAAGATGAGACGCCCATCCTACTGTCGAAAAGACGTTCTGGCTGGCGAACTCCACTCGCAGGTTCTCCATGTAGCGGTTTTGAGCTGCCGCATGCCTAGCCGTGCCCATCGTTGCGACCATAGACAGGATTGCAGGATTGATTGCGAAGGCCCATATCAACAGCGCGACAAACGCGCTACTCGGGCCGCTGATCCGCTCGCGGAGCCAGAAGACTCCCGCCGCAGCGAACGGTGTAATGGCGAAGAGAGATTCGAAAAAGTAGTTCACGTTGGCGCCGGCCTGAATGGACAAGATTGCATTGGCCGCAAAGGATATGAGGAAGTACAGTGCCAGCGGAGACCACTGGAACCACCGGCGGAAAACCAACACCGGAATCATTGTGACCCCCAGCAGCAGAACCGGCTCCATGCCTAAGTGATACAGGAACCGGCCAACTCCTGAATAATTCGGCACCGCCGATCGCAGGGCCAAAATGTGCTCAATCATGTGTGGTTCGCGAAACAGCATGAAGGCATAAACACCCAGCGAGGTCAACGCCCCCATCACCGAGAATGCGAACAAAGATTTCCATTTCCTCTGGCAGCTCAGCCAAAGAAAACCCACTGTCGCCGCCGCCACGTACGTCAGCTTGAATTGCAATGCGAATCCTGCTGCTGCTCCGGCAAGGGCGTATGACCAGGGACAGTCCTCCAGGAGCAGACGTATTGCTAAAAGCGCAAAGCAGATGCTCGGAAAATCCCCGCGTAATTGACTGGGCCATCCTTGAAATACCCCAAAAGAGCAGGCTAATAGGATGCTGACAGGTGCGGCGGCGCGGCAGCCGAGCAGTTTTCGGCTGATCGACGCCACCAGAGCGAGGCAGGCCAGGAAGCTGGCCAACACCATCAGCCGCGGGCCCACATAACTGCTTTCCCAGGCCCTGACCCGCAGAGGAACCGAGAACATGATGTATAGCAGAGGGCTGTACAGAGAAGGAAGTTCGTCGTAACGGCTATGAAGGTCAGGATAGATCCGGCCCGTTTTCAAATATTGCTGGACCGTATGGAAAACATAGCTGTCGCCGTAACCCCTTTCATTCAGGGAAAACAGCCCCACACCCTCTTGTATTGTCAGACGCAATGCCGAAATGCCGCAGAATACGAGGATTACATAGTATGCAAACCGCCGAAATCGCGGTTTAAGTCGTCTCAGGGTACCTTGCACCTGAGTTCCGACTTTGAGCCCCTCGTCTGTCGCGACGACCGGCATTTTCGGCTCCTATTTGTTGATCCCCCGCGCAATTCTTAATTCTCCGTTTGACTTGCGGTACTCAGAAGAACCATTACCCGGGGGCTGACCCGCCTTGAGGTGCTGTTTGCACGAAATAACGCTCGCAAAGAAAGCGGGAACTATAAAGAGAAATCGTGCCATCAGGCACACTCACCAGTCTGAATCAGAGCGGCGGGGCAGTCTGATTCTATTCCTTCATTGGCGTGACTCAATTAATCTACTTCCAATAATCTGTCAAGTACTCATGCTGTTGATTGTCAAAGAGTTGGGAATACGCCTCTTGCAGAATTCCAGGAAGCAGCTTCTCCCGGGGGGCCAAGATCACCTTCGGAAAGACCGGTTGGTGGCCTGCCGTATCGAACCTAGAGTTCGAGCGGTTTCAACGGAACATGTTGCGAGGCAACCAGAAGTTCGCCGGTAAACGCGAACTCCGCAGGACGCCGGCGGAGCGCTTCCTCGGCACAAAGGAGCGCGAGGTCGGGATTATTATTTTCCTGCGAAATGTGCGCCAAAACGAGGTAGTGGGCCCGGCCGTCGAAGCCTTCGGGATCGGCAAGAAACTCGCTCACAGCGTGATTTGAAAGATGGCCGGTGCGGGAAAGTACACGCTGTTTGACTACCCAGGGATACGGCCCGACCTTGAGCATATCGAGGTCGTGGTTCGATTCCAGAATCAGGCAATCGGTGGCGCGCAAGTGGACCTTCACAAGTTCGGGCATGTAGCCGAGGTCGGTGCAGATCGCGACCTTCGTGCCGTTGGTGCGAAAAGTGAATCCGATCGGGTCGGCCGCATCGTGCGGAATTGCGAAGGCATGAACATCGATGTCACCGATGGCAAAACGCTGGCCAGTTTGAATGGATTCGACCCCACGCAGGCGCTTGCGGAAGGTTTCGGGTAGGATGCGCTGAAGCTGGGCCATTGTGGGCTCGGTCACATACAAGGGTGCTTTCCAGATACTGAGAACCTGGGGAAGGCCGTTGCAGTGGTCGGCGTGTTCGTGGGTGATCAAGACGGCGTCGAGGTCGCCGATCTCGGTTCCGACCGCGCCAAGCCGCGCGAGGGTTTCGCGTTTTCCGAGCCCGGCATCCACGAGGATGCGGGTGCGTTCGGTTTCGAGCAACGTCAGATTGCCCGCGCTGCCGGACGCAAGAATCGAAACGCGCAAACCGATGGAATTGCCCCCTGCCTGCAGCCGCCGTGTCCGAGCACCGCCCTCGGCTGCAGGACCAAAACTTCAAAAATGATGGCAGAGCGCGCCGACAGCGTCAATGAGCAACAAACATGTTTGTTGAAAATGCTTCAGCCGGCGAGGCGATCGCGGGTCAGGGTGAAGCCGTTGAGCGGACCGAGGACGGTGACGGCGATTTGCTCCGGCTTGAAGAATTCCTGAGCCAGGGTTTGCACTTGCTCTCGTGTGACAGCCTCAATCGACGCGAGAATTTCGTCGAGCGACGAGAAGCGGTGAAAGTAGAGTTCCTGGCGAGCCAGATTGGACATCCGGGAGCTCGTGGATTCAAGCGAAAGCATCAGCGAGCCCTTGAGGTGATTCTTTGCGCGCAGCAACTCTTCTTCGGAAACCGGTGACTCTTTCATGGCGCGAAATTCGGCGACGGTGAGGTCCAGGACTTTGCCGATGGTTTCCTTCCCGGTTCCGGCGTAGACACTGAGCAAACCGGCGTCCGAATAAGGAGTCAGCTCGCTGAAGACGGCGTAGGCCAGCCCCTGCTTCTCACGGATGTTCTGAAAGAGGCGGGAAGACATGCCGCCACCCAAGAGATTGTTGAGCACGGCGACGCCGAAGCGCCGTTGGTGGGCTAGGGGCAGCGAGGGCACACCAACACAGATGTGAACCTGCTCGAGGTCGCGCTTGGTTTCGAGATTAATGGGCGCGGCCGTCGAGGGAGCCGGATCTTCCTCGCAGCCTCCAACCGGCCTCAGGTGACCAAATTCCTTTTCGACCAACTCGAGAACCTGGTTGTGGGTAATGTTCCCTGCCGCGGTAACCAGAATGTGGTCCGGCGCGAACCAGTTCTGAAAACGATTACGCAAAGCTTCCTGGTCAAACTTGCGCACGGTCTCCGGAGTGCCGAGAATAGGTCGCCCCAAGGAATGAGCGGGCCAGAACCCCCGCGTGAAAATGTCGTGAAGCAGGTATTCAGGGTTGTCCAGGTCCATCTTGATCTCTTCAAGAACCACCTGGCGCTCTTTCCGGACATCGTCGGAATCAAACTTGGGTCGCAGCACGAGGTCGGCAATCACATCAAAGGCGATGGGAAGTTGTTCGTCGAGGACCTTGGCGTTGAAGCAGATCTGCTCCTTCGAGGTGAAGGCATCGAGCATTCCGCCGACGGAATCCATCTCGCGGGCAATGTCCTCGGCCGACCGGCGTTCGGTGCCTTTGAACACCATGTGCTCCATAAAGTGCGCCAGCCCGTTTTCGCTGAGGGCTTCGCGGCGGGAGCCGTTGCGCACCCAGATGCCGACGGAAACCGAGCGGACATGCTGCATGGTCTCAGTAATGACGACGAGGCCATTCGCTAGGACATGCCGGTGGATGTCGCGGACGTTGGAGACCATAAGGTATTGTGGCACAGGGCGAGAAACGAGGCGAGAGCGGAGTACGGATCGCCCGAGCGCACGCTAAAGGACGTATTTACTTTCAGATAGAAGAGGGCGGGTCGGGCACCAGTCGGCCCCCCGGCCGGCTCGGCCTAACGGGCCGCGGAAGATGAGAGAATAGCCTCGGAAGGCCAAGACCGTGGAGCTGCTCGGGAAAACCAGGGAGGAGCTTCGAGCCTATTGCGAGACGCTTGGGGAGCCGGCTTATCGCGGCTCGCAGATTTATCACGCGCTGTATGCCGAGCGGAATTTCGACTTGGCCCGGGTGACCAGTCTCCCTTCGGCGCTGCGAGAGAAACTGGCGGCCGCGGCCCGCATCACGCTGCCCGCGGTGAGGCAGAGATACGTATCGTCGGACGGGTCCGTGCGCTATCTCTTCGGCCTAAGCGCGCCGGAAGACCAGGCACGGAGCAAACCCGCGGCCGTGGAAGCGGTGTTCATGCCGAGCGAGGGTCGGCAGACGATCTGCATTTCGACGCAGGCCGGGTGTGCGGTCGATTGCCAGTTCTGCCTCACGGCGCAATTGGGGCTGATCCGCAATCTGAGCGCGGGCGAGATTGTCGCGCAGGTGCTGCTGCCACTGGTGGAAATGGAGAAAGACGAGGAGAAGGACGGGTTGGCAGCGCGCACGAATGTGGTGCTGATGGGACAAGGCGAACCGTTGCTGAATTTTGAGAACACCTTCGGCGCGCTCGCAATCCTGCTGGACAAGGAAGGGGTTGGACTTTCGCCCAAGCGCGTTACGCTTTCAACCAGCGGGATCGTACCCGGAATAGAGCGCATGGCGAAGGAGGAAGTACGGCCGAAGCTCGCGATCTCGTTGAATGCCTCAAACGACGAGCAGCGTAACGTGCTGATGCCGATCAACAAGAAATACCCGCTTGCAGCACTGATCGACGCGTGCCGCAGGTATCCGCTGCGCCATTGGGAGCACCTGACCTTTGAGTACGTGATGCTCGGCGACGTGAACGATACGCCAGAAGACGCGCGACGCGTCGTGAAGGTGCTCGGGCCGCTAAAGCGCGTGAAGGTAAATCTGATTCCCTGGAATCCAGGGGAATTGCCTTTCAAGGAATCGCCCGAAAGCAACATCGAACAGTTCCGGCGAATCCTGACGGAGCGGGGTGTCCCGGCTTTTGTGCGCTACTCGCGTGGTCGGGATGTGATGGCTGCGTGCGGCCAACTGGCCCTTAAGGAAGTAGGCTATACGCCGCTGAGAGTGTTGCCCTAACACCACTCGGGAGAAAGAAACCTGGCTTGTCATTCCGAGCGAGGCAATCCCTCCTCAACCAGATGCCCGACCTTACTTCAGAGTCCTCCCGGAACCACGCGCTGGGTTACAACGAGACACTTTGTTCGGTTGGCATCGGGAAAAGCTTCGAGAAACAGAAGGAAAAGGGCGTAGGGCCATTTTGTTGATAATGTTCCAGGCGATCCCGGCCTTCCGCGACGCTCGGAACATGGCCGGCTGGCAGCCACCACAAGCAGTAATGCGGCTTGTCCATTTTCTCGAACCATCTCGCGCGGTCGCGAAACACGCCGAGGTGGCGCGAGTTGTAAACAAAATCGCGAAGCGTCTCGACCGACTCCCACACCGACATATTCACAATAACGAAAGGATCGTCGTTGTAAACGATGTCGGTCGCGTTGCCGGCCGCCGACTGCAGCCGCCAGACGAATCCGGAAGCGGCATCCGCCAATGCGTTGATGGGCTCGAGTTGCGACACGAAATCGGCGATTCGCGGGTCATCAATCGGGGCAACGAGACGTCCAATGTTGATCTGTGCAAGATGGAAGGTCATGGCCGCGCGATTATACGCCGAAATTCAATTCGCTTGTGAATCACGTTCCCTAACCGGCTTCGAAGGGCCGGATTCCGACAACGGACAATAGACGGCCGGATTGCGGGCCCTCTTTGCGGTAGCTGAAGAGGAGATCGCCGCGGCAAGCAGTGCAAAGATCGCTCGCGAAGAGGTTTCGCGGGCGGAGCCCAGCGGCAAGGAGTTGCGAGCGATTGGCCAGGCGAAGATCGAGATGGACGCTTCTAGGCAGGGGCCGGTGGCCCGGCGGGGCCATATTCAGCCACTCGAGCGGATTAGGCTCATCGCCGGAGCGCGGCTCGTCGAAATATTCAGCGCCGTCGGCAAATTGCGCCGTGAACTTTGTGACCAACTCCGCCCCTACCTCGTAGCAGCACGGGCCAATGGCGGGTCCCAATGCGGCGAGCAAGTTGGTTGGCTTGCTGCCGAATTCAAGCTGCATGCGGCCGACAGCCTTTTCGGCGATCCGCGCGAGGGTGCCGCGCCAGCCCGCATGGACCGCGGCGACGGCACGTTTTTTCGGGTCGACAAGCAGAATCGGCACGCAGTCCGCCGTTTGAACCCCGAGAAGCAGGCAGGGCCGATCCGTTGCTGAGCCATCCCCTTGCGATACCTCGGCGGGCACTTCCGCAAATGCGTGGATTACATCGGAGTGAATTTGCCTGATGGCCAGCAGCCGAAACTCTTTCGCGTGAACGGCGGATTGAAACAGCCGCCGGTTTTGAAGGACATTTTCGCGACGGTCCCAGCCCATGAAACTGAGGTTCAGGGCCCGCTGTCCATCGAGAGTGCTGACGCCACCGCTGCGCGTGCTGAAACCGTGGACCAGCCAGGGAAGCCTTTTGAAGGGCGCCAGCTCCAGAATGCGGAGGCCGCCCGAGCGGCGAAGAGACCAGGGCGGAGAAAGCGTCCGCGCAGAAGCCGAGTTCTCACCGCGCCGCCCTTGACGCGCGCGGCGAGGCGGCGTGGATGTTTTGGCCATGGCCACAGTCTGAACAGTATAATCCGAACGTGCAGCCGTCGAAAAACAACCCGGCCGCAACGGCCGGCCCGAGGGGCGCTCCGGCAAAAGCCGCTCGCAAAACTGACCGCATGAAGCCGGCGCTGCGGTACCTCCATTCATCTCAGGTGATTCGTGATTGTCGGCATCGGAATTGATGTCGCCGAAGTGAAGCGCATCCGGGCGGTGATCGAATCGCAGGGGGAACGGTTCTTGCGGCGCGTGTTCACCCTCGATGAAGTGGCCTATTGCGAGCAGTTCAAGAACAAGTACGAACGTTATGCGGGTCGCTTCGCCGCGAAGGAAGCGGGGATGAAAGCGCTCGGCACAGGGTGGAGCCGCGGCGTCCGCTGGGTCGACGTGGAGGTCGTGCGCCAGCGCGGTGGACGGCCGACTTTGGAATTAAAAGGCGAGGCGAGAAAAATCGCTGACGGACTGGGCGTGAAGCACGTAGCGCTCAGCATCACACATACCGTTGAGCAAGCCATCGCTCAGGTCATCTTCGAGTCGTAGCGAAGACCTAGCCGCGCGGGCTGGAGTGGAGCGCTGCGGTGCTTGCCGGGGCCGAGGGGCACCCCCGTGATGATCACTTCACGAGAAGGAACGGGCCGAGAGCGAGAGCGTCGACGCCGGCGCAGTAAAAGCTGCGGACAGCGCCACGAGGATCGGTGACCAGTGGTTCGCCAAACAGGTTGAACGAGGTATTCACGAGCATCGGCGCAGGAGCGCTTCCGCCGAACTTGTGCAGCAACTTCCAAAAAAGCGGGTTGGCGCTCTTTTCCACAGTGTGAACCCGCATCGAATCGCCGTGAAACGCGAATCGCTCGAGGCCCGCGACCCGCCCCGTCAGCGTGGCAAGCGACGCCAAAAAGCGGCAATTCGGCGAAGCGTCAAAGTATTCCCCGGCACGTTCCGCGGGAACGGAAAGCGCAAAAGGGTGGAAGCCCTCGCGATGCTTGATGAACTGGTTTACGTTCTCGACGACGTATTCGCTGAAGGGCGATGCCAGTAGACTGCGGTTGCCGAGAGCGCGATGACCAAACTCGGAACGGCCCTGGCACCACGCCACGATTTTGTCTCGAAGCAGCAACTGAACCGCTTCATCCACGGTCTGGTCTTCGCCAGATAAATAGCGGTACGAAATTTTGCAGTTGTCCAAGACCGCTTTGATTTCGTCCGAGCTCGCCTGCATTCCAAGCGCTAGGCTCGGAAGCGGCCCCCGGCCGGAGAGTCCGCAGATCTTCTTGCGCGAAAGGTACGCCGCACCGAGCGCCGTACCCGCGTTGTCGGGCACGGGCTGAACGTAAACCTGGTCAAAAGGGCCGCGCGTCTCGAGGGCCCGCACCAGAAAAGCGTTCTGAAATACGCCGCCGGCCAAGCAGAGGTTACGCGCACCGGTTTTTTCGTGGAAACTGGCTGCAAGCTCGAGGACAAGCTCCTCGACAAGGTCCTGAGCGCTGCGCGCCAGGTTCGCGCGGACAACGGGATTCGGCGAATGATCGTGCGAAGATAAACCAAGTTCGCGATAAAAGCGCGGCGCAAAGACTCCACGATGATCGGGGCCTGGAGCAAAGTAACGCCGGTTGAGCGCCAGCGCCCCATTCGGCTTCCACGAAAATACCTTGCCTAACGCCTCCAGATACTCAGGCTCGCCATCCTTGCTGAGCCACTGCAGTTTGTGCTCATCGCGATGCGCGTGGAGCCCGGCAAGTTCCGTGACGCGCGAGTAAAACCAGCCGAGCGAATCGGGGAATTTCATCAAGTGCAATGGACGGATTTCATCGCCATCCCCGATGGCAATCAAGCCCGACTGCGACAGGCTGCCTTCGTCGAAGGAAAGGACGAGAGCGCGGTCAAAGCCGGAAGTGTAGTAGGCGCTGGCCGCGTGGCAAACATGATGGTCAAAATGGGCGGGTCGGGGGCCGCCGCGGAGAAGGTCGTGCAGTTGTTGCTGCGCGGCAGAGCGCTCCGGACGTTTCTTGCGTTTCTGCGACCTGGCGTTTCCCGCCAACCGTTCGGCGAGCGCGATGGCGCGACAATCGGAAAGCTTCAGCCGATTTTCGTGCAGGCAGCGGTCCAAAGCCAGGCGGGGTATTTCCGAAGTGTCTTGCCGACGACTGAGTTTCTCCTCCTCGATGGCAAAGAGAATGTGGCCCTCATCGATCAGGGCGACCGCCGTACTGTGACCTAAGGTAGAGACGCCGAGTATGCGCATGGGTGGCCGGTCAGGCGGCTCCCACGACCGCCGACGCGGAGGCGTCGAGCGGCGAACCTAAGAGCTGGTTGCCATCGAGACTGGCGGCGACAACGGTCAGGAATTGATTCGGCGGCAGCGTTTCGAAGAGTTTGACCGGCACATAGTTCTCCGCGAGCGCCTTTGTCTCGTCGGAGCCAATGTTCGCGTCGCGCCGCAACGTAAGGACACGAAGCCTACGACCAATTTGGGAGCGGCGGAACGCCTTTGCTTTCGCTTCTCCTAGCGTCCTGAGCTCACGGGCGCGACGCTTTATGAGGTGGCCGGGAATGTGCCCGGGCAGCGAGGCCGCTTTGGTACCGGGCCGCGACGAATAAGAGAACACATGTAAATAGGTGAAAGAACGCTCCTCGATGAAACGCATCGTCGCGTGGTGCTCCGCGTCGGTTTCGCCCGGGAAGCCGCAAATTACGTCCGCCCCAAGGGCGGCGTTTGGAAGGCGTTCGCGAACGAGCTCGACGCGCCGGGCATAATGTTCGGCACGATACCAGCGATGCATCGCGGCGAGAATGCGGTCCGAGCCCGATTGCAACGGCATGTGAAAATGAGGCGCGATGCGTTCGGTGGAGGCAAAAAGGCTGATGAGGTCCTCTGTGACGTCGAGCGGTTCGATCGAGCTAATGCGCAGGCGCTCGACGGACGTTTCACCGAGAATCTGACGCAGCAGCTCCAGGAAGTCCACGCGAGGCGAAAGATCGCGTCCATAGGTGCCCAGATTAATGCCACTGAGCACGATTTCCTTGAAGCCAGAATTCGCCAGGCGCTGTAGGTCGGAGATGACCGTCGCCGAAGGAAGGCTCCGGGAACGGCCGCGCACCGACGGAATAACGCAGAAAGAGCAGCGCGAATTGCACCCGTCCTGGATCTTCAACGTCGGCCGAGTGTGGTTCCCTTCTCCGCCGAGGACCGGTGCGACCAGGACTTCGGTGAGCCCACTGACATCCCCGGTCAGAATCTGGGCCGCACAATCGCCTGGAGCCACTGCCCCGGAACTGAGCCTTGCGACCGGCAGAAATTCCGAATGCGAAGAAAACCCGCTCACCGTCTCGATGCGGCTCACAAGCGACGGGATCCGGGGCTTATGGGAATTGCCGACGACAAAGGATACGCCCGGGAGCGCCGCGAGCTCCTCGGGGGCGCGCTGGGCGTAGCAGCCGGTGACGATGATGCGCGAGTGCGGATTCGCGGCATGAATTTTGCGGATAGCGTCGCGCGCCTGCGTGTCAGCCGCCGCTGTCACGGTGCAAGTGTTCAGGACCACCACGTCAGCAGCGGCGCGATTCTCTTCGGCTTCGAAGCCCTGCTCGCGCAACTGCCGCTCGATCGCGGCGCCGTCGGCCTGCGTGGCACGGCACCCGAACTGTTCGATGTAAAACGTGGTCATGAATCGCCAACTCTCACGAGGCTATTTAACCACAGAGAGCGTGTGAGCCGCATGGGAACAGAGCCTCGTGCTGAACCCTCAGTCATGATGCCTGGCATTACCATCTCCTTCCTTTTCAGCGAACAACGGAGTCTGCTTTTCCGGGCGCCCCCCTGTAGAACCAGCTCGCCTGTCCGAAGGAGCCGCTTGAGGATTTTCCGAACCGGCTCGCCATCTAAATCGGCGCGTCGAATCTCCCACGGGGGGGCGCGCGTAGAACGCACTGGCAGACCCTGCAGCCATGTGCTTACATACATACCGCTATGCGTGATCTCTGGGCTTTTCCGAGCAGGGCAGCAACACAAATTGCGTTGGCCGCTGCGATCGCTTTGGTTGTCCGCTTGATACTTCTGCGTTGGAGACACGATATCGATTGGGACGGTTTTTTTTATCTCTGGCAGTCACAGAATATATTGATGGGTGATTTTCTGCATCCGTCCCCCGAGTGGACCCCTTACCCGCTTGGCTATCCCTTGGCCATCGCAGTTGTCTCAAAGATGGTAATGAGCCTTGAAGGTGCCGGATTGCTTGTCAGCTTTCTTGCCGGCGTATTGGTCCTCTTACCGCTTTTCGCACTAGCGGATCGTATTGGCGGGCGTGGTCCGGCCTTCCTTGCGACGTTGCTGGTAGCGGTGAATTCGTGGCTCGTGCGCTACTCTTTGAGTGTGCTGGCCGAATCGTTGTTCATACTCCTCCTGGTGATCTGGGTTTGGCTGTTGGTGGCGGACTTCCGAGACCAGCGATTCAGGCCGCATACACTCTTGCTCTTTCTGATCTCGGCGGCGCTGGTTTTTGTCAGGCCGGTGGCCCTAACCGTACTGGCTGGTGGCGTCCTGCTTCAGGCCTTTCGCCCCAGCCGACGGTTGGCGACGGCCCTCAGGTTTGCCTTGATGGGCTTAGTGATTGCCGTCGCCTATGCCATCTACGCTCACGCCGTTACCGGACACCTGCAGAAGCTCACAGGGCAGCCGCAACCGTCCTATGCCTTGCGGGAAATGTCTCGCGGCCTCCAACAGCACTACGGCGACACTCGAAACGTCGTACCCTACGTCCCGCCGATGTCCTCGGTGACATTTCTTCGCAAGAATGCCTTGCTGATGGTTTGGCGGTACGTCGATACCCTCTTGACCCAGCTTTCCGGTGGCGTCTTATTGGACCCCCTCGATAAGTCACTCGGGGTATTTCCGTTTTACCTGTGGCCATTTGCGGCCGTTGGTATTTGGATGTGTGCATCCGAACGTTGGCGGATAGCGCCTCTAATTGCTCTCTTGCCTTACTTTCTCGTACTACCGCTTTTTGTCGCCGACTGTCGTTATTACGTGCCTTTGGTTCCCTTTTTTCTATTATATTCCGCCGTTGGTGTCGAAGCGTTTGCTGGACAATTAGGTCAGCGCGCACGAGTGGCCACGATCGTCGGCATTATCCTTATCAGCTTCGTCCAGGCTTTTCAGTTCAATCCACACAAATCGACGGGCTTGAGTGCGTACGAGGAAATTGGGAGTTGGCTACGCCAGCACGAACGGCCTGATACCGTCTTTGCCTACCACCCGGCCCCAGCGTACTACGCCGGTGCGTCGCTCATGTTGATACAAAAGGGGCAACCGGTAAGCGAGGCGCTCTCACTGAAGGCAACCCAGCGAGCCCAGCGCACATTTGTGGTTGCACCCGAGAACGAAATACAACCGCACGCGGTATCCCTTACGCCAGTTTACGCGTCCCAATCCGCATACCCTTCCCGGATGATCGCCTATCGCGTCGAATTCTGATCTTGGATGCCGGGCTTAGTTTGACTTTGGCCTCGCTGCCGTCGACCTGGCGGGTCGGTAACCGTACAAGCACATTCGTTTGTGGCCGAATATGTTATGGAACCGTTCAGCTCAATAGCGACAACGCCACATCCAGCGTGGATTGCCATGCCACCATTTGCCAGCGTCCGTCGCGATTGACGTACACGCCCAAAAAGAAAATATTCACGTTAAATGCGTCTGGTTTGACTCGTCGATCCGTTACCCGCACCAGATATTCGCCATCAATGGCGGCCGCCGCGCTGCCCAGTACGCACACATGCATCGCCTTTGACTGCCACGAAACATAGTGCAATGCTTGTGAGCGAATCGCCGCCATAAAACTCGTCTTGGTATCTGTCTTTCCACTTGCATGGACGTACGTCAAATCATCAGCGAGGATTCTCTCTAGCGCCGCCACGTCGGCATGCTCCAGCGCAGCAGCCCTCGCCTTCTCCTGCGCTGCAACCGAATCTGCCAGACCATGCTCGTCCGTACCGGACCGCGCGCCCACCGCCCCTGCCAATCCCATCAGTCCCAAGACCGCAGTTGGTCGGGGTTGCTGCCAAAACACAGCAGACGGTTGGATCGATGACAGAGACCGCGCCATCTTCCCGCTTTGGTCTGCGCACAATCTGAAGGGTAGAACTGTGAAGTGGGTGAAAGCGGTAGAAGACTTGGACGTGCGTGGTTTCTACACTCAGGGTGGTGTGGGCGTGGGCGCCTTTACGAACATTGGCACGCCCTATACAATTTCCAGACGAATATATGGCGCATTCGCGAAGGAACCCCGCGGCCCTGGCCGATCCCAAGCTATCGATTGTCATTCCCGTCTTCAACGAAAAGGACACCATTTTTGAGATTCTCCGCCGCGTGCTGGATACTTCGATTCGCAAGGAAGTCCTCGTGGTGGACGACTGCTCAAAAGATGGGACCCGCGAGATCCTGCAAAACCTCCGAGAGCTACAGGCCAAGGGAGCCCGTCAAGCTCCGGCGACCGACGGAGGCGATTCACTGGAGCTGGCGGACGTTCGGTTCCTCTTCCAGGGAAAGAATCAGGGCAAAGGCGCAGCGCTGCGCCGGGGCTTCACCGTGGCAACGGGCGACATTGTGCTCGTGCAGGACGCGGATCTCGAATACGATCCGCGCGACTACCCCAAATTGCTGGAGCCCATTCTGGACGGACGCGCCGATGTGGTCTACGGTTCGCGATTTCTTGGCGGGCCTCAGCGCGTGCACTACTTCTGGCACTACGTCGCCAACAAAACCCTGACGCTGCTCTCGGACATGGCAACAAACCTGAAGCTCACCGATATGGAGACATGCTACAAGGTGTTTCGCCGCGAAGTCCTGAAGGATATCCAGATAAAGTCCGACCGCTTCGGTTTCGAGCCGGAGATCACGGCCAAGGTGGCCAAAGGCGACTGGCGGGTCTACGAGGTTCCGATCAGCTACGCCGGACGGACCTACGAAGAGGGAAAGAAAATCACCTGGAAAGACGGAGTGCAGGCGCTGTGGTGCATCATCCGGTACAAACTTGGAGACTGAAGCGAAAACAGATCTGGAGCGATACGTTTTCCGTTTTAGGGTTCAGAGGCAAGAACTCGGGCGAGCCGTCGGTTTGCTGAGCAGGCAAGCTGCCCGCAGGCAGGCCCCGGATGGCAGTTCTGCTAGACCTGGGACGCCAGGCGGCGCTGAAACGTCAGCAGGATCAAATCGGCCCGCCGGCGAACGCCAAACTTATTCAGGAGATTGGACACGTGGAATTTCACGGTCCGTTCGGCGATGTTAAGCTTGCTCGCGATTTCCTTGTTGGAAAGATTCTCGAGGAGCGAATCGAGTACTTCCTGCTCGCGACGGCTCAGATTGGTGACGGAGTCCGTCTTCAGGCGGCGCCCCTGGTTCGTCAGGATCGAATCGACAAATCCCGAAAGCACCGAACGCGGCACCCAAAACCCGCCGTTCGAAACGAGTGGAAGAGCGCGGGCGAGCTGGTCGCGCGCTTCAGCGTAGGTCAAGATGCCTTTGACGCCGAGGCGAAGCAGCGAAAAGCTGTTGGCCTCGTTGATGGCGTCTCCGACGACAATCAGGCGCGCGTCGGAGAACCGCTCGAGAATGTTGGTCAGGAGGGCTCCGGTAGCCTGGCGAGCCGCGTGCGCATCGATCACATAGACCTGGGCGCGCGGGGGTTCCAAGCTGCGCAAATCGGGCGCGAGTGTCGATTCCAGTTGCTTGGAGATGACCTTGAATTGGGATGCCTTAGACAGCAGGCGTTCGAATTCGCTCAGTACCAGGGGGTGCGGCGAGAGGAGACAGATTGTAAGTTTCGAAGGCATGCGTTTGTTAGCCACTGTACTCGAGGGTAGTGAATGCCGGGAAAACGGGCAAGGACCTTGGGGGCAGATGTTCACGAGTTGTTACTGACTTATTAGGACGAGTTAACAGGCCTCGGGCAGGCCAATTTGCCAGCCTGGCTTGCCGAGTACTCCTGATTCAGGATTCGATTCCCGGAGCAAAGGCACGTAAACTATTACCGTCGGTGGAGAGGCTCGAATGGCCGGGAAAATCGCGCCAACGGAGGAGTTGAAGGATAGGTCCGGCATGCGGAATGTGAAGGAATCCGAGCGGGCTCTGCGAGAGCTCCTGGCAGAGCGCATCCTGGTGCTGGACGGCGCCATGGGTACCATGCTGCAGCAGCGCAACCTCTCGGCGGCGGATTTTGGCGGCGCGTCACTGGAAGGCTGCAACGAGAACCTCGTGCGCACCCGCCCCGACGTGGTGCTGGACGTCCACCGGAAATACCTCGAGGCCGGATCTGACATCGTCGAGACCGACAGCTTTGGCGGCACACCGCTGGTACTGGGCGAATACGGACTGGCCGCAGACGCGCAGCTGCTGAACCAGCAGGCGGCAGCGCTCGCTCGGCAGGCAGCCGAGGAATTTTCAAGGCCGGGGAAGCCGCGCTTTGTTGCTGGTTCCATGGGCCCCACCACAAAGGCGATCACTGTGACGGGTGGAGTGACCTTTGAGGGATTGCAGCACTCCTACTACATGCAGGCAAAAGGCCTCCTCGAAGGTGGGGTGGACCTGCTGCTGGTCGAGACCTGCCAGGACACGCGCAACATCAAGGCGGCCGTCCTGGCCATCGAGAAGTTGTCCAAAGAAGTCGGAACTTCGATTCCCTTCATTGTTTCCGTGACGATTGAACCGATGGGCACGATGCTCGGCGGTCAATCCGTCGAAGCGATGTGGGCGTCGCTGCGACACGCCCATCCATTGGCATTTGGAATGAACTGTGCGACCGGGCCCGAGTTCATGACCGACCACATGCGGACGCTCAGCGCGCTCACGGGTGAGTTCGTTTCATGCTACCCGAACGCCGGCTTGCCGGACGAGGAGGGCAAATACCTGGAAACGCCGACCTCGCTTGCGGCGCAACTCGAGAAGTTCGTGAGTCACGGTTGGTTGAATATCGTCGGAGGTTGCTGCGGCACGACCGAACAACACATCCGAGCGATTCGGCAGATGGTAGAGGGCAAGAAACCGCGCCTCCGGCCGGCGGAAGCGCACCGCGCCGTGTATTCGGGCATCGAGACGATCGAAGCGGAAGAAAGCACGAGGCCACTACTGGTTGGTGAACGCACGAATGTCATCGGATCGCGGCTGTTTAAGAACCTCGTCTC
>Ga0306923_10001275_pt1 | contig 22103 bp, 24 predicted proteins | sample sta12Can44000108_FD_203841 | JGI IMG/M metagenome (GOLD analysis project Ga0306923, IMG submission 203841) | Lab enrichment of tropical soil microbial communities from Luquillo Experimental Forest, Puerto Rico - statanox.12C.anox.44.000.108 (v2)... | ecosystem: Environmental > Terrestrial >... | reverse complement strand
ATAGAGACGCTGATCGATCTACAGGACGAATACCGCGCCTGGCTCGACAACTTGCCTGACAACCTCGAAGGATCGAGATTAGCCGACAAGCTCCAGGCAGTTGCCGAGCTCGATCTCGAGGAGCTCCAGGCGATCGCCCCGCCGCGTGGCTACGGCCGGGACTGACCGAAAGAAACCACTTGACACCAAAAGCCCCCATACAAGGTCCGATTGGCGCGGACTCGCAATTATTTGGCCGAAGTTATCAAGCACGCGGGTGGCAGGTCGACCACCTGAGGAGCATCCCAAGGGCACTCCTGCCCCGTCCCAGAAGGAGGATGCGGTGTCCAAGCACAGGGGAGGCCAGCAAGCAAGGCGACGCCCCGACGTGTCATCTCCCTTGGAAAAGCGCACCACCCCTTCCATGGAGAACTTCGATGACCAATACCAAAGGCTTCACCTGTGGGCGCGTCCTCAGCGCTATGTTCCTCACCGGCGCCATCCTGCATGGCTGCGCCGCGAGTGCGCAAACCGCCGCGAGCGGTGCGGACGCACCGCTGAGCGCCGCCGAACAGGCCCAGCTCGAGCGGCTCGGGCGCGGCGAGGTTGAGCTGATGCCGGCGACGCCGCCGGCAACGCCGACCGCCCCGGCGCTGTGGTGGGACACTCCCCATCCCGAACTCGACAGCGATACGATCCGCTATTACTGCCGGGTTGGCGCCGCAGCCTTGTTTCCAAACTTGCTCGACGCCTACGAAAACGAGCTGCGGATGAAGACCTATGCCGATTGCGTCACCGCGCAAGGGCGCCCGCTCGCGCCGCCGCAACACGGCGTCGACGGCCTGGTCTCATCGCACACCCGAGACCTGGCCATGCGCGAGCTTTGCACGCCCAGCCCGGGGTCGCCCGCCAAAACCGCCTCTGCCGCCATCATCTGCAATTCCGCGGTGTTGCTCCAGCTGGTGCGGGACGACTTCGACTTGGTCGACCGGCTCCAATCGGTCCTCTCCGCGTCCGATTTCTCGGCGTCGATGGCGAATGCCCGCAAAGATCCGGGGCTGGAGGCCACCTGCGGCGTCATCGCGACCCCGGCGGTCGAGGCTTGCTATGCCGAGCATTTGCGAGTCAGGGGCGAATGGTTGCGCCAGCAGTGGCTCGCGGCCGCGACCCGCGACGGCCGCATCATCAATGGAGCACCGCAATGACAATGGCGCAACTCCGCCTGACATGAGGAGGCCCCCATGCCCCGCCGCATAGACTCCGCCATTCTGCGCAGCGCCGCCCACGACGCCGAGATGAACCTCGACTTTCTCAAGGCCGCGGCCATGTGGGAAGCGGCGATTTTCGCCTACTCGCCGCGGATCGCGAAATTGCGCCGAGGCCAGGCCGAGCTCGCCCTGATGCGCAAACACCTGGGCGCTTGCCGGCTCCAGATCGGCCGGCCGATCGGCCACGCCTAAAATCCCGCCTGCTGCTCGCGGCGCTATAAAAAGACGATGCCCGAAATGTGGATTTCTTCTGATCTGCACCAAACCCCGTCGCAGTCGCGCACTGGGCCAATGAACCTGCGCAGTGACTGACGGATGCTCTATCCGTAAGCGGTCCGCCTCATCCTCGGCGGCGGATAATGGCGGCGACGCGCGCGAGCACCGCGGCCAGAAGTAACGAAACGCCTGGATTTCACACATAAGCGGACAAACCACGAACTCAGGCGGCCTTGCGAGTATCGGGGGCGACCCTGAGCGGGCGGAATCCGTCACGGCTTTCCATGGCTGGTCGCTCGGCGCTCCAGATGTAGTCCCCGGTGAGGTTCACATGCTCCCAGCCGAGTGGGGAGAGGTGAGCGAGTAGCTGATCCGGAACATCTTCGGTCTGGCGCAGAGCGGCGCGCTCGAGGTACCGCGTGTTCCACAGGATGATCGCGGTGACGAGGAGGTTCAGGCCCGAAGCGCGGTGTTGCTGGTTCTCGTAGGTGCGGTCGCGGATCTCGCCGAGGCGATGGATGAAGACAGCCCGGCCAGGCTGTTGCGTGTTTCGCCCTTGTTGAGTCCCGGCTGGTCTGACGGCGCAGTTCCACATCCCCCAGCCAGTCGAGGGTGAACAGCGTGCGTTCCAGCCGCCCAGCTCGCGCAGCGCCGCGGCGAGGCCGTTTTGCCGCGGGTAGGAGGCGAGCTGCCGCAAGATCAGGGAGGCGGCCACGGTGCCCGTATGGATCGAGGCGGCGACCCGCAGGATTTCCGGCCAATGGGCGCGGATGAGCGCCGTGTTGATGCGCCCGGCGATTAGCGGTTCGAGCGACGGATAGGCCGCCGCCTTGCCGAAGCTGTACAGACGCCGGCTCTTCAGATCCGGGATCCGAGGCGCGAACTGAAACCCGAGCAAGGAGCAGAGGGCGAAGAGATGGTCGGAATCGCCGCCGCCATCGGTGTGGTGGCGGCGGGCCGCGACCTCGCTCTGGTGGTAGAGCAGCCCATCGAGCACATGCGCGGCTTCGCTGGCGGTCGCCGCGATCACCTTGGTGTGGAACGGCGCGTATCGGTCGGAGAGGTGCGTGTAGAACTTGACCCCGGGTTCAGCGCCGTAATGGGCATTGATGCTGCTCGCTTCACGGCCGAAGCCGCCGGCCCGAAAGAACTGGCCATCCGAGGAGGAGGCGGAGCCACCGCCAAACACCGCCGCAAGCGGCTCGCGCTGCTGCTGATTGATCAGAAGAGTACGATCCCGCCAGCAATGCGCAACAGTTCAAATCTCCTTCGAAAAGATGATCAGGGGTCGTCGGTGAGGCGGGTCTCGGCCGCCAGCCGCCGGGCGGCCATACGCTGGTCACCGCCGATCGCGGCTTTGCGCGGATTTCGGAATTGCCCTGTGAGAGAACTGGCTCGACCGGTGCGGTTCTTGATGCCCTGGCGGGGTTATCGCGATCCGCGATGCCGCCCAGGACATCCTGGCATGTCCGGCTCGCCGATCCTCTCGGTCAAGGGCTGGCTGCTGCGACAAAACCCCGCGCTCAAGGGCGGCTGAGGTAAGTGGGGATATTTATGGGTCGATCACCAAAACCTTACCAATCTCAATTCAATCAATGCGGTAATGTTTCTGTCGATGAACCGCAACAAGCTCGGCATGACCTTGGACTCCGCCGCAAGCGAGGTTGCTGTGACGACATCCGACCGTTTTGCGATGGCGCGTGGTGCTGTGTGATGCTGTCTAGGTCGGTTTGTGCTTTCGGTGACAATTTCGGTTACAAAACCCCGGTAAGGACACGATAATATATTGAAATATATAGATAAACAAGGGAAGTGCCAGAAGCCCGTGAGTCTGGCCGCCCGGCATTTGGAGGAAAACGGCATCGCCACCGTAGTGATGGGGTGTGCCAAGGACATCGTCGAATATTGCGGCGTGCCGCGCTTTCTGTTCAGCGACTTTCCGCTGGGCAACGCGGCGGGACGTCCGACGGACCCGTAATCCCAGGCCTTTACCGTAGAGTTCGCGTTGCGCCTTCTCGAACGGGCCCCGGCAGCACGTACGACCGTGCAGTCGCCGTTGCGCTGGAGAGAAAACCCCACGTGGAAGCTCGACTACTCCAACATCGAGCGCTTGTCGGCCGAGGAAATCCAGCGCCGGCGGGAGGAATTCGATCGGCAGAAAGAGATCGCTAGGAACATCCGCGACCAGCGTGGCTCCGAATCGTAACAATGAGTAAAAATGAGCTGAGTGCGACCAGAATACGGGAGAAGGTTGCGATTAATCCTAAATATTTCATCCTATATTGGCTCAAACAAATCCGTCGGCTCTATGCCGGCGGAGGCCAACCGGGTCGTAATGTTTGTGCTTGACAGGAATCGGGGACCACGACAGCACGGCACGAGCCTGTCTCAATATTTTCTTTGAATTGGAGATATCGGGCAGTATCCTGTCTCTGAAGGGCTCCCCAGTTGGGGCGGGGGGCTTGCACTTGGCGAGGGGAAGGATATGACCAAGGGCAATCGAAGCGCGCGCGAGGTGCCATTGGCGTCCTTGACGCGCGCCCTGACGCTGACCGCGATCGTCGGTGTCCTCGCCGCTGGCCCGGCCACCAGGATCGCCGTCGCGGAGACGCCGGCTCAATTCATCTATCGGGTTTCTCACTCGACATTTGGCGATATCGGCAGTTACAGCAACACGGTCGAGCCGGGTCGGGGCGGTACAACCGTCCAGACCCAGGCGCATTTCCAGGTGAGCATGCTGGGCGTGCGGATGTACCGCGAGGATGCCGAGCGTACCGAGCGCTGGCAAGGCAACCGCCTCATCTCGTTTCACGGTGTCACCGACAAGGGCGACGGCCCCGCCGAGGTGAAAGGCGAGGCGCGCGGCAACGGTTTTGTCATCACCTCGTCGCAGGGTACGATCACGGCACCCGCGTCGGTCCATCCGGCCAACCCGTGGTCAAACAACTTCCTTACTTCCAACACGATGATGCGCCCCGATTCGGGCAAGATCGAGCAGGTGCGGATCGGCAGCGGGCAGGAGACAACGGTAAAAATCGACGGCGCGACAATCTCGGCCGTCAAATTCGAGATTGACGGCAGCACCAAGTACACCGTCTGGCTCGACGGACGGGGCGTGCCGGTAAAGTTTGTGGCCGACGACGACACCGGCAAGGTCACCTTCACCCTGGCCAAGTGCATCGGCTGCGGTCCCGAGCCCACTCAGGTGGGGGCGAGATAGCCCCGATTCTCGAGCGGGCAGGAGGCTGGCGGGGTCCGGCGGATTAGAAAAAGGCGAGCGTGCGGATTTCGATGCTCTCGCGTGGCCGCGCGTCGGGTGTCTTCGTCGGGTCATCAAAGGCTGTGTGCGCCGTCCACCGGGCAGAGGCCTGCTTCAGCGACTCGTAGGTCTTGAAGACCAGCGCCTCGTCAGGCCGCATCCGCGGGAACCAATACCAGCGATGCGCGGGATCGTAGGTGATGGCATAGGTCTGGCCGACGCGGTCGGGATAGCGGCGTTCGGTGACCACCAGGCTCTCAGGCGAGATGCTCTGCGCGTCGGCGATTGCCAGTGGCCAAGTCTCGACCGGGTGGCGGATCGGGCGCCACACCTGGAGGATAGCAAAGCGGCGGCCGAGCAACTCGTCGGCCTCGTTCCGCAAAAAGGTGCGGACCCGCTGCGGGCCCGACCATTCGGTGTAGTCGTTGTGGACGCGACGGACGACGTCGCGGATCTTGCGGGTCTCGCGCAGCGCATCGTCGGCCGTGCGCAAGGTGTGGTCGAACACCTCGACGCGGGCAGCTCCGCTCACCGCCTTCACTAGCGCTTCCATCTCCGGGTAGTAGACCCGGCGCACTTCGTCCTCGTCGAAGAAATCGCCGACTTTGGTGTCGTGTCGGACAAAACGAAACCCGTTGCGCTCGAGCGCGAAATCGCCGGCATCGATCCGACCATTGCGCAACAGGACGCGGCGGGGCTCCGACGTACCGCCGCCGACCCGCTGGTCGCTCCCGCCGGGGGCACCGACCAACGTGACCGGCATCGCCTCCGTGTCGACAAAATAGCTGAGGGTCGCCTCGATCGTCTTCGGGACGGTGACCTGCTCGGCGATCTGAACCATGGGAACTCCTTTATTCGCCGAAGGATGATAGAGGCGCCGCAGAGCCGATACAACTCAGGCCAATCGCGCCGTCGCGAGCATCGCGCGGATGTCGGGCAGATGCTCGCGTCCCCAGAACAGCTCGCCGTCAACGACAAAGCTCGGCACCCCGAAAACGCCGATCGCCTCGGCTGCGCGACAGATCCGATCTAGCTCCTCCTTCCCCTCCCCCGCCGAATAAGCCGAGAAGTCCGCTGCGTCGGCGCCGGCCTCCGCGAGCACCGCGCCGATCACATCGCGATGCTCGATGTCGAGCTCGCGTTTCCAGAAGCGCTCGAAAGTGATGTCGTGATAACGGCGCAGCACCGCGTCGCCCTGGCGCTTGGCGTAGAGCATGCCGCAGGCGGCGAGGGTCGAGTCCCAGATCTTCTGCGGGCCGCGGATCACTAGACCGCGTTTTCTCGCCTGGCGGCGGCAGTCCATGTAGCTGTAGCGAACCCGCCGCCATTGATGTGCGTTGCGCTCTTCCTCGATCACCCGGCCGCTGTCATCAACCCGGGCCGAGCCGAGAAAGCTCGGAATGTCGAGCACATAGGGCAGCCAATCGACGCGAACCGCGAAGTCGCGCTCGAGCCCGTAGGCGAGATCCTTCGCCAAATAGGCATAGGGGCTCTTGTAGTCGATGTAGGTCGTGACGGTTCGTGGTTGGGCCATGCCGGTCTCCTATCGTTTTGTCTGCCGCTCGGGTATCATGCACCATTATTCCGGCGTTCCGGCATCATGGAGGCCTCCCGATGGAGAGCGGACACCAGATCGAGACCCGCAACACGGCGTATTTCCGCCATGACTACGATTGCGAGCACGCCGACATGCGGCGGCTCTACGAGCAGGCCAAGATCGATCAGTGGAACGCGGCGACCGACATCGACTGGGCCCGGCCGCTCGAGGGCGATGGCGGCCTGATCGCCGACGATCTGGTCGATATCCACGGTACGAAATTCTGGGACCGCCTTTCGTCGGACCAGCGGGTCGAGCTCAACCGCTATGTCAGCCGGTGGCGCCTGTCGACCCTGATGCACGGCGAGCACGGTGCGATGCTGGTGTGCAGCCAATTGGTCGAGAACGTACACGGGCAGGACGCCAAGCTGTTCCAGGCGACTCAGGTGGTCGATGAAGGTCGGCACAACGAAGTGCTCCATCGTTATCTGGCGCTCCGCCTAGACGGCGAAAGCTACCCGCTCGCCGGCAACGTCAGGGAGATCTTCGATACCTTGCTCGGCACCTCTGCATGGTATCTGAAGACGATTGGGCTGCAGCTCGTCGCCGAAACCTTCGCTGTGTCGCTGTTTCGGATGCTCGCCGAGTCGTCGAAGGACGAGGTGCTGAGGGTGATATGCCGCCGCATCCTGCAGGACGAGGCACGCCACATGGGTTTCAGCATGCTGGCATTGCCGGCGGTGGTGGAAGAAGCCACGGCGGCCGAGCGGCGCGAGATGGAGGACTTTGCGGTGTGGGCGCTGAACCGCACCCTCCGCGGGATCTTCCCGCTCGCCGCCTATGAGGACATGGGGTTCGATCGCTCCGACATCGAGGAGATCCGGCAACTCCGACGGCAACGGGCGGCAGGCGGAGACGAGACCGCTTTTCGCAAGTTCTTCCGGCGCGATCTCCACGCCGGGCTGATCCGCAACATGCGCAAGGTCGGGGTGTTGACCGCCCGCGTCACACCGGATCTCGAGGCGCTCGGGATCTCGCTCGCCGCGGCGTGAGCATCGGCATCGGAAACGAACCCGGGCAAGGTTCGATCCGCTACCGAGGCGCCTCGGAAAAACGAAACACCGCAGCTAAAGCGGCAGTCGCTCTGGGCGGGTGCGTAGACCCGCCCGACAGGGAGAGAGGACGTGGATACCAGTGAATGCATCTTTTGCAAGATCGTCGCCGGAATCAGCGAGTGTCACGAAATTTATCAAGACGATGCCACGCTTGCATTCATGGACATTCATCCGGCCAATGAGGGACATTGCCTGGTGATTCCAAAGGAGCATTTCGAACAGGTGTTCGATATGCCTCCGGCTGCTTTTGGCACGGTAGCATCGACGGTCCGCAAGGTGGCGCGCGCTGTCAACGAGGTGCTTCGACCCGGAGGGATCAGCTTGGTGCAGGCGAATGGCGAACTCGCCGGACAGTCGGTGCTCCATGTTCACGTCCACGTCTTGCCGCGGCGAGCGGGCGACGATCTGTTGATCAATTGGGACCGCGCCAGGGACGACGATCAGCGGTTCGATCGCGACCGCATCGCCGAGATCGCCGAGCGTCTTCGCTCACGACTTCGAGGGTCTGTCTAGCCAGAGAGGAGAACGGGCAATGTCGCTTGATACCGTCAAGGTCCCGACATTGGAACAACTCGGTGAAGTCGCCGCGGAGCTCGGCTTTAGCTTTACCGAGGCCGATCTCGCCGCGCATCGTGAAAGCCTGCTCCCCAGCTTCGAGGCGTACAACCAGCTCGGCCGGATGCCGGACGAGCTGCCGCCGGTCGCCTACCCGAGGCTACCTGGCCGGCGTCCTGTGCCCGAGGAAAACCGACACGGCGCCTGGTATGTCAAGACTGAGCTCGAGGGCGCCACCTCAGGCAAGCTCAAAGGCAAGAAGGTCGCCCTCAAGGACAACATTTGCCTCGCCGGAGTGCCGCTGATGAACGGCGCCTCGACAATGCAAGGCTATGTGCCCGATATCGACGCAACCGTGGTGACGCGCATTCTCGACGCCGGCGGGACAATCGCCGGCAAGACGGTGTGCGAATATTTCTGCTTCTCGGGCGGCAGCCACACCAGCGCCAGCGGCCCGGTGCACAACCCGCACCGGATCGGCTATTCGGCGGGCGGCTCATCCTCGGGCAGCGCCGCCGTCGTTGCGTTGGGCGAGGTCCCGATGGCATTGGGCGGCGATCAGGGCGGCTCGATCCGTATCCCTGCCTCGTTCTGCGGGATCTACGGACTGAAGCCGACGCATGGTCTCGTACCCTATACCGGCATCATGCCGATCGAGCTGACCTTGGATCACACGGGTCCGATGACCGCGACGGTCGAGGACAATGCGCTGCTGTTGGAAGTGTTGGCGGGGCCCGACGGGCTCGACCCGCGGCAATACGGCGGCACGGTCGCGAAACCCTATCGCGAAGCATTGAGCAAGGGCGCCGCAGGATTGAGGATTGCCGTGGTCGAAGAGGGCTTTGGCCATCCCCAAGCTATGCCGCAGGTCGATGCGATCGTCCGCGAAGCGGCCGGCCGGTTTAGAGGATTGGACGCGACCGTCGAGACGGTGTCGATCCCGATGCACCGGCTAGGCGCGGCGATCTGGCTGCCGGTGGCTGCCGAGGGCGCCACGATGCAAATGATGCTGGGCAACGGCTTTGGCTTCAACTGGCAGGGGCTCTACGTCACCTCGATGCTGGATTTCCACAGCGCCTGGCGGAGCCGCGCCGACGAGCTGTCGGACAGCCTCAAAAACACGATGCTGCTCGGCCATTACATGGTGACGCGCTACCGCGGCCGTTATTACGCCAAGGCGCAGAACCTGGTGCGCCGCTTGCGCCGCGCCTATGACGAGGTATTGGCGCGGTACGATCTGCTGCTGATGCCGACCCTGCCGATGGTGGCGACGCCATTGCCCGAGGCCAATGCTCCGGTGGAGCAGATATTGCAGCGTGCTTTCGAGATGCTGGCCAACACCGCACAATTCGATTGCACCCACCACCCGGCGATGAGCCTGCCTTGCGGCCTGGTCGACGGCCTGCCGGTAGGGATGATGCTGGCGGCCAAGGCCTTCGACGAAGAGACGATCTACCGCGCCGCCGCCGCGTTCGAGAACCGCATCGATTGGAAAACGCTGAAGGGGGGGTAAGCTTCGACCGATAACCAAGACGGCGATCGCAATTCGTCACGTCCACTTCGAGGATCTCGGGGCATTTGACGACGTTCTGCGCCGCCACGGGTATGCGGTTCGCTATTGCGACGTCGGGATCGACAATGTCGGTGAAGTCGATCCGTTGGCGCCTGATCTGATCGTCGTGCTTGGCGGCCCGATCGGGGTATCTGACGAGCCCGCCTATCCCTTTCTCCGCGACGAGCTCCGATTGCTCGAGCGCCGGCTCGCCGCAGAGCGTCCGACGCTCGGGATTTGTCTCGGCGCGCAATTGATGGCCCGAGCGCTAGGCGCTTGGGTCTATCCCGCTCCGGAGAAAGAAATCGGGTGGGGCGAGGTACAGCTCACCGAGGCGGGCCGAAATGGGCCGTTGCGCCATTTCGTCGGGGCGCCGGTTCTACACTGGCACGGCGACACATTCGACCTTCCGGAAGGGACCGAGCTCCTCGTCTCGACCGACATCTGCCCAAACCAGGCGTTCAGCCTCGGACGCCAAGCGCTGGCCTGCCAATTCCATACCGAGATCAACGGTCGCGATCTTGAGCGTTGGCTCGTCGGACACGCGGTCGAGATCGCTGCCGTACCGGGCATTTCGCTCTCGGCGTTGCGGCGCGACACTGAACGCTTCGCGCAGAACTCTGCAGAGCGCGGCGCGGCGTGTCTGTCCGAGTGGCTGGTTGGGTTTGCCGAGGATGCAATTTGAGCCAAGCGAGGTCCCGTTGCAGTTGCCCAAGCGGATAACGGAATAAGGCAGCGGGTACTAGCCGAGGCGCCGACGATGTATGATGGCCGAGAGTAGGGGAGATTGGCCATGGATTTGCGCTTCACCACGGATGAGCTCGCGTTCCGCGAAGAGCTCCGAGCCTTCGTCCGGGATAACTTGCCGGACGACATCCGCGAGCGGATGCGGCTCGGCTATGCGCCGCGCAAAGAGGATACGGTGCGCTGGCAGCGCATCCTCAACGAGCGCGGCTGGGCGGCCTTCAATTGGCCCAAGGAATATGGCGGCCCCGGCTGGACGCCGGTGCAGCGCATGATCTTTCTCGAGGAAAACCAGCTGGCGCCCGCGCCCGAAGTCTCCTCGTTCAACATCACGATGATCGGCCCGGTATTGATCCAATTCGGCACCGAGGAACAGAAGCGGCGCTTTCTGCCGCGCGCCGCCAATATCGACGATTGGTGGTGCCAAGGGTTCTCCGAGCCGGGGGCGGGATCGGACCTCGCCGCGCTCAAAACCGCGGCGAAGCGCGACGGCGGCCATTACGTCGTCAACGGCCAGAAAATCTGGACCTCGACGGCACACCATGCCGATTGGTGCTTCTGCCTGGTGCGCACCGATCCGGCCGCGAAAAAGCGCCAGGAGGGCATCTCGTTTCTGCTGATCGACATGACGACACCGGGCATGACGGTTCGGCCGATCGTCTCGATCGACGGCAGCCACCATCTGAACGAGGTGTTCTTCGATGACGTCAAGGTGCCGGTCGACATGCTCGTCGGCGAGGAGAACCGCGGCTGGGACGTCGCAAAGTACCTCCTCGGACACGAACGCACCGGCATCGCGCGGCTCGGCAAATCGAAAGAGCGGGTCAAATTCGCTAAAGAGGCCGCGCACGAGATGCGCGCCAACGGCAAACCGCTGATCGACGACCCCGCCTTTCGCCTGCGCGTCGCTCAGCTCGAAACCGACATCAAGGCGCTCGAGATTACCCAGTTCCGCGTCGTCTCCGCCTACGCAAAGAAAGAGGCCGGCAAGCCCGATCCGTTGTCCTCGGCGTTGAAGATCAAGGGCACGGAGCTGTTGCAGGCGACGACCGAACTCGCGATGGACGTCGGCGGTCCGCTGGCGATGCCGGATTGGGCGCAGGAGTTGGAGGCGCTCAGCAATGAGCCGGAACTCGGCCCCGCTTGGGCGAGCGAGGCGACAAAGAGCTATCTCTTTCTGCGCGCCGCCTCGATTTATGGCGGGACCAACGAGATCCAGAAGAACATCCTGACCAAGGCCGTGCTGGGGCTCTAATGGATTTCGATTTGACCGACGAGCAGCGTCTGCTGCGCGACTCTGTCGACCGGCTGCTCGCCGACCATTACGGCTTTGCGCAGCGGCGCGGCTATCTTGCTGAGCCCGAGGGTTTCAGCACGGCGCTGTGGTCGCGCTATGCCGAGCAAGGCCTGCTGGGGCTGCCGTTTGCCGAGGAGCATGGCGGGTTTGGCGGCGGTGCCATCGAGATCATGCTGATCATGGAGGCGTTCGGCCGCGTGCTGGCGCTCGAACCCTACCTGGCGACGGTGGTGCTTGGTGGCACCGCTCTGCGTCTGGCGGGCAACGATGCGCAGAAATCGGCGACCCTGCCGCCGGTCGGCGAGGGCCGCATGACTTTGGCCTTCGCTCATGGCGAGCGGCAGGCGCGCTACGACCTGACCGATGTGCTGACGACCGCGAAGCCGACTGCGCACGGTTGGGTGCTCGAGGGCGCCAAGAGCATAGTCGCGCATGGCGACGGCGCCGACCGGCTGATCGTCAGCGCCCGCATCGCGGGCGAGCGCAACGATCCCGACGGCATCGGCTTATTTCTGGTCGATGCCAGGGCGAACGGTGTGGCGCGCCGTTCCTACCCGATGCGCGACGGAACCCGAGCGGCGGAAATTTCGTTGAGCGGGGTCGAGGTCGCTCGCGCCGACATGCTGGGCGAACACGGCAACGCGATGCCGGTCATCGAGCGGGTGGTCGAGGCTGGGATCGCCGCGACCTCGGCCGAAGCGGTCGGGGCGATGGAAGCGATGCATGCGATGACCCTCGAATACCTGAGGACGCGCCAGCAATTCGGCAAGCCGATCGGCCAGAACCAGGTATTGCAGCACCGCGCCGCGGAAATGCTGATCGCCCTCGAGCAGGGCCGCAGCATGGCGATGCTGGCGGCGATGATGGTCGACGAGCCCGATCCAGTGGAGCGGGCGCACAACATCGCAATGGCCAAGGTCGGCGTCGGGCAAGCAAGCCGCTTCGTCGCGCAGAACGCAATCCAATTGCACGGCGGCATCGGGATGACCGAGGAATACGCGGTCGGCCACTATTTCCGACGTGTTATGGTCGTCGAACACATGTTCGGTGACCCGGCCCACCACCTTTCGCGGCTCGCCGACCGGGTTCAGTGAGTCACACTGGAAAGGGAGAAAAGATGACTATTGAGCTCAACCACACGATCATCCCGGCGAAGGACAAATGGGCTTCCGCCAAGTTCCTCGCCGACATTTTGAACCTGGAGGCGGGACCGGAATGGGGTCATTTCGTGCCGGTCCCGACCGGGAACGGCGTCACCCTCGATTTTTCGGACTCCGAGGGCTTCCGTCCGCAGCACTATGCGTTCCTGGTCAGCGACCCGGAATTCGACGCGGCTCTCGCCCGCATCCGCGCGAGCGGCGTCAAGCACTACGCGAATTTTCGCCGTGAGCGGCCCGGCGAGATCAATCATCTCTATGGCGGCCGCGGCGTCTATTTCGACGACCCGAACGGCCACCTGCTCGAACTGATCACCCGCCCATACGGCCCGATCCCCGAGGGAGGATGAGGCGGCCCCTCTCATTCCTTTTCCGGCATGCGGGACTCGGGATGGGAGGCTTAGCGATTTCTGTTTAACCGAACCGCGCGCGCGTGCGATCATGGCGGCTCTCGAACAAAACATCGGAGGCCGCCATGGCGAAATATATGCTCGTCAGCTTCAAGACCTGCCCTTGGGTGCAGCGCTCGGCGATCGTGTTCCGCGAGAAGAGCACCGAGTTCGAGCTCCGCCATATCGAGCCCGATAATCGGCCCGACTGGTTTCTCGCGATCTCGCCGCACAAGAAGGTTCCGGCTCTGACCATCGACGATAAGGTGTCGCTGTTCGAGTCGAACGCCATCAACGAGTATCTCGACGAGACGATCGCGCCACGGCTGCATCCCGCCGACCCGGTCGAGCGGGCTGTCAACCGCGCCTGGACCGATTACGTGCCGATCTTCGCCAGCATCGTCACGGCGACCGCTTATGCCGACACCGAGGCCGACTACAACAAGGCGGCCGGTGAGATCCCGATGCCGTTCGAGCGGGTCGAAAAAGCGCTCGAAAAGCAGGGCAGCGGCCCCTTTTTCAACGGCGCCAAATATTCGCTGGTCGACGCGGCCTACGCCCCGTTCCTGCAACGCTATTACTTCCTCGACCGTGTCAAGAAGCTCGGCCATATCGAGAAGTTCCCGCGGCTCAAGGCATGGATGGAAGCACTTCTCCAGCGCGATTCGACACACTCCTTCCCGCCCGCCGAGTTCGAGGCGATGTATCGCGACGGCCTGAAGCGCCGCAATAAGTGGGTGTCGCGGTTCATCGAGCCCGCGAGGGCCGCCGCAGAGTAGAAAGGCGCGCCGCGGCGCTCTATGCGGGCGCCGCGGCGGACGTTCTCGAGGGGAGGATCGCCGTGAGCATGCCGAAGCGCGTCGCCGCGATCGACGTCAGTCATTGGCATTCCGCGTACGACGCGTCCTATCTCCGCATCCTGCGCGATTTCGGATGCGACATCGTCGGGGTCTCCGACCGGACTGAAAGGATCGCCCGGGACCGCGCCGAGCGCTTTGGCAGCACGCCGTTCATCGACTATCGTCGGATGATCGAGACGACGCGGCCGGAATTCGTCGTCGCCCTCGGCCGGCATCGCGACATGCCCGAGACCTTTCGGTTTCTCGTCGATGCCGGGGTCCCGTTTATCATGGAAAAGCCGTGGGGCACCGACCCCGACACCGTGGCGGCTCTCGCCCGCCTTGCCGCCGAGAAAGGAGCTTGGGTAGGCGTCCCGTTCATGGTCCGGTATTCGTTCTGGGCGGTGACCGTTAAACGCATGATCGCAGCCGGCGAGTTCGGCCGGATCTCGCACATCGTCTATCGCGGGATCCGGCCGACCATGCGGCGTTATGTGGAATGGGACTCGCCGTGGATGGCCGAGAAGTCGCAAGCCGGCGGCGGCGCGCTCCTAAACCTCGGCGGACATGGCTTCGACATCGCGCGGTTCGTCACCCGCGAGGAACCCCAAGTCGTTTCCGCCGTCGTCAGTCGCCAGGTGCACGGCGCCGAAGTCGAGGATTACGCATTCGCGACGATGCGCACCCCGAGCGGTATCGTCATACACAACGAGGTCGGCTACACGATGCCGACCTGGCCCTCCAACCAGACCGACGGCGAGCAGAAGGTTGCCGGGGAGCGGCTGCTGCTGCGTCAGGTGCCGGGCGGCTTGCAAATCCTCGCCCCCGGTCGCGAGGAGACGATCCCGCAGCCGCCGGACTGGGTGGCCGGCTATCCGCGCGCGGTCCGGGAGGCGCTGGAGGCGTACAGCCGCGGCGACCAGCCGCCGATCCCGGCGAGCGAATGCGTGCACGCGGTCCGCCTGATCTTCGACGCCTACCGCGCCGCTGGCGAGCGGTAGCCCGGTTTGCCGACTGACGGACCGTCGCCGTCCGGCGGGTCGGTCATCTCCATGGTGCTTGACACCATATGGTTCTGGATACCATTATAATCTGTGAAGGCCGAACTGCTCTTCCACCAGCGCATCGACTATGACGATGGCGCAATCGTGGAAATGGTGCTTTGGCGTGTCCCTGTGCCGGTTCCTCCGTCTAAACACGGGCTCAAATACTCGCTGTTTTACGGCCGTCCCGGTATTCGGGAAGTCAGCTACGACAACGAACGCGGCAAGGGGGATCATCGGCATTTCGAAGGTGCCGAGACGCCCTATACGTTCAGCAGTGTCGAGCAGCTTGTGGTCGATTTCTGGTCCGATGTGCGGGCCGTTCGAGGTGCGAAATGAGCGACGTTAAAATTACCGTCGGTGGCGCAATCGAAGACGACGCGGCACGTCGGTTTGTCGATGCATGGCACCGCGCCGAGCTTGGCGAGTCGTTCCGTGAGCGTCATTTGGCGTTCGAAAGCTGGGATGCCCTCGCCCGCGTCCTCACCGGCAAGCGGATGGAACTGTTGCGGTATGTCCGCCGGCACAAGGTCACGAGCGTCCGGTCGTTGGCTAAAGCGCTCGGTCGCGACTACAGCAATGTACACGCTGACGTCCAAGCCCTGACGGCCGCCGGACTTCTCGAAGCGACTGATGGCGGCGTACAGGCAGATTACGACGCGATCGAGACCAAGATCGCTATTTAACGCGGGAAATTGCTACGCCGTCGACGTTACTCGCGTCGGGTAGGTACGCAAGGCCGTGCTACGGCAACGTTGCCGAGCGGGTGTAGCGACGCCAGGCGCTCATCTGGATCGCCGAAGTCAGGCAGTGCACAACTACCGGCTTGGTCGTGACCGCAAACGCGCGGGCGATGCCGTCGGCTACCTCCGCCTCGCTCTTGATCGTGATGCCCTCAGCGCCGAACGAGCGGCCCCATTGCGCGAAGTCCGGGTTGGTCAGTCGAGTGCCGGCCATCAATGGTCGCTCGGGGTAGCGCACATAGGAGTGCATGCCGATCGTGCCGTACATGCCGTTGTCGGAGATGATCATGATCGGGTTGGCGCCGTATTGGCGGGCGGTGGCGATCTCGTTCCCGGTCATCAAGGCGCCGCCGTCGCCGACAAAGGCGACAACCTGCGTCCCCGGCCGGCGCAACGCCGCGGCCACCGCCATCGGCATGCCCGAGCCCATCGCACCCACCACCGAGGCGAGAAACACCTGTCCCTGCCGGAAGCCGATATAGCGGTGGACGAAGCTCGCGAAATTGCCTGCGTCGGTCGTCACCGTGGCATCGGGTGCGAGGTGCTTGTCGACCTCGCAGACGACTGCGGCGAAATTGATGCCGTCGCTGGTCGGATCCCATTCCTTGGCCAGAAGCCTCCGGTGGATCACATTGAGCCTATCGACCCAGCCGCGGCGCTTGGCGGCGTCGGCGGGGGCCCCGCGGCGCAGCAACGCCCTTATCACTTCGTAGGGACTGCACGGCAGGCCGAGATCGGGCCGCCAGACCCGGCCCACCTCATTGGGATCGGGCCAGACGTGGACAAACGGCAATTGCGGCTTGGGCGCGGACGGGAAGGTGTAGGATTGGCTGACCGAGTCGGTCATGCGCTCGCCCAAGGCTACCAGCAGGTCGGCGCGTTTCATCTCGCCGAGCAGATCGGGCGGCACCCGGATCCCCATATAGCCGCCGTAATTCGGGTGGGTCGCGTCGAACAGCTGAGGGCGGCGATGGGTCGGGCTGATCGGCAACACCCATTTCTCGGCCAAGCGATTGAGGTCGGCAAAGACGGCGTTGTCATGCACCGCTTCGGCCAATAGCCCGCCGCCGACCAATACCAATGGCCGGTCGGCCGCTTCGAGCATCACTGCCAGCCGGTCGAGATCGTTCGGACGCGGCGCCGACACGACGCGTGGGCGGGCCAGGTCGAGCGCTGCATCGGTTTCCGCGTCAAAGACGTCCTCGGGCACGACGACAGCAACCGGGCCGGGCGTGCCGCTTTCCGCGACATGGAAGGCGCGGGCAATTGCCTCCGACGCCTGTGCCGGTTTGTTGACCTCGATCACCAGTTTGGTCACGTCCGACAATAGGCGCGAGTAGTTCTGCTCCTGCAATGCCAACCGGCCGAAATCCTGGCGCTCGACTTGGCCGATCAGCATCACGACGGGTGTGGCGTCATGATAGGCTGAGTGTAACGCCACCATCGCATTGGAGAGCCCCGGCCCGCGCGAGACCAGGGCTACCCCGGCGCGGTCGCGCAGCCTGCCGTCGGCCACCGCCATAAAGCCGGCGCCGCCCTCGTGCCGGCAGACGACGACGCGGATCGAGTTCTTCTCGATCAGCGCGCTGGTCAGTCCGACATAGCTCTCGCCCGGCACGCAGTAGACTTGGTCGACATCATGCGCTTCGAAGCTCTCGGCCAGCAGGCGAGCGACGGTTTGGGTCATGTCGGGTACCTCCTTATGCGTATTCTGATCTGATGCCGGGCCGAGCCATACAGGAAGGACCGGCGGCCTCTAAGGGTCTTTGCCGGCCTTCGATTTGATGCTATATATCATTAGTATCGTACGGTATGGGCAATGGAAACGGCAAAGCTTTTTTGGTCCGGACGATCACAGGCGGTGCGGCTCCCAAAAGACTTTCGCTTTCGTGGCAAGGAGGTTCGCATCCGGCGTCACGGCAGTGCTGTCATCCTCGAGCCGGTGGCGGAGGACTGGAGCTGGCTCGATGCGATCGCTGGGAAGCTCGATGATGACTTCGTTCAGGCGGTCAATGAAAAGCCCCCGCAGCAGGAGCGTCCCGCGCTCGATGAATTGTTTCGCTGATGCGCTATCTCCTCGACGCGAATGCCGTTATCGCCCTGCTCAATGACAAGACCTCGAAAACAGCGCAGCGCGCACGGCGAGAGAGGGTAGGCGACGTAGCAGTCTCAGCCATCGTCGCGCACGAGTTGTTCTATGACGCGTTCAGAAGCCGGCGGGCGGCACAGAACCTGGCTCTGATCGATGCTCTCCAGTTCGAGGTGCTCGAGTTCGACAAGGAGGACGCCAGGCAAGCCGGTGAGATCCGGGCCTTGCTCGCCTCCAAGGGGACGCCGGTCGGCCCCTATGATGTGCTGATCGCGGGACAAGCCGTGGCCCGGGATTTGATCCTCGTTACGCGCAACACGCACGAATTCGGGTGTGTGACGGGGCTTCAGATCGAGGATTGGCAGGTATGATGCCAGTCCCGCCCGACCACGCCCTCGCTCATTCCGCCGCTCTCAACGCCTCCGGGGCTCTTATAGAAGCCGTGGGATCCGGGATGTGCAGGAAGAAAGCCGAAATGAAGGCGGCGATCAGGCCGAACAGCGCGAGCCCGTAGAGCCCGCCCGCATAGCTCCCGGTCAGGTCCTTCATAAAGCCGACATACCAGGAGCCGAAGAAGCCACCGAGATTACCGATGGAATTGATCCAGGCGATCGCACCGGCCGCCGCCATGCCGGTTAGAAACATCGGGGGCATCGCCCAGAACGGTCCTTTCGAGCCGTAAAACCCCATCGCCGCGATCGACATACCTACCAGGGCCCACCAGGTTCCCATGGTCAGGCCGGCGATGACGAGCCCGGCCGTGGAGACCACGCACGCCCCCAGCAAATTCCATCGCCGCTCGTTCATACGGTCGGAGATATGGCCCCAAATCACCATGCTAATCCCGCCGCAGATATAGGGGATCATCGTCAACCAGCCGACCTCCATATTGCTGAAATTGCCGAGTGATTCGATGATTTGAAGAACAGCATACCCAGGCTCGCCGTGACGATGCCGAGATAGTTCAGCGACAGCAGCAAGACTTTGGGATTGTACATCGCCTCCCATAAGCTGAAGGTTCGCACCGCGTCCTTGGCCCGCCGCTCGGCGTGAAGCTTTGCCGTAAGCCAGGTCTTTTCCTCTCCCGACAGGAACCTTGCCTGCTCCGGCTTGTCGGTCAGCAGGAAAAACGTAACGATGCCGATGATGACAGTGGGTATTGCCTCGGCGAGGTACATGATCTGCCAGCCGCGCAGACCAAACAAGCCGTCGAGGCCGAGCAAGGCGGTGGAGATCGGCGCTCCGAGTGCCACCGCCACGGGCAACCCGATGAGAAAGCCCGAGACGATGCGGGCATGGTGATAGCTCGGGAACCAGTAAGTAAAATAGAGCAGGATGCCAGGGAAAAATCCGGCCTCGGCGACACCGAGCAGGAAGCGCACGATGCCAAAGCTGGTCGACCCGGTGAAGGTGGCGGTGATCCCGGCGAGGATCCCCCAGGTGATCATGATGCGAGCGATCCACAGCCGCGCGCCGACCTTTTCCATGATCAGGTTGCTCGGCACCTCGAAGATGAAATATCCCCAGTAGAAGGTGCCGAGCGCGAATCCGAAGGCGGCTGCGGACATGTTCAGATCGTCGCGCATTGTCAGCCCGGCAAAGCTGACGTTGATCCGGTCGATATAGGCGAGGAAATAGCTCAGCACGGCGAACGGCAGCAGGCGGAAATAGATCTTGCGCATCGCAGATTTTTCGACGGCGTCATCCATCCCCTATTCTCCTCGTTCGACCTTGCCTTTGGCGGGCGGAAGATGGTAGCGCGTACGCTGACGATTCAGTCATGCCCTTTGCGCGGGCGACCGTGTCGAAGACGATGATCAGGTGATCCTCTCGCTCTAATCACCGCGGCTCGGTCGCGCAGCACCCACTTCTCTTAGTCGTTCGATTAAGGGCTGCACTGGTCGGGGCGGCCGAAAAGGTGGTGGAATGAGAAGGCGCGAACTTCTTCGATTGTTTGGACTTGCGCTAACCGCATTTCCGGTTGCCGCCCGCGCCCGACCGCAGGCGGGACGAATACCGGTCGTCGGCTTTATTCAGCTCTCGGCTCCAGTCGATGAGTATGCGAGCGCCTCTCGGCAGGGTATGCGGGAGAATGGTTATGTCGACGGCCAAACCGTCAGGATCGAGGAGCGTCGGGCCGGGGGTCGACCGGATCGCCTGCCGCCGCTGATCTCGGATCTTCTGAGTGCCGGCGTGGACGGTTCGTGACGGGAGGGGCAAACGGAGCATCCGCGGTTCGACGAGCAGTAAACAAACCAGTCGTCGTGGTGGGGCTCGGTGATCCCATAGCCTCCGGCCTTGTCGCTTCGCTGGCTCATCCCGGCGGGAGCGTAACGGGTTTCTCGATCCTCGGTGAGGAGCTACAAGGCAAACGGTTGCAGATACTGAAGGAGATCGTTCCCGGGCTTGCGGGCGTCGGGCTCATCTGGAACCCAGAAGGTGCGGAAGGCCCAGCTTGGTTGCGATCCGTGCAATCGGCGGCTCCCTCCGTTGGGATCGAGATCGAGTCGGGATCTCGTAGGCATTGAGCGAGCGGCCGCGGGAGGCGTACGTGGTCTCCTGGTCGCTCGCGATTTTGTTACCGACTCGCTTGGGGATCAGATCATCGCGCAGCTCGGCCTCGCGTATGGCGGCTATGTTTCCGCGAAGAAGTTTCGTTGATGCCGGTAGTCTTCTGTCCTACGGCGCGAGCCTGCCGGATCTCTACCGCCGAGCTGCTGTCTATGTGGACAAGATCCTCAAGGGTACGAAACCGGCCGACCTGCCGGTGGGGCAACCGACCAAATTCGAACTTGTCATCAATATCAAGCTGCCAAGGCGCTCGGCCTTGGGGTCCCGCCATTGCTGCTTGCCACCGCCGACGAGGTCATAGAGTGAGGCGGCGAGATTTCATGGGCGTAATTTCCGGTGCTGCGCTGACATCGCACTTCCCGGCCTCTGTTGAGCAACCGCGCAAAGTCTGGCGAATAGGCCATGTGCTTACCGGTGCGTCCGAGACTGGTGGAATCTTTGCGCAGACGCTGGAACAGCGCCTGGCTGATCTCGGCTATGTGCAGGGTCGCAATATCGTGCTGTTGCATCGATATGCCGGCTCGCGGCCGGACGAAAACCACGAGGTCATCATTTCCTTGCTGCCACAAATCGATCTGTTGGTCGTGTGGGGCGAAGCAGCAATAGCGGCGAAAAAATTGGCTGGCAGCGTGCCAACGGTCTTCATATCGATTGGTTTCCCGGTGGAGCTTGGGCTCGTCCAAAGCCTCGCGCACCCCGGCGGAAACATGACCGGTATTACCTCCGAAGCGGCGGTAGAGACCGCCGGCAAGAGACTCCAAATCCTCAAAGAAATCGTGCCGGATCTCAAACGAGTGGCTGTCCTTCACCCGGTCGGGGACCCAGCATTTGTTGAACAGACCTCCCAGGACCTGGCGGCCCGCGAGCTCGGAGTCGCCGTTGTCCGCGTCGACATCAAATCGGCCGATGATCTCGATGCTGCCTTTGCCAATATGAAACGGGACCAAGCAGGGGCCCTTATTGCAGCCCGTTCAACCCTCACCTTTATCCTAGGCAAGCAGATCGCCGATTTGGCGCTCGCCGCCCATCTCCCGTCGTGCTACCCCTTCAGGCAGGCGGTCATCGCCGGAGGATTGGTAAGCTTCGACCCGGATCGCCTGGCAATGATTCGTCCGGCTGCCGCGCAGATCGACAAGATCATCAGAGGGACCGCCCCGGCCGACATTCCGGTCGAGCAGCCCACGCGATTTGAGCTCTACATCAACTTGAAGACGGCGCGTTTGCTGGACCTGACCATCCTGCCGTCGTTGCTCGCCCGTGCCGACGAGGTGATCGAGTAGGAAGGTTAGCAAACCTGACGAGCCCGGTCAGCTATCGCCCCTGCGGCACCAGCGCGTCGATCAGCGCCTGGATGTAGCCGTAGCAATAGGCGAAGGCGACACCCGAAGGGTCGCGCCCGTCGATCTGCGGCACGTGGTCCGGCATCAGCATGTAGGGGTAGCCGACATCGCGATAGGCGAGGAGCGAGCGGGCCATGTCCATGTCGCCTTCGTCGGGAAAGGCCTCCATGAAATCGAGCTTGCGGCCCTTGATGTTGCGGAAATGCACGTTGAAGATCTTGCCGCGCTCGCCGAACCAGCGGATCGCCTCGAGGATCTCGCGCTCCGGATCGTCGAGCATCTCGGCGACGGTGCCTTGGCAGAAATTGAGCCCGTGATAGGGGCTCTCGTGCATCGTCACGAACCGCCTCAGCCCCTCGACCGTGCCGAGCACGCGGGTCACACCGCGGTAGCCTGGCGGGGTGTAGGGA
>Ga0306923_10001274_pt1 | contig 22108 bp, 18 predicted proteins | sample sta12Can44000108_FD_203841 | JGI IMG/M metagenome (GOLD analysis project Ga0306923, IMG submission 203841) | Lab enrichment of tropical soil microbial communities from Luquillo Experimental Forest, Puerto Rico - statanox.12C.anox.44.000.108 (v2)... | ecosystem: Environmental > Terrestrial >... | reverse complement strand
CGCCGTTGCCGTGGTCGATCTCCACCGTATTGCCGTAGCGGTCCCATTCGTCGGCGAAGGTGACCACGCCATCGCCGGTGGCGTAGACCGGGGTGCCCACCGGGGCGCCGAAATCCAGTCCCTCGTGGATGGCCGAGCGGTGGTTCAAGGGATCGACGCGGGCGCCGAAGCCGCTGTTCAACTCGTACTCGCCGTGGATGGGCAGGGCCAGCGGCAGGCGCTGCATGGCCGCCTTCATGCCGTCCCACTGGCGCATGCGCTCGATCAGCGCGCCCATGGCGAAATGGTCGTCGCCGGCGCCGGGCGCCGGGATGAAGGGGCCGCCCTGGCCGGGCGAGCGCTTCGGGCTGACCAGCCGCGCGGGCTCCAGGCCCAGCTTGGAGACCTGCTGCTCGGCCTGGCTGATCCGGTTGGCGGCGGCATCGGCGGTCTGCTGGGCGGCGCGGGTATAAGCCTGGCGCAGGCGATCCAGCGAGTCTTCCAGCTGGCGCACCTGGGCGTTCATGCCGCGGGTCTCGGGGGCGTCGCCCTCGGCTTCCATCAGGCGCTGCTTGGCGCCGCCGCGCGCCATCTTGGCGCCGGGCGGGTCCTGGGCCAGCGAGCCGGAGGATTCGGCCAGGGTGACTACGTTGGAATGGACGCTGTCGACCTCGCGGGCGATCTCGGCCACCAGCTTTTCGGCTGAAGACAGGCGGGTCTGGCTGGCCTGGTTGGCGGCGATCATCTCGTCCAGCTGACGCTCCTTGGCGGCCAGATGGACCGGCTGCTGCGCCAGCATTGTGGTGGCGATGCCCGCCCACAGCGCCAGTCCGGCGGCGCCGGCCAGCAGCAGCACTTGCCGCTTGTGGCTGAAGGTGAATTGTTCGGCGCGGCCGTCCTTGCGGCGCACAAAGACCTGCCAGTCCGGCAGCGCCTGGGCCAAAGCCTTCTTCAGCTGTTGTGACCGTTTCCCCCCAAGGACCCGGCCCGATGACCACTCCGCCACTGTGCCACCCCTGCCGTTTTGCGGATGTCCCTGCGACTTAGGGGGGAAGTGTATCCGGACAGGGGTCGTTAATCTATAGTTAATGACTCTAAACGATTTGTCCGTTCGGTATAATTGATCTAATCCCCGGCCAGGACCTTAGCGCCCTTCCCGCCGCCATGCCGCCAGCAGGCCGCCCAATACCAAGGCCAACAGTGCCACAGCGGGGATTAGCGACACCGTGCGGATGCCGGTGACGGTGTGGTCGCCGCGCGCCACCAGCCCGGCCCAGCCGGCGCCCGAAGCGGCGCGGTCGGGGCCGACGCGGCGGAACTCGGGCACGCCGCCCTCGCTTAAGAAGCGTACCGAGCCGCCGGTGGTCTCGGCCACCGGAGCCAGCCACTCGGTGGTGGCGGTGAGGTCGGCATTCTCCAGCGGTGCCAGGGTGCCGGCGGCGGCGATGGCGGTGTGCTCGCCGTCCTCCACCCGCCACAGGCCGGTCTGGTCCACCGCCATCTGCGCGGTGGCGCGGCCGTCGGGGTGGTCCTCCAACGGCAATTGGCGGGTTTGGCCGTCGGGGCTGGTGACGGTCACCGTCTCGGGCGGCGGCGCCAGCGAGCGGCGCGTCACCTCCAGCCGGTCGCCCTTGATCTCGGCGGCCAGCGAATCCTCTTCCAGCTCGGGCTCCTTCATCAGCCAGTGGGCCAGGCGGCGCAGCAGCTCGTCGTGCGGTCCGCCGCCCTCGAAGCCGCGCGCCCACAGCCAGATGGTGTCGGACAGCACCTGGGCGACGCGGCCCTCGCCCACCTTGTCCAGGATCACCAGCGGCCGCCTGTCGGCGCCGGCCAGTACGGTGGTGCCGCGGTGTTGCAGCACGTCCACCTGGCGCAGCCACTCGCCCCAATGGCCGTCGCCGGGCAGGTCGGCAGTGACCGGGTGGCGCTGGCCCAGCGGCGTCACCATGGGCACGAAGGGCCGCGCAATCAGTCCGCCGGCGGGCTCGGCCGGCAGCACCGGCCCCAGCGGCGAATCGTACAGGCCGCCCGCCTCGGCGAATTCCGGCCCGACCGAGGTCAGCAGGGCGCCACCCTTGCGCACATAATCGGCCAGCGCTTGGTAATAGGCGCCGGTCAGCACGCCGCGGCGGCGATAGCGGTCGAACACCACCAGGTCGAAATCGCGCAGCTTTTCCTCGAACAGCTCGCGCACCGGGAAGGTGATCAGCGCCAGCTCGCGGATGGGAGTGCGGTCGTCCTTTTCCGGCGGGCGCAGGATGGTGAAGTGGACCAGATCCACCGCTGGGTCGGATTTCAGCAGGTTGCGCCAGGCGCGCTCGCCGGCATGGGGTTCGCCCGAGATCAGCAGCACCTTGAGCCGGTCGCGCACCCCCGAGATGCCCAACGCGGCCCGATTGTTGGCCAGCGACAGCTCGCCCGGTCCCGGCTCGGCCGCCAACTCCACCACGGTGGTGCCGGCATGGCGGACGGGCACGTCCACGCTGGCCTCGCGGTTGGCAGGGAAGGGGGCGGTGATGTAGGGCTGGCCGTCCACCCGGATTTCCACGTTGACCGCGCCCTTGGCTCCCGGGTCCTCCACCTTCAGCCCGATTGTGGCGGTCTTGCCCACCAGGGCATAGCCGGGGGCGCGGGTCACCACCATGCGGCGGTCGCGCTCGCCGCGCTTGCCGGTGACCAGGGCATGCAGCGGCGCGCCCAGTTCCTTGCCCTTGTCGGCGGGTACGTCGTGCACGCGGCCGTCGGTAATCATCACCACGCCGGCCAGCCGGCGGCGCGGCACGTCGGACAGGGCGCGGTCGGTGGCGGTGAACAGGCGGGTGCCGTCCTCGCCGGCGCCGTTGACCCGTTCCACCCGCACTTCCAGGTTCGGCAGCCGGGACAGCCGCTCACGCACCTGCGCCAATGCCGCTTCGGTCTGGGCGCGGCGGTCGCCGATCGACTGCGAGGCGGTATCGTCCACTACCACCAACGCCACGTCGGGCAGGGGCTTGCGTTCTTCGGTCACCAGCCGGGGATCGAGCAGGGCCAGCAGGATCAGCGCCACCGGCAACAGTCGCAGCCAGGCGCCCCGTGCCCGGCGCACCAGCGCCACGCCCCACACCCCAAGCGCCAGCAGCGCCAACCCGGCCAGCACGGGCCAGGGCAAAAGGGGCGCGAAGGTGATGGCCGACAGCTGGTTCATCGTCCCAGCCGCTCCATGATGGCGGGCAGATGCACCTGGTCGGCCTTGTAATTGCCGGTCAGCGCGTACATCACCAGGTTGACGCCGAAGCGGAAAGCCATCTCGCGCTGGCGCTCGCCGCCGGGCACGGTGGCGTAAAGCGGCCGCTCGCCCTTGTCCACCGCCCAGGCGCCGGCCCAGTCGTTGCCGCCCACCACCACCGGCGACACGCCGTCATTGGTGGAGCCCTGGCCGTCCGCCGCCCACACGCCGCCTTCGAAGCGGCCGGGCATCTCCTTCAGCAGGTAGAAGCTGCGGGTCAGCACGTGGTCCTCGGTGACCTGGGCCAGCGGCGGGATGGCAAGCCCTTGCGTCAGCGCCCGCACCTTGGCCTCGTCGCCCAGTCCGGCGGCGTCGGCCTGCGCGCCGGTGTCGATGACGATCAGGCCGCCCGCGCGCATGTAGGCGTTCAGCTTCTCGGCCGCCGCCGGCGAGGGCGGCTTCTGGCCCGTGCCCATGGGCCAGTAGAGCAGCGGAAAGAACAGTAGCGGATCGGTCTCCAGATTCACCCCCATGGGCTCGCCCAGGGTGGCGGTGGAGCGTTCGCCGATGACCCGGCTGAGGCCCAGCAGGCCGGCCAGGCTTTTCTGGTCGGTGGCGGTATCGCCGGTCCGCACATAAGCCAGCCGGGTGGACAGTCCGGCTTCGATGGCGAACGTATCTGCGGCGCGCCCCTGGTGCGGGACCAGCAGCAGAAGGGCAATGGCGGCGGCAGCGCCGCGCCCGATCAGGCCACGCAGGGCCAGTGCCACCAGCAGGTCGACGGCCAGCAGCACCAGCGCGACGGCCAGCAGCGCGGGCTTCATATCCAGTTCGGCTTTGCGCTCGTCCAGTGAGGACACCGCCACGCCCGATGGGGGACGTAAGGGCTGCGGCCGGCCCAGCGAGGGGCCGAGATTGAGGGCGACCACGCCGGTGCCGGCGCCGTAGAAGCCGGGCGGATGGGACGGGCCGGGGATTGCGGCGGTGGGATCGCCCGACAGCGCGGTGGCGGCGGGGGCGGGATCGCCCAGCCGGCCGAAGCCGTCCAGCAGCCGGGCCGGGGGCAGCGGCGCGCCCGGCTCGCTGTTCTGGCCGGTGGCGATGCCGGCGGACAGGTCCACCAGCCGCTTCAGCATGTCCACGTAGAGGCCGGACAGGGCCAGGTTGCTCCACGACGCATTGGCGCTGGTATGCACCAGCACCACCCAGCCCTTGCCCTTGCGCATCCCGGTGACCAGGGGCGTGCCGTCGGCCAGGCGGGCCCAGGTGCGCTCGGACAATTCCAGCGAGGGTTCGGCCAGAACCTGCGAGCGCACGGTAATTTCGGCGGGGACGGACAGGCCGGCAAACGGCCCCTCGGCTGGGAAGGGGGCCAGTGTCTGCGGGGTGGTCCACGACATGGCGCCGCCCAGGCTGCGCCCGCCGCCGCGCAGGCGCACCGGCAGCAGCGGGTCGGGCTCGGTGTCGGCGGCGGTCTGGGCCAGCAGAGGGCCGGCGAAGCGCACCAGAACACCGCCGTTCTCGACCCAGCGGGCCAGCTTGTCGGCGGTGGTGCCCAGCACCGCCGGCACGTCGGCCAGGATCAGCACCGCCAGTTCGCCGCCCAGCAATTCCGAAATCTCGCCGTGCTTGATATCGGCGCTGGGTGCCAGCGCTCGCTCCACATAGGTCAACTGCGACAGCAGCGGCGCGCCCGACTCGCCGCTGCTCGCCAGGCCCACCGGGCGGCGGCGCCAGCGTTCATCCAGCAACACCACCGAGCCGGCGCCCTGTTCTCCCTCGATATCCAACCGGGCCAGCCGGTTGCGCAACTCGGCCGGCAGCCGCAGCGGCACGGCGACCTCGCCCTGGTCGGCGGCCATGGCGGCCTCCTCGCGGCCCAGCACCCGGCCGGCACCGTCCACCGCGCGCACCGTCACTTTTTCCATGCCCCTGGGGATGCGGCGCACCACCACGTCCAGGCGGTCGCGGACGGTCCCCTCGGTGGGGGGCAGCAGCAGGCGGCCGCTGGCGCCCTGCACCAATTCGACGCCGCCGCCCAGGCTTTGCAGGGCGCGGCCGAAGGCCTGCGCCTGGCCGTCGTCGATGCCGTCGCTCAGCCACACCACCCCGGCGACCCGGTCGCGCGGAATCGCCTTTACCGCTTCGGTGGCGGCGGCGCGGTCGGTTTTCCACGGCTTCGGCACCAGCGCCGCCACCAATGGGCGCGCCTGCGCCGCCGGCATCATGGTGGACGCCTCCACCTTGCCGCCATCGGCGGGCGGGGCGGTAGGCAGCAGCAGCACGGGACGGTCGGCCCGTTCGGCCCGGGTCAGGGTCTCGTCCAGGAAGGTGCGGCGGGCCTGCCAGTCGCGTGCCGAGGCCCAGCCGTCATCCACCACCAGCACCAATGGTCCTGTGGCGCTGCCCATGGGACGGCCGGGATTAAGCAACGGATGGGCGGCGGCCAGGATCAGCAGGAAGGCCAACAGCAGCCTCAGCGCCATGACCCACCATGGGGTGCGGGCGGTGGTGTCCTCGTTGCCTTCCAGCCCCAGCATCAGCCGGATGGCGGGAAAGCCTATCTGGCGCGGCGCCGGCGGCACCACCCGCAACAGCCACCACAACACCGGCAGCACGGCGATGGCGCCCAGTGCCCACGGAGCGGCGAATGCCAGCGGGCCCAGCGACCACATCAGCGGAACCTCGCGCGCGGGCCGCCAAGGCGGGCATGCAGCGCCAGCAGCGGCACCTGGGGCGGCTGGTCGGTATGGTGCAACGTGAAGCTCCAGCCCAGCGAGCGGGCCAGGGTGATCAGCCCGTCGCGATGGGCGGCTAGGCGGCGCTGATAGGAATTGCGCAGGTCCTCGGCCCGGCGGGCAAGGAACTCGCCCTCGTCCTCCAGTCCCATGAAGCGGATGCGCCCCTCATAGGGCAGACTCTCCTCGGCGGGGTCCAGCACCTGAATCAGATGGCCGCCGCCGCCTTCCGCCGCCAGGGTGCGCAGGGACCTCTCCAATTCGGGCAGTGGCATCAGGAAGTCCGATACCAGCACCCGCTCGGCATGGCGGGGCAGCCGGCCGGCCGGTGGCAGGGCCTCGGCTTCGGCCGCCAGGGTCAGGCCCAGCCGGTACAGCGCGGCACCGCCGGTGGTGGGCGGCAGGGTGCCCGACAGCAGCGCCACCTTCTCGCCAGCCTTCAGCAGCAGCGCCGCCAGGGCGAGCAGCAGCAGCTCGGCACGGTCTTTTTTTTGCGACAGGCTGGCCGACGAGCTCCAGGCCATGGAGGCCGAACCGTCCCGCCACAATCCCACCACCTGCGCCGCCGCCCATTCGGTCTCGCGCACGAACAGGCCTTGCGAGCGGGCCGACTGGCGCCAGTCGATGGCGCTTTGGGCGTCGCCCGCCTGGGCGTGGCGGAACTGCCAGAAGGTCTCACCGGTGCCGGCCCGGCGGCGGCCGTGGGTGCCGCCGGCCACCGTGGCGGCGACTCGTTCGGCTGCCAACAGCAAGGGCGGCAGTCGTGCCGCTAAGGACTCCGCCTCTCCCTGGAGAGGGCGATTCATGTTTGCGCCCTCAGGCGCCGGGCGCCCCGCATCCGCGGGGCTTGGCTCACGCTCGCATAGGCTCGCGGGCGCTCAACGCGCCAGTCGCTCGCTGTGCTCGCTCCGTTCACCCCACCACCTCGATCAGGCGTGACAGGATGTGGTCGATGGTGACGCCGTCGGCGCGGGCGGCGAAATTCAGCGCCATGCGATGGCGCAGGATGGGTGGGGCCAGCGCCAGCACGTCGTCCACCGAAGGCGACAGCCGGCCTTCCAGCAGCGCGCGAGCGCGCGAGGCCAGCATCAGCGCCTGGGCCGCGCGCGGGCCGGGGCCCCAGGCGATGGAGCGCTTGACCTCGGCCAGCGGCGATTCTTCGGGGCGGCCGGCGCGCACCAGGGCCAGGATGGCGTCCACCACCGCCTCGCCCACCGGCACCCGGCGCACCAGCTTCTGCGCCGCCAGCAGGTCCTCGGCGGTCATCACCTGATGGGGGGGCGGCTCGTCGGCTCCGGTGGTGGCGATGAGCATGCGCCGCTCGGCCTCGAGGTCGGGATAGCCCACGTCGATCTGCATCAGGAAGCGGTCCAACTGCGCCTCGGGCAGCGGATAGGTGCCCTCCTGCTCCAGCGGGTTCTGGGTGGCAAGCACGTGGAAGGGGGCGGGCAGGTCGTGGTAATGGCCGGCGATGGAGACCTTGTGCTCCTGCATGGCCTGCAGCAGTGCTGACTGGGTGCGAGGGCTGGCGCGGTTGATCTCGTCGGCCATCAGCAACTGGCAGAACACCGGGCCCTGGATGAAGCGGAACGAGCGGGCACCCGAGGGTGCCTCCTCCAGCACCTCGGAGCCCAGGATGTCGGCCGGCATCAAATCGGGAGTGAACTGCACCCGCTTGTCGTCCAGGCCCAGCACCAAGCCAAGCGTTTGCACCAGCCGGGTCTTGGCCAAGCCGGGGACGCCGATCAACAGGGCGTGACCCCCCGCCAGCAGCGTGATAAGACTTTCGTCGATCACCCGGTCCTGACCGAAGATCACCCGGCCGATGGATTCCCGGGCGGCGTTCATGCGGGCGCTCAGGGCTTCGGCGGCGGCGAGCACGTGATCCGGGTTGGTGGCGCCTGCGGGACTGGATTCAAGTCCGGTCATAGATTTCACGGGTTGTGCCTCCAGGCCTGCCGGTTGAAACTCGACGAATCGGACAAACTTAAAGTGGGGCTCTGCGGTGTTTCGGAGGTCAAATTTTGGCAACCCTGCCTGATAACCGTACCAAAGCCCCGGCCAATGAATCGGACGCCCAGACCAATTGCGGCGATCTCGGCATCCGCATCGGCCGCAACGGGCGTTGGTTTTACCACGGCTCTCCGATTAACCGCAAAGAGATGGTCTGCCTGTTCGCTTCCGTCATGGAGCGGCGCGACGATGGTTCCTATTGGCTGGTCACCCCTGACGAAATGGGCTGGATCGAGGTGGAGGATGTGCCGTTCGTCGCGGTCGAGATGTTCACCTGCGGCTCGGGCCGCGACATGGTGGTGAGCTTTCGCACCAACGTGGACGAGCTTGTTACGGTGGATGGGGACCATGGCCTCAGGATCGCCGAATGTGCCGAAACTGGCGAACCTTTGCCCTATGTCCACGTGCGCGATGGCCTGGAGGCGCGGCTGACCCGTTCCGTGTACTATGAACTGGTGGCACAGGGCTTCGAGGAAAAGGTGGACGGAGAAGATCTGTACGGCCTATGGAGCAGTGGAACATTCTTTCCCTTGGGTCGGCTGACCGACCCCGTCTGACGCGCGAGCGCATCTCGGAATTGCTGGCTGCCGGCTTCAATCCGGCGGGGCGCGGCGACGCCATGCTCGAACGGCAGATCGACGGCGACGCGGTCACGCCCAACCGTGCCGCCTACGACCGGGTGCCCACTCCGGCGGCGGTGCTGGTGCCGCTGGTCGAGCGGCCCGACGGGCTGACCGTGCTGCTGACCCAGCGCACCGACCATCTGGCCCACCATCCCGGTCAAATCAGTTTCCCCGGCGGCCGGCTGGAAGAGGCCGATAACGGCGACGCCCAGGTGGCGGCGCTGCGCGAGACCGAGGAGGAGATCGGCCTGTCCCGCGCGCTGGTCACCATCCTGGGCCGCCTCGACCCCTACGTCACCGGCACCGGTTTTGCGATCACGCCCCTGGTAGGGGTGGTGACGCCGCCCTTCGAACTCACTCCCGATCCTTTCGAGGTGGCCGAAATCTTCGAGGTGCCGCTGGCCTTCCTGCTGGACCCCGAGAACCACAAGCTGAACCGCCGGGTGGTGGAGGGCCGCCACCGGCCGTTCTGGTCCATGACCTGGGAGCAGCGGGTGATCTGGGGCGCCACCGCCGGCATCCTGGTCAACCTGTCCGAGGTGCTGTCCCGCCAGGGAAACGGCTGATGCGTCCCGTTCCCGGAAGTACCGAGCCGCTGGGCCAACTGCCGCCGCAAGATTGGATGGAGGCCCCTGAGACTGCCCAAGTGGTGGCGGCGCTGATGGCCGAGGGGGCGGACGTGCGCTTCGTCGGCGGCTGTGTGCGCGACTCGGTGCTGAAGCGTCCCATCAAGGATATCGACATCGCCACCCACGATCCGCCCGAGCGGGTCATGGATTTGCTGGCGAAGGCGGGCATCCGCGTCATCCCCACCGGCATCGCCCATGGCACGGTGACCGCCGTCATCGGCAAGGCCCATTACGAGATCACCACGCTGCGCGAGGACGTCGAGACCTTCGGCCGCCACGCCAAGGTGTCGTTCACCGACGACTGGACGGCCGACGCGGCGCGGCGTGACTTCACCATGAACGCCATGTGCGCCGACCCGCAGGGGCGCATCTACGATCCGTTCAACGGTTTGGCCGATTTGGGGGCGGGGATAGTCCGCTTTGTCGGCGACCCCGTGAAGCGCATCGACGAGGACGTGCTGCGCCTGTTGCGCTTCTTCCGCTTCTTCGCCCATTACGGCCGCCCGCCCATGGACGCGCCGGCCCTGGCCGCCTGCCGCCGCATGGCGCCCGAACTGGCCAAGCTGTCGGGCGAGCGGGTGGCGGGCGAGCTGATCCGGCTGCTGCAGGCGCGCGACCCCGGTAGTGTGCTGCTGGTCATGCAGGGCGAGGGCGTTCTTCCGCACATCCTGCCCGAGGCCACCCAGTTCACTCGGCTGAAGGTGCTGACCTGGCTGGACAGCCGGGCCATCGTGCGTCCCTCGGTGCAGCCCGACGCCATCCGCCGGTTGGGCGCCTTGCTGTCGGCCGACGCCGCCGGCATCGAGGCGGTGGGCGAGCGGCTCAAGCTGTCGGGGGCGCAGACCAAGCGCCTCGCCGCCATTGTGGTGCCGCGGATCGAAATCCAGCGCAGCATGGATGCCCGCGCGGCACGCCGTGCGCTGCGCAAGGTGGGGGCGGACGAGTTCCGCGATCTGGTGCTGGTCGCCTGGGCGGGTGAGCGCGCCTCCGCGGGGCGCGCCCGGGCGGCAGAGACGGCGGAATGGACCCGCCTGCTGGATCTGGCCGACAACTGGCAGCCGGTGGAGCTGCCGGTGCGCGGCGCCGACGCCCTAGAGCTGGGCGTGCCGCGCGGCCCCCAGGTCGGCCGGGTGCTGGCGGCGGTGGAGCGGTGGTGGGAAGACAACGACTACCGCCCCGGCAGGGAAGCCGCCCTCGACAAGCTTCGCGAGGTGGTGTCCGCGCCCGCTTAGGCGGACAGTTCCCCTGCGAAGCCTTTCGTTGAAAAGTCGGCCCATACACCTATGCGTTCCAGCTCCTGGGGTGGCACAGCTGTCCGTGTGCATATCATCTTATACCCGCGAGGGTGGCCGACAGCTTGGCGGGGCGGCGGATGGGCTGGTTGCACGGGTTTTCCCTGAAACTGCGCGGGAACTTGGCCTTCGGCCTCGCCTTCGCCCTCGCGGCGGTCGGCGGCAGTCTGGCGGTGCGTCTCATTGTCGAAGCGCTGCTGCCGCCCGGCTTCCCCTTCATCACCTTCTTCCCGTCCGTCATGATCGTGACGTATCTGGCGGGGCTGCGGCCCGGGATTCTCGCGGCTGTCCTTAGCGTATTGGCCGCCTGGTATTTTTTCATTCCGCCCGCGGATGCCTACGGCGTGCGTGGCGGCGGCGCCGTCGCCTTCTTCATCCTCGTGGCGGCCATCGACATCGCCATAATCCATGCCATGAGAATTGCGCTGGATCGCCTGGACGGCGAGCGTCGCCGCAGCGCGGAACTTTCTCGCCAGTCCCAAGTCATGTTCGCCGAGTTGCAGCACCGGGTGTCAAACAACCTGCAACTGGTATCGACGCTGTTGATGATCGGGCAGTCCAAGGTTTCCGAGCCTTTGGCGGTCAAGGTGCTTGAAGAGGCGCGCTCGCGGGTGGCGATGCTGGGACGACTGCATCGAATGCTGCACGATCCCACGCGCCAGGACGTGGACTTGGGCGACTACCTCCGCGAATTGTGCCAGGAGGTGATCTGGTCGGCGGGGGCGCCGCAAGTGAACTGGGAGGTGGCGGCCGATCCGATCCGCGTTCCGGCCGACAAGCTGATACCGCTTGCCCTCATCGTTGCGGAATTGGTGTGCAACTCTCTGGAGCATGCCTTTCCAGAGGGACAGCCTGGAAAAATTTCTGTCTCGGTCGCGGTGCGCGACGGCTCGATCCGACTGGCCGAGCGCGATAATGGCCCCGGCCTACCGCCCGGCTTCGATCTCGATGCCCAGACAAGCTTGGGTTTGCGGATCGTGCGGTCGCTGGCAGCCCAATTGCGGGGGCGTCTTACCATGGCCAATGACGGCGGCGCCGTGGCGACGTTGGTATTCCCCGCCTGAAACAAGAAGGGCGGGGTTTCCCCCGCCCTTCATGCCTTCCTCCATGGGAAAGGCTTAGTACATGTGCTGACCACCGTTGACCGAAACGGTCGAGCCGGTGATGAAGTCGGCGTCATCGGCGACCAGGAACATGACGCAGCGGGCGATGTCCTCGGCGCGGCCCAGGCGGCCCACCGGGATCTTGGCGATGATCTTTTCCAGCACCGCCGGCGGCACGGCGCGAACCATGTCGGTGTCCACGTAGCCCGGCGCGATGGCGTTCACGGTGATGTTCTTGGCGGCGCCTTCCTGGGCCAGGGCCTTGGTGAAGCCATGGATGCCCGACTTGGCGGCGGCGTAGTTGACCTGGCCGTACTGGCCGGCCTGGCCGTTGATCGAGCCGATGTTGACGATGCGGCCGAAGCCGCGCTCGCGCATGGAATCAACCACCAGACGGGCCATGTTGAAGCAGCTGGTCAGGTTGGTGTGGATGACCTCTTCCCACATCTGATAGCTCATGCGGTGCAGGGTGGCGTCGCGGGTGATGCCCGCGTTGTTCACCACGATCTCGATCGGGCCGATCTCGGCGGTGATCTTATGCACGGCGGCTTCGCACTCGGCGTAGTTCGAAACGTCCCAGCGATAGGTGGGAATGCCGGTTTCCTCGGTGAATTGGCGAGCGGCCTCGACGTTACCGAAGTAGTTGGCCGCCACGCGGTAGCCCGCGTTCTTCAGAGCCACGGAAATGGCTCGGCCGATGCCGCGGGTGCCACCGGTCACAACTGCAACACGCCCCATATTGATCTCCTGTCTTTCCTGGTTGGCCGGTTATGGTCCGGCCTGTTGTTTCCACCCGCTGTTATGTGCGGGGAGCCTCCGGGTGGTCCGAGGCTCCCCGTAACTCAGTCGATCAGCGCTCGACGCACAGGGCGATGCCCATGCCGCCGCCGATGCACAGGGTGGCCAGACCCTTCTTCGAGCCGCGCTTGGCCATCTCGTGCAGCAGGCTGACCAGCACGCGGCAGCCCGAGGCGCCGATGGGGTGGCCAATGGCGATGGCGCCGCCGTTGACGTTGACCTTGCTGGTGTCCCAGCCCATGCCCTTGTTGACCGCCAGCGCCTGGGCGGCGAACGCCTCGTTGGCCTCGATCAGGTCCAGGTCCTGGTGCTTCCAGCCGGCCTTGGCCAGCGCCTTGGTCGAGGCCGGGATCGGGCCGCAGCCCATGACCTTGGGGTCCAGGCCGGCGGTGGCCCAGCCGGCGATGCGGGCTAGCGGCTTGATGCCGCGCGTGGCCGCCTCGTCGGCGGTCATCAGCAGCACGGCAGCGGCGCCGTCATTGATGCCCGAGGCGTTGCCGGCGGTGACGGTGCCGGCCTTGTCGAAGGCGGGCTTCAGCTTGGCGAGGGCGTCCAGGGTGGCGCCATTGCGGACGAACTCGTCGGTGTCGAACAGCTTCTCTTCCTTCTTCACCACGATCTTGACCGGGACGATCTCGTCCTTGAAGCGGCCGCCCTTCACCGCGGCTTCGGCCTTGTTCTGCGAGGCGACGGCGAACTCGTCCTGCATCTCGCGGGTCAGGCCGTATTCCTTGGCCACGTTCTCGGCGGTGATGCCCATGTGGTACTTGTTGAACACGTCGGTCAGGCCGTCATTAACCATGGTGTCGACGAAGTTCATCGGGCCCATCTTGACGCCGTTGCGCAGGAAGCCGGCATGCTGCGAGTTGGTCATGCTCTCCTGGCCGCCGGCGATGACGATCTTGGAATCGCCCGCCAGGATGGACTGCATGCCCAGCGCAACCGCGCGCAGGCCCGAGCCGCACACCTGATTGATGGTCATGGCGGTGGTTTCCACCGGCAGGCCGGCGAACAGCGCCGCCTGGCGGGCGGGGTTCTGGCCGACGCCGGCGGTCAGCACCTGGCCCAACAGCACGTCGTCCACCTGACCGGCCTCGACGCCCGAGCGATTCAGCACTTCGCGGATGACCACTTCACCCAGCTGCGCCGCCGAATAACCGGACAGCGACCCGCTGAAGGAGCCCACGGCAGTGCGGGTGGCGGCGGCGATAACGATATCGGTCATAAAATTATGCTCCTTGCTTGGACGTTTTTCCGATCGTTGCGGCAATCGCGGAAGAACTTACCACTAATTTCTTAATCCGTACCCTGCACGATGCGCAACCCACCTATTGCATTGCGGTACGAACCAACCATCTGGACAGCGGGCTATAGACCTCGGTCTTGGCCCGAGCCGACAACAGCATGCCCACATGTCCGCCCCGAACCTTGAGGGACCGTGCTCCCCGGATGGCGAGCGCCAGGGGCTCGGCCGCTTCCGGCGGGACGATGCGATCCCTTTCGGGGATCAAGACGAGGGTGGGAACTCTTATTCGTTCCGGCAAGATCGGCAATCCTCCGATCGACCAATGACCTTTGGCCGGGGTATTGGCGCCATACCATCCGAAAAGGCATTCCCGGGCCACCGGTCCGGCCAGGGCAACCCCGTCATTGGCCCAGTCCTCCAGGGCGACGAAGTCGCGTGCCCGTGCGCTGCGGGCCTTCAGGCGGGCGAAGGCAGCGAATTTGCGGGCCACCAGATGGGGATCGAGGGTGGCGAACATGGCCTGCAGCAGGTCCACCGGAAGGCAGTCGGCCCGCTCGATCAACGCCCCCAGCGGCTGTTCCAGCGCCCGCATCATGGCCGCCTGGCCGAGACGCCCGGCGTGGAAATCCCAGGGCGTCGCCAACAGGGCCAGGCTGGCAATGGTATCGGGGCGAAGAATGGCGGCCGCCAGCGCCAGGTTGCCACCCATGCAATAGCCGGCCAGGGCCGGCTTGCGGCCGGTGACCCGCGTCACCTCGTCCACCGCATGTCCGAGACGGATGACATAATGGGCGAGGTCGAATTCCCGCTCTTCCTGGCCCGGCGCGTCCCAGTCCAGCAAGAACGGCGCAAGGCCCCGCCGGGCCAGATAGCGCATCAGGCTGCGGCGTTGGGTGAGGTCCAGGATGTAGGCGCGGTTGATCAGGGACGGCACCACCAGGACCGGCAGGCCGTCCCGGGCCTCCTCGGTGCGGTAGTCCCTGAGCAAGGTCGTGCCCTGGCGCCAGATCGCTGGCGCCTCGGGCAAATCGCGGGAATAGGGGTGGCGGCGATAGGCCTCGATGCCGTCCAACAGGGCCTGGTGACGGGCCAGGCCTTCGGCGGCGAGCGCCTTGTCCAGTTCAATCCACGCGCTGGGGCCGGCGGCGTCCAGGCTTTGCCGCAGGCTTTCCGCCTCCGGCGCCAAGTCGGGCTTCCAGGGCAGCAATCCGTTCTTCAGCAGCGGCAAGGCGGCGCGCGAGCCCATCAGGGTCGAGGCGTGCGCCATCAGGTGCAGCGGCAACGGGCGCGGCCCCAGCCGAGTCGGGCTGGCAAGGTTCCGATTGGCTGGCGGAAGACGGTCCGGCATCGGCTGCTCGCGCCTGGGTTGGGCTGGACGCGCCGGCGGCTGCCGCCTGCAGGATGGTGGCAGGCACCTGGGTCATCATGGCGATGCCCTGGGCCACCACGTCCGCAAGCGCCGGATCGTTTGCCATCGCGGCCACCTGTTCCTGCCACAGGTCGAGGTAGCGGCGCGCCAGCGCCTTGAAATCCGGCGGCGCTTCAGACATGGCGGAAGAATACTCCACGGTTGGTTGCTTGACCAGCGCGGCAGCGTTGGTTCTCGTTGCAACGCGATGAAAAATCTATTGCCAATCCGGCCGAATGGGAAAAATCTGATAGCATCAAAATCCATAAGCCGAAAACGGAAGCGACGCCAAGATGTCCGAAGCCCAGAACGCTGCCAGCCAGGCTCCGATCACCATTAAGAAGTATGCCAATCGTAGGCTCTATAATACGGCGACGTCCAGCTATGTGACGCTGGACCATCTTGCGCAAATGGTGAAAGACGGTGCCGATTTTGTGGTCTACGACGCCAAGACCGGCGAAGACATCACCCGCTCGGTTCTGACCCAGATCATCGTCGAGGAAGAGGGCAAGGGCGGCCAGAACCTGCTTCCCATCAGCTTCCTGCGGCAGATCATCGGCTTCTACGGCGATTCGCTGGGCGGCCTGGTGCCGCGCTACCTGGAATATTCCATGCAGTCGTTCTCGCGGAACGAACAGCAGATGCGCCAGTACATGCAGAACGCCCTGGACGGCTTGTTCCCGTTCAATCCGTTCGAGGAGATGGGCAAGCAGAACATGGCCTTCTTCGAAAGCGCCATGAAGATGTTCTCGCCCTTCTATCCCCACGGCGCCCCGCATGAAGGTGCTTCGGCCGGCGAGCCCGGGCTCGAGGAGCTGCAGGCCAAGATCAATCAACTGCAGAGCCAGCTGGCCGGTCTGTCCAAGAAGAAGTAGGCCGACCCGTTCCCGCTCCGGGCGGCACAGGCATCTCGTCCTGTTGCCGTGCCCGGCCCGGCGGGCCTAAGATGGCCTGTCGGGACCACCCGGGCCGGGGATCAGGTTGAGCAATTCGGGAAGCACCATCAGCAATGTCAGCGCGGCGGGCGCCTACGCCCGGGCCGACATGCTGGTGTCGACTCTGCCCGTCCGCGCCATCGATCCTACCCGGCAGCGCTTCCAGGTGGGCGATCAGGTTGCGCCCGACGAGGCCCCGGTCCAGCCCCAGGCCGATGCCACGGAATCCGACGGCTCCTCCTCCCAGGGCAAGGCGACCGGCTGGGGCAAGGCGGGCTTCGGCCTGCTGGGCGCCTTCACCTCGTTCCTTGCCCGCGTGTTCGCGCAAAGCGACACCGAGGCCGTCTCGGCCGCCGGTTCGGTGCGCTCGGGCCTCGAGGCCTATGCCCGTGCCGCCCGCACCGCCAGTCCCGACATCGGCAACGCCGAAATCATTCCACCCGACTTCCCCCGGCTGTCCTCGGGGCGTGCGCTGGACCTCACCGTCTGAGGTGGGTTGGCGTTAATTTCGTCACCCCATACTTAAGATGTAGTTCCCCGCATAAAATTTGTGCATTTGGGAAGAGGCATGAAAACTGCCGCTTTCCGGCGGTTTCCCGCTGATTCGGTGTGCAAATCCGCCGGAAACTATCCTTCCGATTTCGGTTCTCCACACTGGTATTACCGCCGTTGCCGATGCATATACCAGGCGTGAGGAAACGGATAGCCCGTGGGCAACCCAAGCAATCCAAAGCGGACGCAGCGGCGTAGCGCGGAGGTTGCTTAACCTCAAGTGAAAAATAAACCAAATAAATAAGATGATGACTTAGAGGTTTTACAAAAAAACGCTGCATGCGTAATTAATGATGGATAAATCAGGTTGCCTAGGTGCTGAATTCAGACTATGGACAGGGAAAAGGTAGCCATGCCCGATACAGCGGATGACACCCGCAAGTACGAGACATCAACCCAAATTCAGCCGAGAACGATGACGCCCAAGACTGACTCTAAGCCGGCCCGGCCGACCAATCGTGCAAATGATACTGATCGGCACGTGGGGGCCCGTATTCGCGAGCGCCGTATCATGCTGGGCCTGTCCCAGCAGCAGATGGCCGACCTTATCGGCGTGACTTACCAGCAGGCCCATAAATACGAGCGCGGCATCAACCGCATTTCGGCCGGCCGCTTGTACGAAATCGCCCAGGTCTTGGGTGTTCCGGTCAGCTATTTCTTCGAAGGCCTCGACAGCGAGCGGTCCACCGATCTGACCTCTCGTCAGCGCATGTGTCTGGAACTGGCGCGTAACTTCTCGAGCATTTCCAACGAGAAGCATCAGGAAGCGCTGTCCCAGTTGGCTCGCGCCCTGGCCGCCGACGAGTAAGGGTTCAGTCCAGGACTTCCGGAGGCCAGGACTTCCGAAGGCCGGGGGCGGCCGGTTCAGGCCGCCCCGCCTCCAATGGCCTTCAGCGCCCACGCGGCCGCATCGCGGACCGCATCGTCGGCATCTTCCAGTCGCCGACGGGCCACGTCGGCCAAATCCGCCCGGTTGCTGTTGCCGATGGCCACCAGTACGTTGCGCACCAGCCGATCACGGCCGATGCGTTTGATGGGCGAGCCGGAAAACACCTCACGGAACGATGCGTCGTCCAGTTCGGCCAGATCGGCCAGCCGGGGCGCGGTCAGCTCGGCCCGCGGCAGGAAGTCGGGCTCGCACGTGGCTTGCGCGAATTTGTTCCACGGACAGGCCGCCAGGCAGTCGTCGCAGCCGTAGATGCGGTTGCCCATCAGCGGTCGCAAATCCTTGGGGATCGGCCCCTTGTGTTCGATGGTCAGATAGCTGATGCAGCGCCGGGCGTCGACGCGGCCGAATTCCAGGATGGCCCCGGTGGGGCAGGCATCCTGGCAGCGGGTGCAGCGGCCGCAATGGTCGGCCTCGGGAGGGTCCGGCTCCAGCTCCAGGGTGGTGTAGACCTCGCCCAGGAACAGCCACGAGCCATAGGCGCGCGATCCGAGGTTGGATTGGCGCCCTTGCCAGCCCAGGCCGGACTGGGCCGCCAGCGGCTTCTCCATCACCGGGGCGGTATCCACGAACACCTTCACGTCGCCGCCGCAGGTTTCCACCATCCAGCGCGCCAGCGCCTTCAGGCGCTTTTTCACCAGGTCGTGATAGTCCTTGTTGCGGGCGTAGACGCTGATATTGCCGCGCTCGGGCTGGGAGAGCAGGGCCAGCGGGTCGCCGGCCGGGCCGTAATTGGCGCCCAGCACCACCACCGCCCGCACCTCGGGCCACAGGCCGGTGGGCGCGGCGCGCTGTTCGCGCCGCTCCTCCATCCATCCCATGGCGCCATGCCGCCCGGCCGCCACGAACGCCTCCAGCCCCTCGCTCCAGGTGCCCGAGGCGGGGGCGAAGCCGACGGCGTCGAAGCCCAGTTCAAGCGCCTTGGCGCGGATGGAATCCTTGATGGCGGACATGGTCATTCACCACAAAGACACAAAGGACATAAAGGTTCCTTGAGGGTGGTCAGGGCTGCGAGGATCCGCATCTCTGTGCCCTTTGTGCCTTTGTGGTGAATTTTCTCAGCCGCGACCGCGATAGGTCGGCACGCCCTGGTCGGGCAGGAACAGGCCGGCGGGCGGTTCGCCGGTCTGCCAGAACACGTCGATGGGGATGCCGCCGCGCGGATACCAATAGCCGCCGATACGCAGCCACACCGGCGAGCAGGCGTCCACCAGCCGCTTGCCGATGCCCACGGTGCAGGCCTCGTGGAAGGCGCCGTGATTGCGGAACGAGGCCAGGAACAGCTTCAGCGACTTGGACTCCACCAGCATCTCGTCGGGGACGTAGTCGATGACTAGGTGGGCGAAGTCGGGCTGGCCGGTGATGGGGCACAGCGAGGTGAATTCCGGCGCGGTGAAGCGCACCAGATAGGGGGTGTCGGGATGCGGGTTGGGCACCGTCTCCAGCACCGCCTCGTCGGGCGAGGCGGGCATGGCCGACTGGCGGCCCAGCTGGGTCAGGTGGGGGTAGTCGGCCATTACGACTTCATCCTCTTGATGGTGTTGGTGGTGCTCTGGCCGTTTACCAGATTGGCCAGCACCACGCGTCCGCCCCAGCTCATCACGTCGGGCGCGCCCACCACGGTTTCAACCGTGTAGTCGGCACCCTTGACCAGCACGTCGGGCTTCAGCGTGCGGATCAGCTCCAGCGGAGTGTCCTCGCCGAAGATCACCACCAGATCCACCGAGGCCAGCGACGCCAACACGGTGGCGCGCGCCGCTTCCGACTGCACCGGGCGGGTCGGCCCCTTCAGGCGGCCGACCGAGGCGTCGGAATTGAGGCCCACCACCAGCCGGTCGCAGGCGCCCTTGGCCTGGGCCAGCAGCGAGACGTGGCCGGGATGCAGCAGGTCGAAGCAGCCGTTGGTGAAGCCCACCTTGCAGCCCTTGCGGCGCCAACGCTCGACCACGTCCAAGGCGGCCTCGACGCCGGCCACCTTGGTTTCGGCCGACAGGATCTCGTCGTGATGGAGCGCGCTCACCACCTCGGCGGCATAAGCCACGGCGGTGCCCACCTTGCCCACCACGATGCCGGCGGCCACGTTGGCGATGCGCGCCGCCTCCAGCAATCCCGCACCCGAGGCTACCGCGGCGGCCAGGGTGGCGATTACCGTGTCGCCGGCGCCGGAGACGTCGAACACCTCGCGCGCCTCGGCCGCCAGGTGGTGCACCTCGCCGTTGCCGCTCACTAGGGTCATGCCGTCCTGGCTGCGGGTGACCAGCACTGCGTCCACCTTGCAGGTGTCGATCAGCAAGCGCGCCGCCGCCACCACGGCCTCGTCGCTGTCCACCGGCATGCCGGTGGCTTCGTGCAGTTCCTTGCGGTTCGGGGTCAGCAGGGTGGCGCCCCCATAGCGGGTGTAATCGGTGCCCTTGGGGTCGACGATCACCGGCTTGCCCTGCACGCGGGCGCGGCGGATCAGTTCGCCCACCACCGGCGGGGCCAGCACGCCCTTGCCGTAATCGGACAACACCACCACGCCGGTTTTGGCGATCAGCTTGTCGGCGCGGGCCAGCAGTTGGTCGCGGCTGAGGTCGCTCAGCTTGGCGCGGGTCTCGCGATCGGCGCGCAGCAATTGTTGTGAGCTGGCGAAGAAGCGGGTCTTGATGGTGGTCTGGCGGCCGGGCTCGACCACCAGGCAGGGGTCGATGCCGTCATGCTCGCCCAGCAGCCGCCCGACCTCCCGGCCGGGCTCGTCATCGCCCACCACGGCGACGAAGGCGGGATGGGCGCCCAGCGCCACCAGGTTGCGCACCACGTTGCCGGCGCCGCCCAGCATGGCGTCCTCGCGCTCGATGGCCAGGACCGGGATGGGAGCCTCGGGTGAAATGCGGTCCACCGCGCCATAGACGAAACGGTCCAGCATGGCGTCGCCGATGCACAGCACCTGGGTGCCCTTCAGCCGTTCAACCCGTTCAACCAGCGCCGAAATCTCGGTCATGTCACACCCTGTGGGAAGCCTTGGGGTGCGTTACCGGAAGGACGGGGCCGATGCAAGCTTTTCGTCCAAGCCACCTCGGCCGGGCGCGGCGGAGCGCGCTGGAATGGACGCGGCGGAGCGCGCTGGGATGGACGCGGCGGAGCCTGCGGGTCAGGTGGCCAGGAAGCGCCGGTCCGTGCCCTCCAGCACCAGAGCGGTCAGGCTGCCGGTGTAGTAGGCGCCGGTATCGATGCCGATGCGGTGGGGGCGGATTTCCGGGGTGGGGCAAGGGGTGTGGCCGTGCACCACGACCATGCTGGCCGGGCTGGAAGCGAACAGGAAGTCGTCGCGAATCCACATCAGGTCGGCGGGCTCCTGGTCCTCAATGGCGACACCCGGGCGGATGCCGGCGTGGACGAACAGATAATCGCCCTCGCGGTGGGTCAGTGGCAGTCGGGTGAGGAAGCGCAGGTGGTGGGGCGGCAGCGCCTCGATCAGCAGTTGTTGCAGCACCTCCATGTCCAGGCTGAGCCTGTCGGGCAGCTCGCCCATGTACGAGCGCAGCGTCTCGAAGCCGCCGTTCAAACACCACATGGGACCCACCGACGCATCTTCCAGGAAGCGCAGCAGGAAGTCCTCATGGTTGCCGCGCAAGCAAACCCAATGGGCACCGGCCAGCGGCCCATCAGTGGGCGCGCCTTGGGTCAGCCGCTCCACCACCTGCTTGGAATTCGGCCCCCGGTCCACGTAGTCGCCCAGGAACACCAGCGCCACCCGATCGGGGCGCGAGCGGGCGGCGTCCTCCGCGATGCGCTCCAGCAGTCGCTCCAGCAGATCCATGCGGCCATGGATGTCCCCCACCGCATAGACGCGGTCGCCGGCGGGGATACATGCGCGAAACGGCGCAACTGCTTCAGGTTTATGCATTTCGCTCTAGGAGAGCCTGGGGTGGCGATGTATTTTGATGCCCGGAACTAGGGTGCTCCTCTTGCGGGTCGCGAACAACGGCCGGGTTGGGGCAGGGGTATCCGCCAGAATGGGGATGGAATGAACGCTTCCGCGTTCGGAGACAGACCGCAAGAGATCGTGACGCCGGAAAGCCTGCTTTTCGACGCCGCGGAACGCGTGGGCCGTATCCGCGAGGGTCGGCTGGCGCTGCATCTGCACCTGTCCGAATTGCTGCCGCAGAACCGTGAAGACGCCAAAATTCGCATCGCCTTCCGCATGTTCGAGTCCATGGTGGACATGTTCCGCGGGCAGATGTTCCTGCTGACCAATAATGACATCGTCCTGATCTGTAAGGACGCCCGCCTGGCCGATCTGGACGCCATCGTCTACAAGCTGCGCGCCCTATTCTCGAAGGATCCGCTGACCTACGCCGAATCGGCCGACGGCGAGGATCGCTTCGTCACCTATTACAGCCTGGAAGCCGAGTACGACACCTTCTTCACCGTCTGCGGCCAGTTGCTGGCCGAGGCCAAGAAGCGTCAGGCCAGCGCGCGCACGGCGCCGCAGATCCAGCCGCTGGACGCCCGCAACCTGAACCGCGTGTTGGAGGCCATCGGCACCACCGACATCGCCGGTGTGGTGCGCCGCCAGCCCTGCGTCCGCTTCTCCGAGAAGATGATCGCCGAGGTGGCGTTCCAGGAATTCTTCATGTCCATCGCCGACCTGCAAAAGGT
>Ga0306923_10001272_pt1 | contig 22124 bp, 20 predicted proteins | sample sta12Can44000108_FD_203841 | JGI IMG/M metagenome (GOLD analysis project Ga0306923, IMG submission 203841) | Lab enrichment of tropical soil microbial communities from Luquillo Experimental Forest, Puerto Rico - statanox.12C.anox.44.000.108 (v2)... | ecosystem: Environmental > Terrestrial >... | reverse complement strand
TCAGCCAGACGGCGCGCGGCATCATGGCCGGCGACTTCTCCAGAAGGATTCCGGCCCGCGGTACCGGCGACGAGTTCGATCATCTGGTCGAGAGCCTCAATGCCATGCTCGAGCGCAATGAGGCGGCCATGGAAAGTGTGCGTCGAGTATCTCACGATATCGCGCACGATTTGCGCACACCGCTGACCCGGCTCCGCCAGAGACTCGATCTCGCGCAGCGGCGAGCGCAATCAGTGGACGAATGGCGGCGAGCTGCGGAAGGATGCATTTCCGATATGGATGCGATCCTTGAAACCTTTGGTGGGTTGCTGCGCATTGCGCAAATCGAGAGCGGGATGCCGGCGCACCGTTTCACCAAGGTTGATCTCTCCGAGCTGTTGCGCACGGTGGTCGAGGTCTATCAGCCGATGGCCGAAGGAAAAGAACAGAGGTTTACGGCTGATGTTGCATCAGAGCTCAGAGTCTGGGGTGACCGCGAGCTCCTGACCCAGATGATTGCAAACATAATTGAGAATGCCATGAAGCATTCTCCGATGGGCGAGTCCATTGGTCTGGTAGCCACCGGGCTGCCAGGCGCGATGGTGGTCGTGGTGAGTGACAGTGGGCCGGGGATCCCAGCCGAGGAGCGCGGACGAGTATTCCGGCGTTTTTATCGGCTGGAACGCAGCCGCAGCACGCCAGGAAGCGGACTTGGCCTCAGCTTGGTCGAAGCAATCGCGGCGCTCCATCAGGTGGGCATTCAGCTGACCGATAACCGCCCCGGCTTGCGCGTCACCCTGCGGTTTCACTCGCCTGATCTACCTGCGTTTGCCGGTGACCATCTTCCCGAGCAGCGCACCCAGGCTGAGTCACGGACATTCGAAAACGACGTCCCGGTCGTCTGACGAATCCCGCCGCGAAAGCTCGTGACTACTGGCGCGTCAGCCGGGGATCAGCGGCTCGCCGCGCATGTATTTGCCGCGACAGAACAACAGCGTCGGCTTGTTCGTGTACGCGTAATGCTCGACATGGCCGATGAAGATGATGTGGTCGCCGCCATAGTGCCGGTATTCATTGCGACACTCGAAATGCGCCGCGGCGCCGATCAGCACCGGTGCGCCGCATTCGGGGATGAGGTGATCGACCTCGGCGAATTTGTTTTCGTGCTTGTGAGCGAACTTGTTCGACAGCTCGATCTGATCGTGCGCCAAGATATTGACGACGAAATGCGCTCCCTCTTGGAATGCGGCAAGACTGTCCGCGTAGAGCGAGGCGCTCCACAGCACGAGCGGCGGATTGAGCGACACGGAGGTGAAGGAATTGGCGGTCATGCCATAGAGCCCGCCGTCGCGGCCGCGCGCCGTGACGATCGTTACACCGGTCGCAAAGGCGCCGAGCGCGCTGCGGAAATCGCGCAGGTCGAACCCCTCGGCCGACGTGCTTTTGACCGGTGCGGTGTGACTGCCGTGGATTTCGTCTTTCACGGCCGCACCCTCACAGTGGCGCGTCGGGCGGTAGCCCGAGCGCTACCCGGCCATAGACCGCCCCACTGACGTTCCAGTTCAGCATGTAATGCGCATTGGCTCCATGGACGTCGCGGAAGGCGCGTTGGATCGGGTTTCTCTCGTAAACTGCAGCGCCTCCGCTCGCAGCGAAAAGAAGGTCGACCGCCTTGGTGCACAGACTCGCGGAGAAGGCGCCGTCTCGGCGGTAGCGCGCTCTCTGCTCGAGGCTTGGCACGACGCCCGCCTCGGTGATCCGCGTCGCCTCGTCACAATCGCGCAGCACGATAGCCTCCGCCGCGTCGGCCAGCGCCGCCGCCTTGGCAAGATGCTCCTGGATATTCGCGAAGTCGGCGATGTTCCTGCCGGTGTAAGCACTGAGCCGGGTACGGGTCGTTTCCGCGAAGTGCTGGATCGCGCCTCGGGCGATGCCGAGGGAAACACCAGCGATGGCAAAGCCAAAAAGGCTCACCGCCGGCAGCTTGTACAAGGTCCCCGGATTGAGCTCACTGCCGCGATTGGGACCTCCCCTGATCCGCTCGGTGGAGAGGGTCCGGCAGGCTGGAGCGAACACATCGCCAACCTCAACATCCTTGCTGCCGGTACCGGCGAGTCCAATCACCTGCCAGGTATCGATTACGGTGTAATCGCTCGCCGGCACGAGGAACATGCGCGGCTCGTTCTGCCCGGTCTCCTCGTCGCTGACGACGGCGCCGAACATGTTCCACGTCGAGTAGTCGACGCCGCTCGAGAACGGCCAGCGGCCGCTGAGCCGATAACCGCCTTCAACCCGCCGCGCACGGCCGCGCGGAAAAATCAGCGCCGAGCTGATCAGGCTGTCTGGCGAGGAGCCCCAAATTTCCTCTTGCGCTTCGGGATGCCACATGCCGAGCAGCCAATGATGGGCGGCGAGATTGGCCAGCACCCAGGCGGTCGAGCCGCAGCCTTGGCCGATCACCGCGGTCAGCTCGAACAACCCGCGAAAAGGAAGTTCGCTGCCCCCGACTCGGGCCGGCTGCAGCATGCGGAACAGGCCGCTCGAATGCAGATCGGCAATCGTTTCGTCCGGCAGGCGACGCAGTTGTTCGGCCCGCGGAGCACGTTCGCGGAGCACTGGGACGAGTGCCTCGGCGCGCGCGAGGAGTTCCTCGAAGCGCGGTGCCGCCCTGTGCTGATGGGTCTTCGCCTCGGGCATTCGATCCTCTTCGGGAAAGGGCCTGCTGCTTGCAGTTTACTCATATCGCCGCCGCTCGGCGATATTCTATCCACATGTCAGTCACCCTGATATCAGAGCGGCACATCGCTCCAGGACCACATGACGGGGGATCGCATGTACAGGACGCTTGGCTCGGCGATTGCGTCGCTGGCTTTGGCGAGCGGCATCTTGGCGAGCGGCGGGCCGGCGCATGCTCAGGGCGGCGTCCAGATCGGCACGCTGACCTGCAATGTGTCGGGCGGCTGGGGTTTTGTCTTCGGCTCATCGAAAGCGGTGCGCTGCACCTTTGCGCGGGCCGGCGGGCGGCTCGAGCATTACGCCGGCTCGATCAACAAATTCGGCGTCGACATCGGCTACACCCAAGGCGGGGTTCTAATCTGGGGTGTGTTCGCGCCGAGCGCCAATCTCGCGCCCGGCGGATTGTCGGGGAATTACCTCGGCGCCACCGGAAGCGCGACGGTCGGGGTCGGCGCCGGCGCCAATGTCCTGGTCGGCGGCTCCAGCCAAACAATCTCGCTCCAGCCGCTGAGTATCGAGGGAAACACCGGCCTCAATATAGCGGCCGGCATTGGGGCGATCAGCCTCCGCTACCAGCCGCAAGTCGGCCACCATTGGCGTCCTTGATCGCCGAGCCTGGTGGGCGAGGCCCGATTCCACGGCGGATAGTCGAGGATGGATTATACTCCGCGCGGCGACGCCGGAATTAGCGAGAAAAATCGCGCCGGCGAGCAAGCCAGTGACAAATTTGGCATCGTGCAGCGTCAGGGTTAATCGTTTGGTCATCGGCCTGCCATATTGTCGGCGCAGCGGTCCTCGGGCAGTCGGGGTGGGGCGAGCGCGCTCAGAAACCGGCGCTGCGGGGGGACGCTCTTTGGCGCCTATGCTTCGTCTGCTTTATTTCGTTTACGCCCGGCGGCTGGCCCGCGATGTCAAGAGGCGGGCGATGCCATGCCATGTCGGCATCATCCTCGACGGCAATCGCCGCCACGGGCGCTCGCTTGGCATCACCGAGCCGCGGGAGCTCTATGATCTCGGCGCGGAGAAGCTCGATGACGTGCTCGATTGGTGCGCCGAGCTCGGCATTCCGACGGTGACGCTGTGGGTCTTCTCCACCGACAACTTCCAACGCCCGCCTGCCGAAGTTTCCGGCATCCTCGGCTCGATCGAGGCCAAGCTGACGGCTCTGGCGTGCGATCCCGCCATCCACCGCCGGCGCGTGCGGGTGCGGGCAATCGGCAGCCTGGCGATGCTGCCGGCGCCGGTGCTTGCCGCGATCAGCGCGGCAGAGCGCGCCACCGCCGGCTATGACGGCCTCGAACTCAACATCGCCGTCGCCTACGGCGGGCGGCAGGAGATCGCCGATGCGGTGCGCGGCTTGCTCAAATGCAGGGCTGCAACGCAATCGACACTTGCCGAGGTGATCGAGGAGATCAGCCCCGAATCCATTGCCTCGCATCTCTACACCGCCGGCTTGCCCGATCCGGATCTGATCATCCGCACCAGCGGCGAGATCCGCCTCTCCGGCTTTTTGCTGTGGCAGAGCGCGCACAGCGAGTTTTATTTCACCGACGCGCCGTGGCCCGCCTTCCGCAAGATCGACTTCTTGCGCGCCATTCGCTCATTTCAGCAGCGCCGCCGCCGCTTCGGCTGCTGATGGGCTTGACAAGCTCGCGGCCCCACCAGCGGCTCCCTGAAGCGGCGCCTTGCGTTACAGCGACAGGAGGCGGTCGAGGAGGGCTTTGTCGCAGCGCAGCTCGGCGGCGGCACCGGAGTGGCGGACCGCACCCTTTTCGAGGACATAGACGCGGTCGGCGAGCGCCAATGCGAAGTCGACGCGCTGCTCGGCCAGCAGGATCGTCAGTCCGTGCGCCTTCAGCTCGCTGATTTTCTCGCGCAATAGATCGACGACGAGCGGCGCCAGCCCCTCCGACGGCTCGTCGAGCAGTAATAGCTCTGGGTTGCCCATCAGGGTGCGGGCGATCGTCAGCATCTGTTGCTCGCCACCCGAGAGAAACCCGCCGCGCTGGTCGCGGCGTTCCCGCAGGACCGGAAAGAGCTCGCCGACGGCTTCGATCGTCCACCGACCGGAACGGCGCGCGGCACGGTCGCCGACCTCGAGGTTCTCGCACACGGTCAGCTCGGCGAAGATCCGGCGATCTTCGGGGACAAAGCCGATGCCGGCGCGGGCGACCCGGTGCGGCGGCCAGCCGGTGATGTCGTGGCCCTGCCAGCGGACATGCCCGGCCCCAGGTGGCGTCAGGCCCATGATCGAGCGCATCGTCGTCGTCTTGCCGACGCCGTTGCGGCCGAGCAGGCAGACGCATTCGCCGGCGGCGATGTCGAGCGAAATCCCGAACAGCACCCGGCTGAGGCCGTAGGCGGTGTGGATGTCCTCGACCTCGAGCAGCGAGGTCATGCGTGCCCGCCGAGATAGACCCGACGCACCTCGGGATCGCCGCGCACTTCCTCCGGCCTGCCCTCGGCGAGAACGCGGCCCTGATGCAGCACCGCGATCTTCTCGGCGATCGCGAACACCACCTCCATGTCGTGCTCGGTGAACAGCAATGTCAGGCCGCGCTCGCCGGCGATGCGCCGCAATAGCTGCATCGTCTCGTGCGTTTCACTCGCCGACATACCGGCGGTCGGCTCGTCGAGCAGCAGCACCATCGGGTCGCTGGCGAGCGCAATGCCGAGCTCGAGCTGCTTTTGGTTTCCGTAGCTCAGCGTGCCGGCGATCGCCTCGGCCTGGCGGTCGAGGCCTATGGAAGCCAGCAGCGCCGACGTTTCCTCCCGATAGAAATCTTCCGACCGCGACCAGAAATTGCGACCGCGGCCGCGATGGGCGAGGAGAGCCGCCTGTACATTCTCGAAAACCGAAAGCCGCGCAAAAATGTTGGTGCGCTGGAACGAGCGGCCAATCCCCATGCCGCAAATGCGGTATGGCGGCGCCCCGGTGATGTCGCGGCCGTCGAGCAATACTCGGCCGCCATCCGGCATGATATGGCCGGTGATCAGGTTGAATAGGGTCGACTTGCCGGCGCCGTTTGGGCCGATGACCGCGGCGATTTGACGGGTCTCGACGGTCAGGCTGACACCGGCGACCGCGACAAATCCGGCGAACGCCTTGTGCAGCTCGTGGATCTCAAGCATCTCTGCGCAAGATCCGGCGCCGGGCGAGGCGAAACCCGGCGACAATGCCGCCGACGATGCCGCCGGGGAACAGGAACAGCAGCAGCAACAGAATAATGCCCAGCAGGAACGGCCAGTATTCGGTATAGGCGGTAATCTGCTGGTTGAGCCAGACCAGCGCCAGCGCGCCGACCGGCGGCCCCCAGAAAAAATCCATGCCGCCGAGGATCGTCATGATGATCACTTCGGCCGATTTCGCCCAGAAGACATAGTCTGCGAAGACACCGCGGCTGAAGAGGCCATAGAGCGCTCCGGCGAGCCCGGCAAAAGTGCCGGCGACGACAAAGGCGGCGAGCTGGTAGGCACGCACGTTGAGCCCGATGAAGGCGGCGCGCTCGGGGTTGTCGCGGATCGTCGTCAGCATGCGGCCGAACGGCGAACGCGTGATCATGTGCAGCGCTGCAATCGAGAGCGCCACCAGCACCAAGGTGAGAAGGTAGAAGCGGTCGCCGATCCGCAAATCGCCAAAGCCGGGGATCGCCGACATCCAGTCGAGATCGGGATAAGGAATTTCCGGCAGGCCCTGATCGCCGCCGGTCATATCGTTCCATTTGTAGGCGATCGCCCAGACGATCTGCGAGAACGCGAGAGTCAGCATCGCGAAATAGAGCTTTTGCAGGCGGACGCAGAAATAGCCCGAGACCAGTGCAAAAAGGGCGGCGCCGAGCCCGGCCGCCGGAAAGGCGAGGACGAACGGCACCTCGTAGGTTTTCATCAGGATGCCGCAGACATAGGCGCCGACGCCGAAATAGGCGACATGACCAAACGAGACGAGACCGGTGGTGCCGAGCAGCAGGTTGAGACTGACCGCGAACAGCGCGTCGATCACGATCTGAGAGGCGAGAAAAGTATCGTAGCGCGAGCCGATCCACGGCACCGTCGCCGCCGCCAGGAAAACGATCAGGGTCCACGGAATGCGGCTGGCGAGCGTGGCCCGGCGTCGGCCCGTCATATCGGCCGGCCGAACAGGCCCCAAGGCCGGATGATCAAGATGACTGCCATCAACGCGAACACCGAGAACAGCGAGAAGCCGGGAAAGATCAGAATGCCAAAGGACAAGACCTGGCCATAGATCACCGAGCCCCAGAAGGTTCCCCAGAACGAGCCCATGCCGCCGATGACGACGACGATAAAGCCTTGCACGATGATCAGCACGTCCATGCCTGGCACGATGCTCTGGATCGGCGTCACTAGCGCGCCGGAGAGCCCCGCAAGAAACGAGCTGAAGACGAACATGCCGGTATAGATCGCGCCGACATTGGCGCCCAAAGCGCCGAGCATCTCGCGGTCGAAGGATGCGGCCCGCACCATCCGCCCGACGCCGGTATGGTTCAAAACCAACCAGCCGGCGAACGCGATTGCCGGCCCGACCGCCATGATGAACAGATTGTAGAGCGGCTGCGCGGTGCCGAAGATCTCCACGCTTCCGGCCAGCACCGGCGGCGTGGAGACCGACAACTGACCGGTGCCCCAGAGGAATTTCGCGGCGTCGCCGAGGATCAGCACCAGCGCATAGGTGAACAGTAGCTGGTAGAGCTCTTCGCGGCCGTAGAGATGGCGGAAGAACAGACGCTCCACAAGGCCGCCCAGCAACGCGACGCCGAGTGCCGCGAACAGTGCCGCCGGCCAGAATGCCCCCGCCGCCGGGTGCAACCACTGCACCACCTGCCAAGCGAGATAGGCGCCGATCATGTAGAACGAGCCGTGCGCAAAGTTGATCACGCGCATGACGCCGAACACCAGCGACAGCCCCGAGGCGATCAGAAACAGGAACATCGCGGTGGTAAGGCCGCCCATGAACTGATTGAACAGAAACGACGGCGCCACCGCTTCCCCCTCACCCTAACCCTCTCCCCGCAAGCGGGGCGGGGGAATCCGTGACATTACTCCCTCTCCCCGCGACAGCGGGGAGAGGGTCAGGGTGAGGGGCAATTGCCCGTTGGACGCAATCAATTCGTTTCGGTCGACGGTGGCAACAGCTCCGGGTTTTGCATGACCGCGAACGGATAGGCCGCTTCCTTGACCATGACGCCCCAGTATTCCGGCGCGAAGGTCTCGTGTGATTTGGCGCTGAATGCGCGCTTCCCGACCGGCGTATCAAACGTCATCCCGAGCAGCGCCTTGGCGACGTCGTCGCTCTTGGTGTCGCCGGCTTTGGTAATGCCGTCGGCGAGTGCGTAAATCGCCTGGTAGCCGACGATCGACCACCCCGAAGCGTATTTGGCTTTGGTAAAGGCGGCCAGATCCTCGATGAACTTCTTGTGCGCCGGCGGCTCGCTACCTCCCCAGATCACCGGGTCGTAGCTGTCGGAGATGATGCCGTAGGGATAATCGCCGCCGAGCGCCTGCGCCTCGTCGGTGGTCCCGACCTCGGCGCCGTCGACCATGCGGTTGTCGATCGCCTTGAAGTAACCGCGCGGCGTGGCTTCTTTGGTAAAGGTGACAAAGTCGCCAGCGAACAGCGAGCAGTACACGGCGTCGGGCTTTTTGCCCATCTGCGCGGTAATAAAAGCGGTGAAGTCAGGCTCGCCCAGCTTCGGCCATTGCTCATCGACGATCTGAATGTCGGGGCGCAATTTCTTGAGGCTGCTTTTGAAGGCGGCGATCGAGTCGCGGCCATAGGCGTAATCAGGCGCGATCGTGGCGACGGTTTTGACGTCCTTCCACCGGGCCACCAGGGTCGCCCCTGCCAGTCCTTCGACATCGGTATTTGACGAGACGCGGAAGATGTAGGGATGGATATGCGCCGCATCGGTGAGGATCGTGCTCTTCGAGGTCGGCGCGATAAAGACGATTTTGTTTTCCTTGGCGACCGTCGACACTGCCGGCGCCTCGGCCGAGGTTAATGTGCCGGCAAGGAAGTCGACATTGTCCTTGATGATCAGTTCCCGCGCCAGGCGCACCGCCTCATCGGCATTGGCCTTACTGTCGCGCGACAGGAGTTCGAGCTTCCGGCCGAGAACGCCGCCCTTGGCGTTGATCTCGGAGACCGCCAACTCGGCGCCTTTCAGAACCGGCTCGCCATAGACGGCGGTCGGCCCCGACAGCGGGATCGGAAATCCGATCTTGATCGGCTCCGCACCGAAGGCCGAGATTGACACCATAGAAACGGTGCAAAACAGCGCTGCGATGTACCCGCGCGACATAACGCTTTTCTCCAATCCCTGTTCGAACTGCGTCGTTCAAACGGCACTTGCACCATCGTTACCGCAGACTGTCAAGCCGCGGCGCATCGCAGGCGCTTAACGCTTCAGTCTGCTCGCCGTTGCATTGCCAAGGCGCGACGGCATCGATTTCGGGTTGCGCCCGCCGGACGGCGGCGTCCGGCAGCAGTTCTTCAAAACCCTGCCCGCCAGCGGCGACGGGACGGCCAGCGGTCGCCGATGAGCGCCAGAGCCACGGTCAGCACCATGAACACGACACTGGCGCCGAACACCCACCGCGGCGCCCCCTGGTCCATGATCCAGCCGAACAGCATCGGCCCGATCATGCCGCCGGTGCTGAGCCCGACGCTGACGATCCCGAAGGCCCGCCCGACTGCGCCGGGCGGCGCCGCCGCGCGGACGAGCATGTCGCGGGACGGCATGATCATGCCGGACAGAAAGCCGGCGAGGCCCATCGCCGCGATCACCGCTGCCGGCGCGCCGCCGACTACCGCGATCAGCAGCATGATCAGCGCGTTCGCTGCGAAACCTGCGGCGGCGACATCGCCGTGGCGGCGCGTCATGTCGGCGACAAAGCCGCCGCCCAAGACACCGAAGGCGGTCGCCGTCAGAAACGCCGTCAGCGCCAGGTTCGCCGACGCGAACGGGAAACCGTAGGCATGCATCAATGCGACGACCGAAAAGCTGCTGATGCCGCTCGTCGAAAGGCTGAGCAGTGCAAAGAACACGGCCAAACCGAGCAGCGCCGGAGTGAATACGCCGGTGCCGCGGCCATTCCGCCGATCGGTGGGCTCGGCCGCAGCGCGGCGCGGCATGATTTCTCCTTCCAGCCCGCGCGCGCAGGTCAGCACCACCGCGACAACGATGCCGATGGCGCCGGCGGCGATCAGCGCGGAACGCATTCCGAGACTGGTGGCGAGCACGAGCATCGTCGCCGGCGCGACCGCGCTGCCGAGCATCCCGGCAAAAGTGTGGATCGAGAAGGCTCGCCCGATACGGGCCGGCACGACTCTCGCCGAGAGGATCGCGTAGTCGGCCGGATGATAGACCGCGTTTGCGACGCCGATCAGCACCGCCGCCACGAGCAGCCAGGAATAGGAATTGACGAGCCCGATCGAGGCGATCGCCAAGCCGCCGAGCCACAGCCCGGCAATGAGCAGCCGGCGCGAGCCGAAGCGGTCGGAAAGATATCCCATCGGCAGCTGTGTCGCGACCGAAGCCAGCGAGCCGATCGTCAGCGCCAGGCCAAGCTCGACAAAACCGACACCGAAATGCTGCTGCAGATACGGAAACAGCGGCGGCAGAACCATAAAATGAAAATGGGAGACGAAATGCGCCGACGAGACGAGCCCGATGGCCTGAAACTCGCCACCCCTCGTCAACCTGCCGGCAGCAATCGAATCGGTTGTCATTCTCTACGCTACTCTGACGCCACAGCCGCACCAGCACTAGCTCGGCGCCGCCCGATCGACAATCGCCACTGTCGCGGTTGGGGTATGCGCGGTTGCGCGGCGACTGAAGATTTGATGCGTTCGTATTCGGCACGCACGGCATCGAAGCCGTAGATCCGTTCCAGCCGGCGCACCGTGAAATGCCCGCGCGCTACGTCCTGGAAGTGCTCGATAAACGCCAGGTTGATGGCGGCCCCGCCGATGGCGCCGAGCACCGCGACGGTTTGTGCCGCGGCCTTTTGCGACACGACTACTCCAAAACGCGAGCCGATCTGCGTCAGAAAGCGGACCAGGAACGGCGCTCCTTCGCGGATCGCGCTCTTATCGATGGCAAAATCGGCGATCTCGACCAGCCCGCGAGCGAGCATCGCGCGGACCGCGAAGTAATCGGTCTCCGTCCCGCGTTCGTCCGAGGCCGGGCCGCCCAACGCGAGGACTTCGAGACAGGCCAGCCCGGTATGCGGGTCGGCGAGATCTTCGCCTTCCTGCTGCGCGATTGCGGCAATTGCCCGCAGCATAATAGTCGTCGAAACCGGCAGCTCGAGTGCGAGCGCCGGCAGGCCAAAGGCGCCGCCGACCGCTCCGCAGGCACAGGCGAGCCCCGAATGGAGCTTGCGTCCGCCGCCGAGGTGACGGTTTCTCAAGCTGAACAGCGCGACCTCGAGCGCCCGCTCGAGGGCACGCCTCGTGGCGTTGGCGGCCGCACTGGTGGCCGCGGTGGGCAGCGCCCGTTGTACGAGCCCCACCGGTTTGCCGGCGAGGGCCGCCAGCCGTCCCGCAAAGCTCGGCGCCTCCAGCCGGCGCACCGCCGCCGCCAGCGCCTCGTGGTCCAATCCAGAGAAATCCATGGGCTGTAGCTGAGGGTTTGAGCCTTGCTACGCAAGAGTGCCAATCAAAGTGGACGACGAGCGCCCTCTCGTCGGATATTGTTCGCCCGCATTCTATCGGGCACCCGACCTCGTAGCTGATCGCGAACGGTTCGGCCGGTCGTCGTTTGTGGACGTGTAATGAAGATCTTTTACGGCTGGGTCATTGTCGGCGCCGGCATCGTCATAACCTGTCTCGGCATGGGCACGATGATGTCGCTCGGCATCTTTCTGCAGCCCATGTCGATCGCGACCGGCTGGTCCCGGACGAGCATTTCTACCGCCGCGCTGCTCAATTTCCTGTGCATGGGCCCGGCGTCGTTCCTCTGGGGAGCGCTCTCCGACCGCTTCGGGACACGAGCCGTCGTGCTCTCCGGCGGCGCACTCTTAGGCCTCGGCCTCGTCGCAGCGAGCCAGGCCGGAACGGTTGGTCAATTCCAGATCCTGTTCGGGATGATCGTCGGTGTGGCGGCCGGCAGCTTTTACGCGCCACTGACCGCCACCACGACGCGCTGGTTCACCCGGGATCGCAGCCTTGCGGTGGCCCTCGCCTCGGCCGGTTTCGCGATCGGCTCGATGACGATATCGCCGTTGGCGCGGTGGCTTATCGACGGCTACGGCTGGCGCACCGCGATGTTCGCTCTGGGCGCCCTCTCATGGCTGCTGATCATTCCCGCCGCACTGCTGGTGCGTAAACCGCCGGCGTTGCCCCGCGCTACAGGAGGCGCGACGACCGCCAGTTCCGCCGATCGCGACTTCACCGTGGCGCGTGCGCTGTGCACGCCGCAATTCGCCGCCATCTCCTTCACATACTTCGCGTGCTGCGCGGCGCATTCGGGGCCGATCTTCCACATGGTCAGCTACGCGATCGACTGCGGCGTGCCGGCCATGGCCGCGGCGACCGTCTTCGGCGCGGCGGGTGTTGCGTCGTTGAGCGGCCGCGTCGTCGGCGGGCTCGCCGCGGACCGCATCGGCGCAAAGCGCATGATCGTCTTCGGGCTCGCGCTCCAGGCCCTCTCGGTCAGCCTTTACGTCTTCACGCGCGACCTCGCGAGCTTTTACGGCCTCGCGCTGATGTTCGGGTTTTCGTACGGCGCGGTGATGCCGCTCTACGCGATCCTCGTGCGCGAATATTTCGGCGCGCGGATCATGGGAACGATGTTTGGCGCGGTGAACATGGCCTCGACCCTGGGAATGGCGCTGGGTCCCTGGGCCGGTGGCTGGCTCTACGACGCCTACGGCAGCTATTTCTGGCTCTTTATCGGCTCGTTCGGCATCGGTCTCGGCGCCGTCGCGATCGCGCTCACCTTTCGCCCGCCGCGCCAAGTTTCGTTCGAGCTGCCGGGCCGCGGCGTCACGCAAAGCGCGTAGTTCACTGCCGGCCTCACTCTTTTGTCAGCAGCCCAGGGCGGCAGTCGGTGAAGATGGCCGCCCGCCCCGGACCTAGTTGCGAGAATTCATGACCATAAAATAGCCGTATTGTCATTGTATATTGTCGATTATGAAATTCGATGGCGCCGGAGAAAGTACAACTGGAAAGAGAATTTGCTGCAGATTCGCTGCAGATAGCATAGGTGTTAATCATCAACACAAGCTTTGGTTGCAGTTGCGATGAGCATTTGATGGCTGCATCTGGCGGTGGGGCGGCCAGGCGATGGATCAATCTGTGGCGGCAATTTGCTGTTTTTTTACAGCCAATAACAGCGGGGAACAGCGGCTGCTTTCGCTGTTATTCCGCCGCCATCATCCTCAAAAGGCGAGGAATTCCGCGGTCCGGCGTCGGGGGCCCCTGTTTTTTCGCGAGAACAACAGCGATATCAGCGGCGAGTGCTTCGCCCGTTGTCCCAAAGCTTGCCTCCACCGATAGCGTCGCGCTACTCGTTGGGCGGGCGAAGCGGAGGGAACTGGATGATCGCGGGTGAATACGATGTCGTCGTTGTCGGCGCCGGCAATGCCGGCATGTGTGCGGCGCTGGCGGCCCGTGAGCAGGGCGCGCGGGTGCTCGTCCTCGAAGCCGCGCCGTTCGACGAGCGCGGCGGCAACAGCCGCTATACCGCGGGGGCGCTGCGTTTTGTCTATAACGGGGTCGAGGATCTACTGAAGCTCTGCGACCTCAGCGAGCCCGAGCTCGCGACCAGTGATTTCGGGACCTATACGACCGACCAGTATTACGACGATCTCGGCCGCCTGACCGATTATCGCAGCAATCCCGACATGGCCGAGCTGCTGATCACGAAGAGCCAGGAAACCCTCTTATGGATGCGCCGCCAGGGCATCCGCTTCGCGCCGATGTACTCGCGGCAGGCCTTTAAGCACGAGGGCAAGTTCGTGTTCTGGGGCGGGCTCGCGCTCGAAGCCTGGGGCGGCGGGCCGGGGCTCGTCGAGGGGCTCTTCAAGGCCGCCGAGGAGCGCCAGATCCAGGTCGTCTATGAGGCGCACGGCGAGGCGCTGATCGCGGACGACGACGGCGTACACGGGGTCGTCGCCAAGGTCGACGGCAAGACCACCCGCATTCCGGCCAAGGCCGTCGTTCTCGCTTGCGGCGGGTTTGAGGCCAATGCCGAGATGCGCACCCGCTATCTCGGCCCCGGCTGGGATCTCGCCAAAGTGCGCGGCACCCGCTTCAACACCGGCGCCGGCATCAAAATGGCGCTCGACATCGGCGCGATGCCCTACGGCAACTGGTCGGGCTGCCATGCCGTCGGTTGGGACTACAACGCGCCCGAATTCGGCGACCTCGCGGTCGGCGACAACTTCCAGAAGCACAGCTACCCGTTTGCGATCATGGTCAATGCCGATGGAGTGCGCTTCTGCGACGAGGGCGCCGATTTCCGCAACTACACTTACGCGAAATACGGCCGCCTCATTCTCGATCAGCCGCACCAATTCGCATGGCAGATCTTCGACCAGCAGACGGTGCACCTGCAGCGCGACGAATACCGCATCCGCCAGGTCACCAAGGTGACGGCCGACACGATCGAAGGGCTGGCAGACAAGATGGCCGAATACGCCCCGGTCGATAAGGCGCGTTTCATTGAGACCGTGAAGGCATTCAACGCCGCGGTGCGGAAGGACGTGCCGTACAATCCGACGGTCAGGGACGGCCGCGGCACCGCGGGTATCGATCCGCCCAAGACCAACTGGGCGATGGCAATCGAGAAGCCGCCGTTTGAAGCCTATTGCACGACTTGCGGCGTCACTTTCACGTTTGGCGGGCTGCGCATCGACACCGAGGGGCGGGTGCTCGACACGGCACAGAAACCGATCCCGGGCGTCTACGCCGCGGGCGAGCTCGTCGGGGGGTTGTTCTACTTCAACTATCCCGGGGGCACCGGTCTCGTCTCAGGTTCGGTGTTTGGCAAGATTGCCGGCACCACCGCCGGCACCGCAGCGCTCAAGGGCTGAAAAAGCTGCGTACGGCGCCGCCTGGGGACCGGAGCCAATCAGAGATACCAGGCGAGGTGCCAATAGGGTCGTGGCCCCAGGCATCCCGGGGATGGTGGTTGTAGTATGACCAAACATTGCCAATCCAGCTGACTGTGCGGTAGAGCCGGTCAATTGCCGCGCGGTCCCGGTACTTTCGTAACGTCCCGTTTATGCAGACGCCTTTCGGGTAGCCAGCCAGTCATAAATTTTACAAAAAATGACAACATGTCACTGGGAAGCCATGTAGTTTCATCAAGGGATTACAGCACGAGCCTATTTTGAGCTGATCGAGCGGCCTCGGCTAGCCGAGGCTGGAACCGCGAATGTGGTATCGATGAGCGAATTTACTAAGCTGCTCGAGACCGAAATCCCACGGCTGCGGCGCTATGCCCGAGCACTGACGCGCGACCCGGTGCGGGCCGACGACCTTGTGCAGGATTGCCTGGTCCGCGCCATCGCCAAGCAGCATCTTTGGCAACCGGAAACCAATCTGCGCGCTTGGCTGTTCACGATCCTGCACAACCAAAACATTAATGACATCCGCCGCTCCATACGTGAAGAGACCAAGATCCCAGCGGAAGAAGTCACCCCACCTCTGACCGTTGCTTGCGATCCCACCAGCGCACTGCAGATCCGTGACCTGGAGCGTGCCCTCGCCACCCTCGCCGCGGAGCAGCGGCAGGTGATCCTGCTTGTCGGTCTCGAAGGGATGCGTTACGAGGAGGTAGCGGAGATTCTCAACATACCGATCGGTACTGTGCGCTCGCGCTTGTCGCGTGGCCGCGAGACACTGCGCAGGCTGATGGATGTGAGAGGGAAGACGATGGATCGCCCAAACAGTCGCCGGGCAAATCCAAGCACCACCTTGTATAGGGCCGCTTGATCGACATCGAGTGCTCTGGCTTTTTGGCACTGCGCGAGTTGAACAAGCTCCCTAGTTAGTTGAAGTCGCTGAAGCGATACTGCCGGCGACAGCCCCAGTAAGCCTGCGAAATCAGCAGACGCGCGCTTCCCTTAGGGGATATGCCTCTCTTGCCGACAATGATAAGCTCCTTACCCCGGCCGCAGAGCGTGAAGCGCGCGTCTCGGAACCATCGAACCGGGCCGGCGTATTATTAATCATGGTAGCGAGCGCGAACGAGGCCAGGAACAACACAACGTGCCGGCCGGTTGTCTTGCTGGTCGAGGACGAAACGTTATTGCGCGAGACCACTGCCGAATATCTTCGGCTCTCAGGCTTTACCGTCGTCGAGGCGGCGAACGCCGCGGAAGCCCTTGCTGCGTTTGCCGCCGGGAAGTCAGTCGACGTCGTCTTCAGCGATGTCCGGCTGGCCGTAGGCACCATGGATGGGTTCAGGCTTGCCCGATGGGTCCACCGACATCACCGGGGCGTCCCCGTGCTGCTGACCTCGGGGCACGGCGAGGCGATCCGTGCCGCCGCGCAGGTGGGAGAGAGTTCATTTGTCGCGAAGCCTTACCGCCAGAAATCGCTGGTGAGCCGGCTTAGCGGCCTGCTCGATGAAGCCGGAAGCCGGAGGACTTAACCTGCCGCGCCGAGTACTCCCCGTATCTTGGCGATCAAGCCGGCGAAGGTGAACGGCTTGGCGATAAACTCGACGCCGGGGTCGAGCCTGCCCTGATGGATGATGGCGTTTCGCGCATATCCCGTCGTGAACAGCACCAACAGACCCGGATGTTGCCGCTGAGCTTCATCGGCGAGCTGCCTTCCGTTGAGGGGTCCGGGGAGTCCGACATCCGTGAACATGAGGCGAACGTCCGGCTCCTTTTCGAGCACGTGCAGCGCGGTCGCGCCGTCCGTCGCGGTCAGCACCCGATAGCCTTGCTCCTGCAGCACCTCCGCGACAGGCATTAACAAAAGCTCGTTGTCTTCGACGACAAGGATCGTCTCCGCTCGCGGTTCCGCAGGAACCGGCTGGCGGCCGGTCACATCACGGACATCGACGCCGTCGCCGGCAAGCCGCGGCAGGTAGAGCTTCACCGTCGTACCTTGACCCAGCTCACTATAAATCTTTATGTGCCCCGCCGACTGCTTTACGAAGCCATAAACCTGGGACAGACCGAGACCGGTACCGTGCCCAGCGTCCTTGGTCGTGAAAAACGGCTCGAAAGCCTTATCGATCGTTTCCTGGGACATGCCGACGCCCGTATCGGTGACGGCCACCATCACGTATTGGCCAGCCGTTACCTCGGCATGGGCCGCGGCATAGGCCTCGTCGAGATGGACATTGCCGGTCTCGATCGTGATCTTGCCGCCGTTCGGCATCGCGTCGCGCGCATTGACCGCCAAGTTCAGCAACGCATTCTCGAGCTGGTTCACGTCGGCATAGACAGCCCACAGGCCCGCAGCGGAAACGGATTCGATCTGGACGCTCTCGCCCAGGGTCCGGTGCAGCAGATTGGACATGCCAGAGACCAATCGATTGACGTCTATCGACCTCGGCTCGAGGGGTTGACGACGCGAGAACGCCAACAGCTGCTGAGTCAGCACCGCAGCGCGGTCGGCCCCTTGAAGCGCCGATTCAATGCGTTCGCCAACCCTCGGATCGTCGGATTGCAGGCGCCGTTGAAGGATTTCGAGGTTTCCAATGATTACTCCCAGCATATTGTTGAAGTCATGAGCAATGCCGCCGGTGAGCTGGCCCAGTGCCTCCATCTTTTGCCACTGCCGGAGAATTTCCTCTGCGCGCTCACGCTCTTCTCTTTCTCGAGCGAGAGCAGCATCTGCCTCCACGCGATCGGTAAGGTCGTGGGTGAGTTTGGCAAATCCTTGCAGGTCGCCGCTCTCGTCGGGGATCGCCGTGATCAGCACGCTAGCCCAAAACTGTGAACCGTCTTTCCGAACTCGCCAGCCCTCTGCTGAGGCACTTCCATTGGCAATTGCGGTCTTGAGTAGACGATCGGGTACGCCAGACTGAATATCTTCGCTGCGATAAAAGCAGGAGAAGTGACGTCCGAGGATCTCTTCAGGACGGTAGCCCTTTATACGTTCTGCGCCTCGGTTCCAGTTGATCACCCGGCCCTCGGGGTCGAGCATGAAGATCGCATAATCTTCGATCCCGGAGACCATCAGACGAAAGCGTTGCTCGCTTTCGCTCAGCGCCGCCTCCGAGCTTGAGATGCGGCGGAAACTGGCAAAGACGAGGATGGCGCCTGTGACCATAAGGGTGAACGCAAACGCGCCGCCGGTCAGGCTGACGATCGCCGTGGTGTGTTCGGCGGTATCGCCCAGAGCTTGCCGGTCCTTGAGCAAATTCTTTTCGGCCGTGATGGCAGCCTCGATGAGCTGAGCGATGGCGCGCATGCTGTTGGTGCCAACATTTGTCTCGACGATCTTCCGGGCGGCGTCGAAGCCGTCGGTTTGACGGGCATCGACCGTGCGTTTCAGCTCGGCAAGCTTGATATCGATCTGAGATTCCAGGTTTGGCCACCGGCGTTGCTGCTCGGGATTATCAGCAGTCAGCTGCTTCAATTTTGATAGGATGGCGGGTACCCGCTCTAAACCCGATCTGTACGGATCGAGATACGCCGCATCCCCGGTGATCAGGAAACCCCGCTGGCCCCGCTCGGCGTCCTGGATAGCAAGTTGAAGCGATTGCGCCGTCGTAATCACGTCGATGGTACGGGCAACGAGGTCTTGGCTTCGCCTCAGCTCCGGAACGGTCCTGACGATCTGGTAGATCTCGAGGCCAACGAGCACGACCGCAGGTACCAGGACGAGAGCCAGTCCCCGCCACAGCGCCGTCGGCAGTCCGAGGCGGGCAACGCGGGCTGATAGCGCCGGGAATTTAGTCGCTGATGCGCCCGGACGAGCCAGGTTTTCTTTAATTATACTTCCACCTCTCTGTGATGCGTTCACCGGAACGCAACCCGAACGATACTCTCCGATCTGCTCAGGTGGAAGCGCGGTCTTCCGCGGCTGTGGCTGGTCGACGTTCGCTCCACTTTCCCAATGTAGTCAGTGTCGGCCGCTGCTCGCGTCACCGATCAGGAGCAGACCGGAGGATTTGCGGCGCCTCGTCGGATGCGCTCAAGCTCCGGGAGGGAGCAAACCGCGGTTGGTTTAGAGCCTCGATATTGTCGGGGTCGACGCGTATTCGGTAAGGTCACCGGACCAGGGCCGGCACCGCAGTGTCGGAGCACCGAGCCGCCGCTAGCTGAGGCCCGCCGTGGGCGGGCCTCATGCCGGCCCTGTCGTCGTCATTCGATCGGTCGCGGCGGCGGTGGCGGCGGATAGGGCAAAGCAGACTGCTGCGGCGGTGGCGGCAGCGGATAGGGCGAGGCAGACTGCTGCGGCGGTGGCAGCGGCGGATAGGGCGAAGCATACTGCGGCGGAGGTGGCACAGTCGACGCCACCACTGGCGGGGGTGGTGTGGTCGACGCCAAACCGGCCGTCCCGCCCACGGCGCCGCCGATGATGGCGCCGGGCACGCAACCGATGCCGAGCAGCGGCGCGGTCGCCGCGGCGCCTATGCCGCAGCCGACAGCGGCGCCGCCCAGACCGCCTTCCGTGAGATTGGCACCTGGATTCGGCGTGCATCTGGCAAGGGCGAGGAGCCCCGCACCAGCAGCAATCGAAATCGTCATCCTCATCGGATTTCCTTTCTCTATAGTGACCGCGAGACCATTTCTAAGTGGCCGCGCGCTTCATCACCGCGGAGCAAGCCTTTTGCCCGGTGCAGGTGATCCGCTTTTTTGGAGTTAACGTAGCCTACGGGCGATACCGTGGGGCCGGCCGGAAGAAGCCGGTGCCACGGTATCGAGTCGAAGTTATCCGCCCGTGGTATCTCTACCTAAGGATGCCAATAGCCCTGGCCATAGGGGCCATAGCCCCATCCGTAATACCGCGAATAGGGATGATGGTGATGCCACCGCCATGTGGAATGGTGAGGCCAGCAATGCCAAGCAAAACCGTTCCACCAGCACGCCGCATCCGCCGGGCGGACAAAAGCGGCGGTACCGATTGTCAAGGCGGCGAGCGTCGCTAGGACGAATTTCCTCATCGCTTCACCTCCGTGATGCTTGTCTCCTGCTAGAGAAACGGCGGGCAAGATAGATTCAATCCCTTTAACCAATTATTTTTTACTGATCACCCCGAGTATGGCTTCCGCCGCGGCTTGCGGGTCGGCGGCCCGCATCACTTCGCCCATCACCGCGATGCCATGCGCTCCGGCGGATAGGCACAGCGCGACGTTGTCGGCCGTGATCCCGCCGAGCGCGATTACCGGACCCGGTGCCCGTGCGACGACGCTTGTCAGCCCGTCGAGCCCGAGTGCGGGGCCGTAACCGGGCTTGCTCGCGCTGACGAAGATCGGGCTGACCGTGACGTAATCGGCTCCGGCCTGCAGCAGGGTCGAAGCCTCCTCGGCGGAATGCGCCGAGGCGCCGATCAGCACGCCGGGAAGCCGGGTACGCGCCGTCTCCGGTCTCGAGCCGCTCGGCAAATGCACCGCGTCGGCGCCGGCATGAATCGCCGCATCGATATCCTCATGTATGCCAACAGTGGCTCCGCAGCGGCGGCCGAGTACGACGAGCCTGCCGAGCAGCGCGCGGCGCTCGGCCGGCGGCAGGTCCTTCTCGCGCAGGCTGAACCAGCGACACCCTCCAGCGAAGGCCGCTGCCGCGATTTCTTCGAGCGGCCGGCGCGCTTGGCTGCGGTCGGAAATGATCAGCAGCGGCGGGACCGGAAGCCTCACGATGACCTCACTCACGGCCGCGGCGAGACGAGGAGCAGTTCGGCCTCGACGGTGACGCGGATTTTGCTCTCGCCCGGCTCGGCTACCGGCGCTTGCGCTGCCATCGCCGCGAAGCGCGGCACCGGTGAGCCGCCAGTTTCGGCGTTGCCGACGTGCAGATCGCGGTAACGCAGCACGCTGAGGTGCATTTGTTCGGCGACTGACGCGGCGCGATGGCCGAGCGCCGTGAGTGCCTCCGAGGTGAGGTCCTCCTCGGCGCCTCGCACCGTCTCGGGAGAGACTTCGTACCCGAGCGAAGAGGTCGATAGCCCATCCGATTGCAGTGCGCCGGCCAGCTTCAGCATCGAATCGGAATCCTTGCCGATCAAGATCACCGATTGGCCGCCGCGCCAGCGCGAAGGCCCGTTCTGCGGCCGCTCTTCGACGACATTGTAGAAGCCGGTTTCGACCCGCACGCCCTGCACCTGGCGGGCGCGGTGGAGCGCCGCAGCCATGCGCCGGTTTATTTCCGCCTGGACCGTCTGCGTGTCCGCCCCGGTTGCTTCGACCCTGAGCTCGATCCGCAACAGATCGCGCATGACGGAGCGCTCGGCGGTCTGGCTGAGGTGCAGCACGGTCATCGGCCGCTCCGCGTCTTGCGAAAGCGCCGGGGCGGTGGCGGTCAGCACGAGCGCGAGCCCGATAAGCCAGAACCGCGGGCGTCCCGCCCGACATGCGGGCCCCTTGTTCCCTGCCAGGGGAAGGCTCCGGCCCGCCGTCCCATATCCCATCGTCAGCCGATTGCCGTCAGCTGGCGGGCCGACAGGTTCTCGAGATGCTTGAGCCGATCGAACAGCGCCTCGGGGGCGACCCGCGATCCGCCGGCATCCAGGCATCCGCGGAACTTCTCGAACAGCTCGGCTTCGGTCAACGGACGATCGGCATGACCCTTGGCGCGCGACACCTTCTCGCTTTCGATGCTGCCGCCGTCGGCGAGATCGATGCGAACCTGGTCCCACACGGAGGCGCCGGAAACTTCCGGGTCATAGTTCCGGTTGGTCTCGACCGCGACCTTGCGCATCAGCGCCTGGACTTCGGGGCGCCGCACAAAACTATCGCTGTACTCGCCCAGCCCGGCACGGCGCGCGACTACCGCCGCGGCCATCGCGAACTCGATGCTGAACTTAGCTTCCAATCCGGTCTGCGCCGCGTGGTTGCGCAGGATCAGCGCATGTGTATCGCTCAGCGAGACGGTGATTTTCTCAATTTCCTCGGGTCCCAGCGGCCGGCGAGCGAGCAGCTCGAGCATCGCGTCGAGCGCCCGGTGGGTGCAGTAGCATGCCGGGTATTTCTTGATGCCGAGCCGGTACTTGACGATTTTCCACTCCTCTCCGAGACCTCTAGCCGGGGTCTCTCGATCGACTTCTCCAGCGGGGGATACGGCACTCAGGAACCCTTGCGGATGCTCGAGCGCATCGGCGGACGCGGTGAAACCGATTTCGGCGAGCCGCGCAGCAAAAAGGCCCGAATGTGCGGAACGGCCGGCATGGAACGGCTTCGTCATCGTGCCGAAATTGGCCATGATGCCGCTGCTCTGCGAAGCCGCCAGCGCCAGCGCGTGGGCCGTCCGCTGCGCAT
>Ga0306923_10001267_pt1 | contig 22156 bp, 15 predicted proteins | sample sta12Can44000108_FD_203841 | JGI IMG/M metagenome (GOLD analysis project Ga0306923, IMG submission 203841) | Lab enrichment of tropical soil microbial communities from Luquillo Experimental Forest, Puerto Rico - statanox.12C.anox.44.000.108 (v2)... | ecosystem: Environmental > Terrestrial >... | reverse complement strand
TACCGTAATTGACAACTACACCTATGACAAGCAAAAGGCGCCGCAGGCGTTGCAGGACCTGGTGAGCGAAGGCTACCTGAAGGGGCTGCCCGTCGATCCCGTCACCGGCTCTAACCAAACCTGGCAGACCGTCATGGAGGATGCCTCGCAGGCCACCAGCCAGGACCAGCCTGGGATTTTCGACGTCAGGAGCGGCTCCGACAAGACCGGTCTGGACGGGGTCCCCTATGCACAGTGGTGAACCTCTCGCTCCGGCAGGCTACCTTAGCGAAACCAACGGTGGGGTTGGTGCGTCTCGGTTTGGCGAGTTGAGCGAGGGAAGGCGATTCCGGCGCGGTCCCTTCCCCCAGGTCGCGATGCGCATAATCCTTGTGGCGCTGGCAGGGCTTGGCGCGGCCGGCTGCGGATATATCGGCGAGCCGCTGCCGCCCTTGGCGAACGTGCCGGCAAGGGTCACCGATCTGGCAGCGATTCAGCGTGGCTCGCGCATCGTCGTGAGCTTCACGTTGCCCAGACTGACCACCGAGGGCATGCCTCTCAAGGCCCCCGCGCTCGAGTTGCGCATAGGCGCGGCCCCCGATCCGTTCCGCGAAGACGAGTGGGCGGCGTCGGCGACGCGGGTGCCCGCCGGCCCGGTGGAAGGGGGAACCGCCATTTACGAACTGCCAGCGGTTGGCTGGACCGGCAAGACCGTCGCGCTCGCCGTAAGGGTGACCGGGGTTAACGCAAAGTCGTCCGGCTGGTCTAATTTCGTCACGGTGGGGGTGGTGGCCCCGCCCGAAACGCCCGCCGGACTTCAGGCCGAGGCGACTGCGAACGGGGTGCGCCTTTCCTGGCATGCCGCCGGCCAGGACTTTCGCATCTTCCGCCGCACGAGCGATGATCCCTTTATCCGCCTCGCTGACGTTGCGGAGGGGCCGTGGATCGATCCCTCCGCTAGTTTCGGAAAGCGCTACACCTACCGGGTCCAAACCGTCGTCAAGCTTGGTGAGAACCGGGAAGCGGAAAGCGACCCTTCCGGGGACATCTCCATCACCCCCGAAGACCGCTTCCCTCCCGCCGTCCCTACCGGCTTGGCGGCCGTCTCCACGCCGACTTCGGTCGAGTTGACTTGGGACGGAGACACCGAGTCGGACTTGGCCGGGTATCGCATCTACCGTGCTGAGTCCGGCATCCCTTGGGAAAAGGTGGCAGATGCACCGGCCATCCCCAGCTACTCCGATCACCGCGTCGAGCGCGGCAGAACGTACCGCTACGCGATCACGGCGGTCGACCAGTCCGGCAATGAGAGCTCTCGTTCGACGCCCACCGAGATCGCCGCGGAGTGAAGGCGTCGCGCGGCAACCTCACCAGCGTGGGTTACACGAGCGTGATGTGGGTGACTTCAAGTGTGTAACAATACGAGCCTTTGCTTGCATTATCCACGCTAGGTCAGATATACTGCTTGTTTCTATGTTGGAAGCCTACGCCAGCTCGTATCGCTTCCGGTTCCGGCAGTTTTGCCGGACCCGGTAGAGTGGCGTTGGTTTTCGACGACCCGGAACGGATCTGGACACCAACCCACTCGAAAGAGTGGGTTTTTTTATTGGTCCTTGTTACGGAGGGAACGTTACGGAGGGAACCCGATGATTATATCGATGCGGCCGCATGCCACACGCGAAGAAATCGACCACGTCTGCGAGCGAATCCGAGAGTTCGGTTATAAGGTCCACTCGATTGAAGGGGAAGAGCGGGTGGTGATCGGTGTCGTTGGTGTGGGCGATGTCACGGCATGCCTGGAGTCAATCGAATCCGCCCCGGGTGTCGAAAGTGCCATGCGCATCTCGGCGCCGTACAAGTTCGTCAGCCGAGAATTTAAAAAGGACGACTCCGCCATCAAGGTCAACGGTCTGGACATCGGCGGCGAGGAATTCGTGGTGATGGCCGGTCCCTGTTCGGTCGAGAGCGAAAGACAGATCATGGAGACCGCGGAAGGCGTGGCCGCGGCCGGAGCGCAGATGCTGCGCGGCGGCGCCTTCAAACCCCGGACGTCGCCCTACGATTTCCAGGGCCTCGAGCTCGAGGGCCTCAAGCTGCTCCGCAAGGCCAAAGAAGCGACCGGGCTGGGCATCATCACCGAGGTGATGAGCGACCGGGACGTCGAGCTGGTGGCCGAGTACGCCGACTGCATGCAGGTCGGCGCGCGCAACATGCAAAACTTCGCGCTTCTCAAGAGCCTTGGAGCGTGCGGCCGGCCGGTGCTGCTCAAGCGCGGTCTCAGTTCTACCATCAAAGAGCTTTTGATGTCGGCCGAATACATCGTGGCACACGGCAACCCGAGCGTCATTTTGTGCGAGCGCGGCATTCGCACCTTCGAGACCGCCACACGCAACACCTGCGACATCGCCGCGGTCCCGGTCCTCAACGAGCTGACCCATCTGCCCGTGGTACTCGACCCCAGCCATGCCACAGGAAAGCGAAGCCTGGTGCCCGCCCTCTCGCGCGCCGGCGTGGCGGTTGGCGCCGACGGCCTGATCGTCGAGGTGCACCCTTGCCCCGAGAAAGCCGTCAGCGACGGCGCCCAATCGCTCACGCTCGAAGGCTTCCGGCGGATGATGAGCGACCTTGAGGCGTATATCCGCTTGTGGAAGGAAACGCGGGCGGCCCTCACCGCGACCGCGGTTTAGAGGCCTCGTGAGCCGCAAGGTCCGCGCCATCCTAGTGGTTCTGGCGATCGCCGCGGTTGGCGGCGCCGGCGTCTGGGCGGGGCTCTGGTACCGATCGCGCACCGTCACCCCCGCTGCGCTCGTCAAGCGAATTCCGGCCTCCGACGCCCTGGTGGTCTATCTCGATTTCGACGCGCTGCGCCGTGGTGGCGTGCTCGGTCTGCTGGAGAATCCCAAGGCCACAGAAGAACCGGAGTATCGGGAGTTCGCGCGCCAGATCGACTTCGATTACCGCGAGGATCTGGACAGCGTCCTACTGGCCGTCGCACCCGCGGGCAAATTTATCCTGGCACGCGGCCGCTTCCACTGGAAGAGCCTGCGTGCCTATGCGGAGGCGCAAAATGGCCGTTGCGACGATTCGCTGTGCCGCCTCGAGGGCAGCACGCCGGACCGCCGCATCTCGTTCTTCCCGGTGCAGTCTAATCTGTTGGCCCTCGCCGTCAGCAACGATGACTCCGCCGCTCTGCGGATGAGCCGCGAGGCCGGCGGGCCGGATCCCGAGGTGCCGCGCGCTCCTGTCTGGGTCTCGATTCCGAGTGCGGTGCTCCAGTCCGGGGACAGCCTGCCGGCGGAAACGCGCATCTTCGCGCGCAGCCTTGGGCGCGCCGACACGGTGGTGTTGTATTTCGTTCCCGAAGCCGACCGGTACGCAGCGAAGCTGAGCGTCCGCTGCCGCGGCAGCCGGGAGGCGGCGGAGCTGGCGTCAGAGCTCGGTCGCACCACAGCGCTTCTCCGGCAGTCGTTCGAGCGCGAACACCGCGTGCCCAATCCCGCCGATCTCACCGGCGTGCTGACGGCCGGCTCGTTTCGTAGCGACGGTAACCGCGTTTTCGGCTACTGGCCGATCGCCCGGACTTTTGTGGACAACCTGCTGGGCGCGGCGAAATGATTGTCGGTTTTTGCTCGCAACCGGCCGTACGCCTCTGTTGCGGTACGCTACCTGTATAGACCCGCTTTGTGACCGAGAAAGGAACCACACGATGTCCCTCCGGCCGATTCAACGCGTGATCGCTTCAAAGCCAACCTTGGAAGGCGCCGGCGTACACCTGCGCCGGGCGTTCGGCTTCGGCAATACCACCGACTTCGACCCGTTTCTGCTGCTGGACGACTTTCGCAATGACGTTCCCCAGGATTACCTCGCGGGATTCCCGTGGCACCCTCACCGCGGGATCGAAACGGTCACCTACGTGCTCGCTGGCACCGTGGAGCACGGCGACAGCATCGGGAACCGCGGCACCATCGCCGCCGGCGACGTGCAATGGATGACGGCAGGCAGCGGGATCATCCACCAGGAGATGCCAAAAGGCGATCCGGCCGGCCGGATGCACGGCTTCCAGTTGTGGGCCAATCTGCCGTCCTCGCTCAAAATGACACCACCGCGCTATCAGGAGGTCCTTGCCAAAGATATCCCCGTGGTGAAGGACGACGACGGCACCGAAGTGCGCCTGGTATGCGGAAGCTTCTGGGGCAAGAAGGGCCCGGTCGATGGCATCGCCGCCGATCCGATCTATCTCGACGTCACCGTGCCGGCCGGTCGGAGAAAATCGCTGCCGGTCGAGACCACGCGCCACGCCTTTGCTTACGTCTTCGCCGGAAGTGGAAAGTTCTGCAACGCATCCGGACCGCTGGCGGCGCCGACCGAACCCGTCAGCGTGCTCGACACCACGCCTCCGGCGCAGGTGGAGAACCGAACGCTCGTGCTCTTCGATCGAGGCGATGAGGTGGTGGTCGAGCCCGGGGACGACGGAATCCGATTCCTCCTGATATCGGGCAGGCCGCTCCAGGAGCCGGTCGCGTGGTACGGACCCATCGTCATGAACACGCCTGACGAGCTCCAACAAGCCTTCACCGAGCTGCGCGAGGGGACGTTCCTCAAGGAGACCGAACGCGGTCATGCGTCCCGGTAGATGCGAGCCGCTTCGCCCCGGTTGAAGCATTGCGCGGTGGTCTATTTCTACTCGCCTGCGGAGCGCACCTTGGGCGCGAGTTGGCCGGGAGCGCCGCGCTCGCCGTTCATCGACCACGGTTCGTCCCAGCGAATGGAATGACAACGCGGACAGGCAAACGGCCGCCGCCGCGACTTGGGAATCCAATCATGCCCGCACCGCAGGCAGTGGAGATTCGGAAACTTCGCCATCACGGATTCAGACGAACCTATCCGAGAAACGCTAGGCTCGCCAGGACGACGCGGCTCGAAAATTTACACTTCGCCAGAAGGGCTTGTCAGTTGAAGTTCAGGCCACACAGCCCGGGATTGCTGCACTGCCCGCTTGGGCACGACGGCATATCGGCGGACGTGGACCGGCCATTGCTAGCGTGCGCGGCAAAAGTGGAAAGCTCCTGCTTTAGATGCTTCTGACCGCACGAAGGGCACTCGATGCCAGGGGCGTCGACCGCGCGGCGGACCAGCTTTTCAAACTTCGTCCCACAGTCTTCGCAACGGTATTCATAAATCGGCATGATGGTTCATTCCTACTCTACTATTAAAGTACAAATCTGGTCCATCAAGCCACGCACCTCGGCCGAGTGCCCGTTATGGTTGTTGACCAGTATGGAGAACGCGACCCAGGTTCCGTCACGGCGCTCGGCGTAACCGGAGAGCGCACTGACGTGGGTCAGCGTGCCGGTCTTGGCGTGGATCCGGCCGGCCGCGGCGCTTTGCCCGAGACGCGTTTTCAATGTCCCGTCCTGGCCGCCCACCGGCAGCAAATCGATCCAATCGGCACGCGTCGGCGACTGGTACATGAAGCGGAGGAGTTGGATGACGGCATCCGGTGTCACCAGGTCGAGCCGCGTCAGCCCGGAGCCGTCGCTGAAATGAAAGGAGTCGGCGTCGATCCCGATTTCGGAGAGAAAGGCGTTCAGCTCTTCCAGGCCGGCTGGGCGGCTTCCTTCGTTGCGGCGCGCCCGTGCCACCGCCCGCAGCGCCAACTCCGCGTGCAGGTTCTGGCTCACCTTGCCGGTAATCCGCAAATCTTCCCCTAGTGGCGCCGACTCCAGACGCGCTAATTCGACGCCGCCGTTGGTAACGGGCGATTCATTGGCAAAGCGGTGACGGACGCTGACGCCGCCATCCACCGTCACTCCTCGCTCTTGGAGGGCGCGGCGAAGCGCGCGAGCGGCGTACTCGGCCGGATCATCGACCGCCACGAGCATTTCTTCGCCTCCGTCGCGTAGCGGGATCGTTCCCCACAACCGAATCAGCCGGCTGCCCGGCTCGCGATTGATCTGAACCTTTCGCACGCCCCCGGCCACCACGGTTCGTACTCTGTTATCGATCTCGTAGTATTCAAGCGGCGGCTGGAGCGTGAGTTCCGCCAGATCGCCCGCCTGCGCTCCGGGTCGCACCGTCACGGTGAGCATGTTGTCGTTGAGGGACAACGCCGAGACCGGCGCGCCGTAGTCGAACTGCGTGTCATCAACGGTCCAGCCTTCCGGATACGGCTCCCAGACGTACCAGGTGTCATCACCCACGATGCCACCGTCCACATGCTTCACTCCCTGCGCAAGCAACTGATCCGCCAAGGCTTCGATCCCAGCCAGCGGACTCGCCTGAACGGGCGCTGTGCGATAGGGAATCACCCGCGCCGATAGATTCGGGTCTCCGCCGCCCACCAACTGAAGCCCGCCACGCACAAGCCCGTCCGTGTCGGGAGGTGTGGCGGCCACGACGCGCGTCGCAAACCGGAAGGCCGGACCCAACCGGGCCAAGGCGAGCGCCAGCGTGAACAGTTTTGCGTTCGACGCAGGCACAAAGAGGTGGCCGGCGTTGAGCGAGTAAAGACTCTTACCGGAATCGAGCTCCACGATCTCGATTCCCCAGAACGCGCTTTCGGCTGCGGGGGAGCTTTTGACCAGCCGGTCGATTTCGCCCGTGAGCGAGGCGGCCTGTAGTTGGACCGCCAGGCATAACAGCAAAGCCACCCAACCCGCGGTCCGCGCGCAGTTCCAGCTTCGGTGGCCCAGGCCTCGAGTCATCTTCCGGTCACCTTCGATTGCAGCCAGATCAGCAGCAGCAGCACCACCACCATGCACGTCCCCACCAACGGGACCCCCATCACGATTCCCACTCCCACCAGTGATGCCGCGTATCCCAGGCTCGCCGGAGCGAGGAACCCGCCCACCATCGCCACCGAGAAGATGCCATTGAAAAAGCCGGGGCGGTAGTAGGGGAAGCGCCTCCCGATCTCCGCTGCGACCATCGGATAGATGCTCGCGAAGCCGCCTCCCAGAAACGCTGCGCCGGTGGCGGCTCCAAAGGCGTTGTTTGTGTAATACAACAGCAGGCACCCAAACAGCGCTCCGAGCCCGCTTACGAGGAGCAACCGGCCGTGCCGCACCTGGTGCAGTATTGCGACCGCCACCAGACGCGCCAGCATCAGGCACAACCAGAACCAAGCCAGAGTCAAAAGTGCAGCGCTGGGGCTCAACCCTACCCGGCGGATCAGAAACAGCGGCAGCCATCCGGCAATCGACCACTCATTGCCGGTCTGGAAAAACAGCAGCAACGCAAACAGAGCGGCCCCGGAACTCCCCGAATCGGCCCCGGCGCGCCCTCGAGCCGGATACGCACCGGAAGGAGCTGAGGCATACCCAGTCCCCACGTAAACGGCCACGAAGATCGCCGGCACCGCCGCCAGAAAGATCACGACGCTCGGCACGACGGAAACGGAAAAGGTCGCTGCCACGACCAGCGTTGCCACCAAACAGCCTAAGCCATGCCAGATGCCGCCGCGGTTGAAGGTTCGTACTGCGTCCTTTTGATAGGCCGGCGAAGCGGCCCGGAACAACGCCAGGTTCAGCATCCCGGCGGCCATTCCCAGCGGAAGCAAACCCACCATCCGCCACCAGTCCGGAGCCGGCGGTGGCACCATCGCTAGGTAGACCAACGCGCCACAGGAGAGCAGGCTGCCGAAGACGAGCAGAAACGAAGGCCCCGGACGTACCAGCATGGGCGGCGTCCACACGGTGGATACCACCAGCCCCGCCGCCAGGCTCAAAAAATAGTTCCCCACCACAATGAATTCCGGCGGGTCGCGATAATAGCCCCAGGCGGGCAGGATCGCGCCCAGCAGGGCCATCAGAAAACCGGACAGCAGAAACCCGGCCAAGACTCTTCCGCCTCCGCCTGAAGGAGCCGCCACACTGGGGGACCGAGCAACCACTCGTTCGATTGTAACTTTTGTACCGCCTCTCGCTTCCGCGCGCCCGCGCTTCGGGCCAATATCAGTCAACAGGATCAATAATTATTGAATACGATAACCACGGTTACCACGTCGGGCGGCTATGGCGCCGGCATCGCAGCGATCCTGTCTCGCCGCCTGACGCGATCGCTCGAGATTCATCCGCGCGAGACCACAGTCGTCTGACGCTCCGCTCGGTCGGCCACCCGAACCGACAGGGAGCGAGGCGCGAACATCGGGGAATTCGCACTCGGGAGCGGTTTTGGAACGAAGGCTCCAGGTTTTGGCTTGAAGTTCATGCTCGACTAAGGTCCCCCAAGAGATGCGCTTGACGAGGGCTTCAGCAGCCCCCCTCGTTCACCTTGAGATGTTCGCCGTTATGAGTATCGGAGTCGATCGCGGGGGCGCGTCGGGGCCCACGCCATCGGTCGCACGATGCCCCGACGTGTATGAACGCCCTCGTCGCATCGAATCCGGGGACTTGTCGAGGCATGAAGTCATTACGCCCGCATTTCCGGCGGACTAGGCGCAGCGCACCCGGGCGAGATCGGGTCCGATACACCCCAGAGGCCCGCACCAGTACCGGTCGGCTCGCGCTCGCCCGATGCAGGTTGAGCCGGCGTTTGAGGTGCCAAGTTTAACCGCGTCGCCCTTCCGGTTATCATCGCGGGGTTGGAAACTAACAAGGTCTGCCGAATCGCTGCGCTAGAGCGGACGGCTGCTAACTCTGCAGTAGGGCCTTCGAGCGTCGCACCTTCCGGACAAGATCGGCGTGCAATCTTGGCGAAGGGTGCGGCAGGGTAACCTGGTCGACATTGCCAAAGTAGACCACGGCCTCGTTTGTTGATTGGGCCCGAACGCCTCGCGCTATTGCCATCCGCCTCCGAGAGCCTTGTAGAGCTGGACGACCGTCAGCAGTTCATTGCGGCGGACCTGCGCGAGGCTCAGTTCCGCTTGAAACTGATCGCGATCGGCGTCCAAAGCATTCAACAGCGTATCGACTCCACCGCGATATCGTACATAGGCGAGGCGCGTCCGGTCTTGCAATGCAGCCACAAGCAGCTCCTGTTGCACCCGCGTCTCTCTCACCCGCTGGTGAGCGATCAACGCATCCGACGCTTCTGCAAAGGCCGTCTGGATCGCCTTCTCGTATTGCGCCAGCGCACTTGCGCGCAGAGCCTCGGTCAGTTTCACGTTCGATTTCAGGCGACCCGCCGCAAAGATGGGTTGCGTCACCTGCGGCGTGAATGTCCACACACCGCTGCTGGCACTAAACAGACTCGAAAGCTGATTGCTTTGTCCACCCAAAAACCCGCTCAAGCTGATTTGGGGGAAGTAGGCTGCCTTGGCGACTCCGATCTGGGCGTTAGCTGCGATGAGGTTCTGTTCGGCCGCGCGAACATCGGGGCGTCGCTCGAGCAGAGCGGATGGCAGACCAGCAGGGACGTTGGGTGTCAAATTGCGCGCATTGGCATCCGGAACAGTTGCGACCTCGACTTCTTGTTCGGGCAAGCTGCGCACGATCTCACCGGGATTCTTCCCGAGGAGCAAGTTGATTGCGTTCTCCGTCTGCTCGATCTGCTGCTGAAGGGCCGGGATCGTCCCTGCGGCGCTGTAAACGAGCTGTTCTCCCTGACGCAAGTCGATTAGGGTAGCGACACCACCCCTCTGCCGATTCTTGATCAGATCCAGTGAGGCTTGGCGGGTGGCCAGTGTCCGCCGAGAGATATCGAGCTCGGAATCGAGCTCGCGCAGGTTGAAGTATGCCGTCGCGACATCGCTAACCAGGGTGGTGACGACGGCCTTCCGTGTCTCATCGGCGCTCAACAGGTTCGCGCGAGCAACCTCGGTCGCACGGCGGAGCCGGCCCCAGATATCCGCTTCAAAGGAGAGCAGGGCTAGCGTCGCTTCGCCGAAGGTTCGGTTCTGGGACGGCACCAATCGGCCCGGCAGAGGCAGGGAGCCGTCCAGCGAGAAGCGTGTAGTGGTCAAGCTTCCGCCGGCGCCGAAGTTCGGGTATTGCTGCGAGCCGACGATACCCGCGTTGGCGCGCGCCGCTTCGACTCGCGCCACGGCGTCGCGCAAATCATAATTTTGTGCCAACGCCGTTCGTTCGAGGTCCTGCAGTTTCTCATCTCTGAAGACTTCCCACCATTTCAGGTCCGCCAGAGAGGAAGACTCGTCGGGCGGCAGGGGTGTAGGAGAGCGAAAGCTCGCCGGTGTTGGAACAGCCGGGCGTCGATAATTTGGGCCGACTGTACATCCGATGAGCAAAGCGGCCGCCCCAACAGCAGAAAAATATTGCCGTACCATCATCAGTCCGCCTCCGCGCGAGCGGTTCTTCGCACCAAGACTCCTTCCGAGGTTTCCGCTCTTGCGGCCCCCGAAAGCCCCTCCACCAGATAGAAGACCGCGGGAACAAAGAAAATGCCGATCAGGCTGGCCGCCAACATGCCGCCGATCACGGTAGTGCCCATGATCTGCCGCGCGACCGATCCGGCGCCGGACGCCGTCCACAGCGGTACGCTGCCCAAGATGAAGGCAAACGACGTCATCAGAATCGGACGCAACCGGAGCCGGGCCCCTTCCAGGGCGGCATCGACCAGACTCTTTCCATGCTCCAGTTCTGCCTTGGCGAATTCGACGATCAAGATAGCGTTCTTCGCCGATAGGCCGATCAACATAACCAGACCAATCTGCGAATAGACGTCGCTTTCGATTTGCACCATGTATGCCGGAACTAAAGCGCTCAGAACCGTGCGGCGCAGCCACAGGATCGCGAATGCGCCGAACACCGCAACCGGTGTGCTCAGCAGCACACTGAACGGAAGCGTCCAGCTTTCATACAAGGCGGCCAGAATCAGGAACACGAACAACAGGGAGAATCCAAATATGACGGAGGGTGATACCCCCTGCTGCGCCTTCTTTTCCTGGAAGGACATGGCCATGTAGTCGTAGCCCATCTCGCGCGGCATGGTCTCGTCGAAGACCTCTTCAAGGGCCTTCATGGCCTGGGCGGAACTGTAGCCGGGCGCCGCGCTGCCGTTGAGCTGAGCCGATCGGTACATATTGAACCGCATGGTGAATTCGGGGCCGGCGCGCGCTTCGAATTTCGTGAGTGCGCCCAGAGACACCATCTGCCCCTCGTTATTGCGCACGTAGAACTGCCCGGCGTTTTCGGCTCTGGTCCGATATTCCCCCTCGGCCTCGATGTACACAGGCCACTGCCGGCCGAAACGATTGAAGTAGTTCACAAAGTAACCGCCCATGAAGGTCTGTAGGGTTCGGTAAACATCGTTCACCGCCACACCCTGTTTGATCACTTTGTCTTCGTCGACCTCCACGAATTCTTGCGGGACGCTGGGCAGCAAGGTGGTGCTCAATCCGGTGATCTCGGGGCGTTTGCGGGCCGCCGCGATAAAGGTATTCAGGTTGTTGGCAAGGAACGGAACGTCGTTGCCGGCACGATCCTCGAGAACGAAGGTAAACCCACCCGAGGTCCCGACGCCGGGAATCGCAGGCGGAGAAAAATCGAAAGCGATGCCTTCCGGAAGCGTGCTCAATTCCCGGTTCAAACGTTGTTTGATGACTTGGAACTGTTGGTCTGTGCTCCGGCGATCGCTCCATTCTTTCAGGGTGACGAAGAAGAACGCGTTGTAGCTGGTGCGAACGAAACTCAGCAGGCTGAAACCGACCACGCTGGTTGTGTGCTCTACGCCCGGCGATTGAGCCAGCACATTCTCGATTTTGCGAGCGACTTCGTTGGTGCGCTGGAGCGAAGCGGCATTGGGAAGCTGCAGGTTGATGTAGAGGTAACCCTGATCCTCGTCCGGGAGAAAGCTCGAAGGCACCCTGGAACTGAAGAAGGCGGCCGCCCCACCAAATCCGAGCAGAAGCACCAGCGCGACGGCGCTCTTGTGAACGAGCACCCCCGACCATCGCACATAGCTTTCGGTGGCGCGTCCGAAGAGGCGGTTGAATCCGTCGAAGCCGCGGCGGACGAGCCCGCGGCTCGACGTTTTTGGCTTCAGCATCAGCGCGGCCAGAGCCGGGCTCAAGGTGAGGGCATTGAAAGCGGAAAGGATGACTGAAATCGCGATGGTCACGGCGAACTGCTGGTAGAGGCGCCCGGTGATGCCCGGGATGAAAGCAGTCGGCACGAAGACGGCGGAGAGTACCAAGGCGATGCCCACCACCGGACCGGAGATCTCCTCCATCGCCTTCAGCGCTGCCTCCTTGGGTGCAAGCCCGTCCTCGATGTGGCGCTCCACCGCCTCGACCACCACGATGGCGTCATCCACCACCAGCCCGATCGCGAGAACCAGGCCGAACAGCGAAAGCGTGTTGATGGAGAAACCAAACAGCGGGAAGAAAACGAACGTTCCGACCAGGGAGACGGGAACCGCGAGCAGCGGAATCAGCGTGGCACGCCACCCTTGGAGAAAGAGGAACACGACGGCGATCACCAGAAGTATCGCGATAACCAGAGTCTCTACGATCTCGCGGATACCTTCGCTCACTGCCCGGGTGGTATCGAGAGAGACCGAAAAGTCTACGTCCTCCGGAAAGCGCCTCTTCGCGTCTGCCATGAGTCTATTCACGGATTCAGCTGCCTGGACGGCATTCGAACCCGGTAACTGATAGACCGCGATGATGGCGCTTGGCTTACCATTCAAGCGGCCGATGATGGTATAGTCCTGGGAACCCAGCTCGACGCGCGCCACGTCGCGGACTCGGACGATTCCGCCATCCGGCGCCTCCCGTACCACAATCTGCCCGAAGTCCTCCGATGAGGTACGGCGGCCCCGGGCACGCACGGAGTAGGTGAACTCCTGGCCCTGCGGTACCGGCTCGCTGCCCACCTGGCCGGCCGGGTTCACCGCGTTCTGCGTTTGAATGGCGTTGACGATTTCGGGAACCGTGATGCCCAGCTTGGCCAGTTGGTCGGGGCGCACCCAAAGACGCATCGCGTATGGACCAGAACCAAACACCTGCACGCTGCCGATGCCCGGCACTCGCGTGAGCTGGTCGTTTAGATTGATGTACGCGTAATTGGAAAGAAATCGTCCATCATAGGTGCCATGCGGCGAGTACAAGCTGATGAGCATCAGAGGAGCGGTAAGCGTCTTCTGAACCGTAACACCGAGCGCGTTGACTTCGGCCGGGAGCTGGGGCGCCGCCAGGTTCTGTCGCATCTGGGAGAGAATCAGGTCGGTATTGGGATCGGTCTTGACATCAAAGTCCACGATCATCCGCATTTCGCCTCTGGCCGCCGCGTTCAGCGAATACATGTAGTTCATGTTGTCGACGCCGCTCATTTGCTGCTCGATGGGGGTGGCGACCGACTGTTCGACGGTCTGAGCGTCGGCCCCCGTGTAGACGGCGGAAACCTGCACTTCCGGAGGGGCGATCTGCGGAAACAAAGCAACGGGAAGGCCGGCAATCGTCACGGCACCGACGATAACCACGACGATGGAGATCACCATCGCCACGATCGGGCGATGGATGAAGAATTTAGACATGGCGGTTACCTTCCTGTGAGTTCCGCTGTGGTGACGAATGGCTTGGGGATGACCGGCATGCCGGACCGCACCTTCTGAGTGCCCTCGGCTACCACGCGCTCGCCCGGCTTCAGTCCTTGATCAATAATCCACTGGCTGCCGACACGTTCGCCCGGTGTGACGTTCCGAATGGCAATCCGATTGTCGCTGCCGACGACTGCGATTTGAAAGATCCCCTGCACTTCGGTCACCGCGCGCTGCGGGACCAACAGTGCATGGTCCTTGCTTCGCAGCGATACGCGTACGCGGGCATATTGTCCGGGGCGCAGTGTGTTCCCAGGATTCGGAAACAGACCAGCGACCCGGATCGAACCCGTGCTCGGGTTCACCTGCCGATCGGCAAAATAGAACGTCCCCGCCTGAGGATAGATCGTGCCATCGGCCAGGATCAGCTCGAGCTTCATCTGTTTGTGTTCGGCATCGACGGTGGCTTGCGTCGTGTATCGCCGGTGGAAGTCCAGGTATTCTTGTTCGCTGGCGGTGATGTTGGCCTTGATCGGATCGACCGTGGAAACAGTTGTTACCGGGCCGCTGGATGGGTTCACCAGCGCGCCGACCTGTTGCTGCGCGATCCCGGCAATGCCGTCGATGGGGGAAGTGAGCCTGGTGAAGCCGAGGTTCAGATCCGCGGTTGCGACTGCGGCCCGGGCCGCCTCGACTGCCGCAGTGGCAGCCTGAATCTGGGCGCGCGCGGTCTCTACCTGCGCCTGGGCCGCCTGCAGTTGCGCCTTGGCGGCCAAGTTGTTTTGGGTGGCGTTGTCCAGATCCTGTTGGGTGATGGCCTGCTGCTCGGCGAGGGGAGTGTATCGGTCGACGTCGAGCTGAGTCCGCCTTTGGTTGGCCTCCGCGACCGCAACCTGCGCCTCCGCCTGCGCGAGTTGCGCCTTGGCCTGCGAAAGCTGGCCGTTCGCCTGCGACAGTTGACTTCTGGTCTGATCGGCCACCGCTTGGAATGGACGTGGGTCGATTTCGAACAGGAGCTGTCCTTTCTGAACGAGCGAGCCTTCCGTATAGTCCTGCTTTTGCAAATATCCGGTAACTTGGGCCTTGATGTCGGCGTTGACATAGCCGTCTAGCGTACCGATCCACTCGCTATAGATCGGCACGTCCCGTTGCTCGACGGCCGCCACTTGGACAACCAGCGGTTCCGCGGCCCGGGCAGCCTGCGTGTTTTTTGCGCAGCCGCCGGCGCCGGTAAGGGCAATCACAATGACGACCCAAATGCTTAGATAAACTTTTAGATGCTGTTCCACCTTTCCTCCTCCAGGCACGCGACGCGGCGGGTAACTATTTAGGGACTTGGATGCGCGTACCGCGCAGAAGTATTCACCAAGGCTATGCCCCGAACGGCCCCAGCGAATGGAGTGTTCTGCTCGGCCCATCTCAGTCTTCCTAAGAGTTGCTTATAGAAGAATACTCTCAATCGGCAGCCACGGGTTGGGCGCACTCGATCTACGTTCGTGTGATGGCTTGCGGCTCCGGCTCGGCGCGGCGGCAATCGCATGAAACGCCGAACCCAGGGCGGCGGGTCGGACAAACTCAACTCCGTCCGTCAGCTTGGTGCGGCCAAAGGCCGTTGTTAGCAGCTGCATTTTCCGCAACCTCATTTGTGATCGAAATCACACCCAACTTGATTTGAAGCCTGTCGCGGTCGTCGGGAGGTTGGCTGAGTCATGATCTTGACGGCGACACAAAGAATCGGGGGGCTGCCGTAGTGGCAATTGGCGACGGGAGGGGTTTGCCGGGGATTACCCGTCCTGCTGGTGATCCCCGGCCGAAGCGGTTTCGGCCCTTTCCCGGACGGCCGGAGTCTGCTCTCGCGCACACGAGAGCATCTTCAACGCAGCGATGGAGCGACCATCGAGATCGCTCGTTTTCGCCCCGACCGCGGACCAAGCGACCGAGAGCGGGGCTGGCACGACCGGTATTGGCACTATGACCACGAGTCCCAGACGCGCGCGGCCTTCGAGCGGATCTTCTCCGATCGCCTCGGCGGACTTTGCGAGGCGCACTCTAAGTCATTGATGATTACCTACACCGGGCGGATCTGGGGGCGACCGGAGTGCGGATCGCCCGGCTCGTCGATTTGTATGGCGATCGCGACGAATGGAACCGAAGGCCATCTCATCGTGGCGGGCCCGGGGATGCTTTTCGAGCGACCGCACGATCCCCCGGGTACGCGGGGATATCTTGGGGGAGTGAGACCGTGACCGTGACCACTCGAGCGGAGAACAGTTCGATTTATCACATCCCGGGGTTGACTGGCAAACCCGCACGCGAGAAATGTGGTTGACGTATCCCGGATCGAACGCATCTTTCGACGGCCAGCGAACATCGACCCTGCTAGGAGTCGGCGTTTCACATCGAAGTATTTAGACTTGACCAAGACAAGAATTGAGAGGGCTCCGGAGGCTTCCCGATGAAAGCGACGCACGCTCTACACAATCTGGGCCAAAGCATATGGCTCGACAACATCACCCGCGATCTGCTGGACAGCGGCACCTTGAAGCACTACATCGACGAGCTGTCGGTGACGGGGCTTACCTCGAACCCGACGATCTTCGATCATGCGATCCAGCACAGCACGGCTTACGATGCCGCGATTCGTCAAAAGGTGAAGAAGGGCGCTTCGGGCGAGGCCCTGTTTTTCGAGCTGGCACTCGAAGACCTCACCCGGGCCGCCACGCATTTCCGACCGGTCCACGACCAAACCGGCGGTGTGGATGGCTGGGTTTCTCTGGAGGTTTCGCCCCTGCTGGCCTACGAAACCGCCCATACCCTGGCGGCGGCCCAGAACCTTTATGCGCGCGCGGGACAACCCAACCTGTTCATCAAGATCCCCGGCACCAAAGAAGGCCTACCGGCCGTCGAGGAGGCGATCTTTGCCGGTATCCCGATCAACGTCACGCTGCTGTTCTCCCGGGAGCAATACTTGGCAGCGGCGGAAGCGTTCCTTCGCGGTATCGAGCGGCGCATCGAGGCCGGCCTGAGGCCTTCGGTGGCTTCTGTCGCCTCGGTTTTTATCAGCCGTTGGGACGCGGCAGTGATGGGCCGAACGCCCGACGCCTTGCGCGACCAGCTCGGTATTGCCATCGCCAGGCGTACCTACAAGGCGTACCGCGAACTGCTTGCATCCCCGCGCTGGCAGCGCGCCTTCAATGCCGGCGCGCGGCCTCAGCGGCTCCTGTGGGCGAGCACCGGAACTAAGGACCCGCAAGCCTCCGACGTGTTGTACGTCACGAACCTCGCTGCGCCGCTAACGGTAAATACCATGCCAGAAGCCACCTTGAAGGCCCTCGCCGACCATGGCGAGGTCGGTTCGATCCTGCCGGCCGATGGCGGCGACTGCGAGAAAGTGTTGGAAGCCTTCGCCCGGTCCGGTATCGACGTGGATGCCCTAGCTTCCGAGCTTCAGGAGGAAGGCGCGAAGGCCTTCGTCAAGTCCTGGAACGAGTTGATGGCAGTGATCGCAGCCAAGAGTCATGCGCTCAAGTCTGCCATCGCGCACTGAAAGACTCCCATGAAAGGGCCCTCAAATATGGCAACGCGCGCAGTACGCTCCACGCGCCGGCGTCTCGGACCGCTCACCAGTCGGAAGGTGTGGAAGGCCCTCCAAGCACATTACGAGAAGGTGCGCGGGATTCATCTTCGTGATCTATTTGCGGCTGATCCCAAGCGCGGCGAGCGAATGTCAGCGGAGGGGGCAGGCATCTTACTGGACTACTCGAAAAGCCGCCTCACCGACGAGACCGTCAAGCTCCTCGTTCAGCTGGCCGAAGAGTCCGGCCTACGCGAGCGAATCGATGCGATGTTTCGCGGTGAGAAGATCAACGTTACCGAGAATCGGGCGGTGCTGCACGTGGCCCTGCGCGCACCGAGAGGAACGTCCATCGTAGTGGATGGCGAAAACGTCGTACCCCAGGTTCACGCCGTGCTCGACAAGATGACGGATTTTTCCAATCGCGTCCGGAACGGCCAGTGGAGAGGACACACCGGCAAGCGCATCCGCAACATCATCAATATCGGCATCGGCGGCTCCGACCTGGGACCGGTAATGGCTTATGAAGCGCTGAGATTTTACAGCGATCGCTCCCTCACGTTTCGCTTCGTGTCCAACGTTGACGGGACTGACCTCGCCGAGGCGGTCCGCGATCTCGACCGATCGGAGACCCTCTTCGTGGTTTCCTCGAAGACGTTTACGACGCTTGAAACCATGACGAACGCGCATTCGGCGCGCACCTGGTCGCTCGATGGCCTGGAGGGCGATGAGAAGTCCGTGGCCAAGCATTTTGTCGCTGTATCCACGAATGCCACAGAAGTGGCGCGGTTCGGAATTGACACCGCAAACATGTTCGGCTTCTGGGACTGGGTCGGCGGACGCTATTCGATGGACTCGGCCATAGGCCTCTCGACGATGCTGGCCATCGGACCGGATCACTTCCGCGCGATGCTGGATGGCTTCCATCGGATGGACGAACATTTCCGCACCACCCCGTTCGACCGTAACCTGCCCGTGCTAATGGGCCTGTTTTCGGTATGGTACACGGACTTCTTTGGGGCCGAGACGGTTGCCATATTGCCTTACGACGAGTACCTGAAACGATTCCCGGCGTACCTGCAGCAGCTCACGATGGAGAGCAACGGCAAGCACGTGACGCTCACCGGCGCCGAAGTCTCCCACCCGACCAGCCCGATCTACTGGGGCGAGCCGGGGACCAACGGCCAGCACTCCTTTTATCAGCTAATTCACCAGGGGACCCGGCTCATCCCTTGCGACTTCATCGCATTTATGAAACCGCTCAATCCCTTGGGCCGCCATCACGACATGCTGATCGCGAACGTCTTTGCCCAGACCGAGGCGCTGGCGTTCGGGAAAACGCCCCAGCAGGTGAAGGCCGAGGGCACGCCGGAATGGCTCGCGCCCCACCGCGTCTTTGAAGGCAACCGGCCTTCGAACACGATCCTGGCCGATCGGCTCACGCCAGAGGTTCTGGGCCAACTGGTCGCCCTTTACGAGCACACTGTCTTCACGCAAGGCGCCATCTGGCAGATCAACTCCTTCGACCAGTGGGGAGTGGAATTGGGCAAGGTGCTCGCCCAGCGCATCATCCCCGAACTCGAAAGCCCGGCGGAACCCCCACTCGGCCATGACAGCTCAACCAACAGCTTGATTCGCCGATACCGGAAATCAAGGAGTAGGTAGGTTATGCAGACCGGAATGGTAGGACTCCGACGGAAGGGGCGAGACCGGTTGCGCCGCCTCCTGAGAGGCGGCGAGGGTGCGTCGCTTTCGAGGGGTCGCCCGCGAGTAACCGCGAGGGGGCTGCGATGAACGATTCCCGATCGGATCGACCGCTGTTCATCGGGGCAACGAGGGATCTGGCCTACCAGAAGATCTTGGCGGCCTTGGAAGCCATGCTCGAGCGAGGCCGCCTCGACGTGCCCGTGATCGGGGCGGCCCCACCCGATGGGAGTCTCGTCATCCAAAAGCACCTCTTCCCGCTGAACCATTTTTGTGACCGTTACGGAGTGGAATTCGGCCACATAATGTTATCTGTATGGGCGGCCGCACCGTTGGAACCTACGCGCAAAAGGGACATTGCCGGAGGCCTTCTTGCCCGACGGGTTCAGCAAAGCCCTGCGTCACGGGCGACCGTTCGCCAAAGTGGTTTCTTTAAGCCAGAGATTACCAGGAGCAAATCATGAGTGCCACGCAATCCATCTCACGCCGGGACGCACGGACCGATCAACTGTGCATCAACACGATTCGGACGCTGTCGATGGACGCCGTCCAGCAGGCTAAGTCCGGACACCCGGGCACGCCCATGGCGCTCGCACCGCTGGTCTACACCATCTGGAATCGCGTCATGCGTTTCGACCCCAAGGACCCGATCTGGCCCAATCGCGACCGTTTCGTGCTCTCGAATGGCCACGCATCCATGCTGCTGTGGTCCGTGCTCCACCTAACTCAGACACAAGCGGTGAATGCCGATTACGAGTTGCTCGGGCAACCTTCGGTGACCCTCGACGACATCCGCCGTTTTCGCCAGCTGGACAGCAAAGCGGCTGGGCATCCCGAGTACCACTGGACCTCGGGCGTTGAGACCACCACCGGCCCGCTCGGCCAGGGCGTTGCCACCAGCGTTGGCATGGCCATCGCCCGCAAGTGGCTGGCCGCTCGCTACAACCGGCCGGGTTTCGAGATCTTCGACTACAACATCTACGCCGTTTGCGGGGATGGCTGCCTGATGGAAGGGGTCGCCTCGGAAGCGGCGTCGTTGGCCGCGCATCTCGGCCTCGAAAATCTCTGTTGGGTGTACGACAACAACCACATCACCATCGAAGGCAGCACCAGCCTCACGTTCACCGAGGATGTGTCTGCGCGCTTCCTCGGCTACGGATGGAACGTGCTGCGGGTAGGCGACGCTAATGATATCGATCGAATCGAGCGCGCCTTGAGCATCTTCGGTTCAACCAAGGGCCGGCCGACGTTGATCATCTTGGACAGTCACATCGGCTATGGCGCCCCGCACAAGCAGGACACCGCCGAAGCCCATGGCGAACCGCTCGGCGAAGACGAAATCCGCCTCGCAAAACGCAGCTACGGTTGGCCCGAAGACGCAAAGTTTCTCGTGCCCGACGGGGTCTACGAGCATTTCGCGCGCGGAATCGGCGACCGCGGCGAGGCTCGTCGGCGGGAATGGAGCAGCCTTTTCAACGAGTACCGTGCGAAACACTCTGCGCTCGCGGCCGAGATCGACCTGATCGAGCGGCGCGAACTTCCGGCTGGATGGGACCGTAACCTGCCGGTCTTTCCCGCGGACCCGACGGGAATGGCCGGGCGCGACGCCTCCGGCAAGGTGCTCAACGTCCTCGCGCAGAACATTCCCTGGTTCCTCGGAGGCTCGGCCGATCTAGCTCCATCCAACAAAACTCGGTTGACTTACCAGGGCGCCGGTGAGTTCCAAGCGGATAGCCCCGAAGGGAAAACCCTGCACTACGGCATCCGGGAGCACGCGATGGGAGCGATCGTCAATGGCCTGTCGCTTTCCAAGATCCGGGCATTTGGGGCGACCTTCTTTATTTTCAGCGATTACGCGCGTCCTGCCATTCGGCTCGCGGCGATTATGGAATTGCCGGCGATTTTTGTGTTCACGCATGACGCTATGGGCGATGGCGAAGACGGCCCGACGCACCAACCTGTGGAACAGCTGGCGGCCATGCGCGCGACGCCGGGTCTGGTCACTCTGCGGCCCGCCGACGCCAACGAGGTCGTCGAAGCGTACCGCTACATCCTCGAGCTCCGCCATAAGCCGGCAGTGCTCGTGCTATCGCGCCAGCCGCTGCCGACTCTCGATCGAAGCCGGTACGCCCCGGCCTCCGGCTTGGCGCGCGGCGCCTACGTGCTGGCGGATCCGCCCGGCGGTAACCCCGAATTGGTCTTGATCGCCTCGGGCAGCGAATTGATTCTAGCCGTGAATGCGCACGAGACACTGCTTGCCGAAGGCGTCCGCTCCCGGGTAGTTTCGATGCCGTCCTGGGACATTTTCGACCAACAGCCAAAGGATTATCAAGACGGCGTGCTGCCACCCGCAGTGAGTGCGCGCATCGCGATAGAGCAGGCATCGACCTTCGGGTGGGAGCGATTTATTGGGGGCTCCGGCCGTATCATCGGCATGAAAACCTTCGGAGCCTCGGCGCCGCTCAAAGAACTTCAGCGGAAGTTCGGCTTCGAACCAGGGCGAGTGGTCGCAACCGCGAAGGAACTGGTGGGGCGAATGTGAGGTGCGTTGATGGCCACTCGAGCCATAAGTCCTGAGCATTGTGGACACAGCTCCCCTCTCGGCGCGTCCGTCACTGCTTCCGGTGTCAATTTCAGTGTCTTTTCCCGAAGCGCCGCGGCCGTGGAGCTGCTTTTGTTTGACTGTGAAGACAATACTCAACCTGCCCGAGTGGTGCCGATCGACCCGGTGACGAACCGGACTTATCACTATTGGCACGTATTCGTGCCCGGCCTTAAACCGGGTCAGCTTTATGGCTATCGCATCGATGGGCCGTCCGATCCGGCAAAGGGGATGCGATTTGATCCCACCAAGGTTCTGCTCGATCCCTACGGACGCGGCGTTGTCGTTCCCAAAAGCTATAGCCGAGCGGCGGCGCGCAGCAAAGGCGACAACGCTCGGACGTCGATGAAAAGCGTGGTCGTCGATCCTGATGCCTATGATTGGGAGGGTGATACCCCTCTGTGCCGCCCGGCTTCTCGAACCATTATTTATGAGATGCACGTCCGAGGCTTCACACGCCATTCAAGCTCAGGAGTTCCGGAAAACACACGTGGTACTTATGCCGGTCTGGTCGAGAAGATCCCCTATCTTCAACAGCTCGGTATCACAGCCATCGAACTGCTGCCGGTTTTCCAGTTCGACGCGCAGGATGCCCCGCCCGGACGGGCGAACTACTGGGGTTATGCGCCGGTCTCTTTCTTCGCGCCTCACCAGGCGTACAGTTCGCGGCCAGAGGCGCTCGGCGCCGTCAACGAATTTCGCGACATGGTGAAGGCGCTACACCGAGCCGGCATCGAAGTGATTCTCGATGTCGTCTTTAATCACACTGGCGAAGGCGACCACAATGGGCCAACGCTGAGCTTCCGCGGCCTGGAGAACAGCGTCTACTACGTTCTCGAGCCGGACCGCTCCCGTTACGCCAA
>Ga0306923_10001263_pt1 | contig 22187 bp, 21 predicted proteins | sample sta12Can44000108_FD_203841 | JGI IMG/M metagenome (GOLD analysis project Ga0306923, IMG submission 203841) | Lab enrichment of tropical soil microbial communities from Luquillo Experimental Forest, Puerto Rico - statanox.12C.anox.44.000.108 (v2)... | ecosystem: Environmental > Terrestrial >... | reverse complement strand
CGCGCTGGAACACACGACAGTGCCGATGGACAATGCGGATCGTATGCCTCCACTGGGCACGGTCAAGCCGCGACAAATATTTTTCGACGATATCCACAGAGGGTGTGTCAGGGTTTGCTGCGCTGCGGGATGAGCTGGCTTTTGACCGCAGCGGGTCATGGCATTCCCCCTTCCACCGCCCATTGTCCACTTTCTCCAGCTGCGGACATGAGGCAGCGCCAGCCTTGGGCAGCCAGCCTTGGGCAGCTATGTGGCTAGGACCGGACCTGAGCAGGTGCAGCAAGATGCACTGCCGAAGGTACAGTCAAGTTACTCGATCACCTCGTCGGCGCGGGCGAGCACCGAGGCCGGTAGGTCGAGGCCCAGTGCCTTCGCGGTCTTGAGATTGACTACCAACTCGTATTTCGTCGGCACCTGCACTGGCAGATCGGCGGCTTTCTCCCCTTTGAGGATAACCAGCGGCGAGGCGGTACTGGTCAATCCAATTACCTCCGTAAGTGATCAGGCCACCAGCGGCCGCGAAGTGGCGCTCAGAGTATACCGCCGGCAGCTTGTGCCGCGCTGCAAGGGAAATGATAAGATCGCGATAGCGCCTTCCGGCCGCGCTCCCCGGCATGATCAGACCGCTGTTCGGAGAGCGCGCGAAGGCCGCTACAGCGCTTTCAATCTCGCTACCTTCGCGCAAGTCGATCGCGGTTACCTGCATCCTGAGCAATGGCGCTATGGCCTGTATGACGGCAAAATCGCCGATTCCCGCCCCTTGGCTGGCATCCCGGAGGACCGCCACTTGCGTGATCCCCGGCGCAATTTCTTTGAGTAGCTCCGGATATTTCGCGTTCAGACTGTATTCGTTGAGCATGAACCCGGTGGCGTTGCGGCCCGGTCGCGCCAAGCTCTCGACGTACCCGTTGCCGACTGGATCGGTCACGATCGCAAACACTATCGGTATGCTGCGGGTCGACTGCAGCAACGGCCTCACTGTCGAACCGCCATGCGCCAGGATCACGTCTGGCGCGAGTGCGGCCAATTCTTGAGCGTGTCTGCGAATGTCATCGGCTTTAGATCCCGCCCAGCGCGTCTCGATCCTCACATTGCGGCCGACGACCCAGCCTGATTGGCCCAACCCCTGTAGGAACGCGCCGACCCAGGTCTGGAATACCGCATCGTCCGCCGTGCCCGACAGAAGCATGCCGACTTGTCGCACCCGGTCCGCCTGCTGCGCCCGCGCCGCGAGCGGCCACGCCGCAGCGCTGCCGAGCAGCGTGATGAACTCGCGCCGCTTACAATCGAACATCGGGCTCCCTTTGGCAGGCGCCAACCGTCTGCCCCACGATAGCACATCAGCCACGGCAGAGACTGCTGTACTGCGGGATGGGACTCGGCTAATGACCGCCGCCTTTCCAGAGCCTATGTCGGCTTCGGCCCATTCGCGAAAACGAACCGGGTTCCAACCGCAGAGCGGATAACCTTCTCCGGCATCTCTGCGCGGGCGAGATCATAAAACCGTTCTCCGCAGCAATGAGCGAGGACCAGATAGTCGGGGCCGATTTCCTTCAGCGACGCTATGACCTGGTGGATGTATTTGTCGTCGAGCGGCGGAACGATGTGAAACCCGCCGATCACCGCATGAACTTTCGAAATGCCGGAAGCAGCTTGCGCTTGCCTGATTGTGTTTATCACCCCGCGATGGCTGCATGAGGTCAACACCACAAGGCCCTTGTCTTTCAGCATGAAATTGGTCGCAATCTCATGTTCAAAATCGTCCGGTATGAACGTGCCCGTATTCTTGACTGGGGCGACCTTGTCGGGAAAACAGCCAAAACCGTTGATGATCCCGATCTTCTCGCTCGAAGGTCGAAGGGGTCTTTCAAAGCTCGCTTGCGCGATCTTACCGGTTGTGAAGCCATGATCGGCCACAACGGCAGGTCCCTGTGCCAGCATGAGCGCAAGCTCCGCGTCGAGGATCGCCTTGCGATCGAGAGCGCCGTATTGCCCGACGGCGGTTTCGCGCGTGCAAAAACAATCCTCGCCGCCTATGAAGAACGGCAGGTTGCGTTTGAGCTTGCCCTTATTAGCCGCGAGAAAACCAACCAAGCCCCCGAAATGATCATAGTGTCCATGGCTCAGTACGAAAGCATCAATTTCTGTGGTATTGAGCTGGAGAACGGAGATGTTGTTGTTGATCGTTTCCGGCATGTAGCCAAAATCAATGAGGATATTGCGCACCTCGCTCCCGCGCTGCGACTGCGCGTGCATGGAAAGTCCCCACTCCCCGACGAGATCGAAACGCGGTGGGGCATCTGGACGCAAATTACCTCCCGGCCTCCGCTCAATTGTTAGACCGAGTCGCTTTTCTGTCGGGATGAATTTTATGATTTGAGTGTCGGTGACGATCGTAACAGCCAGGCGGTCGACTTCCGGAACTCGTGAGCCAAGTGGCTGTGCGCGCGCGATCCGGCCAGTTCCGGCAAGCGTCCCCACGAGCGTAGAAACGAAACCAGCTCCGCCGGCGCAGAGAAGGTTGCGTCTTGATAAGCGGTGTGAAACACGCAGACAATTGCAAGTGCCGAACAGCATTTAAAGCCTCCCGTGTTTCGCCCGAACGGTGTAGACGCGATAGGGCATCATTCTGGTCGCGGTGATTAGCCGCCGATCCAGCAATCGCCTCCCCACTCAGGCCCATCAAAACAGGAATTTGCGAACCGCGAAATGCGACGAAATGCTCGTGTTGCGCTGCATCAATTTAGAACTGTGCAGGACCGAAATGGTAAAATGAGAATCATCCATTTTTGGGACTTATGTCAGCTTCCACCAGCTACGAACATTGACTGACTGTCCCGGGCAGTACCGCCGGGTCACCGCTTGACCCGCGCATCATCTTCTTCGAAAAAGATTCCTGATGAAAACCGTTCCCTCAGTGCTCCTCACGATTGCCGCGCTTCTCGCGGTAGCCTTCAGCGCGCCGACCGCCGCGCAGACGGATTACCCCAACCGTTCCGTGCAGCTGATCGTGCCCTACGGCGCGGGAGGCGTGGCAGACACGGGCATGCGCATCCTCACCGAGCAGCTCACGGGGCTGCTTAAGCAGCCCTTCGTGGTCGAGAACCGCCCCGGAGCGGGCGGCATCGTCGCAGCCAAGACCGGCGCATCAGCAGTTCCTGACGGCTACACCTTGCTGATGACCGGCAATAACAGCGCTATCAGCACAGGGCTGTTTAAGGCGCTGCCTTACGACATCCTCGCCGACTTCGCTTCGATCTCAACGGTGTCGTTTTTCGATCTGCTCATCGTAACCCGGGCAGGCTCGCCGCTTACCTCGGTGCAGGACGTGGTGACCGCCGCTCGCGCCAGTCCCGGACGCCTGAACATCGCCACGACAAATCCAGGCAGCACGCAGAACCTGGCTGCCGAGCTGTTCAAGAGTGTCACTGCGATCGCTGTGACGATCGTGCCCTTCCGCACCTCGCCGGACATGGCGACCGCGCTGTTGCGTGGCGATGTGGACGTGGCGTTCGAGTTCTATGCGGCCATGGGCGGCCTGATCAGCGACAAAAAGGTGGTTGTGCTCGCGTCCACGGGATCCCGGCGCACCCCCTATTTGCAGGAGGTGCGGACCGTGCAGGAAAGCGGGATCAGGCCCTTCGAGGTCGTGAGCTGGAACGGCATCTCGGTGCCCGCTGCCACGCCCAAGCTGATCATCAACATTCTTGGCCACGCCATCAAGGAGGTCCTCCCGCGGCCGGAGGTGCAGGAGAAGGCGGCGAAGCTCGGCATAGAGATGCGCAGCAGCACCCCCGAAGCGATGACGCAACGCATGAAGGACGACATCGCGAAATGGGCGGCGGTGATCGAAAAAGCTGGCATCCCCAAACACGAGTGACGGGGGATATCTCGGCAGTGCCCGAAAACCTCACGACCTCACCCCATTTCTCAACCTCGTCTGCAACGAACCTGCCGAAATCGGCGTGAGAACCAGGAATAACGACGCCGCCCAGCTCTGCGAGCCGCGCCCTAATTGCGGCATCGGCCAGACCGGCTTCCATGTTTAGCTTTTCAACAATCTCGGTTGGCGTATTCCTTGGCGCAGCGATGCCGTACCAGGCACTTGCCTCGCAGCCCGGCAAGAAATCGCCCACGGTCGGGAGTTCCGGCAGCACCGGTGAGCGCGTCGCAGTTGTTACCGCCAGCGCACGCAGGGCTCCCGATCGAATGTGCGCAATCGCTCAGGATCACACCAGGTCTGGCTTTCAAATCCTAAACGCCCATGTCTCTTGCGGCGGGTTTCGCTCCCTTGAGAATCCGTCTTGCTGCGCAGAGAATTTCGAGTGTGATACTAAACGTGTACATCGCCGATGGAGAGTTCGCCTCCCCCTGGGTCGCGGCGAAGCGCGCTGTAAATAATCCAGCAGTAAAACGCCGCGACGGCTAGAACGACTGCCCAGCCGGGTATTGGGCCGACCGCGGCACCAGTCGCCCACTCTTGAAATGAATGTGCAAAATGGCCGGGCGTCCCATCCGGCATAAGCTTCGGTGTGCTGATTTTTAGAAGCCAGGCGATCAGCACGATCAGGAACATCCAGATGTAATTGCGGCGCAAGCGGCGGGAAAATGCCAACCCATAACCCATCAGGAACACTGGTCTTTGTAGATCGTTGCTCAAGGTGTCTACCCAGCCCGTATCGCGCTCGCCGGCGACTGCGAAAACTCGCGCAAAGTACTGTCGTTCGAGTAGACGCACCCGTGCCCGATAGACGTCGAAAAAGCGATACCGCCGCGCCTCGATCACCAGGAGCAGGAGCACCAAAATCATCGCAAAGAGTAATAGCCCGTGATGAGAGGTGGCCGTGGACAGCGACACCGAAAGCATTGCGCCAGCAACGGTGATGGCCCAGTTCGTCGTGCGGTCGATACGGTCGCGCCAGCCCGACATACGCGCTATCTCGGCACGATAATAATGTGCGATGACTGTAATGTATTCGGAAGAGTTCTTCGGAAACCCCGGCCAGGCCGGGACCTGCGACTGTTCCAACATGCTCAAACGATAGCATAACCACGGTGAGGCAGGAGACCTGCTGCACTGCGGGATTTGAGCCCCTACCCAGTCGGCTGTGGGGTCAACACTCTGGACCCTTATGTAGGCAGCGGATGTGATCCCGAGAAAGGCGGTCCGTTTGTTTTGAGCGCCGGCGTGATTCCGGTCGCCGATTATCCGTTTTCTCCGATGTCCGATTTACCCCACCAATGGGTCGGGAACAGCGCGGAAGTGAAATCGGTGGCCGAACGACGCGGACGCTCGCCCGGCACCGGCTGGTAATCCCCTTGCGGATTGCGATCCGGTTCGACCGTATCGATACAGGTGCCACGTCGCATGTCCGAGCACCGGCATCGCCACCGCGAGCCCGACGAAGAACGGGATCGAGCCGATCACCAAGAGCGCGGCGACAATCAATCCCCACAGCGCCATCGGCAGCGGATTCGCCGCCATCTCCCGACGCGATTCCGTACCTTGGCGCTTTTCGGACGCCGGCCCCCGGAGCGCCGCGTTAGATCGTGGTTGCCGGCATCCAAAAATTAGATCGTGGTTGCCGGCATCCAAAAATCTGCAGCAGCGGACTAATGCACTGCAGCAAACAGCATTGCCAGGACTCGGGCTTTCGCCAACAGCAACTCGCCGGGGCGAAAGGGACCCCACAATTCAGGGCTTGACCTGAATTTGATCGGGTGCGGATGGAACTAACGGCCAGGTCATGCGTCCGGCCGCCAATCATCTTGCACGATGAGGCCGCCGATGAGCCCGGTAGAGGCATTTCTGAGACATGCCGCCGAATGCAAGCGAATGGCAGGGTCGGTAAGCGATGCGCCTAGTAGGTTCGTTTGGATCGGAATGGCCGAAAGGTGGCTCCGGTGCGCTGAAATATATGAGTCCGAGTACACATTGGTGGAGAGCAAAGCAAAGCTACGCCGCAGACTCCCACGGGGGCAGCTTCACTCAGACCACTCATCAGCAAACCACGGGGGAGGATCGCAATGACGCTCCACGCTGAATTGCCTAGCAGCGCCATGCAAGCACAGTTTTATCGGACAATCTCTTGTGCGCAGTGCGGCCGACGACTTCTGGCACCAGAATGCATCGAGCATGTGAGCGATCGTATTGTGCGGTATCTCTGGTCGTGTGAAGGATGCGGGCACCGATTTGAGGCATCGGTGTATCTGGCGCCACCATGGCATTGCTATGCGTGACAACGAGTTCCGCTGATGCCACTGGCTTTGTTTCTTGTTGCGGTCCTTGTTGCCGCTATCCCGGCGCTGGCGCATTCCTGGTACCCACCAGTCTGCTGCGGCAACATGGATTGCTTCCCAGTTGCCTGCGATCAGTTGGTGGAGACAGGTCCCGGCTGGCTCTACGTCCCGACAGGCAATCTGTTCAAGCGCGAGCAAGTTCAGCCGAGTCAGGATCACTATTGCCATGTGTGCCTCGGGCACGGGCGTGATCACCGCTCGATTTGCGCGTTCATTGTGCCGAACGTGTAGAAGTACTTGCCCGATCCCCGGCCGAGCCGCTTACCCTCCGGGCTCTCCGTGATGACACCCCCGCACTTAGGTTGAGCTCTGGGCAGAGGTCCGCTTGCTTAGACTTTCGGTGAAAGCCAACATCCGCGTTCGGACCCCCGTGCCTAGAACGGACATTCACGAGACTTGCCGCTATCGATGGAGGGCAGAGCAGACGACGCGCGTCTGCGCTCTCACCTGCGCTTCGTGCGCAAGGCCTCGGCCCGTTAACGATCAATCGCTCCCGGCGGGAGTTTCATGAGCTCTAGGTGCGCTTACGACAGGTGCGCCTTCAACGCTTGTCTTGAATCAATATTGCTACGATAATGTTGAAAAAGGAATTTGCAGACGCCAGCGGAAGCCGCTCGGTGATCGCGTTATCAAGATGCACAAGCTTATCGGCCTGAAGAGCATGGTCTACGTCGACGACATGCGGGAGTGGAGCAGATGGTGATGCTGCACGATGGCCACGACATTGAAGGAATCCGCCGCCGCGGCGAGGCATTTGTGCGCACGCTTGCTGAGCTGGAAAAGGTCTTGCGGAGCTACGGGCCCGACCGCGGCGACGCCACGAAGATCGCGGTTGCGGTGTTGCTCGATGGGCTTCCCGATGCCGACCCGGCCGCAGAGTGAAAGGCCGCTCAGTCTTAAAGAGCGAACCTTTGTTGATCGTTATCTCGCCTTAGGTGGTGGGCGTGGAGCGGGCTCGAAGGCCGCCCAATTAGCCGGGTTTTCAGCGAGTTGGTCAGGGATCGCCGCCCACCGGATGCTGCGGCGTCCGCGGGTCATGCGCGCGATCGAGCAGGAGAGCAAGCGCCTGGTCCGCGCGCTTGGTCCGCAGGCGATCAAGGTCCTCAAGGAGATTCTCGACGACAAGGGGCACAAGGACAGGCTGAAGGCCGCCCGTACCGTCCTGGAGCGAATCGATCCGGCTTTCCTCGGCGTCCAGCATCAGCACCATGTTGAGGTCGCCGAGTCCGGCGTTGAGACGGCCCTGCGAATGTTGCGGGTGATGCGCGAGCTGCGCGTGCCGATCGAGGTGCAACGGGAGCGGATCGGGGTCAATCTGTTTGAGCAGATCACGGCCGCGCTCGACGGCGGGGCGGTCAATGGGAATGGCAAGGCGCCTGAAGCCGAGCCGCTGATGATCGAGGGCGCGGTGGTGGTGGCCGAGTCGGGCGACGACCCCGACGAGGAATAATCTCCCGGCCCCGCTGCAATCTTCCCCACGCCTCCCCCGGGTCATTTTTGGGGAAGACTTGCCTCGCCAAAAACCCCCTAAGATATTGCAAGCGCAGGAATATCTAGCCTGATCTCTTTTCGTCGAGGCTGTACCCAGAGCAGCATGGGGTTCATCATCGCCATGGGGTTCCTCGTCGCATGAAAGCGGTGACCAAATCCGGCAACTTATCACAAGACGTTATCGTGTCTGCTCTGCGCTCTTGCCGGTTGCGACGACAGGGTTGCGGCCATGTCAAAGAGCTCTCGTGCGTCGAGCGAAGATCTGCAGCTACTTCATGCGCTCCTTCACGGGATCCTTCACGTTCTCGAATTTGGCAATTTCCACGTTGCGGACCTCGCCATTCACCTTCTCCACCCGGCGGATATAAACGGTGTTGATGATGTCCCGCGTCTGCGGATCGATCGAGACAGGGCCGCGCGGGCTTTCCCAGCTCATGCCCTTTACTGCGCCGATCAGGCTGTCGCCGTCCACCTTTCCCCCGGTCTTCTTCAACGCCTCGTAAATGACGTGCATGCCGTCGTACCCACCGACGGAGAAGAAGTCCGGGTTTCTCCCAAACTCGGATTTGTAGGCCGCGACGAACTGCTTGTTGAGCGCGGAGTCGTGGGTGTAGTCGTAATGGAACGCCGTGACGATGCCCACCGCGGCTTCCCCGATTGCCTTGAGCGCGCTCTCCTCGGAGAGCTCGCCCTGCCCGATGATCCTGATCTTGCCCGGGTCCATGCCGCGCTCGACCAGCGCCTTGGCCAGGGCCACCGGCTGCGATCCTCCCGGTATGAAGACGAAGATCGTGTCGGCGCCGGAATCCTTGGCGCGCTGGACGAATGCCGAAAAATCCGGGTTGGCCAGGGGGACGCGCACCGAGCCGATGATCTCGCCACCGGCGCCGGTATAGGCGCGCTGGAACGCGCTCTCGGCATCATGGCCGGGTGCGTAATCGGAAACCAGCGTGAATACACGCCTCGCCCCGTTCTGGAACGCCCAGGCGCCCAGCACCTCGCAGTTTTGCGGCAGGGTCAATGACGAGCGTGTGATGTAGGGCGATTTGGTGGTGATGATCGACGTTGCTGCGTTCATCACCACCGTAAACTTCTTCGCCTGCGTCGAAAGATCGGCGACCGCAAGCGCCTCCGGCGTGAGCACGAAGCCGCCCAGCACGTCGACGCGGTCATTGACGATCAGCTCCTGCGCCAGGCGCTTGGCAGTGTCCGGAACGCCCGCGGTATCCTTGCGGATAAGCTCGATCCGCTTGCCGGCGACGGTGTCACCATGCTGCTTCGCGTAAAGCGCAATGCCGTGATCCATCTGCCCGGCGGCATCGGTGAATTGCCCCGTGTAGGTCATGACCAGTCCGACCTTGACGGTCTCCTGTGCGTTCGCCGGACCGCAGGCAACGTGGAGCATCGCGAAGCAGAAAAACGCAAGCACCGTCTTTTTCATCGTCTCTTCCTCGATTGCGACCATGCTCACAATAGGGTCAGTATTCCGCGTTGGCCAGCGATCGGCTCCGCCGGATGCGTCACCGTTCTCGTTTTCGGCTGCGACCAGTTGCGAGCTCCGGCACCTCCGCGGGTCGCCCGCCGAGGGTGATCGCAACCGGACCTTGGGCCGTCAAGTGAACATCGTGAGGATGGTCTGCAGCTGGGCCGTCGCCGCGGCGATCAGGCTCTCGTAGCTGGTCTGGCCTTGCGCAGCTGCCTTGAGGATGCATTCGGCGAGGTGCACCTTCACGCTCGAGCTTGCCTGCTCCAGGGGCACCCTGGTCATGACCTCCTCGAGCGCAGCCCGCATGGTCGCGACGAGCTCGGGACTGAATGCCGGCATGGCGATGCTCCCCTGTCGCGCCGGGAGAGTCCCATCGCGCAGCCGCGCCGGCCAGACACAAACGCGCGAAGCCTCTTCACGCTGCCGTGAGCCCGGGACATTGGCGGTATGGCCGCTTCTCGCAATCTAGCGTGTCACCCGAATCACGGTGAATCCCTCTTTCCGTGCTGCACCGCCGAGACGGTTATCGAGAGTAACGATTTCCAACGATGTTGGCCGCCGCTCTGCGGCCAGGAATGCCGCCGCTAACTGCAGCGCGTCAGCGGCACGCAACGGATGCACGCGGAGAAATCGAACCGCAACTTCACGGACGGCGTCGCTTGGATCGACCTGGTTCCAGCCGGCCACCAGTTGTCCCAGCCGTTCCATTGCGAGCGCGATCTCTTGCACGTCTAGCGCACCGTCGCGCTCGAGGCGGGCCAGCGCCGAAACGCACTCGACTTCGGACCCCCACCACACAAGCATGCCGGAATCCCTCGCAGCAAGTGCCTGCAAGCGCCGTGTCGCCGCCTCGGCGACCAGCAACGGAACGATCGCCGAGGCATCCCAGAATCTCACCGGCCCGCCCGACGCTCCTTGATGAGCGCTGTGACGGCTGAAATGCCGCCCTTTGGGCGCGGGGGCTGATCGGCGAACAGCGAGCGGGAGAGGCGGGCGCGGCCGGGTCGGACCGTGCCTTCGCGGACGAGCCGCGCCAACCGCCCTTCGTGATCGGACTCATGCGCCGTGGACACCGGTTCAAGACGCGCAACGGGGCGGCCGCGATCGACGATCAGAACCGACGATCCTCCCTTGAGTCCGTCGATGAGAGCACTGAGGTTGTTCTTGGCTTCAGTAATACTGGCTCTTTTCATGGGAGCTAGATTGGCTTAAATAACGCATCTATTCAAGCTTAATGGCTGAAGTGATTCCCTCGCGCCGGCGCTGATGTGCATGGGCAACTTGGCACTCCGCGTCGGCCAAACGAGATGAAGCCCGGGGCGTCTCGCGCATAGTGTCCTCTCGCGAGAGCCCGATCAGCCGATTGCAGTGCGCGGGTCGGCCCTCCGTATCTCTCGATGCTACGATCCGGGCGTCGTGATATCAATGCGGCGCCATGCCCGTAAGGTCGAGCGACAAGGAGTACGGCAACCATTATTAACTGTCCCAAAGCATCCCAATGACGCGCCCCATGCACATCAACCTGTTCATTCAGAGCCGCGGCCATCACGAGGCGGCGTGGCGGCATCCGAAAGCCTCGCCGCTGCCGCTCACCGACATCGACTACACGGTGCAGATGGCGCAGAAGGCCGAGGCCGGCCTGTTCGATTCAATCTTTCTCGCCGACGTTCTGGGCCTGTGGAACGACGTGCAGACAACGCCGTTCAACTGGCTCGAGCCGGTCACGACGCTCGCTTCGCTCGCCATGGCGACGAAGCACATCGGTCTGATCGCCACCGCGTCGACCACCTACACCGAGCCCTACAACCTGGCGCGGCAGTTCTGCTCGCTGGACCATATCAGCCGCGGACGCATCGGCTGGAACATCGTCACCACCTGGTCGCCGCAGGCCGGCGGCAATTTCGGCGGCATCGGCGAGGTCGGCCATGCCGACCGCTACGAGCGCGCCGAGGAGTACATGACCGTGGTGAAGGGCCTGTGGGACAGCTGGGCCGATGACGCCGTGCTCGACGACCGCGCCGGCGGGCGCTACGCCGATGCGCGCAAGGTGCGGCCGATCGATCACGCCGGCGCCTGTTACAAGGTGAAGGGCCCGTTGAACCTGCCGCGTTCGCCGCAGGGCCGGCCGGTGTTCGTGCAGGCCGGCTCGTCGGATACCGGCAGGCGGTTCGCCGCCCGCCATGCCGAGGCGGTGTTCACCGCGCACCTGGAGAAGTCAACCGCGAAAGCGTTCTATGCCGACCTCAAGGCGCTGGTGGCGGAGATCGGCCGCAATCCAGGCGACGTGATCGTGCTGCCCGGGTTGAGCCCGATCATCGGCTCGACCGAGGCCGAGGCGCGCCGTTTCTCCGACGAGCTCAACGAGCTCTCCGATCCGGAAGTGGGTCGCAACCGGCTCTCGCTACGGTTCGGCGGACACGACTTTTCGCATCTGCCGCTCGACAGGAAGCTCACCCCGGCGGATTTCCCCGATACGCGCACGGTCGAGGCCTCGCGCAGCCGCACCGAGGTGATTGTCGGCTTCGTCCGCGAGCAGCAGCCGACCCTGCGGCAGCTGCTCGCCAAGCTTGCCGGCGCACGCGGCCACTTCACGTTCGAGGGCACCCCGGAGCAGGTCACCGATCTCATGGAGGACTGGGTCAGTAAGGGCGTCGCCGACGGCTTCAACCTGATGCCTCCGGTGCTCCCGGAAATGCTCGACGTATTCATTTCCGAGGTGGTGCCGGTCTTGCAGCGCCGGGGGCTCTTCCGCACAAGCTACGAGGGCTCCACGCTGCGCTCGCACTTCGGCCTGTCGCGGCCGGACGTGCGGATCGGCGAGTAGGGCGCGTTCTGGTGAGACGACATTGGTTGCCTTGAGCAGAGAACCGCGAGGGGAGCGCATTTGCGTCTCGCAATTCAGCTCGTCTTGCGCGCCGTGATGATGCTGGCTGCGCCCGAAGCGGCGCCATAGAGCACGTTGATGTCGGAGAACCCGGCGCCAGCGAGCCAGGTGCGATGCTCCTCTTCGGTATGGGCCTGCCCCTCGTCATAGATACTGAGAAACGCGAGGTTTTGGCCAACGGCTGCGGCCGGCGCGAGGCGGCTGTCGTCGAGCACGTGGCCCACGATGAAGATGGCGCCGCCGTGCTCCAGCGCCTGTCCCACATTGCGCAGCGTGCCGCGCGCCTGCTCCGGTCCCAGCACCTGCAGCAGATTGCGCAGCACCGCCGCATCGAATTGCCGCTCGGGCAGGCGTTGCGTCGCATCGGCGGCCAGCACCCGCACGCGCTCGGAGAGCTCCGTCGCATCCACCGCCGACTGCGCGATCGGCGCCACCCTCGGCAGCTCGACCACCGTGGCGCGCAGATCGGGGCAGCTGCGGCAGGCTGCAATGGCGACGCCGCCCGAACCGCCGCCGACGTCGAGCAGGTTCCGGAACCGCTCAAACCCGTAGTCGAGCGCCAGCTGCCGGCCGACGGCGAGCGCGCCGGCATGCAGCCCGCGGAAGAAGGCCGCCAGCTCACCGTCCGACATGCTGGCGAAGTCATGCCTGGCCTGCGGCGCGCCGGCGCGGATCGAGCGCCCGACCGCAAGCGCCGCGCCCCACAGATCCGAATAAAGCTCGTGGTTGCTTCCGATGTAATCGGGCCGTCCGCGCACAAGATAAGCGTCGGACTCCGGAGTATTGCCGAAGCGATCGTGGTCTAATCGGAGCAGGTCGGCGTGCACCAGCGCGTAGAGCAGCGGCCTGAGCTTCTCAACCGACAGCGCGAGCGCTGACGCCAGCGCCGCCGCCGTCATTGGTCCATCCTTGAGCGGCGTGAAAACGTCGAGCTGCATCCCGGCCAGCATGGCCAGCGGCGAATAGACGCCGTAGGCATGACGAACGATCGTCTCCGGCTTGATGCTGGGCCGCATGGCCGCATACTGGATACCGCCATAATGCGGGTCAAGCGACGGCGTCTCGTGAGCGCAGACGCAAAGGAGAGATGCGCTGGCGATCATGCCGCGCGCGTGGTTCTCTCGTCGAGGCTGTTGATGCTGCGAAATTGTAGTCAGCTTGATCGCTTCCCTGTCGTATGTCTCGCAAAGGCACGAATGGTTGCCAAGATCGCACCAAAGAATGGCTCGCCGCGAGGTGAGCCTTCGCGCAAGGAAACCTGCATGATGCTGACCCGACGAAGATTGATGATCTCTTTGCTTGCCGCAGCGGCCTCGGCCACTGCTGTTGCGCCGGCGTGCGGCCAGGTCACGAGCAAGCCGGTGCGTCTGGTCGTGGGCTTTCCCGCCGGCGGTGGAACAGATGTGATCGCGCGACTGCTGGCCGAGAAGCTGCGGGGCGCCTACGCGCCCACCGCGATTGTCGAGAACAAGCCGGGCGCTGGCGCGCGCGTCTCGGTCGACTTCGTGAAACGATCGGAGCCGGACGGCACCACCATGCTGTTCACGCCGGATTTCCCGATTACGGTCTATCCGCACAGCTTTCGGCAGCTCAGCTACGATCCGCTGCGTGACCTCATTCCAGTCGCGCCGACGGCCAAGTCTGCGCTCGCTTTCAATATCGGGCCGGCAGTGCCCGCGAACGTCAAGAGCCTGGCTGGCTTTGTTGCCTGGTGCAAAGCCAATCCGGAGAAGGCGGCCTATGCGACTACGTCTGCCGGCGGAACGCCGCATTTCGTCGGCGTGATGCTGTCGGCTTCCGCCGGCGTGCCGATGCAGCCCGTGCACTATCGCGGCGGCGCGCCGGCGCTGCAGGATTTGATTGGCGCACATGTGCCGGCGAGCATCAACCCGATCGGGGAAGCGCTGCCGGCGCTGCAGCAGGGCGTGCGCATCCTTGCGGTTACCGGCGCGCAGCGCTCGAAATTCCTGCCCGAGGTTCCGACCATGAAGGAGTCGGGCTACGACGTTGTGATCGACTCCTGGCTCGGCGTCTTTCTGCCGGCAATGACTCCGGACGAGCAGGTCAATGCATTGAGCCGTGCGCTCGAGCGGATGGTGAAGTCGTCCGAATACGCGGAGAGCCTCGCCAGATTCGGCAGCGAGCCGACGTTTGCGACGCCGGCGGAATTTGCCGCCCGCGTGAAAATGGATATCGAGCGCTGGGGACCGGTGGTCAAAGCCTCCGGTTTTGTCGGAGAGGACTGAAGGTCCAGTAGAGCGCGAAGCGTATTCCGCCGTCACAGCGCCGGCGCAATACGCTCTCGCTATTGCGCCCTGCACGTTTGCCGCTTCTCGCGCAGTATCCGCTTGAGCCGCTGCGGCGTGACCGGCAGCGCCGTGACCGCGCCGGGGAGCCCGATGGCGTCGTCGATGGCGGACGCGATCGCCGCGCCCACCCCGGTGATCCCGCTCTCGCCCGCGCCCTTGATGCCGAGAGGATTGAGCGGGCTGCGGTAATCCTCGCGCAGGATGACATCGACCGCGGGCGTCTCGCGCACGCTCGGCATGAGATAGTCGGCGAACGTGGTGGCGAGCGGGTCGCCGCGCTCGTTGAAGGTGAACTCCTCCATCAGCGCGCCGCCGAGCCCCTGCGCGAAGCCGCCGACGATCTGTCCCTCGACCAGCGCCGGATTGATGGCGCGCCCGATGTCGTAGGCGATGACGTAGCGCTCGACCGCAACGCCGCCGGTCTCGCGGTCGACCTGCACCACCGCGAAATGGATGCCGTAGGGATAGACCTGGTGGGCGGTGCGGAACCAGCCTTCGGCGCACAGCCCAGGCGCGCGCTCGCCCAGCGTCTTCGACGTCGGCGCCAGATGATCGGCGATCTCGCCGAGCGTCATCGAGGCTCCCTGCGGCGCGTCCTTGCGAACCACCCTGCCGTCGAGGATGTCGAGCGCATCAGTGCGCGCCTGCATCAGCTCAGCCGCCATGTCGAGTGCCTTCTCCCTCAGCTTGAGCGCGGCGTTGCGGGTGGCGGAAGCGGTCATGACGGTCGCGCGCGAGGCATGCGCACCGATGCCGTAGGCGATGCGGTCGGTCTGGCCGTGAGTCACGCGCACGCGCCGGTAATCCACGCCAAGCGTCTCGGCGCAGACCTGCGCCATCACGGTCTCGAAGCCCTGGCCAATGGAGGCGCCGCCCGTAATCAGCTCGACCATTCCCGCGTTGTCGACCTCGATGCGCACGCCGTCGGCGGGACCAAGCCCGCTCTTCTCGACGAACATCGCAAACCCGGCGCCGACCGCTTCGCCGGCTGCGCGCCGGCGCGCGAGTTCGCTCTTGAGCTTCTCCCAGTCGAGCGCGGCAGTGAGCTCGTCGAGCAGGCCGACGTAGTCGCCGGAATCGTGCTCGATCTCCTCGCCGATCACCTCGAGCGGCCGGTGATAGGGCATCTCGTCGGGCGCAATCGCGTTCCTCCTGCGCACGTCGTTTGCGTCCATGCCGAGCCGCTGCGCGACAGCATCCACCAGGCGCTCGCGCACGAACGTCGTCTCGAAACGGGCCGGCGCGCGGTAGGTCGCGGCCGGCGTCTTGTTGGTCAGCCGAAAGTGCCCGGTGGACCGGTAGGCCGGCACGCGATAGGGGCCGGGCAGGATTCCGCCCGTCATGTGCACCACCCGCGCGGCATGGGTGCGCAGATAGGCGCCCTGGTCGTGAAAGTAGAGGTCGTCGATGGCAAGGATGCCGCCTTCGGTGTCGACCGCCGCGCGGATGCGATGGAGCTGCTGGCGCGAGTGATTGGCGGCGACGAGATGCTCGCGCCTGTCCTCGATCCATTTCACCGGGCGGCGCAGCCGCATGGCGCCGACGCAGATCAGGACATCCTCCGGATAAAGCTCGCCGCGGATGCCGAAGCCTCCCCCGACGTGCGACTCGTGCACATGGATGGACGAGGGCGGCAGGTTGAGCATGCGCGAAAGCAGGTCGCGGTTGCGGTGCGGCACCTTGGCGGCGCCATGCAGCTCGAGGATGCCACGGGAGGCGTCATAGCGGCCGATGCCGCCGCGCGCCTCTAGCGGGACGCCGGAATGGCGGCCGGTCGCGAGCTCGAGCTCGACAATGACGGGCGCCGCGCGCAAGGCCGCGTCCACGTCGCCATAGCCCTGGCGGAAGACAGCCACCTCCGTGTTGCGGCCGGGCACGAACTCGCCCGGCTCGGCGTCGGCCGCGAGCAGGACGGGCAACTCCTCGATCTCCATGGTCACGAGATCGGCGGCGTCCTCGGCGGCATAGGGGTCGTGCGCGAACACCGCCGCCACCGGCTCGCCGACATAGCGCACCTTCTCGCGCGCGAGCACGGGCTGCCGATAGGGCTCGAGCGCCGGGATGCGTCCCTCGCGAAAATCGATCGGCGGCAGGTCGGCGATGTCGGCCGAGGTCCAGACCGCCACCACCCCCGGCGTGGCGCGCGCCGCGGCGGTGTCGACGGAGACGATGTTGCCGTGCGCGTGGCTCGAGCGCACCACGCGCATATGGAGCTGGTGCGGGAATGAAATATCGCCGGCGAAGCGGCCTGCGCCGGTGACCAGCGGCGGATCCTCGAGCCGCAGCACTGAGCGGCCGATCCATTTGTTGTCGCCTGTCGTCATGAATTGCACCGCGGGCGCGATGGCTCTTTACCTCTCCCCGCGGGGGAGAGGTGTCGCCTGCTGCGCGCCCGCGTAATCTGTCAATCTCATCGAAATCTGCTCTACGCCGCGGCGCGCTCCAGTGCCCGCCGCGTGATGGTGCAGGAAAGATCGCGGCGGTACTCGGCGCCGATGATGGCATCATCGAGCGGATCGACGGCGGCGGCGACCGCCTCGGCGGCAGCTTCGAAGGCGGCACGACCGGGAGGCCGTCCGGCGAGCGCCTCCTCGGCCTGCGCGACGCGGCGCGGGGCCGCCTCCACGCTGCCGACCGCAACCACAGGCTCGATCATCGCGCCGTCCCTGATGCGGTATGTCGCAAGCGCCATGGCGAGCGCGAAGTCGCCGGCCCGGCGATTGAACTCATAGAACCCGCAGCGGGTGTCGGCAGGCGGAAGGGGCAGGCGCACTTCGGTGAGCAGCTCGTCCTCCCGCAGCGCCGTCGTCATGATGCCACGGAAATATTCGCGCGCCGGGATGATGCGGCTGCCGGCCGTGCTGTGCGCGACCATCTCGCCTTCGAGCGCCGCCACCACCAGGCACCATTCCGAGGCGGGATCGGCATGCGCCACGCTGCCGCAGAAGGTGCCCCGGGTGCGGATGGGATAATGGGCAATATGCTGGACGACCGTCGCGAGTAGGCGCCCGAGCGGGCCTTCAACCACCGGCTTGTGGAAGGCTGCGTGGCGGACGCAGGCGCCGATGCACAGCTTGCCGTCCTCGACCGCGAGGCGGGAGAGCGCCTCGACCCCGTTGATATCGACGAGGTGCGCGGGGCGCGCGAGACGAAAGGCCATGATGGGAACAAGGCTCTGGCCCCCCGCCAGCACGCGGCCATCCTCGGGCGCGACTTCGGCCAGCGTCTCGACCGCCTCGGCAATGGTTTTCGGCGCGTGGTAGCGAAACGGCGCAGGTTTCATCTTTCCTCGGGGGCCGCCGGGCCGATCGCACCGCGGATCGTCGCGAAGGGATTTTCGAGTTTTTTGGATTGATGCACGGCGGTTGGTGTATGTAAAGGAGCCGTCTCGCCCGCGGGGAAATGCACGACCATGAAGCCGCCGCCCTTCAGCTACCACGACCCAAGAACCGTCGGCGATGCCGTCGGACTGCTCGGCAGCCTGGAGAACGCCAAGCTGCTCGCCGGCGGGCAATCGCTGATGCCCATGCTCAACATGCGCTTCGTGCTGCCCGACCACATCATCGATCTCAACCGGGTGGCGGGGCTCTCCTACATCCGCGAGACGCCGGACGCGCTCGAGATCGGCGCCATGACCCGCCAGCGCGAGCTTGAATATTCCGATGCGGTGCGCGCGCACTGGCCGATCATGCACGAGGCGCTGCTCCAGGTTGGCCACCGCCAGACCCGCAACCGCGGCACCATCGGCGGCTCGCTCTGCCATCTCGACCCCGCCGCCGAGCTGGTTTCGCTCGCCGCCGGCCATGACGCGACCGTCACCGTTGTCGGGCCGAAGGGGGAGCGCAGGATCGCTTTCGCCGATTTTCCCGTTGCGTACATGACCCCCGCCATCGAGCCGAACGAGATTGTGGTGGGCGTGCGCTTTCCGCGCTGGACCCCGCAGCACTCGTACGCCTTCATCGAGTTCTCGCGCCGGCATGGCGACTTCGCCATCACCTCGGCGGCGGTCATGATCGAGGCCGACGGCGGCGGCAAGATCACGCGCGCTTCCGTCACCATCGGGGGAATGGGCACCGTGCCGCGCCGGGCGACCGAGGTCGAGCAGGCCATCGTGGGCCAGGTGCCGTCCGGGACGCTGTTCCGCGATGCCTGTGAAAGCTGCCGCAAGCTCGAAGCCATAGACGACATCCACGCGCCCGCCTCCTATCGCCAGCATCTTGCGGCCGTGCTTTCCCGCCGCGCGCTGGAAAAGGCGCATGCACGCCTCGTCGAGCGGGACGGCCGTCGGGTGAACTGAAAAGCGAGGAGCAACGATGGGTGAGAAGCGTAAGATTGCGCTCACGGTCAACGGCAAGCGCTACGAGGAGGAGGTCGAGGTGCGCGTGACGCTCGCCGACTTCGTGCGCCATCAGCTCGGCCTCACCGGCACCCATCTCGGCTGCGAGCACGGCGTGTGCGGCGCCTGCACCATCCTGTTCGACGGGCGCTCGGCGCGCTCGTGCCTGATGCTGGCCGTACAGGCGGACGGCCACGAGCTGCTCACGGTCGAGGGCATTGCCCCCTCGCAGGAGGAATTGCACCCGATCCAGCAGGCGTTTCACGAGCATCATGCTCTCCAGTGCGGCTATTGCACCCCCGGCATTCTCACCACGTTGATCGAGTTCCTGCGCGACAATCCAGATCCGACCGAGAAGGAAGTGCGCATCGGCATTTCCGGCAATCTGTGCCGCTGCACCGGATATCAGAACATCGTCACGGCGACGCTCGCGGCGGCGCAGACGCTCAAAAATATTCCGGAGCAGAAAAAATGGCCGGTTGGATCAAACCCGCCGGCCGCGCCGCCGTCCTCATAGCGCATGGCGCTGCGCTTTGACGACATCGGCAACCGCCTCAAAGCCTTTCGCCTCGGGTCGGGACTGAGCGCCGACGAGATCGCGCACCGGCTCGGCATATCGCGCACCGCGCTCTATCGTTTCGAGAAAGGCGAGCTCGCCAAGATCGAGACGCTGGAGCGGCTTGCCGAGCTGCTTTCCGTGTCGGTGCCCACGTTGCTCGGCGTCGGCGTCGAGTACATCGCGTCCGCGGTGAGCTATTTCGAACGCATGCGGCAGATCGAGGAGACCTGCGAGCACATCATCGTGCTGGCCGGGCCGATCTCCTACCTGCTCGCTTCCGACGCCTTCGATGCGGCGCTCGCTGATGTGCTGCGCGAAAGCATCCCCGACACGCTGCCGGGGCGCAAGCGCGCGCTCGCGGCGGTCGACGAGATCATCGCGGTGCTGCGCCAGCGCAAGGAAAGCTACCGGCGCCGCCAACCGGGCATCGTCAACCTCATCTCCGCCATCGAGATGGAGCAGTTCCTCGGCAACGGGCTGGTCGGCCGGCTGGGGCTTCCCGAGCACATGCGGCGCGAGCGGCGCGCGCTTGCGCGCGCGGAGGCCGAGCACTTTCTAGCGCTTATCGAGAACGAGCCCATCGGGGTGCAGATCGGCATCGTGCCGGACACGCTGCCGCACGCGAGCTTCCAGCTGTTCCGCGAGCCCGACCGCAAGATCCTGGCGCTCTCCCCCTTTCGCCTGGGGGAGCAGCCGAACATCCGGGTGGGTGTCGCCATGATCACGTCGGCGCCCGAGGCGCTGGCGCTGCACGAGAAAATGGCGAGGGAGCTGTGGGAGCGCGCGCTCAAGGGCGCAGCCGCCGCACGCCTCATGCGCGAGCTGCTGCGAAAGTGAGTTGTTCACAATTTGGAAAAAATCTTGATTTTGGTACAGGCGGGCTCTATATCCCCGGCACCCGCAGGCAGGAACCATGGCGCAGCAGCCGTTCGCATCGGCACCCTTTGTCGTGGGCACCAGCACGGGTGCCGCAAGCTCCGATCGCATTCCCGCGGAAGAGGCATTGTGCCCGGTCGTCTCCCACGACTGGGTCAACCGGGAATACAAGCACCTCATTGTCGACGCCTCGCCCAAGGCGCTGAGCGTCAAGCCGGGCCAGTTCTTCAATCTGCTCTGCCCTTCCCCCGACGAAGGCGAGTTGTGGCTGCGCCGGCCGCAGAGCGTCTACCGCATCGACCGCGAGCATGGGCGTATCGAATTTCTGTACAAATGCGTCGGCCGCGGAACTTACGGGCTGGCGACGCTTGAACGCGGGCACACGCTCAACATGGTCGGACCCCTAGGCGTGGGCTTCTCGCTTGATCCCGGCTGGCGGAACATCGTCGTTCTCGGGCGCGGCGTCGGGCTTGCAACCATGGGCCCGATCTCGCAGCTCGCCAGCGAGGCCGGCGTCGGAGTGACTGCCATTCTCAGCGCCCGCAGCCCGGAATTCGTGATGGCGGGCGACTTGTTCGCCAAGGCCGGCAAAGTCATCAGCGTGCTTGACAGCGACGGCAGCAGCGCGGTCGAGAATGTGGAGGGGGTTCTGCAAGCCCTGATCGCGCAGGGCCGAGCCGATGCGTTCTTTACCTGCGGCTCGAACCGGCTTTTTCAGCTCATGAAGCGCCTCGGCAAGACGCACGGCATCCCGGGCCAGGTCGCCATGGAGCAGGTGATGGCCTGCGGTCTTGGTCCCTGCTACGTGTGCGTGCGCACGTTCGAGGTCAACGGCAGGAAAGAGCTGCGACGCGTTTGCATCGAGGGTCCGGTTTTCGATCTGCAGGAGGCAGTCGGATGGTAGACATGCGAGTGAGGATCGGGAACGTCACGCTCGCCAACCCGATCATGCCGGCGTCGGGCGCCTTCTCGACCGATCTCGCGCAGGTGATGGACCTCAACCGCCTCGGCGCGCTGGTCGCCAAGACGGTCTCGCGCGAGTTCCGCGCCGGCAATCCGCCTCCGCGCGTCGCCGAGGTGGAAGGCGGCATGATCAACTCCATCGGCCTTCCGACCAAGGGAATTGAATATTTCCTCAACCACCAGGTGCCGGACTACAAGCGCTTCAAGCCGCCGCTGGTGGGCTCGATCTCGGCGACGACCATCGAAGATTTCGAAGCCATGGCACGCGATGTGAGCAAGTCCGCAATCGATGTGCTCGAGGTCAACATCTCCTGTCCCACGCGCGATCCGAAGGGGGGCAATTTCGCGCTGCACGAGGAACACACCTTCAACGTCATGCAGCTCATCCGCAACACCACGGACAAGCCGATCTGGTGCAAGCTCTCACCCAATGCCGGCGATGTGGTCGCGATCGGCAAGGCGGCGGAAGCGGCCGGCGCCGACGCGCTGGTGGTGTCGAACACGATACTCGGGCTCAAGATCAACACGGAGACGTTTCGGCCGGCTATCGGCAACAAGTTCGGCGGGCTGTCGGGGCCGGGCATCAAGCCGATCATCGTGCGCATGGTCTATCAGTGTGCCAAGGCGGTGAAGATCCCGATCATCGGCTGCGGCGGCATCGTCAAGGTCGAGGATGTCGTCGAATACATGCTTGCCGGCGCGAGCGCGGTGATGATCGGCTATCTGATCTTCCGCAATCCGTCGGGCATGATCGCCATCCTTGACGGCCTGGAGGAATGGTGCGCGAAGCGCGGCTTCGCGCGCGTGTCCGATCTCACCGGCGCGATGATCGATGAGCCGCCGCAGGAGACTTACGCCGCAGCCGCCGCGCCGATCGGCTAGATCATTTTTCGATAACGTTGAATGACTCACGCGGACTTGCAGCTAGCGTCACCTCTCCCCGGCGGGGAGAGGTCGGATCGCGCTTGCGCGATCCGGGTGAG
>Ga0306923_10001261_pt1 | contig 22195 bp, 17 predicted proteins | sample sta12Can44000108_FD_203841 | JGI IMG/M metagenome (GOLD analysis project Ga0306923, IMG submission 203841) | Lab enrichment of tropical soil microbial communities from Luquillo Experimental Forest, Puerto Rico - statanox.12C.anox.44.000.108 (v2)... | ecosystem: Environmental > Terrestrial >... | reverse complement strand
CTCACCCTCTATGCCTTTTCCTTGGAGAATTGGAAGCGCCCCCGCACGGAGGTCGACACCCTGTGGCGGCTGCTGGGTTACTACCTTCGCCAGGAGCTTCCGGATCTGCAAAAGAACGATATCCGGCTGCAGGCGATCGGCCGGTTGGAAGCTTTGCCGCCCCTGGTCCGCCGCGACCTGGAATCCGCGGTCGCTGCCACCGCCAACAACCGCGGGCTGCTGGTGAATCTGGCTATCAATTACAGCGGCCGCGCGGAAATCGTCGACGCCGTCAATTCCATTCTGGAAATCGCGCGGCTGGATGGCAGCATTGGCTCGCTCAAGCTGGATGAGGAGTTGATCTCCTCGAATCTCTATACGGCTGTCTTTCCGGATCCCGATCTGCTGATCCGTACCTCGGGCGAAATGCGCATCAGCAATTTCCTGTTATGGCAGATCGCCTACGCCGAGCTCTACGTTACCGAGACACTATGGCCAGACTTTACCCGCCGCGATTTGTTGCTGGCCATTTTGGAATACCAGAAACGCGACCGCCGCTACGGCGGGCTCAGCACCGGGCCGGAAGGTCCTCGGCACGTGCACGATGTACCGAAGACCGACGATGAAGCGTTGATCGAAATGCTCCGCCCGTCATGAAGCGGGTTGTTACCGCAATCGCCCTAGTTCCCGCCGTCGTTTACGTGGTGCTATGGGCCAACTCCTCAGTATTTCTCGCCGTGCTGATACTGGTGGCCTGTCTTTGCTACCGCGAATACGAAGCCATGGCCGCGGCATGGGGCCTTGGCACGCCCGGCCTGGCGGGCTATGGCGCGGGGTTACTGCTGTTGCTGATCGCCGACCGTGAGGCCTGGCTGGTGGTCACGGCGGCAGCCTTGGCCGCGCTGGTTCTCGCCATGCGTGCCGACGATCTGCCACGATCTCTCGCTGGAGCAGGCGTGCGTGTCATGGGCATACTCTATGTGTTCGGCTCTTGGAGGTTTGCCCGTGACCTTCATAACCGCAACGCGCACTGGCTCCTTTACGCTCTGTTGGTCAATTGGGCAGGAGACATCGGCGCTTACTACGTCGGCCGTGCGTTTGGCACCCACAAACTCGCCGAACGGATCAGTCCGAACAAGACCTGGGAGGGCGCCATTGGGTCGCTGGCGGCTTCGTCGCTGTTAGCCGGCGCGTACCTGGTACGGTTCGTCCCGGGCGTGGCTATCGGGCAAGCAATCGGCCTGACCTTGGCCGTCAACGCCGCCGGCCAATTGGGTGATCTTTCGGAATCGGCGATGAAACGCGGCGCCGGAGTGAAGGACAGTGGTGCCCTTCTGCCCGGCCATGGCGGTATCCTCGATCGCGTCGACAGCACCTTGTTCTCGCTTCCGGTGGTGTACGCTTATTGGCGTTTCCTCGGGTGACGGCGGGCCCGACGCCACCCGCTACAATGTAGAAATCATGGCCCTTACCTGTTACTTGGATGCGTTCTCGGGCATCAGCGGCGATATGCTTGTGGGCGCTCTGGCCGATGCCGGTGCCGACCAGGACGCAGTGGTCAGCGCCATTCGGTCTCTCCGGGTGGGCGCCACAGTCTCGTTTGAAAAAGTGACCCGCTGCGGCATCGCCGCCACGCGGTATCGTGTGGCAACCCAAAAGAGCCAGCGGCACCGGCACCTCTCGGAAATCCTCGAGATGATTGCTCAGGCCGACCTTCCCTCGCGCGCCAGACAAAGGGCTCAAGCCGTGTTTTCGAATCTGGGCGAGGCCGAAGCCGAAGTGCACCAAGTACCGATTGAAGAGGTGCATTTTCATGAAGTCGGCGCGGCCGACTCGATCGCCGATGTTGTCGGCGCCTGCACTGCCTTCGAGCTTTTGCGAGTAGATTCGCTCGTCTGCTCTCCGCTGAACCTGGGCAGCGGCACCCTCCAAACCGAGCATGGCGTGCTGCCAGTTCCCGCGCCGGCGACCGCACGCTTGCTCCGGAATTGTCCGGTCTATGCGCGCGGCCCCGCCGCCGAGCTCACCACACCTACCGGCGCGGCCGTGGCCGCCACACTGGCCAGCCGCTTCGGGGTCCTGCCGCCGATGAAGATCGCACGCACCGGCTATGGAGCGGGCACCCTCGAGTTCTCCGAACACGCCAACGTGTTGCGCGTCATACTGGGAGAGCCCATCGGCGCCATCGAAGCCCAGGCCGTCTCTGTAATGGAAGCGAACATCGACGATCTAAATCCTCAAGTGCTGGCCTTCGCGACCGAGCGCTTGCTCGAATCGGGCGCCCTGGATGTCACCGTCGAGCCGGTCCTCATGAAAAAAGGACGCCCGGGCCATCTGCTGCGTGTGCTAGCCGAACCAGCACGTCAGGAATCGCTCGCCGCGATCATTTTTGCCGAGACCTCCACGCTTGGCCTGCGCCTGTATACAGCCGAGCGCCGCCTGCAGGCCCGCACTTTGACCGAGGTCCAGACCCGCTACGGCGCGGTACGAATCAAGGTCGGCAGTGAAGGTACCTACGCGCCCGAATACGAGGACTGCCGACGCCTCGCGCTCGCTTCCGGAGTTGCCTTGAAGCAGGTCATCGCCGAAGCGAACGCGGCCTACCTGAATCGATCGAAATGAAATACTACCTCACCACACCCATCTACTACGTGAACGCCGCGCCGCATATCGGCCACGCCTACACCACCATCGTGGCCGACCTGGTGAAACGGTTCAAACGGATGCAGGGCTACGATGCCGTCCTGACCACCGGTTCCGACGAACACGGCGTTAACGTCGAGCGCGCCGCCCTGCGCACGTCCAAGACGCCGCTGGAATTCTGCGACGTCATCGCTGCCGAATTTCAAAAGGAGTGGAAACGGCTGGGCCTTGAAATCGACTGTTTCCAGCGTACCACCAGCCCGCAGCATGCCCGGGTGGTCCAGGACCTGTTCGAACGCTGCCGCAAAAACGGGTACATCTACAAAGGTTCATACACCGGCCAATACTGCATATACGACAACCTGTACGTCAACGAGGCCAAGCCCGGTGACCCCTGCCCCGACTGCGGCAGGCCCACGGAGACCATCACGGAAGAAAACTTCTTCTTCAAGCTCTCGGCGTTCCAGGACCGGCTGCTCGAGCTTTACAACCAGCAGTTCGAGTTTATCCAGCCCGAAACCCGAAGGAATGAAGTAATAGCTTTCGTCAAAGCAGGCCTGAGCGATCTCTCGATCACCCGCACCAATGTCAAGTGGGGCATTCCGGTCCAAGGGGAAGCGCCGCATGTGTTTTACGTCTGGTTCGACGCGCTCGCCACCTACATGAGCGCTGTCGACGGCAAAGGCCTGTGGCCGGCCGATCTGCACCTCATCGGCAAGGAGATCGTTCGCTTCCACGCCATCTATTGGCCGGCATTTCTGATGGCTGCCGGTTTGGAGTTGCCCAAGCGGATTTTCGCCCACGGCTGGCTGCTGTTCGAAGAAAGCAAGATGAGCAAGTCTCGCGGCAATATCGTGCGCCCGGAACCCATCCGCCAAGTGATGGGCGTCGACGCGCTGCGGTATTTCCTCCTCCGCGAAGTCGTTTTCGGGCAGGACGGCAGCTTCAGCTATGACGCTCTGATTGGCCGTTACAACTCCGACCTTGCCAACGGGCTGGGCAACCTCGCCAGCCGCACGCTGTCGATGCTCGACCAGTATCGCGGTGGCCTGATCCCGCAAGGCTCTGATCGAGCGATCGCAGCACTCGCCGGCCAGACCATTCACGCGGCAGAAGCCGCCTTCGGCCGCTTTGAATTCTCGCGCGGCCTGGAATCTGTTTGGGGCCTGATCTCCGCGGTCGACAAGTTCATCGTCCAGCAAGCTCCGTGGAAACTCGCCAAACAACCCCACGCCGAAGCACAGCTAAACACGACGCTCTACACCTCCGCCGAAGCGCTCCGCATCGCCACCGCGCTGCTCTATCCGGTTCTGCCCGAATCTGCCCTGAAGATCTGGGCGCAACTCGGCATCCAAGAGCCGCTCAGCTCCGTTTGCCTCGCCGACCTGCACTGGGGCCAGCTGCTTACCGGCCAGAAGATCGGCCAAGTCTCCGCAGTTTTTCCCCGTATCGATCCGCAGCCCGCCATCGAAAAGATGCGCGAACTGGAGGTAGTCGTCACCGCCGAGCAAAACGCTCTCCTCGGCAAGACGCAAGAACCCGCGGGCGCACCTCCGCCCGAGTCCCCCAAAATCACGATCGACGATTTTGCGAAGGTGGATCTGCGAGTCGGCCTGGTCCTGTCCGCCGAGCCCGTCAAGGGCGCCGACAAGCTTCTTCACTTGAAAGTCGATATTGGCGAACGCGAGCCGCGCACGATCGTCGCCGGCATCGCCGAAGCGTACAAGCCCGACGAGCTTCTCAACCGCAAGGTCGTGATCGTCGCCAACCTCCAGCCGCGTAAATTGCGCGGCCTAACCTCCAACGGAATGATTGTCGCCGCGTCAATCGAGGGCGGCAAACCCGTTCTGGCCGCATTTCTAGAAGACATTCCAGTCGGAGCGCGCCTCAGGTGAAGCTCGTCGATTCCCACTGCCATCTCGACGACCACCAGTTTGACCGAGACCGCGAGCCAACCATCGAGCGCGCTCGGACCGCCGGCATTGAAACCTTGATGGCTATCGGTACCGGCAGCGGCCCGCCCGATCTCGAAGCCGCCACGCGGCTAGCTGAACGCTATCCCTTCATCTATGCAACCGTGGGCGTGCACCCGCACGACGCAGCCAAAGCCACCGGCGAATCCTTTCACCGCCTGCGCGAACTAGCCCGCCACCCTAAGGTATTGGCTATCGGCGAGATCGGCCTCGATTACCACTACGATTTCTCCCCCCGGCCTCAACAACGCGAAGTCTTCGAACGGCAGCTCAATGTTGCCGCGGAAGCGGGCAAGCCCGTCGTGATCCACACACGCGAGGCGTGGGATGACACGCTGGCGCTGCTTCGCTCGCACCCTTCGAACCAGGGCATCATGCACTGCTTTACCGGCGATGTGCGACAGGCCCACCAGGCGCTCGATCTCGGATTCCACCTGGCCTTCGGCGGCGTCCTCACCTTTCCCAAGGCCGAGGAGGTACGGCAGGCCGCGCGCATCACTCCGGCCGATCGCCTTCTGGTCGAGACCGATTCTCCCTATCTCGCACCCGTCCCGATGCGCGGAAAACGCAACGAGCCGTCGTTTCTGGTGGAGACCGTCCGGCGCCTGGCAGAGGTCCGAGGCACGTCTCCCGGGGTGATTGCCGAGCAGACCACTGAGAACTTTCGGCGCCTCTGTTTGCCGAGCAACGCCGGTAACAGGTAAACTAGTTAACTTCCATGAATTTGGGCAAGCTGGGACAGGCGCTCACCGCCCGCGAGATTTTTGACTTGATTCAGGACGAGCTGGACCAGGTCGAAAAGAAGATCACCCACGAATCGGTGGCATCCGTCGATGCCGTCACCGCCATCGGCCAGTACCTACAATCGGCTGGCGGCAAGCGCCTCCGTCCTTCGCTGCTCCTGCTCTCGGCCAAATTGGCAGGGCACGCCGGCTCCTGCGCCATTCACTTAGGCGCCGTCGTGGAGATGATTCATGCCGCCACCCTTGTGCATGACGACGTCATCGACGCCGCTCAGACGCGCCGCGGACGCGCCTCCACCAATGTGAAGTGGGGAAACCACACGTGCGTCCTCGCCGGCGACTGGCTGTACATGCAGGCCTTCCAGATCGCCCTGCGGGAGCGCAATTTCCACATTCTCGAGCTGCTCATCGGTCTCACGCAGATGATGGTGGAAGGCGAGCTGATCCAGTTGGAGCGCATTGGTCGCATGGATGTCACCGAAGCCGACTGCATGGAACTGGTCGATCGCAAAACGGCGTGCCTGTTTTCGGTTTGCGCGAAGCTAGGAGCCTTGGCCGGCGGCGCGGACACACGCACCCAGGAGGGCCTGGCCGAATACGCCTGGAACCTCGGGATGGCCTTTCAGCTCGTCGACGACGTGCTCGACTTTACCGCCCGGGAAAAAACCCTTGGCAAACCGGTGGGCGGCGACCTCCGCGAAGGCAAGGTCACCTTGCCCCTGGTTTATGCGTTGGAGCGCGCTACCGCAGCTGAACACTGCCTGGTGGAGACCATCCTCCGCCGGCGCGATTACGACGAAGTGCCCTTCACGCGCATCCTGACGCTGATCGAACAATACCGCGGCATCCAGCGTGTCAGAACGCGGGCCCAAGCCTTTACCGACAAAGCCCGCCGCATCATCGGCGAGTTCCCCGACTCTTCTTATCAGCGCGCGTTACTCGCCCTCATCGAGTTGGTGACCGAACGCGACCACTAGCACTAGCCTTGCCGCGAGCTGGCTACTTCAGTGTCTTCACGTAGGCCACGATGTCGTCGGCTTGCTTGTCGGTTATGCCGGCCACCGGCTTCATCTTGCCCGCGCCGGAGAGAATCGCCTTCTTCATATCGGCGGCCGACGTGGCCTGGACTTCCTTCGACCCGAGCGCCTTCATGGTGACTCCGAAGGCCTTGCCAATCGCCGCTTTCCCCTCGCCATTGGCGCCGTGACAGGATTGGCACTTGGCGTTGTACAGATCTTTACCCTCCGCGGCGCCGCCGTGCGCCACGCCAACCGACACGACCAAGGACAGCGTTAAGATGACTGTGGTCTTCATCGGCAGCCTCCTAGAGAATATTAATATCATCTTTCACGATGGCCACCGTAGGGTGGCGTGAACGGTTTCGCCTTCCACCGTCAGGTCCCGGTGTGCCATCTCCCCTTCGAGCGGGTTCATTTCCAGCCTGACGGAAAGTAGTTCGTCCATGACGTAGGCGCGGTGCGCGCAGATCGCTTCCTGCATGAGATGGCTTTCAGTTGCCAAGCCGAGTTCAATCCGCTGGCTGACCGAAAGGCCCGCCTCTTTCCGCATGAGTTGCAGTTGACGGACCAGGTCGCGTACGATACCCTCCCTTTTTAGCTCGTCGGTCACTTCCAGATCCAGCGCCACTAGCAGGTCGCCGTCCTCCGCCACACCCCAGCGCGAGTCGGGCGCCCGCTCGAGACGGAACAGATTCGCCGGTATCGGTTGATCGAAGCCCGGCACCCACACATCCCCTCCCGCATTAATCTGGGGTGTGAGCGAGTTGCGCTGGCTCTCATCGAGCGCTTCGATGGCTTCCCGAAGCCGCCCCGCGTCGCGCCGGAAGTGCGCATTGGCGAGTTTCCAATCGACTTTTACCGCCATGCGGAAGAAGGCACTCGCATCCGAAACAAACCGTACCTGCTTCACATTCAGCTCGCTTTGAATCAGTGCGCTCTGTTCCTCAACGGCCTTTTGTTTTTCCCCTGGCAACACCAGGCAAGCCGAATGCAGGGGTAGGCGCACGCGGGTGCTCGCCTGCGCCCGGATTTTCAGCCCCATCCGGATCACGCTGCGCACCGCTTCGGTTTGCCGCAGCAGCGCCTCATTCCGCCATTCCGGCGGCGGCACCGGCCAATCTGCGTGATGGACGGATTCGGCCGCCCGCGGATCCAGGCCACGCACCGCGTTCTGCCAGATCTTTTCGGTTACAAACGGGATGATGGGTGCCAGCGCCAGCGTGGTCGCTCTAAGAGCTTCCAGTAGCGAGCCGTAACAGGCTCGCTTATCGGCTTCATGGCCGCTCCGCCAGAAGCGCCGCCTGTTCACCCGCACATACCAGTTGGAGACATCGTCCAGGTACGCCTCCACGTCGCGGATCACCACCGGTGTGTCGTACCTCTCGTAGCCGAGCTTTACGTCCTCCACCATCGCCGCCGTGCGCGCCAGCAGCCACCGGTCGGTCACCTGGAGGGTCTGGGTCGGCAGCGGCCTCGACAGATCCGGCCGGTCGATGATGGCGTAATTCACCAGGAACGTGTAGATATTCCAGAGGTCAGCGATCTTCCGCCCCGCCATTTCCGCCAGCTTGTAGCTGAACCGCACGTTCACCGAAACCGGCCGCGCACAGAACAGGTAGCGCATGGGGTCGGCGCCCACCTTGTTCACCGCATCGTCAAACTCGATCATGAAGCCGGTCTTGGAAAAACGCGTGCCTTCCTCGCTGACCACCGATTCGTACGACAGCACCTTCTCATACGGAGCGCCGCCTTGAAGGGTCACGCTCATGAACAGCATCGAGTAGAACCACAACCTCACCTGCTCCCGCATCTCGCTGATCCACTCAGCCGGATAAGCACGCGCCCACTGCGAACGGCGGTCGAAGTAACCCAACGTGCTAAAAGGGACGATGCCGGCGTCCAGCCAGCAGTCACCCACTTCTACGGCGCGCGGCGCCTCCGCCGAACACTTTGGGCACCGGATGCGGACTTCGTCGATCCACGGCCGGTGCAATTCGGGCAGGCGATCGACTACCGCCGTGTCCACGGCGAGCGTGCGCAACTCCTCACGCGACCCTACTACGGTTAGCTCCTGGCACCGCGGGCAGGTATAAAACGGCAGCGGCAGGCCCCAATAGCGCTTGCGCGAAATACACCAGTCTCCCATGTTGCTCAGCCAGTCTTCCATTGCCTTGCCGACGTGTTCGGGCATCCACGTCACGCCTTGCGCAGCCTTCAGCATCGGCGGCCGGATTTCGAAGCAGCTGATGAACCACTCGTCGACCAGCCGGAAAATCAGCTCCGTCTTGCACCGCCAGCACACCGGATAGCTGTGCGTGTACATCTCGGCTTTCAACAGCTTGCCCGATTGCTTCAACGCATAGGAGATGTCCTGTGCTACATCGGCCGCATGCTTGGAGGCCAGCCAGCCGAAATTGGAGACGTAGCGGCCGTTGCCATCGACCGGTGAAATTGTGGGCAGGCCCAACTTCTTGCCCAATTCGTGGTCTTCCCGCCCGCAGCCCGGCGCGATGTGAACGATCCCCGAGCCTTCCACCGCGTCGACGTCCTCCCACGGCACCACGCGGTGCTCGATCTCGCTCTGCTGCGGCAGTTCCGGAAAGAACGGCTCGTAATCTTCGCCCACCAGTTCCGTTCCTGGAAATTCCCGCACAACCTGAGGATGAAATTCCTTCAGTTTGCCGAGCGCTTCGTTGCCCACAATCAGAGTGTGGTTCCAGTGATGCGAGCGCACTTCGCAATACCTCAGCGCTGGGTTGACCGCCGCCGCCACGTTGGCCGCCAGGGTCCACGGAGTTGTCGTCCACAGCAGCAGGCGCCGCGACGGGTTCGATTTGAGCGGTGCCATCACATAAACCGAGAGGTGCTCCAGGTCCTTGTGCGACCCGGCCATCTCGTGCTCCGAGAGGCTGGTCCCGCACCGCCAGCACCACGGCATCGGCATGCCTCGCTGGTACAGCCATCCGCGTTTGTGGCACTCCTTCAGAAAAGCCCAGATGCCCAGAATGTTGTAGTCGTGATGAGTATAGTAGGAGTGCCCCCAATCCATCCACATTCCAAGACGCGTCGATTGCCCGGTAATCACCTTGGCGTAAGTCTCGACCCGCTCCCGGCACTGGCGCGAAAAATTGTCCAGCCCGAACCGCTCAATATCCGGCTTCCCGTTGAATCCGAGCGACCGCTCGACCTCCACTTCGACCCACAGCCCCTGGCAGTCGAAACCGTTCTGATACTTCGCCGAGTGCCCGGTCATGGCCTTGAAGCGCAGAAAGACGTCCTTCAACGTGCGCCCCCAGGCATGGTGCACACCCATCGGATTGTTGGCGGTGATCGGCCCGTCGATAAAGCGGAACAGCGGCTTGCCTTCCCGCAATTCCCGCAATTTTTCAAAGGCCTTCGACGCCTGCCAAAACGCGAGAATTTCCTCTTCGAGAGCCGGCGCTTCAAACACCGGTGGCACCGATTCCAATTTGTTCATGGTGGGTATGACCAATTGTCACATAGGCCCCTTTGGGCCGTCCATTTTTTCATTCGCGACCATCCTTTATAATAGGACTTCCTAATCTGAAAGACGGAGAACGCATGACAGCCAAGCGCATCGGCATTCTCACCGGCGGGGGCGATGTGCCCGGACTCAATTCGGTGATCAAGAATGTGGTCTACCGCGGCGCCGAAATCGGCTGTGAGTTTATCGGGATCCGTCGCGGCTGGGAGGGTCTCACCCACGTCAACCTTCGAGAGCCGGCCAGCCGGGCCCGCTACATCCTCCCGCTGAACCGAGAAAACACGCGCACCATCGACCGCACCGGCGGCACCTATCTGCATACTTCGCGCACCAATCCATCGAAGGTGAAGGAACTGCCCCCGGCGTTGGCCGGCCGGGATTTTCCGTGGAACGAAACCATCCGCAAGGGCGCGACCAATGATGTCTATGACCTAACCAGCACCGTGATGAAGAACATTGAAGTCCTAGGGCTGGACTACCTGATCGCCATCGGCGGCGATGACACGTTAAGTTATGCGTCGGAACTTGAGCGCCGCGGCCTGAACGTGATCGCAGTCCCCAAGACCATGGATAACGACGTGCGCAATACAGAATATTGCATCGGCTTTTCCACGGCTATCACCCGCGCCATGGATGCGGTTGAACGCCAAAGGACTACCGTCGGTTCGCACGAGAGAATCGGCATTTTTCGTGTCTTTGGACGCGACGCCGGCCACACCGCTCTCTATACGGCTTATGTCACTTCCACACGCTGTTGCATTCCGGAGTACAGGGTCAAGCTCGACAAGCTGATCGACATGGTGATGAACGACAAGCGCCACAACCCCAGCAACTATTCGCTCGTCATTCTTTCTGAGGGTGCCGAATGGGAGGGCTATGTCGTTAGGGAGTACGGCGAACCCGACGCGTTCGGGCACCGCAAGAAAATGAGCGTGGCCGAGGACCTGAGCAACGAAATCAAGGCCGTCACCCGAGAAGAAACCATCGTCAGCGACCTAACCTATGACTTACGGTCCGGCACCCCCGATTTCGTGGACCGGATGGTCGCCGCCACCTTCGCCGGCATGGCCATGGACGCCATTGAGGAAGGCAAGCACGGCTTGATGACTGCCATTAGCAACGGCTGCTTCACGCTGGCCTCGATTCCCGATCCCGCCCTAGGACCACGTAGAGTGGACGTCGCCACCATGTACAATACCGAGCGCTATCGGCCGTTTTACGATCACAAGCTTGGCCTTCCGATTTTCCTCACGCGGGCCTAATGGCGTGAACTGGAAGCGCTGGTATCCCGGCTGGATACGCCGCGGCTGACTCCCGAATTGCGCGCCCGCATCAGGCGGTCCTTCGACCAGTCCTCCTTCCACCATCGACCTTCGCGTTTACCACGTGAAGCTGATTCGCGAGCACTGGGGCGCTCTCGGCGGCAAGCGCGTGCTCGATGTGGGCTGCGGAAAGGACGCTTCGCCCGCGCCTTGCTGGGGTAAGACCCGGAGGCGGAATTGTGGGGCTTGGACATCTCCGACGAGATGCTGCGCTTGGTCCCCACAGGCGTTCGCACGCGCGTGGGCTCCATGACCGACCTTCCTTTTGAAAACGATTTTTTCGACGGCGCTTACGCCACCGAGTTGCTTGAGCATGCGGTTGAAATTGAAAGGGCCGTCTACCTGAGACCTGCCGCGTTGTAAGGCCCTGGGGGCGCATCATAGTGATCGACAAAAATGCCGGGCACTGGGGCAAATTGAAAACGCCGGAATTTCATTTCTTATTGGGAAGACGTGAAGTCGGACGGCTTATTCATCGCCTGGCTGGCTGTAAAGTAACGCCACGCTTTTGTCCGGGCTCAGCCAACCCGCGAGAAACTATGTGAACTGAGCAACGGGATGGCTGGAGCATCGACTCACGTGGTGTCGTAACCGCTCCGCCGGCCCCTCGTCCAGCTGATGGTCCCAACTGCCGCCGAGGGCTAGCCCGCGATCGACTTCCAGCTCTCGACGAGATGCTCGGCCGTTCGCCAAGCCAACGCCTGCACGGTAAGCGTTGGATTGCGCGCGCCGCTGGTGCCCATCACCGACGCACCCAGTACCCCCAAATTGGGCGCTTCATGCGAAAAGCCCCAGCGGTTCACAACGCTGGTCTCCGGGTTGTCACCCATGCGGGTTCCTCCGTAAGCGTGCGTGCTTACCGTGGGGACCGCTACGGGCGGCTTGATCACTTCGATGGCGCCGGCCGTGCGAAACCACTCTTCCATCTTGCCCTGTGCGAACACCACCGCGCGCTGTTCGTTCCCCTTCGACCCCGACGTGATCCTGCAGACGGGATCCCCAAGCGGATCGCGGACCGCAGCATCGAGATCCAGATACGTGCTCTCGTACGGGAAAGTCGAAGTCTGCAAGTAAGCTGCCGTCCAGCGCCCCGCGTTACTGTGAATGAACGCCTTCCAGCGAGGGCCCCATAGCGGCTCGCGGCTGAAGCGATCGAGACCGGCCGCCGCATCGATCGGGTGCGTCTCGGTATGCACGTGTAGCGACGTGCCGCCGATGAACCCCAAACCGGCGTGATCGAAGTGGTCGTCGGCCCAGTCGTCGACCGTCGTGCCTTGTGCGGGCGCGCCGTACCAGTTGTTGATGTCGAACGGGAACAGCGCAATCGCACTCCCTGCCGCCACGGATGAATAGTGCCCGAAATAGTGCCGGCCCACCTGTCCGTGACTGTTCGCAAGGCCCCTCGGAAACGGTGTCGACTTCGACAACAACAGCAGGCGCGAGTTTTCGTACGTGTAGGACGCGAGCAGGACCACCGACGCCGGCTGGAAATATTCCTTGCCATCGCGGAGATACTGCACTCCACTCACGCGGCGTTCTCGCCCGACAAGGATGCGCGTCACCTGGGCCCGATCAAAGATGGTGAGATTTTTGGTCTTCATCGCCTCCGGAATGGTGGTGACCGCGGTCGAATTCTTTGCGCCGATATGGCACCCGCCGGCGCCGCAGTAGCCGTGATACGCGCAGTGCGGCCGGCCACGATAAGGCTCGGAGTTGATGGCCGCCGGCGGCCGGAAAGGATGCCAACCGAGCTTTCGTGCCGCCTCGGCCATGCGCTCGCTGAATTCGCTGCCGCGTAAAGGCGCCATCGGATACTCGCGCTGCCGCGGCCCTTCAAACACATTCCCGGCCGTGTCAATCCGGCCTTGCAGATTACCCGCCTTTCCGGACACGCCGATCTCGTACTCCACGCGGTCGTAATACGGCTCCAGATCCTCGTAGCGGATCGGCCAGTCTTCGAGAGTCGAACCCGCCGGAATCGCGCCGGCGCCGTAGCGACGGATGGTTTCGGTGCGCGTCTGGAAGTCCCACGGCTTGAGCCGCCAGCTCTGCGCCCAATAATGGATCGATGTGCCGCCGATCGCATTCATCATCGGATGGTTGGGCGCGCGTCTCGCCGGGGTGCTCGGATCGGGCCGGATGGTCGGCACCTCGCGCTTGGTCTTCGGAACCGAAGTTACCAGTCCGCGAACATTGTTATGAATTTCATCGGGCCGGAACTGGCGCGGGTCCATCCAGGTGCCGGCTTCAATTCCCGCAACCCGGAGGCCAGCCCTCGCAAGCGGCAGCACCGCGACACCCCCCGCCGCGCCCAAGCCGATCACGGCCACGTCGACCGGTTTTAGGTTGATGGCCATGCGATGCCTCTAGCCGGCGATCGACTTCCAGCTCTTGATCAGATGATCGGCCGCCCGCCACGCTAACGCTTGGATCGTGAGCGTGGGATTCCGTGCTCCGCTCGTTCCAAACACTGACCCGCCCAGCAGCCCCAAGTTCGGCGCTTCGTGGGCGAAGCCCCACCGGTCGGCTACATTGGTCTCCGGGTTGTCGCCCATGCGCGTGCCACCGTAGGTGTGCGTGCTTAGCCGCGGCCCGCCCGGATTCGCTTTCTTAACCGCCGTCGCGCCCGCCGCCTTGAACCACTCCTCCATCTTATCCTGGGCATAAATTGCGGCCAGCCTCTCGTTTTCCTTGGGACCGCTGGTGACGCGAATCACGGGATCCCCGAGTGGATCCTTCACCTCGGAGTCCAGATCCAGATAGGTATTCTCGTAAGGAAAACTGTTGGCTTGCAGATAGGCGGACACCGTGCGGCCGGCGTTCTCGTGAATCCAGGCCTTCCACTTCGAGCCCCACATGGGAGCGTGACCGAAAGTCTCGGTCGCCGCTGCGGCGATCGGGTGTCTTTCCGTGTTCACGGTCATGCTCGCGCCGCCGATAAAGCCCAGTCCCGCATGATCGAAACTGTCGTCGGCCCACTCGTCGATCACTACGCCCTGCGAGAGAATCGCCCCGTACCACACATTCAGGTCCATCGGAAACAGAGCGTTCACTCCAACGCCGGCCTGCGCGTCCCAATGCCCAAAGTAGTGCCGCCCGACCTGCCCGTGATTGTTCGCGAGACCGTTCGAAAAAGCCTTGGATTTGGAGAGCAATAGCAAGCGCACATTCTCGTAAGTGTAAGAACCCAGCAACACAGCTTTAGCCGGCTGGAAATATTCCCTGTCGTCCCGGAAATACTGGACACCAGTCACTCGGCCGTGGTTGTCTGACACGACGCGCGTCACCTGTGCGCGGTCGAAGATGGTCAGATTTTTGGTCTTGAGTGCTTCGGGAATGGTCGAGAAGCAAGTCGAGTTTTTCGCCCGTAAATGGCATCCGCCACGGTCGCAATACCCGTGATAGCCGCACGATCCCCGCCCTTGGCGCGGCACCGAATTGATCGCCGCCGGAGAGTGGAACGGCTTCCATCCGAGCGACCGCGCCGCCGCCTTCATGTGCTCCAGGTAGTCGGTCGTCCGCAACGGCGGCATCGGATACTCGCGCTGTCGCGGCCCTTCGTATACATTCCCCGCCGGATCCAGCAGCCCCTTGAGGTTGCCGGCTTTCCCGCAAACCCCAACCTCGTGCTCCACCGTATCGTAAAAGGGTTCCAGATCGTCATAGCTGAGCGGCCAGTCTTCGAGAGTCGACCCTTTAGGGAGATAGCTGGCACCGTAACGCTTCTTCACTTCCGAACTGGTTTTGAAATCCCACGGTTTCAGCCGCCAGCTCTGCCCGTGATAGTGAATCGAGGTGCCGCCCACGGCGTTCATCATCGGGCTTGGACCGACACGCTGCGCTTTTTGGTCGGAACTAGTCCGAAAGGTCGGCGCCTCCCGACGAATCTTGTTGCCAGTAGTGATCATTCCGCGGACGTTATTATAAATTTCATCCGCATGAAAATCCTTCGCTGGGTCCATCCAGGTACCGGCTTCGATGCCAGCCACGTTAAGCCCGGCGCGCGCCATCGGCAACACGGCCACGCCGCCCGCGGCTCCCAGCCCGACCACCGCCACATCGACGGGTTTCAGATTAGTGGCCACTGTGTTCCGCGCCCCAAGCCGATCGGCGATACGGCTTGGGCAGAGTGCTCATCTTCTGCTCCTCCGGCGACACCGCCTGCCGCGGTCCCGGGTATCGGATCAAATCCCAACCCGCGAAGTTGGAGTTCCCCCCGTAGTGCGGGTCGCCGAACATGCCTTCCAGCATTAGCCGCCGCACCCGGTTGAAGAAGCCTCGCGCGTTGGGAACCGCAGTAGCCGAGCCGTTTTCGATCGCCGCGAGTACATCGTCCTTTTGATCTGCGGACAACCCAGTGAACGGGCGGCCGTGCGCGCTGCTCGCATAAGCGTCCACGGCTGCGAGGCCGGAGACGATCGCCTCCTTCTCTCCCGCCAAGTAGCCCGCTAGTTGGATGTCGATGTAGTTGGCCGCGCCGCACTCCACGGCGCCGGGCCCGAGCTCATCTTTCGGACACAAGCGGTCAACGAACGCTTCGAGAATCTGCTTCTCCGGCGCTGTCAGGGCGCGCTCGGGTGCCTGGGCCGGAGCCGTGAGCGCCGCCACCGGGACCAACGTGGCGCCCGCAATCACGGCCCGCCGCGTCATCTCGAAGGACTGCTTCTCGTCGGCCACGCACGTCTCACTTTCCGGTGTGACTGATCCGCCAGATGGAGCCTGATCCATCGTCGGTCACCATCAATGCGCCGTCCTTCGCCACCACAACGCCCACCGGCCTTCCCCACACCTCGCCGCTAGCGGTTACGAAGCCCGTCAGAAAGTCCTGGTAGACCCCGTTCGAGTGGCCGCCTTCGAGCGGGACCCGAATCACTTCGTAACCGGCCCGGGTGGAACGGTTCCAGGATCCGTGTTCAGCCGCAAACAGGTCGCCCTGATACTCGCCTGGGAACTGCGTGCCGTCGTAAAACGTCAGTGACAGCGAAGCATTGTGGGGCGTCAGAAGAACATCGGGAACGATCACCTTGTCCTTCAACTCCGGGTGCTTACCTTCGAGCCGCGGGTCCGGGTGTCCGCCGATGTAGTAATACGGCCACCCGTAGAAGCCTCCCCGCTGCACGTGCGTTACATAATCGGGGACCAGGTTGTCCCCCAGCGCATCCCGTTCGTTGGTCGAGCACCAGAGTTCGCCGGTCGTAGGATTGAGGCCGAGACCGACCGGATTGCGAATGCCCGAGGCATACACACCCAGGAACTTTCCCTCGGGAGTGTATTCCAAAATGTTGGCCCGATGTGTCTCGCTTGGATTCGTATCCGGATCATTGATATTCGACGCCGAGCCTACGGCCACAAACAGGGTCTTTCCATCCTTGGAGAATACGACGTCCCGGGTCCAATGCCCGCCGCCCGCCGGGAGCTCCGGCACGACCGTCTCGGGCGGAGAGCCGGCCTCGAGCTCGCCGCCCTTGTATGGAAACCGCACTACCGAGTTCGTGTTGCCTACATAGACCCACTGCGGACTCGCACCCGCCGGATAGAACGCGATTCCAAAAGGCCGCTGCAGGCCCTTGGCAAAGGTCGCGACTTGCGCCGGCCGTCCGTCGGAATCACGTCCCCGAAAGATCTTGATCTCCCCCGCCCGGCTTTCCGCGACGAACAAATCTCCGTTGGGAGCCGTGAGGATCTTGCGCGGCTGATCCAGCTTGGTAGCGTATAGGTCCACATGAAAACCCGCTGGCACTTGCGGCCACGCATTGGTGGGCCGTGAGATGATCTTCGCATTATTCCGGCTTGACTGCGTAGCGAATGGCTGCGGTAGATCGGCGACGGTAATCTTGTGATACGTGCCCGGTTTGAGCGTGGGCGCATTCCCGAAAGCGGCCTCGCCCGTCACCAGTTTCCGCGGATCAATCTTCTCGCCAGCCGCGTCGACCATCCACGCCGCCGCGAGCAAGAGCAATCCGCCGGCCATCATCGAGCGAAAGTGGTTTCTCATACTGCCTCCCGATCACGGAACACCGGAGATTGTATCACGCACGGTCCCCAGCGAACGGCATTCAGTCGCCGCTAGTTGGGTGCCTGCGCGGCGTCGGGGGCGGAGCGCGCAACCGAAGTATTGCTGCAGCCGAAGCCCGGGCATGTCGTGCAGTTCGTGTTCCTCTGCTCACCGGGGTTCGCATTCGTAGCGGTTGGCGTCTGGAAATACGGGACGGTTGAAGATGCCGACGAATTCCATGCTGGATTTGCAGGCTGACCTTTTCTTCACACCGAGAGCGCACGGCCCACGACAGGGCTTTTTTCTCGCCTAATTTCGGCAGCCTGCCGGAAGGTGTGGTTCACCGCGCCGCCGGGCCCACCGTCTCACCTTTGCTGCCGACCGGGAGCTCTTTGTGCCAGGTAAACACGATAGTGAAGTCCAAGCCGAGCGGAGTCGCTTGGTCCCTCTGAGCTGTAGCAGGTCATACCAGGTTCGGCCGCGACGATCCGATCGAAGTTTATGGTCGTAAACTGCGGAAACGCACGCAGGGACTGGGCCGCGGTCGGGTTGAGCACAGAGCAGTGGCCTGCTAACCCCGCCTCGTGCCGCTGGAATTCAACCGGGAACGGCGCAAAGTGATGTCGCCCGATTGTTCAGACTCAGCCGGTGCACGAGGCCAGCATCTTTGACGTGCGCGACTGAATTTGTTCAAGGCGTTGGACTGCCACCACGCGCCGCTATCTCGGCGCAAGGGGGTTCCGCTGCGTCAGATTGCGGCCGAATTCCACTGCAGGGGGAATCGATCCAGCTCAGGGCAGTCTGGATCAGATCGCGGAACCCGGGCGCTTTTCCGTACTTAGCGCCGGCACCCGCCTCCCCACCGGCGGCCCACTGCCGCACAGGGGAATCGGCAATGAAACACCCACTCGGCAGACTCCAGCCGATCGGCCGCGCTGTCTCTTCATCAACCCCACACGATACCGGCCGTCTCAGCGGTTTCATACTACTCTCCCAGATTCGTGCGAGCCCAATCGATCCGCCACCGCCCGCGCCCTGACGGCGCCCAGACGAGACGCTTTGCGGGCGTCGCGCGCGCATGATGATACAAGGCCGCCGTGCGCTCGAAAAATCCGCGGGTGTGCGGCGTCTCGGTAAACCCGAAGCGATCTCGATCAAGATGGTGGCAAAATTCGTGACACAAGGTTGCGAAGAACGTACCAAACGAGGTCACGCGCTTTTGGATCGCCGTCCGCATCCAGACGCGGATGAGCTTCTGTTCGAAGTGGTAATCCCCGAAAAGCTCGGTTCCCCCGCCGCTCTCCCGTGCGCGGATAGGACGCGCGCGAAGCACCCGCACCTGCGGCACTGAGACCCCATAGTACTCGGCCGCCTCGGCGAGGAACGCAACGCACGCCTCCCGCACCACCGCCGCCTGTTCGGTCGCTAGCGCCTCTTCGATCGACCGCGCCGCTTTCAAGAGGCGGTCGTCAGCAGGGACCTCAAGACCACGTGTCACGTCGCTTTTTTGGTACTCCGCTTGTAGCAGCCGCGATTTGGGAACGCTGTCTGTGACCACGGTTCAAAAGACTACCAGATCGGGCACCGGAGCGCGAGGATATAATGACGGCGGAGGGCTTGATGCGCTTCGAGGCCTTCGCCTTTGGCTCCATTCGCATCGATGGCGTCACCTACGAACATGACGTCGTGATCGAACATGGCCATGTCCACAAACGCAAGAAGAAACCCTCAAAGAAATTCCGCGACAAATTCGGCCACACCCCGCTCTCCGTCGAGGAAGAGATTCCCTGGACGTGCAGGCGGCTCGTAATCGGCACAGGAGCAGGAGCTCTCCCGGTTATGGATGAGGTGAAACGCGAAGCGGCGCGCCGCAAAATCAAGCTGTTGATTTTGCCGACGCTCGAGGCCATCGAAGAGCTGAAGCAGCTCCCGCGCGACACCAACGCGATCCTGCACGTGACTTGCTGAGCGCCCCATTTCCGATCGGCCAAAAGGGACTTGACGCCCGACTCATTTCGACAAGGCAGCTAGAGCGATGCTTTTTGCGCTCACCTCCTTGCGGCCGAGCCATGTCCAGGTGGCGACGGAGAACGCGATCCAGATGGTAACAATCGCTCCGTTGAAAAATGAAAGCCAGCCCCTGGAAGCCTGGCGCGAGTCTGCAAGGGGAACCGGACCGAGGTCGCCTCGATCGACAGCTTTGTCCTGCAGCAGCGGATGGCAAGGGCACCGTGTATCCCTCCCCGGTCCACGCCGATTATCCGCGGGCAACTCCCCGGCGCTTTGTACCAGGCCTGCGGGTCCCGTCCCTACTTCCCGAGCATGTGGGTTTGGTCCTTCTCGTTTTCGCAGAACCCTTCGAGCAGGTCTGTATCGAGCATGACCGCCTGTCTAACGAGGATCGTCCACGGCTTTGTATAAGCTTTGGGATCGTCGATGGTGATCTCGACGTCGAGGTTTCCATAATTTACGCGCCGAAACCGCTCGGTCATCTTCCCGGCGCTGGTCATCGTGCTGCCGATGTAATCGAGGTAGGTGTCGTCCTTGAGACCATTTGTCCGAACTTCCAACGTGTCTCCATCCCATTTCGCCGTCGAATACCCTAGCCAGGATGGTTGCGGATCAACCGGAAGAGGTCGGCCGTCGGTGTAGATCAGCCGGAAGTTCGTCCAACGCTCATCAAGAATAATTAGTAGTCCCGGAGTTTGGACCATTCTCTTAGCCGAAGGATGGGTATGGAGTTGCACCGGTGAAAGCGGTAGGCACTTCCCATCAGGTTGGTCTTTATGATTGTCTTGTTTTCGCTTCCTGACCAACTCCGCAGCCCAGGGTTGATACGGGACGCCACCTTTCATTCCGGTTCCAACATCTGCGTACAGTCCCGTGAACAGTTGAATCCCGTCAACCGAGGGTCTCAGCGTATCCTGCGGCATCCATAACCCGGAGAGATCGGGTCTTCCGTCTCCGGTCCTCGGTGTGGGGGCCGTAAGATCCGGCAGCCCGTCGGGAGTCTTTGGAACTCCAGGAGTTGGGTAATTCAACCACTGCGCCAAGGCGGGCATGTCCAGGATCGTCGCCATCAGAGTGCCGTATAAAAGGGCAATGCGGAATGTCGACATGTCGAACATACTAACAGCCGCCATCTCCGGGGTCTAGTGAGGTTTTCGGCCTCAAACCGACAGCAAACTTGGCGAAGCCGAACACACCTTTCCAGAACCGAGTTGCCAACGTCGCCACTACAATCAAATGAGCTCAGTCCAGGCCAGCCAGACGGCCGCTGTGCCTGTCCTGCCGCCACCGTGTCAAGGCTAAAATTCTGTCGTTGCCACTCGGCCTTGACGGCCGTCCACGCTGGAGAACGCGAACTGAGAGGAAGGCAAGGAGGTTAGATGCAAAGGGCTTTCGTTACCGAAGTTTCTTAATTACGGTTGGTAGAAACAGCCGACGCGAATCACTCTCTTCAGGCGACCCGCTCCGGCCTCAACTTCTTAAGAAGCTCAAACCCCGCAGGCGTTACGCGAACCGATGACCGGCCATTGTTGTTCTCGATCGAGACCAACCCGTGATCATTTGCGTCCTCCCAGACCGGAAGCTTCGGACAGGACGTTCGCCAAGCGTCCATCGTTTCCGCATAGGACCGATCTTGGCGCGAGAGCCACTCCAGCAGATCAAGGACGAGAACCTCAATGGTTTGGGTCACGGTCGATATTCATTTTATCCCCCTCCCTAATGACCTGCAATTCGGAACGCGCCGGAAGCAGCTGGGCTATCTGCACCGAATACGCCACGTAGTCGCAAGCCGCGAAAACGAAAGCCCACGAATGATCGCGGGATCGGGCAGTTTTCACCTGTCGCGGCGCAGTTGAAATTATAGTAACTGGAACCCAAAGGCTCCTTCGGTCCCGTCGCTACATCCCGACCGTCACCTTGCCGTGCAGCCTCCGACCCCGATCGCTCGACCGATCCGCCTGGACGCGCGGGCTGATGGCGGATTCTGCTGCAACACTTCCATTCAACCGGCCACACGATTTTTCGAGCAATGCCGTAGCAACCGTGATTGACCTCAGGTACAATTCTGGAAACACAATCGGAGGTTTCCATGAGCCAACGCCATCACGGACATTCCCGACGAGATTTCTTTAGCAGATCGTTCGGCGGCATCCTCGCTGGGGCGACCGTCCTGGAAGTCGCTTTCTTCCGCGCCAATTGGGCTCGTGCGCAAGCCCGAACGGCAGGCGCCGAGCTCTTCACTATCGAAAAGGTCACCGAGGGAGTTTATGCCGCTCTAGCCAAGCCGCAAATTATGACCAACTGCAATGCGGTCATTTTTGTACTTTCGCGAGACGTGCTCGTGGTGGACGCGCATTCCAAACCGTCGGCGGCCGCGGCACTGCTCGCGCAGATCAAAAAAGAGGTTACCGACAGACCTGTGCGGTACCTGGTCAACAGCCACTTCCACTGGGATCACACCCAGGGCGACGCGGCATACAAGGCTGCAAACGCCAAGGTCGACATCATCGCGAGCGATGCAACCAAACAGCTCATGGGCCAAGTGGGGCGCGACCGTCTGAAGGAATCGCTCGACAGCGTGCCTCCCATGATCGACACGCTTCGGGCGCGGCTGGTTAAGGCCCACACGGCGCAGGAGCGCGATTGGGCGAATGACCAATTGCGTCAATTGCAGGCGTACCAGGAAGAGATGCGCAGCTTTCCTCTGGAACTCCCCACCGTGACGTTCGCGAAAACACACGTGATCCGGGACACGTCGGGTGATCTGCACATCGAGTTCCACGGCCGGGCCCACACGGCGGGTGACATTCAAGTGTTCTCGCCATCGAAGAGAGCAGTGGCCGCCGGAGATAGCATCATCGGGTTCCTGCCCAACCTCACCGATGGCTACCCGCGTCCCTGGCCCAAGACCATCGACTCGGTGGCGGAGCTCAAGTTCGACCACATCGTCGGCGGCCACGGTCCGGTACAGCACGGCCGCGCACGCATGTCGCAGTTTCGGAACTA
>Ga0306923_10001259_pt1 | contig 22200 bp, 16 predicted proteins | sample sta12Can44000108_FD_203841 | JGI IMG/M metagenome (GOLD analysis project Ga0306923, IMG submission 203841) | Lab enrichment of tropical soil microbial communities from Luquillo Experimental Forest, Puerto Rico - statanox.12C.anox.44.000.108 (v2)... | ecosystem: Environmental > Terrestrial >... | reverse complement strand
CATGGCTGTTGCTGGTGCCACGACGGCCCGACATCGTCGAAATCATCGACCTTTCCGAGGTCGAGCAAGCGCAACTGATGACGGAGGTTTCACGTGTGGCGCGTGCGCTGAAGGACATCACCAAATGCGACAAGCTGAACATCGCGGCGCTGGGAAACCTGGTGCCGCAGCTTCATGTGCACGTGATCGCGCGCCGAACGCAGGATGCGGCCTGGCCGCGCCCGGTCTGGGGTGCCGTGCCGCCGCTTCCCCATGACGCCGAGGAAGTGCAGAATTTCATCAGCGCGCTCCGCCGCAAGATCTGGTTGGGTTGAAAAAGAGATGTCGGCATTCGATTCGTTTCCCCTGGGCAAGCCCGCCTTCGTTACCAATGTTCTCGATCGCGCGGCGCACCTGCGCAACAGCGATGAAAAACTGTTCGCACTGGAGAGCAATCCCGCCTCGCGCGCCTATGTGGTGCACCGCGATTCGCTCGTGGTGAAAAAAGAGGCGAACGGCTCGCGCGCCCTGCTCTCGATCGAGGAGGCGCTGAAATTCGGCGCCAATCCCGGCACCATCTTCCTGGGGTTGCGCGAGGGCGCCGCTGTGTTCGGCATGGGCATTTCGCCCGCCGCCGTCGAAAAACTGCTGGTGCGCGATGACGTCTCTGTGACCGAATTGCGCGGCATGGCCATGCAGGGGGTGGTGCCGCCCGACCAGCTCTCGGCGATTGCGATGGCAAAGTCCATGGTCACCTGGCATCAGCGCCACGGCTATTGCGCCAATTGCGGCAATCGAACGGCGATGAAGGAAGGCGGATGGAAGCGCGAGTGCCCGAGCTGCAAGGCCGAGCATTTCCCGCGTACCGATCCAGTGGTGATCATGCTGGTCACATCAGGCGAAAAGTGCCTGCTTGGCCGGCAGAAGCAGTTTCTGCCCGGCATGTATTCATGCCTGGCCGGCTTCGTTGAGGCGGCGGAGACCATCGAGGACGCGGTTCGCCGTGAAATCTTCGAGGAGAGCGGCATTCACTGCACCGACGTCAGCTACTACATGACGCAGCCCTGGCCCTATCCGTCGTCGCTGATGATCGGATGCACCGCGCGCGCGCTAAACGAGGAGATTGTCGTCGACCGCACGGAACTGGAGGACGCGCGCTGGTTTAACCGGGATGAGGCCAGGCTGATGTTGACACGGAATCATCCCGACGGCCTTGCCGGGCCTCACCCCTTCGCTATCGCGCACCATCTGGTTAGACGCTGGGTACATGGTTAGGACAAACGCGCCGCACATCCTCTGCATCGGCATGCCCGTGCGCGATCTCACATTTCGGGTATCGGGCGTGCCGGCGCGCGGCTCCAAGGAGAACGCCAGCCATTTCGAGGAAATCTGCGGCGGTAACGCGCTCAATGCGGCGATTGGCATCGTGCGGCTCGGCGGTCGCGCCTCGATCTGCGGACCCATGGGCGACGCGCGCGAAACCACCAGTCGCTATATCTTTGAGCAAATGGCGCGCGAAGCCATCGACACCGGGCATCTCGTCCACATGCCGGGCCTGGTGACACCAATTTCGGCCATCATGATCGACCCGTCCGGTGAGCGCACTATCGTCACCTTTCGCGATCCGGAATTGTGGAAGGTGACATTGTCGCCGAGCGAGACGCTGCTGCATGATTGCGCCGCCATCCTGACTGAGAGCCGCTGTGCGGCGTTCTGTACCGACCTTTGTGCCGAAGCCTGTCGGCGCGGCATTCCCGTGATCGTCGATGTCGACCGCGCGATGTCGCTGCGGGAGGGGCTTTTGACCGCCTCCACCCATCTGATTTTTTCCAGCGAGCCGCTGCAGGAGACCGCCGGCGTCGCGGACGATGGTGCGGCGCTGCGAAAGATCGCAAGGCTGACGTCGTCATTCCTGGCGGGCACGCGGGGTCCGCGCGGCACGATCTGGCTCGACGAGCAAGGACAACTGCAGGAAACACCGGCCGTTCCGGTCCACACGGTGGACACGCTGGGGGCGGGCGACGTTTTCCATGGCGCGTTTGCCCTTGCGATCACCGAAAACCAGGACCTGCGGCAGGCCCTGCGCTTTGCCTCCACGGCTGCCGCGCTGAAATGCACTCGCTTTGGCGGCGCATTTGCCGCCCCGCAACGTGCTGAAGTTGAAGAGCTTTTGCGATGAGACCGCGCAGGGTCGCCGGGACGAATGTCGCAAGAATGGGCTTGCCTTAGAAGAATTTTCTATATATGAGGGTTTAGACCCCCATAAATGAAACAAAGTTCTTCCAATGACCGAGCTAGCCCTTCAAATCCACGAGCCTGGGCGCCGTCTCGACGCCATCGACCGCAAGATCCTGACGGTGCTGCAGGAGGACGCCTCCCTTTCGGTTGCCGAGATCGGCGACCGGGTCGGCCTATCGTCAACGCCGTGCTGGAAGCGGATCCAGCGACTGGAAGCCGATGGCGTGATCCTGCGCCGCGTCGCGCTGGTTGATCAGAACAAGATCGGACTTGGCATTTCGGTGTTTGTTTCGGTCGAGAGCTCAGACCACTCGGAAGCATGGCTGAAGAAGTTCGCTGATGCCGTCAGCGCCATGCCCGAAGTGATGGAATTCTACCGCATGGCCGGCGACGTCGACTACATGCTGCGCGTGGTGGTCGCGGACATGCCGAACTACGACATTTTCTATAAAAAACTGATCGCAACCGTGCCGCTGAAGAACGTGACCTCGCGCTTTGCGATGGAAAAGATCAAGTCAGTCACGGCGCTGCCGGTGCCGGCGGCGGGCTAACGGGACCTTGCCTCAAATCTTTTGATTATACTCGCCGACCTCCGGGTGGGTGCGCAGCACGCCGTCCATCGCCGCGAACATGTCGCGCATGCGCTGTTCGGAAACCGGGCTTTCGATCACCACGACCAGCTCGGGCTTGTTGGAGGAGGCGCGGATCAGGCCCCAACTGCCGTCCTCAACCGTGACCCGCACACCGTTGACCGTGACGAGATCGCGGATCGGCTGTCCTGCCACCTTCTCGCCCTTCTTCTGCGCCGCCTCGAAATGCTTCACGACGGCGTCGACCACGCCGTATTTGGCTTCATCAGCGCAGTGCGGCGACATGGTCGGCGACGACCAGGTCTTCGGCAGCGCGTTCTTCAGGTCGGCCATCGATTTTCCAGGCGCGCGATCGAGCATTTCGCAGATCGCGATCGCCGAGACCAGGCCGTCGTCGTAGCCGCGGCCGAACGGCTTGTTGAAGAAGAAGTGACCTGATTTCTCGAAGCCGGCGAGTGCGCCGAGCTCGTTGGTGCGGCGCTTCATGTAGGAATGGCCGGTCTTCCAGTAGCTTGCTCTCGCTCCCTGCTTTAGCAGCACGGGGTCGGTGAGGAATAGCCCGGTCGACTTCACATCGACCACGAACTGCGCATCCCTGTGGATCGCCGACATGTCGCGCGCCAGCATGACCCCGACCTTGTCCGCGAAAATCTCCTCACCCGTGTTGTCGACCACGCCGCAGCGATCGCCGTCGCCGTCAAACCCGAGGCCGACGTCGGCCTTGTGCGCCAGCACCGCGTCACGCATCGCGTGCAACATCTCCAGGTCTTCCGGGTTCGGATTGTATTTCGGGAAGGTGTAGTCGAGCTCGGTGTCGAGCGGCACCACATCGCAGCCGATCTTTTCCATCACCTGCGGTGCGAAGGCGCCCGCCGTGCCGTTGCCGCAGGCTACTACGACCTTGAGCTTGCGTTTGAGCGTGCCGCGTCCGGTGAGATCGGCAATGTAGCGCGCCGGGAAATTTTCGTGGAAGATGTAGCTGCCGCCGGCCTTGCCCTTGAAATCGGCGTTGAGCACGATCTCCTTCAACCGCGTCATCTCGTCCGGGCCGAAGGTCAGCGGCCGGTTGGCGCCCATCTTGACCCCGGTCCAGCCATTGTCGTTGTGCGAGGCGGTCACCATGGCAACGCAGGGCACGTCGAGCTCGAACTGGGCGAAATAGGCCATCGGCGTCAGCGCAAGGCCGATGTCGTGCACCTTGCAGCCGGCGGCCATCAGGCCGGAAACCAGCGCATATTTGATCGCCGCGGAATAGCTGCGGAAATCATGCCCGGTGACGATCTCCTGCCTGGCGCCGAGTTCCGCGATCAGCGCCCCCAGGCCCATGCCGAGCGCTTGCACACCCATCAGGTTGATTTCCTTATTGAACAGCCAGCGCGCGTCGTATTCGCGAAAACCGGTCGTCTTCACCATCGGCTCGGATTCAAAGGCGGAGGTGTTGGGAAAGAGAACGGATTTCGGTTTCGGGAACATCATGGCCTCGTCGCGGGACACAAAAACGGTGCCTCACGCAAATAGCCAATGCGCGCCCGAAGCGGAAGGCGTGTGATGGGTCTCTGAGGACTATAATTCGGGCGGGGTGGCCGAGCGGTTGGCCTACTGTTCCAGCACCATCTGGCCGTTGGCGTATTCGATGCGCTTCAATTTCGACAGGAAGGACAGGCCAAGCAGATTTTCCGACAGCGACTCGTCGGGCAACACCAGCGCATCGACATCGCGAACCATGAGGCCAGCGACCTCGACCATGGCCAGGCGCGTGGGCGCTGCCTTGATGATGCCGTTGGCGGTGTTGACCATCGCGGTGTACTGGCCGGGCGTCGGACGCAGGCCGAATTGCGCCGCCGATGTTTCATTCAGGGCGATCACGGACGCGCCGGTGTCGACCATGAAACGGATGCGCTGACCCTCGATCCGACCGTCGGTCGCGAAATGACCGCGGGCGTCGCGGGGAATACTGACGCTGCGCGTACCGATCTGCGCCGCCATCGCTACGGGCTCGGCGGGCCTTGCGACAGTGGCGGAGGCAGGCGTGATCCTGTCCGCCATCTGCGCCATGAAGGTGCCAAGGCCGGCGAGGATGGCTGCGGTGATCAAAATGTTACGCATGGCTTACATTTACCTGCACAGACACAGGGAGCGGATTTGACCACGCCGGCCGTGACACCGCGACCGCGGCAGGCCCGACGAGGCTGTCATTTTCGCAAACAGAATGAGCGAAGCGTTAACGCCGGCCCGGCAAGATCAGGTCCCCCGGGGCTTGACACGGCGGGTCGGCAGCGCGCTGGCGGGGTTTTCCGGCCAGGGGTGCCGGGGGTAGCGCCCGCGCAGATCGGACCGCACGGCGGCATAGCTGCCGCGCCAGAAGCCCGGCAGATCGCGCGTCACCTGCACCGGCCGTTGTGCCGGCGACAATAACTCCAGCACCAGCGGAACCGCGCCCTTCGCGATCGAAGGATGGGTGTTGAGCCCGAACAGCTCCTGCAGGCGAACCGCGATCGTCGGCCCCTGCTCCGCCTCGTAATCGATCGCCAGCATCGTGCCGGTCGGCGCCTCGAAATGCGTCGGCGCCTCCCGCTCGAGCCGCGCGCGCAACTCCCAGGGAAGCAGCGTCTGCAGCGCATCCGAAAGATTGCCCGCCGAGAGTTCCCTAAGCGAGACCTTGTCGCAAAGCGCCGGCACCAGCCATTCCTCGGCTCGCGCCACCAGCGCGTCATCGGAAAGATCGGGCCAGCTCTCGCCTTCGGCCTGGCGCAGGAACATGACGCGGTCGCGCCATTGCTTTGCTGCTTTCGACCACGGCAGCTTGTCGAGGCCGGAGGCGATCAGCCCGCCGGCAAAAATCCGCGCCGTCTCCAGGGACGGCTGCAGCGCGCGCGGGGCCTCGGACAACGTCAGGGCATGAAGCGTGCGCTTGCGGCGCGAGCGCAAGGCAAGCGCAGTACGATCGAAGGCAATCTCGTCTGCGGTTTCAATATGCGCGCCAAAGTGAGATTCAATCTCCTCCTGCGCGATCGGCGCCGCGAGCAGGATGCGACCAGCGGCCGCTGTTCCCGACAGCTCGCCTACCACGATATAGGGCGCACGCGACAGGGCCGAGGTCTGCTCCACCACGGCACCCCGGCCGTTGGCGAGTACGAAGCTGCCGTTGCCACGGTTGCGCGCAAGACGATCGGGATAGGCAAATGCAAGCAACACGCCAGTGCTCACCTTGCTCTCGCCGGCTTTACCGGGGGAGGCGACCTGCGACGCCCAGCGCCGCGCCAGCTCGCGCGCGCTCTGCGCCCGCGGCGAACGGTCGCGTCGAAATTGATCGAGCCTGTTGTCGAGATCGATGCTGTCGCCGCCGAGCCCGCGTTCGGTGAGCACGGCCGCGATCTCGGCAGCCTCCGCGCCTGCGTCCAAGTCTTGCGCATCGACAATCATGCGGGAAAGTCGCGGCGGCAGCGCCAGCGCGCGCAGCCTTCTGCCCTCTTCCGTAATGCGGCCGTCTGCATCGAGCGCGCCGAGCTCGATCAGGAGGCTTTTCGCTTCCTTCAGCGCGGGCGCGGGCGGAGCATCGAGAAAGGCGAGACTGGCCGGATCGCTTACGCCCCACTGCGCGAGATCGAGCACTAGCGACGACAGATCGGCGCTCAGGATCTCCGGTTGGGTGAAGGGCGCGAGCGAAGCGGTCTGCGGCTCGTCCCACAGGCGGTAACAGATGCCCGGCTCGGTGCGGCCCGCGCGGCCGCGCCGCTGATCGACCGAGGCACGCGAGGCACGCACGGTTTCCAGCCGCGTCAAGGCGATGTCCGGTTCGTAGCGCGGCACGCGCGCAAGGCCGGAATCGACGACAATCCGCACGCCTTCAATCGTCAGCGAGGTTTCCGCAATCGACGTCGCCAGCACGACCTTGCGGCAACCCGCACGCGCCGGCGCGATCGCGCGATCCTGCACGGTGGCGTCGAGGGCGCCGAAGAGCGGAACGATTTCGGTCGCCGCGTCCTGCACGCGCTCGCTCAAAAAAGCCTGCGTGCGGCGGATTTCGGCCGCGCCGGGCAGGAACGCCAGCACCGAGCCGGGATCGGCGCGCAACGCGGATGCGATCGCGTCCGCCATCTGTCGCTCAAGCGGCACGTCTGTCCTGCGGCCGAGATAGCGCGTCTCGACCGGGAATGCGCGGCCCTCGCTGGCAATAACCGGCGCCTTGCCAAGAAGCCTTGCGACCCGCGCGCCATCGAGCGTCGCAGACATCACGAGAATACGCAGATCCTCGCGCAGGCCGGTTTGGGCATCCCGCGCAAGCGCAAGGCCCAGATCCGCATCGAGCGAACGTTCGTGAAATTCGTCGAACAACACGGCCGCGACGCCGTCCAGTTCCGGATCGTCAATGATCCGGCGCGAAAAAATCCCCTCGGTAACGACCTCGATCCGCGTCGCACGCGATATTTTCGAACCGAAACGGACGCGATAGCCGACTGTCTCGCCGGCTCGCTCGCCGAGCGTGCTCGCCATGCGCTCGGCGCTCGCACGAGCGGCGATCCGCCGCGGTTCCAGCACGATGATCTTCTTGGCCCTTGCCCAGGGCGCATCCAGCAGCGCCAGCGGCACCCGCGTGGTCTTGCCGGCGCCGGGCGGTGCCACCAGCGCCGCCGCGTTGTGGCGCTCAAGAGTGTGCGCGAGTTCGTCGAGCACGGCATCGATCGGGAGGGGCGTGTCGAAGCTGCGGGCCAATGTCTCACCGTTCCTCCAGTGTGGTGGTTCGGAAGTTCTCTTCATTTTAGCTGCGAGCCCGTCAAGAGAACTTCCGAACCAAAACCACACTAGGATCATAAGTCTCTAGTGTCCTTTCGAATCCGAAGTTCGCAAAGGAGCCTGCTGCACAATGAAACGAACTTCGGATTCGGGACACTAGGTCCGGCCTTGACGGAAAAAGCGAGTTTCACCGCGGCAGCGGCGATCGACCGACGCTTTCGTAAACAAACCCGGACGAGGCCATGTCGTCGCGACGGTAGATATTGCGAAGGTCGACCACGATGGGCTGCGCCATCTCCTTCTTCAGGCGGTCGAGGTCAAGCGCCCGAAATTGCACCCACTCGGTGACGATCACCAGCGCGTCCGCGCCGCGGGCGCAGAGGTAGGGATCCTCGCAATATTCGATGTCGGGCAGTTCTTTGCGCGCCTGTTCCATGCCGACCGGATCGTGCGCGCGCACTTTCGCGCCCATGTCGATAAGGCCGGTCACCAGCGGAATCGACGGCGCCTCGCGCATGTCGTCGGTGTCGGGCTTGAAGGTCAGCCCGAGCACGGCCACGGTCTTGCCGCGCAAGGAGCCGCCGACGGCACCGGCAACCTTGCGCGCCATCGCGCGCTTGCGAATGTCGTTGACGCCGAGCACGGCTTCGACAATGCGCAGCTGCACGTCATTGTCCTGCGCGATCTTGATCAGCGCGCGCGTATCCTTGGGAAAGCACGAGCCGCCAAAACCCGGTCCCGCATGCAGGAATTTGGTGCCGATACGGTTGTCGAGCCCGATGCCGCGTGCCACCTCCTGCACGTCAGCGCCAACCTTCTCGGACAGGTCGGCGATCTCGTTGATGAAGGTGATCTTGGTGGCAAGGAACGCATTGGCCGCGTATTTGATCAGCTCGGCGGTGCGGCGCTCGGTGAACATCAGCGGCGCCTGGTTGAGTGACAGCGGCCGATAGATGTCGCCGAGTGCCTTGCGTCCGCGCTCATCGGAGGTACCGATCACGATGCGGTCCGGGAATTTGAAATCCCGGATCGCGGCACCCTCGCGCAGGAATTCCGGATTGGAGGCTACCACGACGTCGGCGGACGGATTGGTCTCGCGAATGATCCGTTCGACCTCGTCTCCGGTGCCGACCGGCACGGTCGATTTGGTGACGACCACGGTAAATCCTGACAGTGCCGCGGCGATTTCGCGCGCGGCGGCGTGGACATAAGTCAGGTCGGCGTGCCCGTCGCCGCGACGCGACGGCGTGCCCACCGCGATGAAGACGGCATCGGCCTCCCCAACCGGCCCTGAAAGCTCGGTCGTGAAATCGAGGCGCCCCGCCTTCACATTGGAGGCGACCAGCGCATCGAGGCCGGGCTCATAGATCGGGATTGTGCCCCGGTTCAGGCTTGCGATCTTGTCGGCATCCTTGTCCACGCAGGTGACCTGGTGGCCGAAATCCGCAAAACAGGCGCCGGAGACCAGCCCGACATAGCCCGTGCCAATCATGGCGATCCGCATGAATCAACCCGCCTTTTTTAAAGGTTAGCCGCGGCCGCCACTTAAAGCATTTGGGCGGGGTGAGGAAAGCGGAAAACGGTATGGCCCCGGTATAGGCAGGGGAAAGACACGGCCACGACGAGAATCTGTGGTCAATCCGCCCCGTCGACACTGTCAAACGCCGCGAAAATTCTTAAATTGCGGCCATGTCGAAATCCCCCCCGAAGGCCGTCGCCAAGTCGACCGCTATCAAACCCGCCAGGCCGGCTCCCGCCAACGCAGAGCCCAAGGGCGCCGGCAAGGGCGACCATGTCTTCCTCGTCGATGGCTCGTCCTACATCTTCCGCGCCTATCACGCGCTGCCGCCGCTGAACCGGAAATCCGACGGGCTGCAGGTCAATGCCGTGCTCGGCTTCTGCAACATGCTGTGGAAGCTTTTGCGCGACATGCCGGAAAGTGACCGGCCGACGCATCTGGCCATCGTGTTCGACAAGTCGGAAATAACCTTCCGCAACAAACTTTATCCCGATTACAAGGCGCACCGGCCGCCCGCGCCCGACGATCTGATCCCGCAATTTGCGCTGATCCGCGACGCCGTGCGCGCCTTTGATCTGCCCTGCCTGGAGCAGAACGGTTTCGAGGCCGACGATCTGATCGCAACCTACGCACGGCTTGCTTGCGAGCGCGGCGCGGTCACGACCATCGTTTCTTCCGACAAGGACCTGATGCAACTCGTGACCGACAAGGTCACCATGTTCGACACCATGAAGGACCGCCGCATCGGGCGCGCCGAGGTGATCGAGAAATTCGGCGTGCCACCGGAAAAGGTGGTCGAGGTGCAGGCGCTGGCCGGCGATTCCACCGACAACGTGCCTGGCGTTCCCGGCATCGGCGTCAAGACCGCCGCCCAATTGATCGTCGAATATGGCGACCTCGAGACGCTGCTGTTCCGCGCAGGCGAAATCAAGCAGCCGAAGCGGCGCGAAGCACTGCTCGAGAATGCAGAGAAGGCGCGGATTTCCCGACAACTCGTGCTGCTCGACGACAAGGTCGATCTCGAGGTGCCGCTCGACGAGCTTGCCGTGCAGGAACCCGACGCGCGCAAGCTGATCGCCTTCCTGAAGGCGATGGAATTTTCCTCGCTCACCAAACGCGTCGCCGAATATTCCCACATCGATCCGTCCAACATTGCGGCCGATGCATCCTTGTCTTCATCATCCGCGCCCGCGGCCTCCACGGCCCCAACCCTACCCTCCCCCGCAGGCGGGGGAGGGAAAGCGGGGAGCACGGCGGAAGCAAGCACTCCGAGCAAGAGTGCAAGCGGCAGGGAAGACAGAAACTCAAGCGCGAAGGGCACGCCGATCTCGCTTGCAAAAGCGCGGGCGGAAGCTGCAAGAAAAGTACCGGTCGATCGCAGCAAATATCAGACGATCAAGAGCCTCGATCAGCTCAAGGCATGGGTCACGCGCGCCTACGAGGCCGGCTGTTTCGCGATCGAGGCCAAGTCGGATTCGATCGATCCGATGCAGGCGGACATTTCCGGTATCGCGCTTGCGCTCGGACCCAACGACGCCTGTTATGTGCCGCTTGCCCACAGACAGTCCGGCGATGGCGGCGGCCTGTTCGACGCGGGACTTGCGCCGAACCAGATCAGGGAGAGCGAGGCGCTGGACGCGCTGAGGCCGCTACTGGAATCCGCCGGAATTTTGAAGATCGGCTTCGACATCAAGTTCGGTGCGGTGATGTTGGCGCAGGCCGGCATCACCTTACGCAACCACGACGATGTCCAGCTGATGAGCTACGCGCTCGATGCCGGGCGAACTTCGCAGGAGCTCGATGAGCTGGCCGAGCGCTGGCTCGGTCACACCATCATCAGCCATGGCGAGCTGATCGGTAGCGGCAAGAACAAGCTCACCTTCGATCAGGTTCCGATCGAGAAGGCTACCGCCTACTCCGCCGAGGATGCCGACGTCATCCTGCGACTGTGGCGCGTGCTCAAGCCGCGTCTCGTCGCCGAGCGCATGACGGCGGTCTACGAGACGCTCGAGCGGCCCTTGGTAGCGGTATTGGCGCGGATGGAGCGGCGCGGCATTTCGATCGACCGCCAGGTGCTGTCGCGCCTGTCGGGCGATTTCGCCCAGACCGCGGCCAGGGTCGAGGCCGAAATCCAGAGGATCGCGGGAGAACCGATCAATGTCGGCAGTCCGAAGCAGATCGGCGACATCATCTTCGGCAAGATGGGATTGCCCGGCGGGACAAAGACCAAGACCGGCGCGTGGTCGACTTCGGCCCAGGTGCTCGATGAACTGGCCGAGCAGGGGCATGAGCTGCCGCGAAAAATCCTGGAATGGCGCCAGGTCTCGAAATTAAAGTCGACCTATACCGACGCCTTGCCGACCTATGTCAATGCGCAAACGCATCGCGTGCACACGACCTACGCGCTGGCCGCGACGACGACCGGGAGGCTGTCGTCGAACGAACCGAATCTGCAGAACATCCCGGTTCGTACCGAGGACGGGCGCAAGATTCGCCGCGCCTTTATCGCCACACGAGGTCACAAGCTGGTGTCGGCCGACTATTCCCAGATTGAACTCAGGCTGCTTGCCGAAATCGCCGACATTGCCGCCTTGAAACAGGCCTTTCGCGACGGGCTCGACATCCATGCCATGACGGCCTCCGAAATGTTCGGCGTGCCGGTCAAGGACATGCCCGGCGAGGTGCGGCGGCGGGCCAAGGCAATCAATTTCGGCATCATCTACGGCATCTCGGCTTTCGGGCTCGCCAACCAACTCGGCATCGCGCGCGAGGAAGCATCCGCCTACATCAAGAAATATTTCGAGCGCTTTCCCGGCATCCGCGCCTATATGGACGAGACGCGGGAGTTCTGCCGCAACAACGGCTACGTCACCACGCTGTTCGGCCGCAAATGTCACTACCCGGACATCAAGGCGAGCAACCCCTCGGTCCGCTCCTTCAACGAACGCGCCGCGATCAACGCGCGATTGCAGGGTTCAGCCGCCGACATCATCCGCCGCGCCATGATCCGCATGGAGGACGCGCTGGCCGAGAAGAGGCTTTCGGCGCAGATGCTGCTGCAGGTTCACGACGAGCTGATTTTCGAAGTACCCAATGATGAGGTCGCGGCGACCTTTCCTGTGGTCCAGCACGTGATGCAGGACGCGCCGTTCCCCGCGGTGTTGCTCTCCGTGCCGCTGCATGTCGATGCGCGCGCCGCGGACAATTGGGACGAGGCGCATTAGCCTCGATCTCGTTCGCCGGGCGCAGCTTAATCCAACTTCGCCTCCATGCCGCGCTTGACCGCAGGCCGCACCATCAGCGCCTCATACCAGCGTTTGACGTTGGGAAAGTCCGAAAGCTCCACCTTGTGACGGGGGTGGCGCCAGGCCCAGCCGAGAATCGCGAAATCCGCAACCGACAGCGGGCCGGCGACAAACTCGCGATCGCCGAGGCGACGGTCCAGCACGCCGTAGAGCCGGCGCGTCTCGGCCATGAACCGCTTCAGCCCGTAGGCGCGGTCCTGCTCGTTCTCCAAAGCAATGAAGTGATGGACCTGTCCAGGGATCGGCCCAAAACCGCCCATCTGCCACATCAGCCATTCATAGACGGGTATCCGCTCAAGCAGCGGCCCGGGCAAGAATTTGCCGGTTTTCTCGCCGAGATAGAGCAGGATCGCACCGGACTCGAACACGCTGACGCGTTTGCCATCGGGTCCGTCGGGATCGACGATGGCCGGGATCTTGTTGTTCGGGCTGATGGCCAGAAACGAGGGCGCCATCTGCTCGCCCTTGGCGAGATTGATAGGAATCACCTTGTAGGGCAGCCCCATTTCCTCGAGCGCTACCGAGATCTTGCGGCCGTTCGGCGTGTTCCAGGTGTGAAGTTCAATACTCATTGGGGCCCCTTCAGGTCCTGTTCATAAGGGCGTCTCTAGCATCCACGTCATCCCGCGGCAAAACGGAGTTCCGTGATCGTCCAGGGCAAGCTTGCTAACCCGGCTCCCCGCTGTTGATGGAGGGGTCCGCGCGCTGGAATGTGCCTTGGCCAGCCGATAAATTGCGCGCCCCGCTTCAAAATTTCGGAAATCAACGTGTCCAAATCAGCCTCCCGCGCCCGCCTTTACGAGATCATCCGCAAGCGCTCGTTCGGCCGCGGTGAAGTCACCCTGGCTTCGGGTCGCAAGAGCGATTTTTATTTCAACCTCAAGCCGACCATGCTCGACCCCGAGGGCGCAACGCTGCTCGCCGAGCTTACCTACGAGGCGCTAAAGGACGACAAGCTCGATTTCATCGGCGGGCTCGAAATGGGCGCGGTGCCGCTCGCCGGCGCGATCGCGCAGATCTCCTGGATCAAAGGCCACCCGATTGCGGCCTTTTTCGTGCGCAAGAAGCCCAAGGAACATGGCGCGCGGCTTGCGGTCGAGGGGCTGGCCAAAGGCGAAAGCCTGCAGGGCAAGCGCGTGGTCGTGGTCGAGGACGTCACCACGACCGGCGGCTCGGCGATGAAGGCGGTGGAAGCGGTGCGCGAGGCTGGAGGCAACGTCGCGCTGGTCCTGACCATGGTCGACCGCGAGGAAGGCGCCAGCGAAACATTCAAACAGGTGGGCCTGCCCTTCCGCGCGCTCTATAAGGCGAGCGAGTTTTTGGACAGTTAGCTGCGTCCGGGCACCGATTTCTTTTGCAGCAAATCCCATACCCGCTCACCGCTCATTTACCATCCCCTCCTAAGGTGCCCCCGAGCCGGAGCGGCTTTCGCATCGGGCTCGCGTTGTGTTGCGTGGGGTGGAGTGAGTGTTGCGTAAAGAGTTGTCCTCTCAGCATCCGCGCCACCGCCTGGTGCTTATCACGAGCCTCGCGATTTCCGGCGTCATTGCGCTTGCCCCTCACCCGGCCTCCGCCGAAAACCTGTTCGATTTCCTCCTTGGCGGCCTTGCCAAGCTGCGTGGAAGCACCGCGGCACCGCCACAGGCGAGCTTTTTCGCCGACCCCTCGGGCAACAACCCGCAAGCGCCGAGCCCGGCCGTCGCAAGCTCCGGGCCCGCCTTTTGCGTGCGAAGCTGCGACGGAAAATACTTTCCGCTGGTGCGCGGCAGCGCCACCCGGCGTCCGAACAGGTAACGACCAAACCGCGCAATTCACGCCGATTGCTTCCTATCCGGGCCTCGCCGCCGATGTCCGCACGCGGCTGAAGGAAATGAAGGTCGCCCCCGCCAGCACCGAGCTTGTGACCGGCAGCACGCCGCTTTCGGCTACGTCACCTCCGACAATCCCTGCAGGACCCAAGACGACGCCAGCACGCGACAGACGGGCGGATGCGAACTAGCGTTCGATGATCACGCCAATCACGTTCGGCGAGGCGAGATATTTCTCCTCGATTGCAGCGCGCGCCGCCGCGCGGTTTTCCGCCGTAAGCAAGCCGCGCTTTTCGGCAAGGATCATCCAGCAAAATCCCCACCAGTCCGTCAGCATGCCGTTGTCGTCGACGAGGTCATAGCCCTGCGCGGCGGCGAAGATGCGCGCCCGCGCCTCATCGAGCGTGTCGAGGAAGGCGTGGTCCTCGGCAGAGAACAGTTCGTCGCTGATGTCGTCTGACGTGTAGCCCCACACCGACATGCAGACGGCGTTGAACTCGCGGTCGATTTCGTCGTCCTCGATGAGGCGATGGCGCGATGCCCGGTGCAGCCGCGACAGCCTCCGCGCGAAGTCGGCGATCCGGGTAAGGGCGAATTGATCGAAGGCGATGGTGGACATGTAGTCCTCACTGAAGCGGATAGACCCCAGATATTGTGTCGGCAACGCGTCGAATCACTATGATATATCAAAGGCTTGCTAATGTGTTCTTAATTCGTTCCCGCGGGCCGGGAAATCGCAAGCTTGGTTCAACTGACCCCGCCCAGGCCAGATCAGACCAACTCTCGTAGAAGTTGATAAACGTCCGGCTCTCACATAGAGATTGCTATGGGGAGCTTTGGTTATGCGAAGATGCATTATTCTCTTGTCCGCGCTTCTGCTTTTTGGATGCGCGACAATCACGAGGGGGACAACGCAATCAGTCGCCGTGGATACTCCCGGCGTGCCGGGGGCGAGCTGTACAATTCAGACCCAGAGCGGGCCGCAGATTGTCAAAACCCCGGGCACGATCGTTCTTGACAGGGGCTCCACGGCCTTGCCGATCCAATGCACGAAAGCGTGTTACACACCCGGTTCGAGCATCATCCCCTCAAACACGGAAACAATGGCGGCGGGAAACGTTGTGTTTGGAGGGGTGATCGGTCTCGGTGTCGATGCGGCAACCGGGGCTCTGAACAGATATCCGGATGTTGTGACCGTGGCCATTTTCCCTGATCCCGCCTGCCGGCAGCCGGGATCGTCTCGGCGTAGTCCGCCACGCCCCGAGGGCTAAGGCCGGAGGTGATCGACGCCCCGCTCCTCTGAGAATTGAAGCGGCCGCGAGTAGCGCGCAAATCACGGCTAAGTAGACCCTATGCTGCGCCTTTGCCCACCCTACGGCTGCTCGCTGGAATGGTCCGACTTCGTCACGGGCGCGTCGCCCCGGCGAAGGCCGGGGCCCATAACCACAACTGTCAGAGGAGGCCTGACAGGTCGCTCCAATCCGGATTGTTCTCTTCAATCAGCCGAATCTTCCAGTCGCGATGCCAGTTCTTCAGCTGTTTCTCTCGTCGGATAGCTTCTTCGGGGGAGGAGTACTCTTCGACGTAAACGAGACGCGTGACGCCATATTTTCTGACGAACTCGGAGCCCTTGCCCGAGCGATGTAATTCCAGCCGAACGCGAAGGTTGTTGGTTACCCCGATATAGAGCGTACCGTGCTTTCTGCTTGCGAGAATGTAGACGTAATATGAGCGAGGAACCTTCATGCGTTGGGATAACGCCCCAGATCATATGGGCTTGGGGTTATGGGCCCCGGCCTTCGCCGGGGCGACGTGTAGGAGCATCCCGCTCCAAGCCTTAGATATTCGCCAGCATCCTGTCGCCGCAGACGTTCGCATAGAACTTGCCGCCGCATTGCCGCTTGATCGCGGCGCAGCGCGCGGCAGGTGACGCCGAGGCGCCTACGCTGAAGCCGCAACTCAGGCCGTCCGCGCTTCTTCCGAGCTTGCCGGCCGCGGCGCTGGAAACGCTGACACAGATGACGAGCAGCGCGGCGGCGATGATCTCGATTGCTAGTCGCATGGCACGGACCTCCCAGCCTGTCGCAGTGTTACAAACCATAGCACCAAAAAGCAGCCGTGGACTCCCTGCTCTCCGGCCCAAGTTTTGCATCATATTTGCCTAACAGGCATGTCACGGCACAAGAAGCGGCCCTTTCTGCGGGGGGTTTCGGGCCACGCTTAAGGTGCATATCATTTAAGGTGAGTCTCACTGTCAGGAAACTGCGTTGGAAGACCATACGATCCACCACCCGGCGCCCGGCCAGCCCATCGACGAGCTGGCACTCGCCGAGATCAAGAGCGCGATCCTCGCCAAGTTGCGGCTGGCAATGGGCAAGGACGCCGGAATGGCGACCAAGCACGACTGGTACATGGCGGCGGCCCTGGCACTGCGCGACCGCATCGTGCACCGCTGGTTGATCGCGGACAAACGGAGTTACGACGCCGGCCGCAAGCGGGTCTATTACCTCTCGCTCGAGTTCCTGATCGGACGTCTCTTCACCGACGCACTGAATAACATGGGTCTGTTGAAGCTGTTCGAGACCGCGCTCGGTGATCTCGGCGTCGGCCTCGACACGCTGCGGCAGATGGAGCCGGACGCAGCGCTTGGCAATGGCGGCCTGGGGCGGCTCGCCGCCTGCTTCATGGACAGCATGGCGAGCCTCGGCATTCCCGCCATGGGCTACGGCATCCGCTATGATTTCGGCCTGTTCCGCCAGATCATCGATCACGGCTGGCAGCAGGAATATCCCGACATTTGGCTCAGTCTGGGTAACCCCTGGGAATTCCAGCGGCCGGAAGTCGTCTATCACGTGCACTTCGGCGGCAGCATCGAACATGTCGATGCCGGGGGTGGTCGTGACCGCGCGATCTGGCACCCCGGAGAAACCGTGCAGGCGGTCGCCTACGACACGCCGATCGTCGGCTGGCGCGGTCAGCACGTCAACGCGCTTCGGCTGTGGTCGGCGCGCTCGCCCGATCCGCTGAAGCTCGACGTCTTCAACTCCGGCGACTATCTCGGCGCCAGTGCCGAGGAAGCGCGCGCGGAGGCGATCTGCAAGTTCCTCTACCCGAACGACGCGAGTCCGGCCGGGCGGGAATTGCGGCTGCGCCAGGAATATTTCTTTGTCTCGGCGTCACTGCAGGATCTCGTCAAGCGGCACCTTTCGTCCGACGGCCAATTGCGCAGCCTCGCCATGAAGGTCGCCGTCCAGCTCAACGACACCCATCCCAGTCTCGCGGTGGCCGAGCTCATGCGCATCCTCGTCGACCTGCATAATTTCCGCTGGGACGAGGCCTGGAAGATCGCCGTCAGTACCCTCTCCTACACCAATCACACGCTGCTGCCGGAAGCGCTCGAAAGCTGGCCGGTCGAACTGTTCCAGCGCCTGCTGCCGCGGCATCTGGAAATCATCTATCGCATCAACAGCGCCCACCTGGCGCTTGCCGAGCAGCGCTGTCCCGGCGACATCGATTTCCGTGCATCGGTGTCGCTGATCGACGAGAAAGGTGGCCGCAGGGTGAGGATGGGACAGCTCGCTTTCGTCGGCTCCCATCGCATCAATGGCGTGTCTGCGATGCATTCGGACCTGATGCGGGAGACCGTGTTCCACGATCTCAACCACCTCTATCCCGGACGCATCACCAACAAGACCAACGGCATCACCTTCCGCCGCTGGCTGATGCTGGCCAACCCGAAGCTGACCGATCTTTTGCGCGAGGTCTGCGGCGAGGCCGTGCTTGATGATCCCGCCCGGCTCGAGCTTCTGGAGGCTCGCGCCAGCGACAACGCGTTCCAGCAGCGATTCCGGCAGGTCAAGCGCCACAACAAGGTGGCGCTGGCGCGCCTGATCAGCGAACGCCTCGGCCTCCAGGTCGATGCGTCGGCGCTGTTCGACGTGCAGATCAAGCGCATCCACGAATACAAGCGGCAGCTGCTCAACATCCTCGAGACCATCGCGCTCTATCAGGCGATCAAGGACCAGCCGCAGCGCGATTGGGTGCCGCGCGTGAAGATCTTTGCCGGCAAGGCGGCGGCAAGCTATCGCTATGCCAAGCTGATCATCAAGCTGATCAACGATGTCGCCGAGATCATCAACAACGATGCCACGATCGACGGTCGGCTGAAGATTGCCTTCCTTGCCGACTACAATGTCAGCCTGGCGGAAGTCATCATCCCGGCAGCCGATCTTTCCGAGCAGATTTCGACCGCCGGCATGGAAGCCTCCGGCACCGGCAACATGAAGCTGGCGCTGAACGGCGCGATCACCATCGGCACGCTCGACGGCGCCAATATCGAGATTCGCGACCATGTCGGCGCCGAAAACATCGCCATCTTCGGCATGGAGGCCGGCGACGTGGTGGTTCGGCGCAAGCAGGGACTGGACTCCACCGACGTGATCCGCAAATCGCCCACACTTGCGCGCGCCATCAACGCTGTCGGCAGCGGCGAATTCTCACCAGGCGAGCCGACCCGGTTCGAGCAGATCGCGCATGCGCTGCGCCACATCGACTACTACATGGTCAGTGCGGATTTTGATTCCTATTATCAGGCCCAGCGCGCCATCGATGCGCGCTGGCAGGTGATACCGGCCTGGACGCGCGCCAGCATTCTCAACGTAGCGCGCATGGCCTTCTTCTCCTCGGACCGCACGATCCGCGAATATGCCGAGGACATCTGGAACGTCCCGGTTGATCCGGCGCCACGGGCTGCGGCGGGACGTGACGCTCAGCGCGGCGCGACCGCCTGAGCAGCAGGCCTCACTCCGCCGCGAGCCTCACCTCGGGCGCGGCGGCACGAACGTCGGCATCGACCTGGCCCTCGAACCTGGCAAAGTTCTTCTGGAACATCGCGACCAGGGCGCGCGCCGTCTTGTCGAATTCGTCCTTGTCCCGCCAGGTGTTGACCGGATTGAGAATCTCGCTTGGTACGCCCGGCAGCGCGGTCGGCACCGCAAAACCGAAATATCTGTCGGTGCGGAATTGGACGTTGCGCAGCGAGCCGTCGAGGGCTGCGGTCAGAAGCGCGCGCGTCACCTTGATCGGCATGCGGCTGCCGGTCCCGTATTTTCCACCGGTCCATCCGGTGTTGACCAGCCAGCAATCGACGTTGTGCTCGGCAATCAGCTCGCGCAGCATGTTGCCGTAGACGGAGGGATCGAGCGGAAGAAAGGGGGCGCCGAAGCAGGTGGAAAACTCCGGCTGCGGCTCGGCGCCTAGCCCGCGCTCGGTGCCCGCGACCTTCGCGGTATAGCCGGACAGAAAATGATACATCGCCTGTGCCGGCGTGAGCCTGGCAATCGGCGGCAGCACGCCGAACGCGTCGGCGGCGAGCATCACCAGGTTCTTCGGGTGCGGCGCCCGCCCGGTACGCGAGGCGTTGGGGATGAAATCGAGCGGGTAGGCCGAACGGGTGTTCTCGGTTTTCGAGCCGTCGTTGAAGTCGACCTCGCGGGTGTCTTCGTCGAGCACGACATTTTCCAGCACGGCGCCGAAGCGCTTGCTGGCTGCATGGATCTCGGGCTCGGCCTCCTTCGAAAGCTTGATGCATTTGGCATAGCAGCCGCCCTCGAAATTGAAGACGCCGTCTCTGCCCCAGCCGTGCTCGTCGTCGCCGATCAACGTACGTTTCGGGTCTGCCGACAACGTGGTCTTGCCGGTACCGGACAGCCCAAAGAAGATTGCCGTGTCACCGTTGGGGCCGACATTGGCCGAACAGTGCATCGGCATCACGCCGCGCTCCGGCAGGTAATAGTTTAGCGTGGTGAACACGCTCTTCTTCATTTCGCCGGCATAATAAGACCCGCCGATCAGGACGATCTTGCGGGCGAAATCGATCGCAACCACGTTCTCCGAACGCACGCCATGGCGTTTGGGGTCGGCCTTGAAGCTCGGCATATCGATGATGGTGAGCTCGGGGACGAAGGTCGCAAGCTCGATGGCATGCGGACGGATCAAGAGCGTGCGGATGAACAGCGAGTGCCAGGCCAGCTCCGTGAAGACGCGGGTCCTGATCCGGAAGGTCGGATCGGCGCCGCCGTAGAGGTCCTGGGCGAACAGCGTCTTGCCGGCGGCATGCTTGAGAAAGTCCTTATAAAGCGTCTCGAACTGCTCCGCTGTGATCGACTGGTTGCCGGCCCACCACATCTTCTTCTCGGTCAAGGCATCGCGAACCGTGAACTTGTCCTTCGGGCTGCGTCCGGTGAACTCGCCGGTGTCCGCGCACAATGCGCCATCAGCCGAAAGCACGGCTTCACCGGCGGCCAGCGCGTAGTGATAGAGCTGCGGCGCCCCGAGGTTCCAGTGCACACGTTTGAGATTGCTTAAACCGAATTTATCGGCGCCGAAGGCACCGTTGCGCACGCCCGTCTCTTGCACGAAGGATCCTCCTCGAATCCGCGTATCCGAAAGGCGAACGCCGCTCCTTAGCGTGCCTGTCGCGTTGAAATGCGACCTATTACTTATGAACGCCCGGCTTGCCAAGCCGATCCAGCACGATTTGGTTTATTCGCTGGGGTTATCGGTATCGACAAATGCCAGTAGAAATACGTTCTTTACCGGTATTTCCGGCGCGACAATCGGCCGCGCGGCAGGACAATGACGGTCATTGCGGCGCAAAAGCATTAACTTACCGCACTGCTCCCTCGCCAATGAGGGCAAAAGGACCCCACAGGGCGGGATAAGCATGCCCGGGCGAGGAAGTATCGCTGAGGTAGGCCAGCATGGCCTCACGCAACGCCTCGGCGCGGCCGATTTTCGGGTCGGCCTTCAGCCGATCGAAGGTCGAAGTCGTAAGCCTGGTAGCGGCTTCCGAATCTACCGCCCAATGCGTAACCAGGAGCGCCCGCGCGCCGGCATAGAAGAATGCGCGCGCCAGGCCGGACAATGCCTCCGCACCTGGCTTGTCGCCCGCGACGGTGTTGCAGGCGGATAAGACCACCCAGTCGGCGTTGAGCTTGAGTTGGGCGACCTCGCTCGCGGTCAACAGTCCGTCGTCGAGCGCGGTCGGCTGTTTCGGGATCGAGAGCGCCAGCGAGGGCTCGGCTAAGCCTTTCACGTCACCTGCGACAAGACCATGGGTGGCGAAGTAGATGATGCGGTAGTCGGCAAGCGGCGTGCGCTTGACCGTGGTCTCACTCGCATCGCTGCCCAAATGGATGTCGGAAGCTGGAACGGCGAGATCCTTCGCCACCGCATTCAGTTCGTCGGCCGTATCCGGCAATTGCGGCAAGGCCTCTGCCAATCTCGCGCGATCGACGCCGACGCCTCGCCAGAAATCGGTATAGGCGACGTTGGTCAGGCTGCGCGATGCGTGCCGCTTTTCCCCGCCGCTGTCGGCCGGATTGAACAGGGGATCGCCAAAGCCGGTCATCGGTTTTTCGGCCTGATCGCGTCGCGCAAAACCGCGCAATGCCTTCAGGCTCGAAACCGAGGGCAGCACCGACACCGCCTGGCGCCTCAACAACCAGGCGGCCTCGCGATAGCCCTCGATCGTGTCCGGGATAGCAGCCGGCGGTTTTTCGGTTACCAGAAGATGGAACGGCAGCGCCGTCAGCGCGCCCGACGGCGCGACCAACAGGCTTCGCTTGTCTTTCGTCAGCGCCTCGACGCCGCCGAGCAGCGCGACATAGAGCTCGTTGGCGAGCGCCAGATCGAACAGATGGGATTTGCCGGACGCATCGCTGGCCTGTCCGACGTCCAGCCCTCTGCGGAAAGCGGCGACTTTCGAGGTGATGGCATCGCTGCCAAGCGGAATCCTTTGCCAGTCGGACGCATCTCGCGTCAGCGCGACAACAAAGCTCTCCTTGTCGGCGAGCGCGTAGAGCACCAGCGCCTCGTCGCCCGACAGCAGGGCCTGGATTTCCTTTGCCTTCAGCGGAAGCGGGTTCGACAGCGCCGCGTAGCCCGGGAATTCGACCGCAAGCGTCTTCTGCAGGCCGGCGCGTTCGCCAGCTATGGCTGCAAGGCGGTCCCGTCCGCGCTGCGCG
>Ga0306923_10001258_pt1 | contig 22202 bp, 20 predicted proteins | sample sta12Can44000108_FD_203841 | JGI IMG/M metagenome (GOLD analysis project Ga0306923, IMG submission 203841) | Lab enrichment of tropical soil microbial communities from Luquillo Experimental Forest, Puerto Rico - statanox.12C.anox.44.000.108 (v2)... | ecosystem: Environmental > Terrestrial >... | reverse complement strand
TCTCCGGTGTCCACATGGGGATCGCCTCGCGCGTATTCGCCCTCAATTACGGACAGTTTGCCGCTGCGTTTTAGTTGGCCTTTTTGTAGTCGCCACGTCCTTCAATTGGACGCCCCCCGTCACCTGGTCGGCGAGTGTCGCACCAGAGGTCTTGGCGTTCTACTACGGATGGTACGGCAATCCGCAGGTAAGCGGAGAATGGCGCCATTGGAAAAATGTCGATCCAGTTAACCAGCGGATCGAGAACGCGACCGACTTTCCGAAGTATGGCGCGTATGACAGCCACGACCCAACAGTCGTCGACCAGCAAGCCGAGGCAGCGCATGACGCTGGGATCACTGGCTTTATCGCGAGCTGGTGGGGGCGCGACAGCTTCGAAGATCGCGGGATGCCGCTGCTCCTCGCCGCCGCAGGGAAACACAAGCTCTTGGTCTCCGCCTATTATGAAAAAATTGCGGCAGAAGACACCGCCAGCCGCATCAAAGCTGCGGTCGGTGACATAGACTACCTTCTCAGCCATTACAGCGGCGACAAGGCATGGCTACGGGCCGGCGGAAAGCCCGTCCTGTTCGTCTACGACCGCGCCTTGCGCGAGCTTTCTCCTGCGGATTGGCAAGCGGTCATCGCCCAGGTGCGGCAAGATAACCCGGGCGGCGTCGTGCTAGTCGCCGATTCACAAGATCGTGCGTTTGTCTCGATATTCGACGGAGCAAGCACTTACAACATCACAGGTCAGACGCACCACAAATCACCGCCCGAGATTCGCGCCTGGGCTCTTGCCGCCTATCCGAAAATGATCGCGGCGGCAGGTTCCGGGAAAATATCCGCGGTGACTATTATACCCGGCTATGACGACCGAAAGCTTTGGCGCTTGCCGCCGCGCCCGGTCACCGATCGCTGGGGTGGGGAGACCTATCGGACGCTGTGGCAGGAAGCAATCGCCGCGGCGCCAGATTATGTTTTGATCACTTCATGGAACGAGTGGCACGAAGGGAGTGAACTTGAAGCCTCGGTCGAATATGGGTCGCGGATCCTTGACACTACGGCGTCGTTCTCGCGAGAATTCCTCACCCAACAGAGGTGACGATCTGCAACGTGAGCTTGCCCGCGAATGCCCTCGCGAAATGGCGGCGCGGTTTGTCCCTTGCCGCTGCAGATTGGAGGTAACCTTCCGTCCAGGGCCGTGATGGCGGGACTGTCACGCCGCTGCGGGAGAGACTTCCGGATGCAGACTACACCTGGATCTGAACGGTAGTAGTAGAGCGGGTCCTTGCAGTTGTTGGATGCTGAGAACCGAGGTGGTTCGCGCTCAGACCCCCATATTGCGCCCTCCTGCGCGCTTTGGGCACTCGGGTAGTCCTCTCCCGTGGCTGACCCGATGGGCCCGGTTGTTACGATGCGGTCGCGATCGCTCGGGCGGCGGGTTTCCCAATGCTGGTTATGAGCCGCATCCGTCATGCGGCGCGATCAATTGCGCAGTGATGCGCAAGCGGTTGCCGCCTCTGCGTACGCTGCCTTCGAGCACGTAGCGCACACCGAGTTCGCGCCCGACCTGTTTCACGTCGACCCGATCGGCAAAGCGAGGACGAATGCGACGAGTAGATGGACGAGGTGGTCGAGGCTGTCGCTCCAGTTACCTAACATACGAGAAATTAAACGTACAGAAGCGTCGTGAACATGCCGGCATCCAAATGATAGAGCAGATGGCAGTGAAAGGCCCAGAGCCCGGGATTGTTCGCGTCGAAAACGACGACGACGCGGTGTCCCGGCGGCACTAATACAACGTCGCGTATGGCGCCGGGAAAGCGCTTGCCGTCGATCTCGACCACCTGGAACTGGTGACCGTGCAAGTGCATCGGATGCGACATGCCGGTGCGGTTGATCATGATGAGCTCGACCCGTTCGCCGGCGGCTATCGGTAGGGGTGGGACGTCCTTGTTCCACACGATGTTGTTGATCGACCAGATGTAGCCGACCATCTCGCCGGTCAGATCGATCGTGTGCACTCGGTCGGGCTTGCGCGGCCGCAGCGGCTTTGCGGCACGCAGGAGGGGCTCAAAATCGAGCGTTAACGCGGGCGAGGGCCGGTCGGTCGCGTCCGGAACGCGGGGGATCTCCGCACGGCCGGCGGCCAGCACGATGCCGGTCTGCCGGCGCTCGCCTTCCACCAGAGCGAGGATCGGGTAAGCTCCAGGCGCCCGCGGAAGACTGAGCCGGAGATCGAGCCGCTGCGCATCGGCGATCGGGAAGCGCCGCCCGGTCTGCGGCACGATCGGGAACCCGTCGACGGCGGTCAGCCGACCCTGCAATCGGCCCAGCTCGACATGAAAATTGGTCATCGACGAAGCATTGATGATGCGCAGCAGGACCTCCCCGCCGGGCTCGACCTTGACCACCTCGGGGTCGGCGAGGGTCCGATAATTGGCGAGAAAGGCGTCGTATTTGACGTCGTTCAGATCGCGCGCCGCTCTGCGCCATTCCGGTCATGCTCGCCGTTCGCGGCTGGCCGCCTGCCATTTGCGGCATTGCGCTGCGCTTTCGTAGATCCTCGAAGATCTGCTCGGGCGGCGTGAAGCTGAAATCACCGAGCATCACGACGATTTCCTGGAGGCCCGGCCGATCGCGCTCGTCATGGATGATCAGCGGCGCCACCATCAGCGACTGCTCCTGCAGCCCCTGGTGGGAGTGCATATAGAAGGTGCCGCCATAGCCCAGCGGGAAGTCATAGTCAGCGCTGCCGCCCGCCGGGATCGGCGGTCCGGAGACGCCCGGCACGCCGTCCTGTTGCCAGGGCGGCGCCAAGCCGTGCCAATGGATCAGGCTCGGCTCGTCGATCTGGTTTTCGACGCGGACGCGAAACGGCTTGCCGACATTGGTGGTGATGCCGAAGGTCCCGTCCGGCTGGCGGATGCCGTAAACGGAAGCCGGCTTGCCGTTCACCTCGATAGTGCGGCGCTGCAACCGGAAGATCGTTCGAGGCGCGGCATCGCCGGCGGGAGGGTTCTGCGCTTGCGCGGTAAGACGCAAGCTGGCCGAAGCCGAGAGGGCTCCCACTATCACGGTCCGGCGGGAAAGCATGACCATGTCTCCTCGAAAGCGATGTTTTGCTCTATGTCAGAGGGGCACCCTCCTTCACGATCCGCAGGGATCAATGACGGAGATCTGGATCGTGACATTCGAGTTGGGCAGACCCTGCGTCGGCCGTGCGACCACTGGCAGGGCTTCGCCCGATTCCTAGGCGAGCACCAGCGCCGCTGCGGCGATCGGAAACCTCCTCGAATAAATGATGCGCATGGCTGCGTCTCCCTCCCTTAGGCCTTTAGTAAGCGTAGCACGCTTTGATATGATACCCGCAAGACAACAATATTATATTGTTGAGGCACATCGAAAATGGATATCGATTTGTCTTGCGCGAGGTGCACGACGTTACCCATGCCGGGGCGGCGGTCTCGGCGTTATCTTCAGCCGGCGCAGATGCCGCGCAACCTCGTCCTGGTCGCACCCCGGTGCATCCAAGGCATTCAAAAACCTAAATTTGATAAGACGAGGCCATTGAAACTGACCGAGACAACTGCCGCAATGATAGTCTCGGCTCTGGCACTTATCAGTCGGCTTTGCATTGTTGGTTCACTATCAGCGATAGGGGTCTCCGAAGGTTGACTGGCCGAGGAGAGCGATTAGGACAGAGTCCGCACGGCATCCGAGCTGGCAGGTTCGACAAGATGGGAGAGCGGGATGTTGGAAGGCGTGATGTTCCTGTGGTTTCTGTTGGCGGGAATCTCGCTGCTGTTCGTCGCGATCGACATCCGCACCACACCAGAATCGCCAGTGCTCAAATGGGGATTCGTGCTGTTCACCGCTTACACCGGAGTAGTCGGCGCCTTCCTCTAGGTGCTCGGTTGCCGCGAGCCGTTCCCCGGATTGCATGAACGGTACGTTGCGGCGCGCTGGCGGCAAACGCTGGGGTCAACGATGCACTGCGTCGCGGGCGATGGCGTGGGGATCCTTGCGGGCGCTGTGTTGGCCAGCGTCTTGGCCCTCGTCGGCCCGGCTGAGGTAATTGTCGAGTATGTCCTCGGCTTCGCTTTCGGCTGGATGATTTTCCAGGCGTTGTTCATGCGCGAGATGGCGGGGGGCTCATATTCTCGCTCGCTGACCGGCACATTCATTCCGGAACTTCTCTCGATGAACCTGCTGATGGCAGGAATGGTGCCGACCGTGATGGTGTTGCGGATGCTAATTGCGTCCGGGACCGATCCCTTGACCCCGGCCTTCTGGTTTGTGATGTCAATCGGGCTGCTGGTCGGATTCGTCATCGCCTATCCAATGAATTGGTGGCTTGTCGCCAACCATCTGAAGCATGGCATGATGACGGTGCGCCCCGCGGGAAAGTTCGGCGCAATGCAGGACCACGACGATGGCGCCGGCGCGCATTACGCGTCGCATGTCACACACGACGCGGCCATGAAAGCCAACCCGGCACCGCGACCGCCGGTGCCAGTGATGGCGCTGGTGTCGTTCGCGGCCCTCGCGGGCGGTTTGGCGATCGCCTCCTGGTTCGGGGCTGGGTGACCAACGCCTTTTCGACTGCCCGGTTCACCCGCGCTCGACAACTTGCGGACGGACCAGCGGATTAGCGTGCGTGCGCAAGGACCCGCACCCGGTCAAAGGAAGCGGCCCGGTCTGCGGGCATGCGTTCGCCTAACGCGGCGTCGGCAGACCGGCGCCTTGGCACGCCTGACGATGCTCGGGCGGCATTTTGGCCAATGCCTCTGGGGAGCAATCAATGCTGGCGGAGGGCATGGCCTCATTGCTCATCAGGCCACCCTTGTTGGGCATCTCGTGGGTGCCACCCAGCATTTCGTTTTCCTGGTGTGGGGTGGCCGCGCACGCGGAAAGACCTGCGGCGACCACGACCGCACCAACCAATGCTATTACTCGTTTCATATGACTCACCCCCTCGCCCGAACCGACATTCGCGAGATTCCGGGCCAGAATCGCGCGTCTGAAAGACTCAGGCAAGCACAAATCCCGCCCGGCGCGAGCAAAAGACGGTCGAAGCCGGCGGTCAACAATGACGGGCCGCCGAAACTGGCATGCCGGCCTGAAACGATCACACGAGGAGGAGCTTTGGGCGACCGTCGCAAAATTCTGCTGCCGCGTAGAGTGCTCCTTATGTTGCGCCGAATGCTCGATCCCGTCTGATGGGTGTCCCACTTGCCCAGCAAAACGCAGCTAGCGCTGACATGGACGCGGACTGCAGCCGAGCAATTGAGGTGTATATTACCTCGGGAGCGCCTCCGCGCAATAACGGGAATAGGAGTGTATGTTCAGGATGCGTCGTTGTCGCTGGCGCCTCACGCTGATTGCGACTGCCGTGGCGACTTGGATCGGAATGGCGCAGGCGCACCAGATGATTTACGATCAGGACGGCTACAAGCTGGCGGTCGGTATCGAAGGGGGACTTGGCGGCTTCGCGGTGGGCAATGTCGATACCGGCGCCGGCAACGTTAATACGGATGCGCCGCTCGACGGTCCGTTCCCGCCCTCCGAGCGCCGCACCACGAGGGATTGGTTCGAAGGCTTTATCAAGCCGTTCGCCGAACTGGAAACGCCGTTCTTCGATTTCGGCCATACCTATGCTCTGGTCAGCGTCGTCGGTGCGCTGACCCGCGGGAACGGCGACGCGACCTCGAGCCTGGCACCGCAGGGCGGGCGATCGACGACCTCTGACGCGCCGCAGCACGCCGCCCTGGAAGATGCGGTCATCGGTTGGCACTCCGGCGATCTCTTTGCCGACTCGCTCGGCGAAGACGCGATCGAGCTCTCGGGCGGTCGGCAAGCCTTCGTGCTCGGCGACTCCTTTCTGATCGGCGCTGGCGTGGTCAACGGCTTTGGGCGGGCCGCGTTCTATCTCCAGCCCCGCGCCTCGTTCGACCGCGCGGCGATCCTCAAGCTCGACTTGTCGCCGGTGCGCGCCAAGCTGTTCCATCGCGAAAACCGAGTGGACCAGGACCTGATGCTGGGCTTCGACCAGCCCAAGACCAAGTTTTTCGGCCTCGACCTCGCGCTCTACGAGGCGAGCGAGGAGGAGCCGGGCTTAAAGACTCCTGGCGAGAAGCAAGCCCCGACGGCGGCACAGGCCGTGCAAACGACGCGCGTAAAAAAAGAGGCTCCCGATCTCTGGTCGGCAGGGTTCGACTTTCTCCATGTCTATAACGCGGACAGCACCCCGGTGACCTTCAGTTTTCCGCCCGGAGAACCCTCCCCGACGCTCAGCATCTTCGGCAACCGCAGCGGCATGAATGTCTATTCCGGCTATCTCGCGGGTTCGTTCTTCAAATTCGACCCGAATATCCGCCTCCACAGCCAGTTCACCTTGGAACGAAACGACGCGGTCGATCGGCGAGTCAAAGCTGCGGCCTGGTATGTCGAGCCGGGGTACAAGATTTCGAGCCTGCCGTGGACACCGCAACTGAACCTGCGCTATGCGCACTTCAGCGGCGACCCCAACCCTCAGGACCGGCTCAAGCAAACCTATGATCCGCTCTTCACCACCGGAGGCGACCGCGGGTTTGGCAGCTGGTTTCTCGGCGAGATTTTTGGTCAATACATCAGCCCGAACAGCAATCTCAACGTGGCGATGGCGCATCTCAAATTCTCGCCGCTCGACACAGTCGAGGCTGGCCTCATCTACTATAATTTCCACTTCGACCAGACCGCCCAATTCAAAAAACCGATCATCACCTCGAAGAATGCGGCGCAGGAGGTCGACTTTTATTCGGTCTGGTCGGCGACCGAATGGCTGACCTTGTCGGGGGTGGTCGGGTTTGCGGTGCCGGGCACCGGACTTAAACAGGCCGCCCAGACGTTTGTTATCGCCAACGGGCCGGTTGGCCGCGGCGTCGGCCGCACAATGACCCTGGCCGAGGGTTTATCGCGATCAAATATTAGTGCGGCGGGTTCTGTGGAGTGACCGGCTAGTGCATTCCGTCGGCGGTCAGCATTCGTGGCGCGGGTTCTCTCGCGCTGCTGTCGCCAGTATGATCGCGATATCGTAGTAGCTATAGCCCACTGCCGAGCGGGCCGGTAACTCCGACTTTCCAGACACTGGCCGCAGTAGCGGGACCCGTCGTGAAATCGCCTTACCTGATGATTGCGCCCAGACCGATGAAACCGATACCAGTCACGACGCCCTGCAGGATATTTGCGTTATTGGAAATGCTGGCCCCGATCACACATATCGCAGTCTTCACTGGGCCGCAGCTGGCCATCGCAACCAACGGGAAGGTATGGATGCCGGCGCCGCCGCTGGGCCGCCGCCCCCCTTTCGGGCGGCCTGGTTGCGCCCTAAGCAGATGACCTGATCCCCGATAAAGGGCAGTTCCGCTAGCGTTTCCCCCATCCGCTCAGCTATTGTTGTCCGGCAACGATTTTCGGGATATTTTGGCCGCTCTTTTTGGCCGGCTCCGAACGGTGGCGCGATTGTCGAAGCCGCCAGCCAGCGCGTGACGCGCCTGGGCGGGGTCCTCGCGAGGCGGCGGCCGCCAAGCGCCTCGCCGTCGAGCCGTCGAATGCCCGAACCGAACACTGGTGATCGGAACAGCTATGGCTCCCGTCTCCATGAATTTCGGACCGCAAAATTGCGGCGCGGTTCCTCGGACGTCTGCCCAAGACCAGGTACAGCGAGGATGATCGAAGATTATTTCGATTTTCCAATGGGTTCTGATTTCTGAGCAGTCGGTCAATCACCGACGCGAACCGCGATGGTGGCCGCAAGTTGGCGCGGCTGCGACCGTGGGAGGGTTGTACGACCACCTCATGGCCTTGCTCGATCAGGAGCCTGGCCGCCATCAGACCGAGACCGTCCGATGATCCCGTTATGAATACGCGAGCCACTTTCCACCTCCTCTATCGGCCGGCCCATCAGGGTTACGATCCTGGGCGGGTCTACTCGCCGTCCGTGTGCTTGTAGTCTCCAGGCGAAAGCGATGATGCACGCGCACTTTCCCGTCAGCTCTACCGGAGGTCGCAGATCGACCGTCACGTGCGAGTTACCCGACTCGTGCCGCCCAGAACCAATCCCGCAATAAATCCGATGATTGCGCCACCCGGACCAATGACGAACACGGCTGTCATACTGGCTTCAAGGGAGCGATCAAAGGCATTGTTCGAGAAAAGCTCGATCGCCCAATAGCCAGCCGACGCGAACAGGAGATAGCCGACTGGCGCTCCAAGCAGCGCCACTAGGAATCGGCGCATTCGGGGACCCTTTGAATGGAGCGGCCTTACGTAGGCGCGCTCACACCTCTACGAAAGTTCTTACTGCAAGCAGGGCATCCGGGCCCGCGCCGACCATCGCCCGGGCCAAGCTTTGCACATTTGTCAAAGACGCCCGCCTTGCGTCGACGTCTCTCTGGCCCTAGTTGATCGTGCTGGTCGCCGCTACCCAGTTCCGTTCAGGCTGTCGCGTGTGCCTGCTCCGTTGTGGGCTATGTGGCATACAGTTTACCGTCACGCTCCTGGATCCGTCCGGCACGGAGGTGGCGCTGCACTGCGATGCCGACATAGTTCGGGCGATCGCTGGGGCAGGCTAGGCCGCAGGTCGGTCGATTGCCTTAACAGAAAAGCTGCATGCCGCCGTGGCGGCTGCTGCCACAAAAAGGGGCTGAAATATCCAACGGCGGTGCCTTAGTAGACTCTGTGTTCGGCGCATAACTTCGACTCAACAGTTGATCTTCGACCAGGAGTAACTTGTGCGGATTCGGCGGGACACACCGACACCAGTGTTTGCAACTAGCTCATCCGACGCAATCATAGCCGCACGCTCGCCGTCGAGAAGGCTACGCTGGCGGGTTCTTGTACGTGATCCAGAACAATCGCGCCAACCACTGCAAGCACGATCGCAGCGACGCAGGCGGTGACGAAAATGCGCATTACCGCCTCCTTTCTAAAGTTGTCGTTCACGGTAAGATACCGCATCTCGCGATTTCAAGGGCCTAGCGATGCTCGAGGCGACTACGCCCAATTGCCGTTGGTTCGCGGCGGAACGCGTGATGTATCCTCGCATCGTGGCGGCACTCGACGCTGGAACCTCAAACATGCGTCTTTCCCTCAGGTGCGTGATCTGGTGTGTCGTGCTGGTCGCGGCAGCGCTTGGCCTTGCCCCGGCCCACGCGCAATTGCGCGGGCATGGCGGGCCGATCCGCGCGTTGGCGATCTCCGCCGACGGCATGACGGTGCTCTCCGGGAGTTTTGACACATCAGCTATCCGCTGGTCGCTTCGCTACAATCTCGCCGAGCAGGTTCTGCGTCTGCACGAGAGCGCGGTAAACGCGGTTGCGATCCTCAACGACGGCCGCGCGGTGACAGGCGGCGCCGACGCACTGATCGGCATCTGGACGCCGGGGAAGCCGGTTCCCGACGCGATCCTGAGGGGACACGAGGGGCCGATCGTCGCGCTTGCGGTGTCGCCTGACGGTGGAACTCTTGCCTCAGCATCGTGGGATCGAACGGTTCGCCTGTGGCCACTTGCCGGCGGGCCGCCAATCGTCCTGAAAGGACACCAGCAGAACGTCAACGGCGTCGCCTTCGCGCCCGATGGGACAGCGGTGGTTAGCGTCGGCTATGACGCGGGAGTGCGAATCTGGCCGCTGCCGCAGCCAGTCTCTCCGATCGTCGCGGAACTGCCGGCGCCCCTCAACGCAGTGGCGACGGCCCCGGATGGCGAGATCGCGGCGGCCGGCGCCGACGGTAATGTCTATTTTCTGTCTCTGTCGGGAGAGCGGCGCGGCGCGACGACGGCCCTGCCGGCCCCGATCGTCGCACTCGCGATTTCGCGCGACGGCCAGCGCATCGCTGCGGCGGGCATCAACGGCGCGGTCGTCTTGATCGATCGCAAGACGCAGAACGTAGTGCGCACCCTGGTCGGACCGGGCATGCCGGTCTGGTCAGTAGCGTTCCTCTCCGACGGGCGCACATTGCTCACCGGCGGCGGCGACCGCGCGATCCGCCGCTGGGATGCGGAAACCGGTGAGCCGCTCGACCCTCCAGAGAGGGGATCGGAAGACCCGCCGGCCGCTTATGCCGGCGAAACCGGGGCACAAGTGTTTCGCGCCTGCGTGGCTTGCCATACGCTGGCACCCGACCAAGGCAATCGCGCCGGCCCTAGTTTGCACGGCATCTTCGGACGGCGGATCGCCAGCCTCCCTGGCTACAATTATTCCGAAGCCCTCAAGCATCTCGACATCGTATGGACGCCCGAGACGCTGGCGAAATTGTTCGAGATAGGTCCTGCCCGCTACACGCCCGGCACCAAAATGCCGGAGCAGCGCATCAGCTCTCGCGACGATCGCGACGCGCTCGTCAAGTTTCTCGAACAGGCAACCCGCTGATCAGGAGTCGCTGTTCGTCTCGCGCTCGCGCAAATAATCGTCGGTGGTGCGCAGCTTTGGCCGCGGCGGTGCGTCGTGCGGATCAAAGCCTTCCTGCGCGACCACGATGACGCGGCAATCCTCGCACATCTTGATGAGATCGAGGCGCTCCGGCGCGCTCTGGTACATCCAGTGCTTGCCTTCGAGCTTGGCGAGGATGCGGTCGATCGTGCTTTTGACGCCGAACGGCTTGCCGCAGCGGATGCAATGAAACGGCTCCTCCTCCCTGAGCACACGCGTCGCCGTGGCCGCGGCGAAAGCCAGACGCGGGACGAGCGTGATCACCTTCTCCGGACAGGTCACCTTGCACAGCCCGCATTGCACGCAGGCATCCTCGGTGAAGCGCAGCACCGGCCGATCGGGATCGTCCGACAGCGCGCCGGTCGGGCAGGCCGAGGCGCAAGCGAGGCATAGCGTGCACCCATCAGCGACCTCGACCGCGCCGAACGGCGCTCCCGCCGGGAGTGCGATTATTTCGGTGGCCCTCGACGCCGCGCGGTGGAGCTCCCGCACGGCCAAACGCAGCACGTCGCGGCGGCCTCCCGCAGGCGCGAAACTCGCAGGCCGCGGGACGGGTGCGCCGAGCGTCACCGCACGCAAAGCATCGCCGAGCGCGAAGGGGTCATCTGTCTCGATGGTGGCAACGCGGTCGCCTTCGAGGCCGACACCGGCGAGGATCGCCTCCGCGAGTGCGATCGTCTGATAGAGGCCCGCTGGATCGTGGCGCCGCTTGGCGTGCAAAACAATCCGCACCGCTGCCGCGCCATAGGCGAATGCTGCCGCAACGCACTCGAGCCCGATCTGCGTCACCTCGTTGACGGCAAGCAGCAGCACGTGCGCCGGCAAGCCGTCGCCGTGTCGGGCCAGCGCGTCGATCAGCGCGCCGCCATGCGCTTCATTGTAGAGCAGCAGGACAGGCAATGTGCCGCCCGCCTCGCGATAAACCGTGAGCAATGCGCGCAGTTTGCGCAGCAGCGCGTCGGACGGCGGCAGAGAGTAACTCGCAGCGCCGGTCGGACAGGCCGCGGCACACTGACCGCAGCCGGCGCAGACCTTCTCGTCGATCGCGACGTGATCGCCGTCGGGCGTGATCGCGCTCGTTGGGCAGAGGTCAAGACAACGGTGACAGCCGACGATTCGCGAGCGTGAGTGGGCGCAAAGCTCGGGATCGAAAGTTATGTAGCGCGGCTTGTCGAAGCTGCCGACGAGGTCGCGGGTGCGCAGCACGGCTTTGAATACGGCGGCCGGATCGCCCGGATCGGCGCGCAAATAGCCGTCCCGCAGATCGGCGGTCGGGAAGAGCCGCGCGCCGCCCGAGAGGTCGAGCACGATATCGCAGCGCGATGTCGCGTTGTCGCGGGACGGGGCGAAGACAAGCGCGCCGCGTGAGGACGGCTGCGGCACGGCATAATCGTCGACGGCGAGCTCGAACGCGCCCAGATAGCCCTTCGCGACGCGAATCGTCCCTTTGACGATCGGGAACTCGGTGGTGCGCGGCGGCGTGATCTGATCGGGCCGCGTCAATAGCACGGTGACGTCGAGATGCTCCGTGAGCAGCCCCGCCGCTTCGATCGCGCGCTCGTCGCGCCCGTAGACGAGGACGACACCCGCGCTCTCGAGCTGCACGAACGGAACGTCCGGCATCGGCTCGGCGGCAGCAGCGGCAAGCGCCGCCATCTTCGGACCAGCTTTGGCCGCGTCGGCCGACCAGCCGGCGCTCTCGCGCAAATTGACGAACCGGAGACCGGCGCCGCTATCCTCGGTCACTTCGCGGAAAAGCGGCGCTTCCTGCGTGCAACCAACCGTGAGCGGCACGCCCGGGCCTACGAGCGCGCGAAACCTATCTAGTTCCGCCCGGCAGAATTGGCGGCCGGTGACAATATCAAAGTTGCGGCAGCCGCGCGTCAACGCCTCGGCATCGAGCGGCATCGTGTCTTCGCACGAGCAAACGAGAATTTTGTGCCGGTCCGCCATCTATCGCTATAATGTTCAGAAATTGGGCAGAAAACCATCGCGAAATGCCGCCCTTCTTGCGCGCGCTCGATCTGCCGCCGCCGTTTCGGCTTGTGGTGCTGCGCGAAGCGGGTGACGCGTTTGCTCACGCCTCCGCCCACGCCGCTGAACTCGGCGCCGGGACCCTGGTTATTGTCGGAAGGTTCGATCTGGCGGAGTTTGCGGTCGTGCTCGAGCCGGAGGAGACGCTCGCGAGGGCGTGCCGCAGCTTTTATGCCGGCATGACGGCGCTCGCCGATGCGCTCGCTGCGCTCGCGCCTCCCGAGACGCCGATCACGATCGAATGGCCGGACCGGCTGAAGATTGGTCGCCGCCTCGTGGGAGGCGGTCGTCTCGGCTGGCCGCAATCTGCCGATGAGCGCGAGAGACCCGACTGGCTCGTCTTCGGCGCCGTGATTCGCCTCGTTTCGATGAGGAGCGAGGAGGCGGCGCTCGATCCGGTGTCGACGGCGCTCGCGGACGAGGGCTTCGGGGAACTCGCCGCGGAACGCGTGGTCGAAGGCTTCGCCCGCCATCTCATGGTGGCGATCGACTGCTGGCAGGAGGGTGATTTCGCCGCAATCGCGCAAGGCTATCTTTCGCGTTTGCGGCCGGAGCGCGGTGTGCGGCGTGCGATCGACGCGAGCGGGGACCTGAGGATCGAGCGCCCGGGTGAGCCTGTCGCGTGCTTGGACTTACGGGCCGCGCTGACGGAGCCGTTATGGCTCCGGCCCTGCTGCTTCCATCGGTCATGAGCGGGCGCGTCCGATGCATCCCGGTCGGTGTCGTCGTCGAGCGGCGCAAAGCGATATCACAATGGGCCGAATTTCTTTGGCGTCCCGTCGCAGTCCTCGCGGGATTGCCCGATGCCGCCGCGTGGACGCCGCTGGCGAAGGACGGCGATACCGTCACCTATTACGCCGGCGCGGCCGAGATTGCGCTCTATAGGTCGGAAGCGGAAAACTATCAGCGCAATCTGAAATCGGAGACGCCGGCGATATGGGTGACGATGCACACGACCGGCGGCGAACCGCCTTTTGCCATCGCCGGCGTGACCGCCGACCCGGCGGAGGGCGAGGGCTGGACCGAGCCTGGTCAGGCGATCGTCGAAGCCGTCGCGATGCCGGAAACCGTGCGCGCCGAGATCGCAGCCTTCATCGTCCAATTTCCCGCCCAACCGGGGTTCGTGAAGCGCCAGCGCGACCGCGCCGATCCCGAGGCTTTGGCGCGGCGGGCTCCGCAGATCGGGAGGCGCGATGAGCGGCGATGAATCTTTCCTTGCACGCTGGTCGCGGCGAAAGCGCAATGTCGTGGCGCAGGCGGACGCCGAGAAGAATCCGCCGCCGAGCGCGACCGAGATTGCCAAAACCGTTTCCCCGACTACCGGCGAGGCCCCTCCACCAATCCCCTTGCCGCCGATCGAATCGATAGCATCCGGGTCAGACATCACGGCTTACCTCGCGCCTGGCGTGTCGCTGGAGTTGACGCGCGCGGCGCTTCGCCGGGCTTGGACAACTGATCCTGCCATCCGCGATTTCATCGGCCTGTCGGAGAATGCATGGGATTTCAATGCACCGGGTGGGGTGCCGGGCTTTGGTTCGCTCGATCTTCAGGACGTCCGTCGTCTCTTAGCGCAGGTCTTGGATGAGCCTCAGGCGTCCGACCCGACCCCAGTCACCGCGGCGCGCGCAGACCATGCGGCAACACCGGCGGAGGCCGCTCCGGCGGTACACGTCTCCGAGGCGCCGAGAAGTATTTCTGCGGCGCAGCATGAAGACGATAAGGGAAAGGCTGGCGAGTACCGCCCTCGCCGCCATCATGGCGGTGCGCTCCCGCAATAATCGGCAGTTATAGCCTCAGGCTATTGACCGTCTCGCCGCTGCGGTATTACCGTCCCTTTCAATTGGCCCGAACGCCATCGGAGCAGTTTTGATGGGAGGAGATGCGGGGCTGGGCGAGGCGATCCGGGCGGCTGGCGGCGTGACCGAGTTGGCGCGCCGGATTGGGATCTCGCAGCCCTCCGTGTCCAATTGGTCGCGCGTTCCGGCAGACCGCGTCGTCGCGGTCGAGGCAGCGACGGGCGTGGCCCGCGCTGTGTTGCGACCCGACCTCTACGCGGGGACAACCGACGCGGTCGACGACACTGCTGTTGCTCGGGCGCAGGAATATGCGCTGCTTGCGGCACTCCTCGCGCGTCCACCGGATGCGGCGCTGCTGAAGAGACTGGCGAAGCTCGAGAGCGACGGGACGGCTCGGCCTTGCGCATCGGGCATTGGCCGGAGCGGCTGCGGAGACAGATGCCGCCGCGGTCGCGCGCGAATATTTCGACCTCTTCATCGGCGTCGGCCGCGGCGAGCTGTTGCCTTACGGCTCCTATTACCTGACGGGCTTTCTGCATGAGCGGCCGCTGGCGCGGCTGCGCGCCGATCTCGTTGATCTTGGTGTCGAGCGTGTCGAAGGCCAATGCGAGCCTGAAGACCACGCGGCTATCATCTGCGAGATCATAGCGGGTTTGGTTGCGGGAGAGTTCATCGCTCCGGTGGAGCGTCAGCGCCGTATCTTTGACCGGCATCTGGCGCCATGGATGGCGCGGTTCTTTGCCGATCTCGAAGCGGCGAAGGCGGCGGAGTTTTATCGTCCGGTCGGTGCGATCGGGCGGCTTTTTATCGAGATCGAAACCAAAGCATTCGCGCTTCCGGGATAGGGGCACGCGCAGCGAGGAAGACGCAATGAAGGCCCAAGACAAGACGACGGTCGGCCGTCGCAGTTTTTTCCGGCTGGTCGGCAGCGGTGCCGCGGCAGGCGCAATAGCGCCTCTTGGAAGAGAAGCGGTAGCCGACAGCGAGAAAGAAGATGAAAAGCGCAAGGCGCGCTACCGCGAAAGCGACGAAGTCAAGACTTACTACCGCGTCAACCGCTATCCGAAATAGGGACGGGCGCCATGCTGATCAGGAGAAGCGAACGCGAGGTGCGCCGCGGCTCGCTCGCCGCCTTCGCCAGCCAGTCGGAGCGCGGTGTCGATCGGCGCGGTTTTCTGCGCCAATCAGGGCTCGCCGCCGGCGGACTGGCGGCGCTCGCCACGCTGCCGCTCGGCAGTGTGCGCAAGGCCGAGGCCGGGCCGCCGCCGCCCGCGGGAGCGCAGGTCGCGGTGCGCAAGAGCATCTGCACGCATTGCGCCGTCGGCTGCACGGTCACGGCCGAGGTCGCCAATGGTGTGTGGATCGGCCAGGAACCGAGTTGGGACAGCCCGATCAACCGCGGCTCGCACTGCGCCAAGGGTGCCGCGGTGCGCGAACTGGTGTCGGGCGAACGGCGGCTCAAATACCCGCTGAAGCTCGTTGACGGCCAATGGACGCGCCTCAGCTGGGACCAGGCGATCGGCGAGATCGGCGACAAGCTGATGGCAGTGCGCCAACAGTCGGGCCCCGACTCGGTCTATTGGCTCGGCTCGGCGAAATTCACTAATGAAGGCGCTTATCTCTTCCGTAAGCTGGGAGCCTTCTGGGGTACCAACAATACCGACCACCAAGCTCGCATCTGCCATTCGACGACGGTGACCGGCGTTGCCAATACCTGGGGCTATGGTGCGATGACCAATAGCTTCAACGATATTCGCAACGCCAAGACGCAGATCATCTGGGGCGGCAATCCGGCCGAGGCGCATCCGGTGTCGCTACAGCACCTGCTCGAGGGCGCAGAGCTCAACAACGCCAATGTGATCGTCGTCGATCCGCGCATGACGCGCACCGCCGCGCACGCCACCGAATATGTCCGCCTGCGCCCCGGCACCGACATCCCGGTGCTCTACGGCATGATGTGGCACATCCTGCAGAACGGATGGGAGGATAAGGAATTCATTAAAGAGCGCGTCTACGGCTTCGACGACGTGAAGAAGGAGATCGAGAAATGGACGCCCGAGGAGGTCGAAAGGGTCTCGGGCGTTCCCGGCGAACAGCTGAAACGCGTCGCCGAGATGTTCGCGACGCAGAAGCCCTCGACGTTGATCTGGTGCATGGGCCAGACGCAACATACCGTCGGCACCGCCAATGTGCGGACGAGCTGTATCGCGCTGCTGCTGACCGGCAATGTCGGCAAGCCCGGCACCGGCGCCAGCATCTTCCGCGGCCACGACAATGTGCAGGGGGCCACCGATGTCGGCCTCGATATCGTGACCCTGCCGTTCTATTACGGCCTCGCCGAAGGTGCCTGGCGCCATTGGACACGAGTCTGGGAGGTCGACTACGACTATCTGCTGTCGCGGTTCGATTCCCAAAAAATCATGCAGACGCCCGGAATCCCGCTGACCCGCTGATTCGACGCGGTGCTGCTGTCCAAGGACCAGGTCGAGCAGAAGGACAACGTGCGCGCGATGTTCGTGCAGGGCCACGCCAGCAACAGCATCACGCGCATTCCGGAGTCGCTGAAGGCGCTCGCCAAGCTCGATCTGCTGGTCGTCGCCGACCCGCATCCGACGACCTGGGCGTCGCTCGCGGTGCAGGCGGGACGCAAGGAGGCGATGTACCTGTTGCCGGCCTGCACCCAGTTAGAGGCCTCGGGCTCGCGCGTTGCGTCGAACCGCTCACTGCAGTGGGGCGAACAGATCGTCAAGCCGATCTTCGAATCGAAGAACGATCTTGAAATTATGTATCTCGTGGCCAAAAAGCTCGGGTTCGCCGACCGGATGTTCAAAAACATCAAGGTCGAGAACAACCTGCCGCTGGCCGAGGACATTCTGCGCGAGATGAACAGTGGCTCCTGGTCCACCGGCTATTGCGGCCAGTCGCCCGAGCGTCTCAAGCTGCACATGGCCAACCAGAAGGATTTTGATCTGGTCACGATGCGCGCCAAAGAGGGGCCGTGCAAGGGTGACTATTACGGGCTTCCCTGGCCGTGCTGGGGCAAGCCGGAATTGAAGCATCCCGGCACGCCGCTCCTCTACAACACTAACCTCCACGTCATGGACGGCGGCGGCACCTTCCGCGCCCGCTTCGGGGTCGAGCGCAACGGCGTAAACCTCTTGGCGGAGGGCTCCTATTCGGCCGACTCCGAGATCAAGGACGGCTACCCCGAGTTCACCTTGGCGGTGCTGAAGAAATTGGGCTGGGATAAGGATCTCAGCCCCGAGGAGCTCGCGGTTATTGAGAAGATCTATACTGACCCGGGAAAAATCGAGACGGTCTCGTGGTCGACCGACCTCTCCGGCGGTATTCAGCGCGTTGCGATGATGCATGGCTGTGTGCCGTACGGGAACGCTAAGGCGCGGATGAACGCGTTTGGCCTGCCGGACCCGATCCCGGTCCACCGCGAGCCGATCTACACGCCGCGCGTCGAATTGGTCAGCAAGTATCCGACCTTGCCCGACTTCAAGCAGTTCCGTCTGCCGAATATCGGTGGGTCGGTGCAGAAGGCGGCGGTAGACAAGGGCATCGCGAAGCAGTTCCCGCTTATTTTGAGCTCGGGACGGCTCGTCGAATATGAAGGCGGCGGCGAGGAGACCCGCTCCAACAAGTGGCTTGCCGAGCTGCAGCAGGACATGTTCGTTGAGATCAATCCCGGCGATGCGCAAGCGCGCGGCATCAAAGACGGTGCTTGGGTCTGGGTGACCGGTGCGGAGAACAACTCCAGGGCCAGGGTCAGGGCGCTCGTCACCGAACGCGTCGGCAAAGGCGTTGCATGGATGCCGTTTCATTTCGGCGGCTGGTTCGGCGGCGCCGATTTGCGGCGCAATTATCCGCAGGGCACCGACCCGGTCGTGCTCGGCGAAAGCGCCAACTCGATTACGACGTACGGCTACGATCCTGCGACCGGCATGCAGGAGCCCAAGGTCACCTTGTGTCAGATCGTGGCGGCGTAGGGAGGACGCGAATGGCCCGGATGAAATTTCTCTGCGACGCCGATCGTTGCATCGAATGCAACGCCTGCGTCACCGCCTGCAAGAACGAGCACGAGGTCCCGTGGGGCATCAACCGACGTCGCGTCGTCACGCTCGATGACGGCCTGCCCGGAGAGCGCTCGGTGTCGATGGCCTGCATGCACTGCACGGACGCCCCGTGCCAGGCGGTCTGCCCGGTGAATGCCATCTACACGACGGCCGACGGCGTCGTGCTTCATTCGAAGGACATCTGCATCGGCTGCGGCTATTGCTTCTATGCCTGCCCGTTCGGCGCGCCGCAATATCCGCACATCGGCAATTTCGGTTCCCGCGGCAAGATGGACAAGTGCACGTTCTGTGCTGGCGGCCCGGAGCCGGATGGCAGCCCGGCGGAATACGAGAAATACGGCGCCAACCGCCTCGCGGAAGGCAAGCTGCCGCTCTGTGCCGAGATGTGCGCGACCAAGTCGCTCCTCGCCGGCGATGGCGAGATCATCGAGGAGATCTACAAGGAGCGCGTCGCAAAGCGCGGCTATGGCTCCGGAGCTTGGGGCTGGAAAACGGCGTACGGCGAAACGGTCAGCTCATAACGAACAGTAAACAATGAAGTCGGGACGGAATCCTGTGCAAGCTCTTGCAGCCCCGCTTCGCACCGTACTCGTCTTGGTGTTCCTGGCAGTTGCAGCGATCGGATACCCGGCGGCAACGCAGGCGCAGTCGGTCAATCCGACAAAAAACGCGGTCAGCGAAGAACAGCTGCTGCAGCGCTCCAAGACGATCCGTGGCCTCGGCAGCATCCCCGATACCAAGTCCTATACCCTTGAGCAGCCGGCCGGCCGCGACTGGCGCCATTTCCACGAGGTCACATTGCGCTGGATCGGCGGCATCGCGATACTCGGAATGCTGGCGGTGCTCGTCATTTTCTATTTGTCGCGCGGCATGGTCCGCATCGAGAACGGACGCTCTGGCCGCATCATTGTGCGCTTCAATGCGTTCGAGCGTTTCGTGCATTGGATGACGGCGGTCTGCTTCGTCGTGCTTGCGCTCTCCGGGCTCAACATCACTTTCGGCCGCCCGCTGCTGCTGCCGCTGATGAGCCCGGAATCCTTTACCGCATGGTCGGAATGGGCGAAATACGCGCACAATTATCTGAGCTTCCCGTTCACGCTCGGCGTCGTGCTGATATTTCTAATGTGGCTCGGCGGCAATCTCCCGACACGCGTCGATCTCGAGTGGCTGAAGCGCGGCGGCGGCATGATGGGCCACGACCATCCGCCGGCATACCGGTTCAATGCCGGGCAGAAGCTCATCTACTGGGTCGTCGTGCTGGGTGGAGGCGCTGCCGCAGTGAGCGGCTATCTGCTGATCTTCCCGTTCTATGGCACGACGATCGAGACGATGCAGCGGGCCGAGATGATCCACGGCATCGTAGCCATGCTGTTCATCGCTACGATGCTGGCACACATCTACATCGGGACGATCGGCATGGAGGGCGCGTTCGAGGCGATGGGCTCGGGCACCGTGGACCTCAACTGGGCGAAGGAACACCACGGCCTATGGCTGGAGGAGGAAGGCGCTCGCAGCCGGACGGGTTCCTCGCAGCCCCAGCCGACCATCATAGCAGGACACTAGCCGTGGACTTTGGCAACGCGGACTACAGCCCCGGGCTGAAATGGCGACCGGTTGTCGCCGTCGGGTCACGCCGGAGTGATCGCTACGAGGACGCGCCAAAGGCGCCGGCAGCAGATGCTCGTGTCAGCGGCATCTCTACTTCGATGAGTGCCGCCACGAGCTTACGAGCGATCTCGCCGTGGTTAGAGGGGTGGTTCTGTCCCGCCAATCGTGGCACTTATGCGCTGGTAACCCGGCGAACCAGAGCTGACGGCCGCGAAGCGCGGGTTTCCCCAGAATAGCCGTTTATAACCGGAAGTTTCAGCCCGGGCGCGGGCCACGACAGGCTGCTTCGTATGGCGGCAGGCGAAACGGCTGAACCGAATGAATGATCGGTTAGAACCTCGAATTCGTATATTGCTCGGGTCTTCGATCGCGATCGGTCCCGGCAAGGCTGCGCTCCTCGAAGCCATCGGGGAAACCGGCTCAATAGCCGCCGCCGGGCGGCGGATGGGAATGAGCTACCGCCGCGCCTGGCTACTCGCGAGGACGATGAACGCCTGTTTCCGCGAGCCGCTGATCGAGGCCGCAAAGGGTGGCATCGGCGGCGGCGGTGCCCGCCTCACTGCAATGGGCCGCGAGGTTCTGGCGCTCTACAGAGCGATGGAGGACCATGCGACAGCGGCAGTTGTGTCGGACATGGAAAAGTTGCGCGCATTGATGGTCGAACAGCCGCCGGAGGACTGACCCATTTGAACCCGATATGCGCCAAATACCATATCGGTCGCGATCATCTGATGTGATGAATTGAGCGAGCACTCGGTTCAAGAGGCTCGCCTGTGCACGATCTTCTCGATGCCCTCGCTGCTGCTTGGCAGCTAATTCTGTCGGGCGACTCCACCCTCGTCGCGGTTGTATCACTGTCGCTCAGCATCAGCCTTACGGCGGTTGTTCTGGCATCCGTCCTGGGGCTGCCGCTCGCGGCGGTGCTCGCCGTTATGCGGTTTCCAGGCCAGAACGCGCTGGTTGTGGTCGTGAACGCCCTGATGGGCCTGCCGCCCGTCGTCGTGGGCCTATTCGTCTATATGCTGCTGTCGCGTTCTGCTCCCCTCGGGAGCCTGGGACTGCTGTTCACGCCGACAGCGATGGTGATCGCCCAAGTCCTAAAGCCACTTCGCAGCCGCGCCAATTTGCGGCCACCATCGCGGTTCGCGTCGGTGATTGACCGACTGCTGAGAAATCAGAACCCATTGGAAAATCGTAATAATCTTCGATCATCCTCGCCGTACCTGATATTGGGCAGACGTCCGGGGAACCGCGCCGCAATTTTGCCGTCCGAAACTCATAGAGACGGGAGCCATAGCTGTTCCGATCACCGGTGTTCGGTTCGGGCATTCGACGACTCGACGGCGAGGCGCTTGGCGGCCCGCCGCCTCGCGAGGACCCCGCCCAGGCGCGTCACGCGCTGGCTGGCGGCTTCGACAATCGCACCACCGGCTCCAGCAAGCGATCGCGGTGCTCTCTTCAGCCGGGGATGACTCCCGTCCCCATCACGTTTTTTAGACCGCAAAATCGCGGCGCGGTTATTCAGGCGTTGCCCGCGGACAGTTGACGCTAGAATAATGCCAGATTCTTACGTTTCCTCAATGGGTTCTGTCTTTACGGAGACCGGATAACCACCAACTGCGGACCGCGATGGTGACCGCAAATTGGCGCGGCTGCGAAGGGACCTTTGGAGGTCCGCAAGAGATTCTCGTCCCTTCCGGAGTCGCCGATTATGTCGGCGTGCAGCCAGGCGCGGAGGGCATTGTTGAGTTCGTCTATAACGGCCCAGGGGAGCCGATCATAGAACGTTTCGACGGCCTCCGGCTGATCGGGACATTCGATATGGCCGGGCCGGATCAAGGCAGGTTCGAGCCGTTCTGGCGCTTCAATGCGAGAGGCCAGGATGTCCTGACGGTTCGGGCCGAAGCCGCCCACATCGGGATCACCTCATTGCCGATGGTCGTCAACCTGGAGCTGTTCCGAAAATTCCTCTCGTCATTAGGGGACGAGCTTGCGCGCCGAGGTGCCGCTCCGGCCCCCTTGCCAGGGCGAGATCAGCTCGTCGTGCGGGCAAGCACCCATCGGCAAAGTGCCGGCTGCCGAAGCTGCTGTCGAGCGGCTGCTCCAAGACCGCGGGCTTGACGGCGGGCAGATCGCGGCCGCGCGGGGGAGCTGCTCGACGCCGTCGGCCTAAGCGATCGAGGCAGTCACCGGCCTTCGGAATTAAGCGGCGGCGAGCAGCAGCGTGT
>Ga0306923_10001254_pt1 | contig 22236 bp, 20 predicted proteins | sample sta12Can44000108_FD_203841 | JGI IMG/M metagenome (GOLD analysis project Ga0306923, IMG submission 203841) | Lab enrichment of tropical soil microbial communities from Luquillo Experimental Forest, Puerto Rico - statanox.12C.anox.44.000.108 (v2)... | ecosystem: Environmental > Terrestrial >... | reverse complement strand
CAGCGGGCCGGGGTGCTGCGGGAAGCGGCGCGCGCTCAGGTGACCGCCGGGCGGGAGCGGGCCTTCGTGCTGCTGGAGGAGGCGCTGCGGGTGGCGGCCGGGCCGCGGATCCGGGCCGAGATCGCGCTGGAGGTGGCCGAGGCCCACGCGGCCCTGTTCCGGTGGGTGGACGCGGTGGACGTCATCGAACGGGCGCTCGCCGAAGTCGGCCCGGCCGAGGCGGAGCTCGCGGCCCGGCTGGAGGGCGAGCTGGTGGTCTGCGGCCTGCACGACGCGCGCCGCGCGCCGCGGGTCGCGCCCGTGCTCGCCCGCCTGGGCGCTGCTCACCCAGACGGGCGCCTGGCGGCTAGCGAACCGGTCGCGGTCGCGCGGGCAATGGCCATGCTGCTGGCGGGCCGCCCGGCCAGCCAGATCGCGGCCCCGCTCGAGAGGACACTGCTGGAGGAGACGCGGAAGGGCCCGGACCCCGACGCCGGAAACTGGGATACCCGGGCGGCGCTACTGTGGGTCCTGGTCGTGGCCGAGCGTTTCGGCACGGTCGAGGGGTCGCTCGGGCCGATGCTCGAGCGGGTTCACCGCTGCGGTTCGGCCCGCGGCCTGGTGGCCGCCTACTCCAGCCTCGGCCTGCTCAAGCTGCGGCTCGGCGCGCTGCCCGAGGCCGACGCGGCGGCCCGGGTGGCGCTGTACGTGCTGCAGGAAGGTGACTTCGCGCCGGGGCTCGGGTTCGCCGCGACCGTCCTTTCCGACGTCGCCGTCGAGGCCGGCCAGCTCGACGAGGCGCAGCAGCTGCTGGACCTGCTGCCGAGTCGGGGGTGGCCCGCGGGCGTCGGAACGGTGCTCATCCCGGCGGCCCGGGGACGCCTGCGGCTGGCTCAGGGCCGGGCCGCCGAGGCGCTGGCCGAATTCCAGACCTGCGCGGAGCTGTTCGGCGCCGACGTGTGGGGCATGCCCATCCGCGAGACGGGTTACGTGCACGCGCGCTCCGGCGCCGCCCTCGCGCTGGTGCGGCTGGGCCGGCGCCAGGACGCCGTCCGGCTGGCCGAGGCCGAACTGGCCGACGTGCGGGAGTTCGGCGCGCCGCGCGCGCTCGGGATCGCGCTGCGGGTGGCCGGGCTGGCCCGCGGCGGCCCGGAAGGCCTGGCGCTGCTGCGCGAGTCGGCGGCCGCGCTCGACGACTCCCCCGCGCGGCTCGAGCGCGCTCGCTCGCTGGCCGAACTCGGGGCGGCCCTGCGCCGGGACGGTCAGCGCGCCGCGGCCAGGGACCCGCTGGCCCGGGCGCTCGAGCTGGCCGCCGGCTGCGGCGCCGGGCCGCTGACCGCCCGGGTCCGCGACGAGCTCAGGGCGGCCGGCGCCCGCCCGCGGCGTCCGTGGCGGACCGGGGTGGACGCGCTGACCCCCAGCGAGCTGCGTGTCGCCAGGCTGGCCGCCGACGGCCGCTCCAACCGCGAGATCGCCGGTGAGCTGTACGTGACCCTCAAGGCGATCGAGGGTCACCTGGCCCGCGCCTACGCCAAGCTCGGGATCGAAGGCCGCGGCCAGCTGGCCGACGCCCTGGCCCCGGAGCAAACCGGCACGGAAAAGACTGGGGTGCCGACCCTATAGCGAACCAGCCGCCCGCGGCGCGACGGTATGGCCATCACTTCACCCGCGGAAAGGGGACCAGCGATGACGATGACCGTGCACGAGGCGTTCGTGAAGGGAACGGAGACGTTCAACGCCCACGACATCGACGGGTTCAGCAGCGTGCTGGCCGACGATGTCGTCTTCCACGCGCCCGGCGGGACGAGCGGCCAGGGCAAGGCGGCCTGCGCCGAGTTCTTCGCGGGCTGGTTCGGCGCGTTCCCCGACGCGCACGTCGAGGTGCACGCCTGGCACGTGGCCGGCGACGTCGCCGTCGAGGAAGGCACCTTCACCGGAACCCACCGGGGGGTCCTGCACAGCCCGGCCGGCGACATCGCGCCCACCGGGCGGCCGGTCACGGTGCCCTACATCCAGGTGCTCCGCTACCGCGACGGCCGGCACGCCTCGTTCAACCTGATGTACGACCGGCTGCTGATGCTCGAGCACCTGGGCCTCGCTTAGATTGACGTCGATCATCCGGGTAGCCGCCGTAGGACTTGGCCACTCTGGCATCGCTCAAAACGGAACCTGACGACGTGGATGCCACATCCATGCTGCTGGAACGACGTGGATGTGGCATCCACGCCTTATTAGCCGGAGGCGGGTGCGTCTCACCAGCGTTCCCGAAGCCCGGCAGCACCAACGGCCGCGCCTGCATGGCCCAGCCTGTTCGCCGAGGCCAGGCGAGCGCATCAGGCCGCGGCGGCCCGGCGGGCCAGTCCGTCGACGAAGATGTCAAGCAGGAGCTCGAAGCGCTCGTCGGGGTCGGCCAGCGCGAACTCGCCGGCCAGGCCGGTCATGTTCGGGAACAGGTCCGCCGGGAGCGAGGCGATGTAGTCGCGGGCCATGTCCGCGGCCTGCTGCAGCTGGGCCGGGTCGCGGTCAGGGGCGCCGCTGTCCTCCACCCCGGTCTCGTCCATGGTGAAGCCGTTCACGGTGGCGATGAGCAGCAGGTAGCCCTGCACGGCCAGCCGCGGCGGCAGCCCGCCCGCCCGCAGGATGGCGAGCACGCGCTCGGAGTATTGCAGCGCGTTCGGCCCCATCGGGATGCGGCCGAACGAGATGCGCACCAGGTACGGGTGGCGCAGGCTGACGCGGCGCTGATGCCGGGCGACCTCCTTGAGCTGCTCCTGCCAGCGCGCGGGGTCGGGGTCGGGCACCTGCTGCTCGCCGATGATCTCGTCGAGCACCAGGTCGAGCAGGCCGTCCTTGCTGCCCACGTGCCAGTACAGCGACGCGGCGCCGGCGCCGAGCTCGTCGCCGAGCCGCCGCATGCTCAGCGCGGCCAGGCCCTCCCGGTCGAGCAGCTGGACCGCGGCCTTTACGATCGCCTCCCGGCTGATCGGCTCGCGCCGCCGCCGGGCCGGCCGGTCGGGCAGCCGCTGCCAGGGCGGCGGCGGGATCTCCGGCTTCGTCGTCATCGGAACCTCCCTCGCTCACCTGCGCTCACCTCACCCTAGCGCTTCTCTAACACTGTACCAGACTCGAACAGTGTTTGACACGACCGACGATCGATGATAGAACATCGTTCGAGGATTGAACCTAGTTCGAGGGAGTCCGACATGACTACCAACCAGGCGGCCGTCGCCAACGGCAACCGTGCTGTGCGGCCCAACACGGGGCGGCCCAACACGGGGCGGGCCGGCACCGGTCAGGCCGGCACCGGTCAGGCCGGCACCGGTCAGGCCGGCACCGGTCAGGCCGGGACCGGTCAGGCCGGCTACCCCCGCCGCTGGCTCGCCGCGATCGTCATGATCGTCGGGGCGCTCATGGACATGATCGACGTGACGATCGTCAACGTGGCGCTCCCCTCCATCCGCCGTGACCTGAACGCCAGCGCCACCCAGCTGGAATGGGTGGTGTCCGGGTACATGCTGGCGTTCGCGGCGGCGCTCATCATCGCCGGGAACCTCGGCGACAAGTTCGGGCGAAAGCGCCTGTTCCTGTCCGGCGCCGCGCTGTTCGGCCTGGCCAGCCTGGCCGCGGGGATGTCCGGGTCCGGCGCGGAGCTGATCGCCGCCCGCGTTGTCCAGGGCGCCGCGGCCGCCGCCATGGCACCGCAGGTGCTCGCCACGTTCCGGGTCATCTTCGCCCGGGAGGAGCGGGGCAAGGCGTTCGGCATCTACGGGGCGATGCTCGGCTTCGCGTCCGCGATCGGGCTGGTCCTCGGCGGCGTGCTGACCGAGGCGAACCTGTTCGGCTGGGAGTGGCGCTCGGTCTTCTACGTGAACGTGCCGGTGGCCGTGGCCGCGCTGATCGCCGGCGTCCGGTTCGTGCCCGAGACCAGGGACCCGGCCGCAGGCCGGCCGAACCTGCCCGGCGCGGTGCTGCTGGCCGGGTCGCTGGTCGCCATCGTCTACCCGCTGCTCGAGGGCCGTCAGCTGGGCTGGCCCGCCTGGGTGTGGCCGCTGATGGCGGCCGGGGTGGCCGGCCTGGTGGGGCTGGGCCTGTTCGAGGCGCGTCAGTCCCGGCGCGAGGTTCAAAGGTTTGCGCCGCTGCTGCGGGCCGGGCTGTTCCGGATCCCGGCGTTCGCCGCCGGGATGGGCGTCCAGCTCGCCTTCTTCGCCGGCATGCAGGGCTTCTTCATCGCCTTCGCGCTGTGGCTGCAGGCCGGCGAGCACTTCTCGCCGCTGAAGGCCGGCCTGACCGCGGTCGCGTTCAGCGTGGGCAGCTTCTTCGCCGCGCCCGTCGCGGTGCCGCTGGCCCAGCGGCACGGGCGGCGCATCCTGGCCGGCGGCGCGGTGCTGATGGTGGCCGGCATCGCCGGCGTGGCGCTGGCCGCCCCCCATGTCGGCCTGAACGGCAGCCCGTGGCCGGTCGTCCCCGGCCTGGTGGTGGCCGGCGCGGGCCTGGCCCTGCTGGTCATCCCGCTGGTCAACGTGGTGCTGGCGGCGGTCCCGGCCGAGGTGGCCGGCGGCGCGTCCGGCCTGTTCAGCACGGCGCAGCAGCTGGGCGGCGCGCTCGGCGTGGCCCTGCTCGGCACGGTCTTCTTCGGGTACCTGGGCGGGCACTCGTTCGAGGCGGCGCTGGTGCACACCGCGCCGTATGCGATGGGCGCGTTCGCCCTGTGCGCCGTCCTGTCGCTGCTGCTGCCGCGCACGGCGGTGTCGGAGGAGGCGCTGACCGAATCCTGAACACGGGGGCAGGTGGCCGGCCGCTGGTCAGATGACCTGCGGCCGGCCCTTTTTGGCCTAGCCTTGCCCCATGACTGACACGGGCGCACCGCCTGACGGCCCGTCGGAGGCGAGGCCCCCGCTGGGCAGGATCGTGTGGACTTTTCTGCGGGCAGGGGGTTCCAGCGCCGTCTTGCTGGCCATCTACTATCTGCTGCCGCTGAACCACTCGGCCCGGTGGGTCGCCGTCACGGCGCTGGGGATCGGGCTGGTGGCGCTCGTCGGGCTGGTGGCCTATCAGGTCCGCGCCATCAGCACCTCACGGTTCCCCGGCCTGCGGGCGCTGGAGGCCCTGGCGGTCACGGTCCCGCTGTTCCTGGTGTTGTTCGCCAGCACCTACGTGGTGATGGCCACGATCTCGGCCGGCAGCTTCAGCCAGCCGATGAACCACACCAACGCGCTGTACTTCACCGTCACCGTGTTCGCCACGGTCGGGTTCGGCGATATCACCGCCACCACCGCCGCGGCCCGGCTGGTGGTCACCGGGCAGATGATCATCGATCTGGTCATTCTCGGGGTCGGGGCCAGGGTGATCCTGGGCGCGGTCTCGCGGGGGCGGCAGCGGCAGCCGTCGGAGCCAGGCGCCGCGCCGCCCGGCGGGTAGGCCGTGCGTCCGCGATCAGGCGGTGACGATGACGATCTTGCCGCGGACGTGGCCCTCTTCGACCTGGCGCAGGGCGGTGGCGACGTCGGCCAGGGGGTAGGTGCGGTCGATGACGGGGCGGAGTCGGCCTTCGTCGATGAGCGCGGTGACGGCGGCGAGTTCGGCGTGGTCCTGCCGGGTGGGGAGGACGCGCAGGCGCTGCCGGGCGACGGTATTGACCGCGACCAGGCGGAGCACCGGGCCGATCGCGCCGATCAGGTGGCCAGGGGTGCCGCCGGCGTTGAGCACGAGGGTCCCGGCCGGGGCCAGCGCACGACGGACGCGGCCGAGCGGGCGGTTGCCGACGTTGTCCAGGATCACGTCGTAGCGGGCGGTCGTGCCGGTGAAGTCCTCGGCCGTGTAGTCGACGACGTCCGCGGCGCCGAGCGAGCGCACCAGCTCGAGGTTCCTGGTGCTGCACACGCCGGTGACCTTCGCGCCCAGCGCGGCCGCGATCTGCACGGCGTAGCTGCCGACGCCGCCGGCCGCGCCGTTGACGAGCACCTGGTCCCCGGCCCGTACCCGGCCGACGTCCCTGATCCCGCGCAGCGCGGTCGTCGCCGCCATCGGGATCGCGGCGGCCTGCTCGAAGGTCAGGCTCTCCGGCTTGGGTACCACCAGCTCCGCCCGGGTGCGGGCGTACTCGGCGAGCGCGCCCGGGCAGAAGCCGAGGACGTCCTGGCCGGGGCGCAGCCCGCGCACGTTTGCGCCGACGGCCTCCACCCGGCCGGCCGCGTCGATCCCGGCCACCCGGGACCTGGGCCGGGTCAGGCCCGTTCCGCCCATGAGCCGCGCGATGTAGGGGTCGCCGCGCAGCATGTGCCAGTCATAAGGGTTGAGGGCGGCGGCGTGCACCCGGATCAGCACGTCATCGGGTCCGATCCCCGGCGTGCCGGTGCGGACGAGCCGCAGCCGGTCCGGCGGCCCGAACCGGTCCTGGACGATCGCTTCCATCGGGGTCTCCTCGGTTTTTCTCGTGGTGGCCTACGCCGATAGGTCGAGGATGCCTGGCCCGTGTTGAGGAATCGCGGTAAGACAGTTGAGATACTGGGCTGTGCGGATTCGGCTGCTGGGTGAGGTTGGCGCCGTCACCGACCAGGGGACGCCGGTGGACGTCGGGCCAGCCAAGTGCCGGGCGGTGCTCGCGGCGCTCGCCGTGTCGGCGGGAACCGCCGTGCCGGAGTGGCGCCTGGCCGAACTGGTCTGGGGGGAGGACCCGCCGCGGACAGCGGCCCGGACCCTGCAGTCCTATGTGGTCCGCCTGCGCAAGGGCCTGGGCCACGACTCCATCGTCCGGGTCGGCGCCGCCTACCGCCTGGACGTGACGGCCGACTCGGTGGACGTCCTCCGCTTCGGGGAGCGGATGGACGCGGGCGATACCGAGGCGGCGTTGGCCGAGTGGACCGGGCTCCCGCTGGCCGGGCTCGAGGTCCCCGGGCTGGCCGCGACAATGGACGGCCTGGTCGAACGCTGGCTGGTCGCGGTGGAGGCCGACCTGGGGCGCCGGGTCGAGACCGACGCCGCGGCGGCGACCGGCCCGCTGACCGAGCTGACCGCGAGGTATCCCTCCCGGGAGGGACTATGGGCGTTGCTGATGACGGCGCTCTACCGGGCCGGGCGGCAGGCCGACGCGCTCGCGGCTTACCGGACCGTTCGGCAGCACCTGATCGAGGACCTCGGGGTAGAACCGGGTCCCCGGCTGCGCGAACTGCAGGCGCGGATCCTGGATCAGGACCGGCAGCTGGTTACCGACCGGACCGGGGCCGGCGTGGAGGGCCGCGGCGGCAACCTGCCGTTGCGGCTGGGGCGGCTCTTCGGGCGTGAGAAGGACCTCGGGGTCATCGCCGATGCGCTGGCCGCATACCCGGTGGTGACACTGGTCGGTCCCGGCGGGATCGGCAAGACCCGGCTCGCGCTGGCGGCGGCCCGGCTCGCCGGGACCGACGCCTGGCTGGTCGACCTGGCCGAGATCACCTCGGCCGGCGACGTGCCCCGGGCCGTGGCCGGCTCGCTGGGCATCAAGGAGGGCCCGGCCCTCGGCCGTCTCATCGTCGCGGCCCTGCGCTCACGGCGCATGCTGCTCGTGCTCGACAACTGCGAGCACGTCATCGACGGCGCCGCCGAGCTCGCCCAGGCCGTCGCCGAGGGGTGCCCGGAGGTGCGGATACTCGCGACGTCCCGGCAGCACCTGGGGCTCAGCCACGGCTTCGAACGGCTCATCACAGTAGCGCCGCTGGAACCGGCCGGGCCCGGCGCCGAACTGTTCAGCGAGCGCGCTTCGGCGCTCTCGGCCGCCTTCGACGCGCAGGCCTGGCGGCAGGCCGTGGTGGAAATCTGCCGTCGCCTCGACGGCGTCCCGCTGGCCATCGAGCTGGCCGCGGCGCGGACGACCAGCCTGACCCCCGCGGATATCGCCGGGCGTCTCGACGACCAGCTTCGCCTCCTGGCCCGGGGCCGGCGGGCCGTCGCCGGACGGCACCGGACGCTGCGTGCCACCGTGCAGTGGTCCTACGACCTGCTCAGCCCGCAGGCCCGGCGGCTGTTCCAGCGGCTCTCCGTCTTCGTCGGCCCGTTCGACCTCGCCGCCGCCGAGACCGTCGCCGCCGTCCCCGCGCTCGCGGGCGACACCGGGGAGCTGCTCAGTGACCTGGTGGAACGGTCGATGCTGGTGGCCGAGCCTGGCCCGCTGTCCGGGCGGTTCCGGCTGCTGGAGACCATGCGTCAGTTCGCGGCCGGGCAGCTGGCCTCCTCCGGCGACGCCGACCTGGTGGCCGCGCGCCACGCGCGGTGGTGCCTCGGCCAGGGCACCCGCATCCAGCGGCTGCTGGCCGGCCCGGACGAGATCGACGGCGTCGCCCGGCTCGACGAGCTCTGGCCCAACTACCGTGCCGCGTTCGAGTGGGCCCGCGCCGCCGGCGACCGGCAGCTGGCGTACGCGCTGGTCCGTCCCGTGGTGGTCGAGGTTGTCCGCCGCGGCCGCACCGAGATCGGCGACTTTGTGGAGCGCATCCTGGCCATGACGCCACCCGACGACACCGAGATGATCCTGTTCGGCCTCTGCTGGGCGGCTCAGCGTTACAAGCTGGGCCAGGATCCCGGCGCTTACCAGCGTCTCGTGGTGCGCCACGGGGAGCCCGACCATCCGCTGGCCCATCACGCGCGTGCGGCGGTCAACCAGGATTTCGGCGGGCTGGCGACGTGGACCTCGCCGGCCATCGCCTGGCTCCGCCGACGGGGGGAGGACGACCTCGCCGAGCAGTTCGAGCTCGACGCGGCGGCGGCGCTCTTGTTCACCGGGCGCGCCGAGGAGGGCGAGGCCGCCGTGGCGGCGCTGGTCGACCGGTACCGCGGGCACGGACCCCCGACCCTGCTGCACCTGTCGCTGATGCTGGCCGGCTACTCCTCGTCGGTGCGGGGGCAGCCCGGCCGCGCCGCGCAGCTGTTCGACGAGGCGGCCGAGGTCCAGGTGCCCGAGCGCACCCAGTCCCCCGGCAAGTCCATCGAGGCGCGCACCGCGTTCCGCCTCGGCCAGCGGGCCCGCGCCTACCGGATCCTGTCCTCCTACATCGACGAGCTCCTCGGCACCGGCAACATGCAGGCGATCTGCGTGACCTGCGTGGAGTTCGTCAACATGATGGTGGCGGCGGGCCGGCTGCCGGACGCCGCGCTCATGCTCGACCACCTCGACCGGACCGCCCCCTACTGGGCGCCGCAGGTCGCGGAGGCGCGGAGCACCATCGCCGCCGCCCGGCTGGCCCCGGTCAGCGGACGGGACGACCTGGACGATCATCAGGCGCTCGAATACATGCGCAGGGTCCTGCTCCGGCTCGCCGCGGCGGTGTCCTGACGCCATGCCGTTTAGCATGTTGGTGCAGCGGCCGCGCCCTATACGCGAAAACGGACACCAGTCACTCCGGCACTGTCCGTACCAGCGCGTAAGGCGTGGATGCCACATCCACGTCGTATGAACAACATGGCTGGGACATCCACGCCTGATTAGCCGGGCAGACCAAAGCGGCGGGCGCGTATCACCAGTCACGGCAGTACGCCAGGAGCGCAGCAACGCCAGGAGGCAAGGCTTAGTAAGGTGCCGGCTTCCAGGGTGGTGCGGAACTGGGACTCAGGGGCCGAGGCTGCGGCCGCCGTCGACGACGATGCGCTGGCCGGTGACGAAGCCCGCGCCCTCGGAGGCGAGAAAGCTCACCGCGTGGGCGATGTCGCCGGGCGTCCCCATCCGCCCGGCGGGGACCGAGGCGAGGTAGGCCTGCCGGATCTCGTCCGGGACGCCGGCGTGCCGCTCCACGGGGACGAAACCGGGCGCGACCGTGTTCACGGTGATGCCGAACGGGCCGAGTTCACGCGCCCAGCTCAGGGTCAGGCCGATCTGCGCGTTCTTGGCGGCGGCGTAGGCGGATCTGCCCGGCGGCGGCCGATGGGCGACCTCGGAGTCGATGCTGACGATGCGGCCGTACCGCCGGGCCTGCATCCCGGGCAGCACCGCGCGGCCGAGCAGCACCGGGCTCTTGACGAAGAAGTCCAGCTGGTCGACGTGATCGGCCCAGCCGACCTCGGTCACCGGGGCCTCGGGCTGCGGGCCGGTGGCGTTGAGCACCAGCACGTCGACCGGGCCCAGGGAGCCGGTGATCGCGGCGACCAGCCCGGCCACCTGCCGCTCGTCGGTGACGTCGGCGTGGAAGCCTTCGGCGGTGCCGCCCTCGGCACGGATGCCGCGGGCGACGGCGGCCACCTCGTCGTCGCCCTGTTCATCGTCGGGGCGGCCGTTGACCGCGACGGCGAATCCGTCGCGCGCCAGGCGCCGGGCGATCTCGGCCCCCAGCCCTCGCGAGCTCCCCGTCACCAGGGCGACCCGCCCGTGCGTGGATACCATGCGGCATCATCGCACGGGCCGGGCGCTAGGATCGCCGCTATGTCCGGGTCCGACGTGCCGCAGCTCGATACCGCACATGCCCATCCGGCCCGGATCTACAACTACTAACACGCCCTAGCGGGGGTGGAGGAAGTCCAGGACGCGCTGGGTGAGCAGCGCGGTGGCGTCCGGGTCGTAGGAGGGCAGCGAACTGTCGGCGAAGTAGTGCTGGTCGCCGGGGTAGAGGAACAGGTCGGCGTCCTGGGCCTGGTCGACGAGCTCGCGGGCGGCGTCGATGTCGCCTTCGCCGACGAAGATCGGGTCGGCGTCCATCCCGTGGATCTGCACCGGTACGCCTTCGGGCCAGCCGGGGCCGAACGCCGACACCGGGACGCAGGAGTAGAACAGCAGCGCGCCCCGCGCGCCCGGCCGGGTCTGCGCCAGCTTCTGGGCGGGAAGCACGCCGAGCGAGAAGCCGGCGTACACCAGCCCGGCGGGCAGCCCCTCAACGGCCCGGGCGCCACGGTCGAGCACCTCGCCGGGGAAGCCGATCTCCTGCGCGTAACCCATCCCCGCCTCGATCGAGCCGAACGTGCGCCCGTCGAACAGGTCGGGCGCGTGCACGGTGTGCCCGGCGCGGCGCAGCTCGTCGGCGAAGGCAGCGACACCGGGGGTCAGTCCCTGCGCGTGATGGAAGAGAACCACCTCGGCCATGGCGGGACTCTACCCGGTCAGGAGCCGAGGTAACGCAGGACCGCCAGGACCCGGCGGTTGTCGGTTTCCGAGGCGGGCAGGCCCAGCTTGGCGAAGATGCTGGCGACGTGCTTCTCCACCGTGCCCAGGGTGAGGACCAGGGCGGCGGCGATGCCGGCGTTGGACCGCCCCTCCGCCATCAGGGCGAGCACGTCGCGCTCGCGCGGGGTGAGCGGATCCAGGTCCCCGGCGTGACGGCTGGCCGCCAGGAGCTGGCTGACCACCTCCCGGTCCAGCGCGGTGCCACCCGCCGCGACCCGGCCCACCGCGTCGGTGAACTCGCTGACGTCGGCCACCCGGTCCTTGAGCAGGTAGCCCACGCCGGACGGGCTGCCGTGCAAGAGCTCGGCGGCGTACCTGGTCTCAATGTACTGGGAGAGCACCAGCACCGCGGTACCCGGATGGGACCGGCGCAGCTCGAGGGCGGCGCGCAGGCCCTCGTCGGTGAAGGTCGGCGGCATCCTGACGTCCGCGACCACCACGTCGGGCCGGTGGCTGGCCACCGCGGCCAGCAGCGCCTCGCCGTCGGCCACCGCGGCGCACACCCGGTGGCCCTCGTCCTCCAGCAGCCGGACCAGCCCGGCCCGGAACAGCGCGGCGTCCTCGGCGATCACGATGCGCATCAGCGGTGCCCGGCGCGCAGCGGGAGCTCGACGGTGATCCGGGTCGGCCCGCCGGGCGGGCTGGCGATGTCCAGGCGGCCGTCCACCACGGCGACCCGCTGGGCAAGGCCGGACAGGCCGCTGCCCCGGGAGGGTTCGGCCCCGCCGACGCCGTCATCGGTCACCTGGAGGACGAGAAGCCCGGCCCGTTCGGTAATAAAGATCTTGATCTTGTTCGCCTGGCTGTGCTTGGCCGCGTTGGCCAGCAGTTCCGCGGCGCAGAAGTAGGCGATCGTCTCGATCGCAGGGGTCGGCCGGACCGGGACGCTGACGGCCAGTTCGGCCGGGATGGCGCTGGTGGCGGCCAGGCTGGCGAGGGCGTCGGCCAGGCCGTTGTCCAATACCGGCGGGTGGATGCCGCGGGCCAGCTCGCGCAGCTCGACCAGGGCGTCCTTGGCGCCGCGGTGCGCGGCGCCGACCAGCTCGCGGGCGGCCACGAGGTCCGGGACCTCGCCCTGGTCGCCGAGCTTCTTCCGGGCCATGCCCAGGTTCATGGCCAGCGTGGCCAGCCGGATCTGCGCGCCGTCGTGCAGGTCGCGCTCCAGCCGCCGGAGCCGGGCGGCGGCGTCATCCACCGCCAGCGCCCGGGTCTGCTCCAGGTCCTGCAGCCGCTGGGCGGTGCGGCCCGGGCCGAGCAGGCCGCGGATGAGCCAGCGGTCCGCGGCCACCACGCCCCTGGTCACCCACGGGGCGGCCAGCAGCATGCCGGCCCCGGCGGCGAAGGCGGCGAACGTGCCCGGGAACGTCGTGACCCGGAAGTGGCCCTGGCCGAACCAGTCGAACGGCGTGGTCACCGGGACCGGGCTCAGCCGCACCCCCGGGGAGTGGTTGCGGAACGACAGCCACCAGAACGGGTAGGTCAGGTTGACCAGCCCGGCCAGCCAGAAGACGCCGACGGCGTAGCATTCGGCCAGTCCGGCCGGGAGCTTGAGCATCAGGTACGCCATCGCCCGCCAGCCCGGGCCGTCGCCGAGCCGGGTGTGCCGCGGGGGCGGCGGCGTGACCTGCTCGGCGAGCAGCCGGCCGGCCGCGCGGCGGACGGCCGCGGCCAGGGCGCGGGTGGCGCCGGTCGTCACCATCAACGCCGCGGTGAGGACGGCGATGGCCACGGCGGTCAGCATGGCCAGCCAGGACGGGTTGCCTGCGGCCATCCAGGACGGGCCGGCCAGGTTTGCGAGCCCGATCGTGATGGCGAAGCCGATGACCGGGACGGGCAGGATGAGCGGGAGGGTGAGCACGCAGAACGCGATGTCGCTGCGGGCGCGGGCGGTGAACGGCGCGCGGGCCGCGGCGGCGGCGTAGGCGGCTGGGGCGGCGGCCGGGGCTGCTCCGGCCGCAGGGCCGGTCATGTGTCCAACTTAGGCGTCGCGGCGGGTGAGCAGCCAGCCGCCGACGGCGAGCAGGGCAACGGCGTAGGCGGCGATGAGGCCGAGCCCGGCCCACGGGGAGAGGGCGAAACCCTGGACCGGCTTGGTGGCAGCGAGCGAGTTGGCGTTGATGAGCTCGGGGAGGAACTTCCCGGCCGGGGTGGCCGCCAGCCCGGCGAGCGGTGCGACGAACACCACGCCGACCAGGGCGGTGATGGCGGCGGCGCCGTGCCGGACGATAGCGCCGAGGGCCAGCCCGATCAGCCCGATCAGGCACAGGTACGCGCCGGACAGCGCGACGGCTCGTAGCACGTCGGGCTGGCTGAGCGCGGGGCGGGGCACGCTGCCGTGAACGAACGCGGCGCCCGCCAGGAAGCCGGCGAAGGTGACGAACTCGCCTGCGACCAGGGCGGTCAGGCCGAAGGTTGCTGCCTTGGCCGCCAGCACCAGCGGGCGCCTCGGGATCGCGGCCAGCGTGGCCCTGATCGTTCCGGAGGAGTATTCGCTGGTCATCACCAGCACGCCGAGCACCGCGAACAGCACCTGCCCGAGGGCCCCGCCGACCAGGATGTTGTTGGTCACGTCGCCTTTCGGGTTTCTCGTATTGAACCCCGCCGCGACGCCGATGCCGATCATTCCGGCCAGCGCGGAGAGCAGGGTCCAGCGCATCGAGCGCAGGGTGCGGAGCTTGACCCACTCCATCCGGGCGACGTGGCGGAACCGGTAGCGGGCGGTGGCGGCGGTCATGAGGCGCTCCCCGCGGTCAGCGCGAGGAACGCGTCTTCCAGGGATGTGTTGGTGGCGGAGAGTTCGGCCACCGTGGTGTCGGCGAGCAGCCGGCCGGCCCCGACGACGATCAGGCGATCCGCGGTCAGCGCCATCTCGGCGATCAGGTGGCTGGAGACGAACACCGTCCGGCCCTCGGCCGCCAGCGATTTCATCAGGTTCCTGATCCAGCGGATCCCCTCCGGGTCCAGGCCGTTGACCGGCTCGTCGAAGATGAGGATGGGCGGATCGCCGAGCAGCGCGGCGGCGATGCCCAGCCGCTGCGCCATGCCGAGGGAGAGCTGGCCTGCTTTGCGGCTGGCCGCCCCGTGTTGGCCAGCACTGTGCAGGCCGACCAGGTGGAGTGTCTCGTCGACCCGGCTGGGCGGGATGGCGTTGCTGGCGGCCAGCGCGGTCAGGTGCGCCCTGGCGCTGCGGCCGGGGTGGAAGGCCTTGCTCTCGAGCAGCGCGCCGACCTCGCGGAGCGGGAACGGCAGGTCGTGGTAGCCGCGGCCGCCGATCTTGACCGCGCCGTGGTCGGGTGCGTCCAGGCCCAGGATCAGGCGCATGGTGGTGGACTTGCCGGACCCGTTCGGCCCGAGGAAGCCGGTCACGACGCCGGGGCGGACGTCGAAGGTGAGATGATCGACCGCGGTTATCCGGCCGTAGCGCTTGGTCAGGCCGTGGGCCTCGATCACCGTGAACCTCCGTGGCCGGCTGGTTAGCTGCCGCGCTTAAGCACGCTACGTAGGCGGGGGGCCGCGGCGGAACGCGGGAAACGCCCGTTTTGCCCCTGGGGTTTTCCCCGGGGGTTGGCGGTGATGGGGCGCTTGGGCGGGCGGCTAGCGGCCCCGGCGCCGCCTCCGGGGTGTTGCTGCGCTCCCGGCACGCTGCCGTGGCTGGTGATACGTGCCCGCCGCCCGTTTATAAGGCGTGGATGTCCCAGCCATGTCGTTCCAGCGACGTGGATGTGGCATCCACGTCGTTTGGGCCTGGACGGGAGTGGTACAGGCCGTACGGGCGGTGCCAGAGTGACGAGAGCCCGCTCTCGCGCCCGCGCCGGGGTCGGGGGATTGTCGGTGGGGGGCATTAGGGTCCGGGGCATGGCCAATTTCGCGGTGAGGCTGGTGCACGGGCCGGAGTGGGATCCTGGGCGCCCGATCCGGGGGCAGGACGGGTGGGATGAGCACGCGGCGTTCATGGACGGGCTGGTCGATGACGGGTTCATCATCCTCGGCGGGCCGGTGGGCGACGGGGAGCAGACCCTGCACGCGGTCGAGGCGGCGGACGAGAACGAGATCAGGACGCGGCTGGCGCTGGACCCGTGGGCTTCGGCCGGGCTGCTCCAGACCGGCACGATAGAGCCGTGGGCGCTCTGGCTCGACGGCCGGGGGGCGACAGCCGACGCTGACCGGCGCGCCGGACCCGGGCCGCTCAGGCGGCGTAGGTAAGGTGCGCCTGGCGGGGGGCGGGGACACGGGCCGAGCCGGTGTGCACGCCGCCGGACGTACCGGCCACGGCCGCGCGGGCCCAGCGCATCCGCAGCACCGCGGTCTCCGGGTGCTCGCCGTAGGCCTGGGCGACCCGCGCCGCGCAGCCCCGGATGCCGAACGCGGCGAGCGCCGCCGCGATGGCCTGGTGAACCTGCGCCGCGGTGGGCTCGTCGGAGCGCTGCAGCGTCGAGGCGAACAGCGCGTCGGCCCGGGCGGTGCTGATGGTGAGGTCGTAAGTCGCTGACCGCATCTTGGGCCTCCTTGACTGAGGACACTTCCTGTATACGCCTTGGGTCTGACATTTCCGGCGCCCCGGATGCCACCCTGCAGATAAGACTCCGCGGGGCCGGCAAACTCATCTGCCTGGCAGAGGCTCTGCTGGGCGGAGGTCTACCAGCCGAGTTCGGTGAGCCGGTCGTCGTCGATGCCGAAATGGTGGGCGATCTCGTGCACGACCGTTCGGCGCACCTCGTCGGCAACCTCCTGCTCGGTGCGGCATATTGCGCAGATTGCCCGGCGGTAGATGGTGATCCGGTCGGGCAGCACCCCGGCGTAGTCCGACGTGCGGTCGGTGAGCGGGATGCCCTCGTAGAGCCCGAGCAGGCCGGGCGGACCCGGCTCGTGCTCGACGATCACCGCGACATTCTGCATCAGCCGGCCGAACTCTTCGGGCAGCCCGTCCAGCGCGGTGACGACCATTTCCTCGAAACGGCCGGGCTCGACCTCGATCATGAGCCCATTGTCAGTCCCAGCGCCGGGCGTTGCTGTCGTCGAGCGTTCCCGGCGGTTGCGGGATCACGCAGAAGACCAGCCCCGCGGGATCGCGCATCAGCTGCCAGGAGTGCGCCTGCCCGGCCCGTTCGGCGCCCAGTTCTTCCAGCCTGGCCACCTCGGCGGGCAGGTCGTCGGTGTGGATGTCGACATGCACCCCGGCCTGTCCCTGGCCGAGCCGCTGGATGAGCAGACCGAAGTCCTGGCCGGGCAGCATGGCGCCGTGGTACTCGGGGTGCCGCTCGAACTGGGTCAGCGGCTGGCCGACCGCCGCGTTCCAGAACGCCAGCTCACGGTCGTGCTCGGCGGGCGGGACATCGATCACGACCTTGAATAGCCGACTGTAGTGTGCCACCTGGCCAGCGTACGGTCAGTGGATGACGAGCGAGATCGTGATCGGCGTGGTGGCCAGGACGGGCTCGGCGGTCGCGGTCGCGGTGAGCGGGCCGCCCTCACTCAGCTGAGCGGTCAGGCGGGACGCCGGTAGCTGGCCATCTGAGTCACGTTGTGCTGCGGGACCTGTTCGGGAAAATGGATCCAGCCCGGGAAGCGCTGGCCCGCGAGGTGCACGCGCACGAGCGGGTGGAAGGCCTGCTGGTCGATGCCGTCGTAACCATGGCGCACGACCGAGTTGTAGATATCCCCCGATATGACCAGGATGAGCGGATCGGCCGTCTCCCGGAGGGCGCGTTTGACCCGGGCGGCATCGAGCAGGCGGAATGCGACGTCGAGTGCCTCACCGAAGCATCCGTTGGCGTCGTAATGCACTTCGCCGGCGTGCATGACGACGCGGATCCGCAGCTGCCGTTCCGGATGGCTGAAACGCGGAAGGCCGGCGTTATAGTCGGCGAGGAGCCGGTTGAGGGCCGGGACGGCCCGGTTCAGCAGGAGGGCCTTGGGCACCTGGTCAACCGGGTGAATGAGCGCCAGGATGCCGTCACCCCGGTCGACGAACTGGTCACGGTGATGGTGGTGGATGCCCGCCATGCGCAGCGCCCGCTCGAACAACTCGTAGGTCTTGTTCCGCAGCTCGGCCTTGATGGAATTAGGGCGGTTGGTGGAACGCTCGATGTCGAGCGCCAGGATGGCACGGTAATGCGGCAGGCCCGTCGCCAGGAACGGTTCCATCAGGAACCTCCCGTTACGCTTCAGCGCGGCAACTGTCAGTATTTCCGGTCTGGTCCGACCGTTTCCACGTGGGGCTAGCGACAACTGTCAGGGGCAGAGGCTGGTTGACCGGGCGCGGACGAGCGTAGCGGGACATCGATCCTCCCTGTGGGGAGCTACTGGGCACGGGGCCGTCCGCCCGGATGCGGGCCGACGGCGACAGCGAGCTCGTGACGAGCGCGGCGGATCACGCCGGACGTTACGAGACCGATGGGATGGACGCCACGGGACAGGTGGACCAGCAGGCTCCCCGGTTCGGCGGGAAGGGTGCCGCGGTCTCTGATGGTGGTCATCGCCTCTCCCTGCGGAACGGTGGATGCGACAACTGCCACCAACGACGTTGTCGGTGGTTGTCGTACCAGTCGACATCATGTACGACAACTGACGTTAGCGTCATACCCATGATAGACAACTGTCATACGTGTGCATGAGACTTTTGTCGGCTAAGCTGTCCGTAACGATCTTGGCGGTCGCGTACCCGTAGAAGAAGGGGAAGATGGCCGAGCCACTTGATCCTGCCGCCCTCGGCGTGGCGTCCGCTCTGAAGAGCCTCCGGACGCGGGCCGGCTTGCGGGAGGAACGGCTCCACGGCACCGAGCTAGCGCTGGACACGCTCACCGGGCTGGACAGCGTCAGGGCGCTGATCAACGCCGGAGAACCCCCGGAACGTGCCATCGTGCGCGCCGTCCGAGCGGCCGTGGGCACGCTGGAGCCGACGATGAGCATCGTCGCCGACGCGAGCCTCCGGCTGGAGCTTTTCGCAGACCTGATGCCGGATACCGATCTTTACGCCCGGGACCTCGGCCAGCGGCGGGGGGCCCTGCTGCGGAACTGGGACCGGCTGCATGAACTGCGGTCGGCGCCCCCCGGTAAGGCACCCTCGCCCCGCGCGCTCCGGCTCGAGGTGGAATCCGAAGCGCTCACGGCCCTTGCGGTGGCGCTGACCAGGGGCGTCAACGCCGGCGAGGATGCCGGCGCCGCGGCGAAGGCCACAGCTCGCGAGCCCCGGTCAGGTGTCTCCGCGATCAGCCCGGCCGAGCTCCAGGTCTTCGGCGCGGAGCTTACCAGGACGCTCCGCACGCGCCGCAGGACCATCGAGCAGGCCGCGGCCAAGCTCGCCGTTCCGCCCGCGGAGGTCGCCGCGTGGGCAGCAGGTCAGGCCCTGCCATCGGAGTCCGAGGCCCGCTCGCTGGACAAATACCTCACGGCCCGGGGGGCGATCCAGAACCTCGCCACAGAGTTGCGCTCCAGGCCGGATCATCCGAGCGCCCGGTTCGTCGCAGTGCCGCTGCCAAGCTCGTCGGCGCCGACCCTGCTTGAGACGTTTCGGAATGTCGCGGGGGCTCTGCGGGGCTGCCTCGCCGCCGATGCCGACGGCAGCCCCGCAGGGTGGCCTCGCGACCTGCGCGAACTGTCGGGTGAGGCGACGCCGGCCTCTACCGCCTACGGCATCAAGACGATGTTGCTGCTGGAAGACGGCCTGGCGGTTGACCTGGTTCCGGTCGCGGAGAGCCTGCGGAAGATGGCTCTGCCCGCGGGCGGATATGCGGGCCGCGAGCAATCCGGGCCGCGCCCTGAGGCGACCGCGGTGGTGCTGAACGCGCTGCGCCGGATCGCCGCTACCGAGGACTTCGGTACTCACATCGCCCAGATGGAAACGGGCCTGGGTGATTTCGAGAAGTACCGGCCCTTCATCCTCACCACGATGCTGGAGACCAGTCTGCTGCTCAAGCCCGGGTCAAGACTGGTGGAAACTCTGGTCGACAGCCTGCTGGCCGGACGTCGGCCCTACGGCGATCTCCTGCTGTGGCCGGAAAAGGCCGAGCCCTTGCTGATCGACCCCGCCCCGTCGGTGGCGCATACGGCGCGGGCGGTCCGGGTGCTGGCCGGTGTGCGGGCGATGCGGCCCTCCGGCCAGGTCCAGGAGGCACTGGAGCAGGCCGCGGCCTGGCTGATCGAGCAGCGGGATCTGCACCACGCGTACGAGGTCATCGAGCGACCGGTCAAGGGCGGGCTCGAACCGGTCCACGTTCGGCACTTCACGGCCGCGTGGGTAGTGAAAGCGCTGGTATCGGCGGGCGTCCCGACCACGCACCCCGCGGTGAGCCACGCGGTGGCCCAGATCTGGAACGGCTACGGCGGCGACGCCGCGGCCCTATGGGCCTGGGACAACGGCGACCTGCCGATCTGGATGACCTTCGACGCGGTCGAGGCGCTGCGGCTCGCCAGCCTGGCCGTCCCGGCCCGGACCGGCTGGTCCGCGCCGTTATGACAGCAAGGAGCTCATTTCAGGGGGCGCCAACAATTGATCAGGACGTAATAGCGGAGTCATCGTTCTCGCTCCGGCCAGGCGCTACGATTTGTTAGCCGCACCTGGCGCGAGGCATCTCGGCGGGCACCGCCACCGGCAAGCCACCCGGATCGAAGGGCATCTGTTCGGCTATACGGACAAAGGTCCCCCAAAGGGGACAACGAGCCGGACTGTCATACTTTATTACCTAAAAACTCGATAAACACTCACTTCGCCCATCGAATGCCTGGCACGGCAATCGATGGGCGCTTTCTGGCTGCGGGAAGGACGCCCGTTGAACGCTGGCGGAACCTTGGCTGAGGCGGCGGGTACGCCGCTGCCGGCCGGGCCGAAGGCCGAGATTCCGTCGGTCGACTGGTGGATGACCAGTCGCTGCAACCTCGCATGCGACTTCTGCTACGGACCCGTGCCAGGTAAGGATCCGGTCGGGCGCCGGCCCGAGATTCTCTGGGCGCTCGCGGCCTCCTCCGCTCGCGTGGTCACCTTCTGTGGCGGAGAACCGCTGCTGGTCCGCAAGATCGGCGAGTACGCGGCCGCCCTCGCGCAGTGCGGCAAGTCCACCGTGCTCAACACCAACGGCCAGCTCCTGCGCAGACGTCTCGACCACGGGCTCAGGCTGGCCGACTTCGCCATGGTCGGCATCTCCATCGAGGGCTCGACGCCCGAGGTTCACCGCGCGATGCGGGGAGAGATGGCAGATCTCGACGAGGTGATCGAGGCGGCCCGGCTGGTGACCAAGGAGCCGGACGTCAGGCTGAAGCTGGCCACCGTGGTAAGCGGCGTCAACCGGGAAGACCTGCCCGCTCTGGCCGGGACCGTCCGTGACCTTGCCCCGGACATCTGGCGTCTCTACCAATACAGCAGCCGAGGTGACCAGAACTTTGGCCAGGAGCGGCACTGGCTGGCGGACGACGTATTCCAGCGCACGGTAGAGGAGGCCGCTGATCTGGCGGCACCGGTACCGGCGGCACCGTCGAGCGAAGCCGAGACGGAGGGCTGCCTTATCGTCGACCCGGCCGGCAATGTCCTTCAGCCGACCGGAGCCCGGTACCTGCGGCGCGGGAATTGCCTGGAAGAACCGCTGGACCGCATCTGGGCGAAAATCCCGGCCCGGTCGGCGATCATCAGCAACAAACGCTGGCTCTCTGTCCTCAGCTAGCCGCTGGCCCGTCATTAACGAGTTCAGCGTAATTTGACTGGTCGTCGCGAGGGCGGAGGAGAATTTGCCCGGCATCCCGACGCGTTATCTAGGCCGGGACAAAAGGTTACATGCGGCACCCAGCAGGCCATCGCGGCCCGGCCCCACCCGAGCTGGCAGATGCGGGCCCGGGCGGTATTGCACGCGCTCGCCGTCCGTCCGGTCTTTCGCCGGCCGGCCATCTGACCCGGCGCCTGGCTAGGCGAGGCCCGCCTGCAGGGCCAGCCGGGTCAGGTCGGCGCGGCGGCGGTAGCCACTCTTGTCGCGGATGCGGTCGAGGTGGGAGCGGACGGTGCTCACGCTGATGTACAGCTGGGCGGCGATCTGGGCGTCGGTGCGGCCCTGGGCGACCAGGGTGACCAGCTCCCGCTCCCGGGCGCTGAGCTGGGTCAGACCGCCAGACGCCGGCGCGGCCTGTGCGTCCGGGGCGGTGAGCATGGCCGCGAACTCGACCGCCGTGGCCAAGGTCATCGCCTGGCCGCGCTCCTCCGCCGCCCGTGTCCTGGCAGGTCCCAGCGCTTGCTCCGCCCGGCGCAGGGGTTCCTGGCGGCGATGCGTGTCTTGCGGCAGATCGGTCACGCCCCGGTCCGCCCGATAAGCAGCGAGCGCCGCCCATATCGTGATCGCTTCGGCCCAGCGTCCCGTCGCTGTGCACCAGTACCCGCAGAAGTCCAGGCCGTCGCCCAGGCGCATCCAGTCGCCGATGCTCGAGGCGATCCCGAGCGTTTCGCGCAGCTGCACCCCGGCGTCGGCCACGCGGCCTGCCATCTGGTCCAGGTCGGCCATGATCCCCAGCAAGATGGCCTGATCCTCCAGGGCGCCCGCGTCCCGGGCCCGGGCCAGCCCGTCCGCGCAGGTGCGCTGGGCGGCGGCCTCCTGGCCAGCCAGCATCAGGGCGGCCGCCAGGCAACTGACGCACCATCGGACGACCCAACCAGGAATACCGGCCGGGTCGATCCGGCAGGCCTGCTGCGCCCACTCCACGGAAGGCTCGACGTCGCCGACATACTGCGCCACGATGCTGAGCTCCCTCAGCGCCAGCGCCTCGCCCGCCGGGTAGCCGAGTTCCCGGGCCAGGGCCCGGCGCGCAGTCTCGGCCGCCTCGGGAATCCGGCTGATGTTCCGCAGGACCCCCGACTTGCCCGCCAGGCCATCAACCAGCTCAGGCGACGGCCCGCCGGCGGCTAGAGCGTCACAGACCGCCGTGTAATGGCCGAGCGCCGCGGAAAGGTCCGACGTGCGTTCCGCCAGACGGCCGAGCCAGAGCTGCATCGCTGGCCAGGCAGCCTCGTCCTCCGCCGCGCGTTCCGCGGCGGCGCGCAGCAGCGCGTACCCGGCCACCGAGCGGCCCCGCAGCAGCCACCACGGGGACAGGGCCACCGCCACGCGCAGCGCGGTGGGCGGGTCGTATTCCAGCGCCCAGGCGAGGACCTGCTGCGTGGTGGC
>Ga0306923_10001249_pt1 | contig 22269 bp, 19 predicted proteins | sample sta12Can44000108_FD_203841 | JGI IMG/M metagenome (GOLD analysis project Ga0306923, IMG submission 203841) | Lab enrichment of tropical soil microbial communities from Luquillo Experimental Forest, Puerto Rico - statanox.12C.anox.44.000.108 (v2)... | ecosystem: Environmental > Terrestrial >... | reverse complement strand
CCCTCGGCGACGAGGAACGCGATCCCGGCGAGGAGGAGCAGCACGGCGCCGGCGTTCACCGGGATGACCCGCATCGCGAGGAACGCGAGGAGCAGGCACAGCGCGCCGGCGATGCCGGGCACGAGCGAGCCCGGATGGTAGAACTCGAGGGCGATCCCCAGCGTGCCGAGGAGCATGAGGAGCGCGGCGATGTTCGGATCGGCGAGGAACGACAGCGTGCGCTGCCGCACCGTCATCTCGTGCTTCTCGATGGTCGCGTTGCGGGCGTGGATCGTCAGCTTCCCGGCGGGGACCGTCACGGTTCGGCCGTCGGCGAACGCGATCACTGCGCCGAGATCGGGCGCGACCACGTCGACCACCTTCAGCTTCACGGCCTCCGAGGCGGTGACCGACACGCTCTCGCGCACCGCCTTCTCGGCCCAATCGACGTTTCGCCCGCGCTCCGCCGCGATGCTGCGCGCGAACGCGGCGGTGTCGTTCTCGACCTTCCGCGCCAGCTCCTTCCCGGCCGACTGCTCGATGTCCTGCCCGCCTCCCGCCACCGGGTGCGCGGCGCCGATGTTCGACGCGGGGTGCATCGCGGCCACGTTCGCCGCGAGCGTGAGGAACACGCCGGCCGAGCCGGCGCGGGCGCCGGCGGGGCCGACCCACACCGCGATCGGCACCGGGCTCGCGAGCATCCGCTGCACGAGGTCCCGCGTGGCGTTCAGCTCGCCGCCCGGGGTGTCGAGCGTGATCGTGACGAGCGTGAAGCCGCCGGTCTTCGCGCGATCGAGCGCCGACTCCACGTACTCGGCGGTGCCGCTCGTGATCGCGCCGTTCACGGTGATCGAGAGGACGCGCGCCGGGGTGGCCGCGCGAGCCCCATCTCCCGCGGGGAGAGGATCGGGGAGAGAGGCGACGGGACGCGGCGTTGCGGACTGAGCTCCCCCGGCCTCGTCCGCCGACGCCGCGAGTCGCACCAGCCCGCCGGCGCCGATCGCCAGCGCGCAGAGCGCGATGCGTACGAGGCGGATGCGGGTCATGGCGGCATCACGGCTTGGGGGGCAGGGTCTTCCCCAGCTCCTTCATCACGAGCTGAAGATCGGCCCAGGCCTTCGCCTTCTCGGGCGGGTTGCGGAGCAGGTAGGCGGGGTGGAACGTGGGCATGAGCCTCACTCCCTCGTAATCGCGCCAGGCGCCGCGCTGCCGCGTGATCGGCGTCGGATCGCGGAGGAGCGTCTGCACCGCGAAGCGTCCGAGCGCGACGATCACCTTCGGCTTCACCGCCGCGATCTGCGCCTTCAGGAACGGCTCGCAGGCCGCGATCTCGTCCGGCTCCGGATCACGGTTGTTCGGCGGGCGGCACTTCACCACGTTCGCGATGTAGACCTCCTCGCGGCGGAAGCCCATCGCCTCGATCATCTTCGTGAGGAGCTGTCCCGCCTTGCCCACGAAGGGCTCCCCCTGGACGTCCTCGTCCGCCCCTGGGCCCTCGCCCACGAACATGAGCTCCGCCCGCGGGTTCCCGACACCGAACACCAGGTTCGTGCGCCCGCGGGAGAGCTTGCAGCGAGTGCAGTCTCCCAGCTCGCCGCGGATGGTGAGGAGCGTGTCGCTGCCGCAGCCCTTGTCCGTCAGGGCGTAGGCGCCGGTCGCCGGGACCACGGTGGAACGGGCCGAGCCCTCGCTCCCCTGCCCGGCGGGGGAGACCGTCGGGGTTAGGGGAGCGGATTTCGCGGCCTTCGGCACCTCCTTCACCCCCGCGCGAGCGAGCCAGCGCACGTGGGCCAGGGCCTCGGCCGCAATTTCGGTCACTTCTGGGTTGTTCAACGTTCGCTTGTGACCCAAATCCTCACCCCCTTCGCCCGAGCGCGCACCTTTGCCGCACCCGATGGACCGACCTAGAATCGCGCCCCCCATGAGCGCACGAAGTGCCGAGCCCCTGCGCCTCCTCAGCCTCTTCTCGCTGGGAGCCGCCGCCCTCGCGATCCTCATCGTACCCGCGACCGCCCACGCCTGGGGACCTCTCGCTCACCTCAGCATCTCCGCGCAGGCGCTCGCAGAGCTCCCCGCCACCGCCAGCCCGCTCCGCGGCCTCCTCGGCGGCCTCGCGAACGAGTTCCTCTACGGCTCGCTCGCCGCCGACATCGTCGTGGGGAAGAACCTCGCGCGCTGGACCAACCACTGCCACAACTGGAAGAACGGCTTCCGCGTCCTCGCCGCCAGCCGCAGCCACGCAGAGCGCGCGTTCGCCTGGGGCTTCCTCGCGCACCTCGCCGCCGACACCGTCGCGCACAACTACTACGTGCCCTGGAAGACGGTCACCTCCTTCCACGCCGTGCGCGCGCGCCACGCCTACTGGGAGCTGCGCTACGACCAGCGCATGGACCCCGCGCTCTCGCGGATCGCGCGCGAGGTCTCGCACCGCAGCCACCGGCGCCACGACGCGCTCCTCCGCACCGAGCTGAAGGCCGGCTGCGTCCTCCCCTTCTCCGTGTCGCGCGGCCTCTTCTCGTCGCTCCTCGCGTCGGCGCGGACACCGAAGTTCCAGGCGTTCTCGCGCCTCGCGCTCGCGCGCGACCGGAACCTCGCGCTCGAGGACGACGTCGTCGACGAGACCAGCCGGCTCGCGGTGGACGCGATCGTCGACCTGCTCTGCCACGGCGAGGCCGCGCGCTGCGTGCGCTCCGACGCCACCGGCCGCGTGCCGATCCACACCGCGAACCTGCTCCGCCGCGGGCTCGCGTCCGAGCGCGAGCGCCGCGACGCGCACCTCGTGGCCGCCGAGACGCGCGACGCGTTCCGGCGCGCCGTGCACGGTCCGCTCGTGCTGCCGGGTCGGGCCGCGAAGCTGGCGGCCTGAGGCTCCGCGCCCCTGGAGTCTCAGCCCCTCGGCCTGCGCTGATCGAGCAGCGGCACCACCCAGTCGAGGATCGCCTCCGCGACCTCCTCCTTCGTGCCGTCGATGTTCGCGCGCTCGCCCGGCCCCACCAGCGTCACGCGGTTCCGGTCGGACGCGAACCCCTCGCCCGGCTTGCCCACGCGGTTCGCCACCACGAGGTCGCACCGCTTCGACGCCAGCTTCTTCTTGGCGTTCTCGATCACCGCCTCGGTCTCGGCGGCGAAGCCGACGAGCACCGGTCCTCGATCCTTGCCGCCGAAGCGGCGCCCGAGCGAGGCGAGGATGTCGGGCGTGCGGGTGAGGACGAGCGTCTCGTCCTCGTCGGTCTTCTTCTTCTTCGCGCCGAGGGCGCTCCGCGGCCGGAAGTCCGACACCGCCGCGGCGCCCACGAAGAGGTCGAGGGCGTCGGTCTCCCGCTCCACCGCCCCGGCCATCTCCTCCGCGCTCTCGACGCGCACCGTCCGCACGCCGCTCGGATCGGCCAGCGCCACCGGCCCCGACACGAGCACCACCTCGGCGCCGCGCCGCGCCGCCACCCGCGCGACGGCGAAGCCCATCTTCCCCGTGGACGGGTTCGAGATGAAGCGCACCGGGTCGATCGCCTCGCGCGTGGGGCCCGCCGTCACCACCACCCGTCGGCCGGCGAGGTCGCGCGGGCCGAGGAGCCGCGCCGCGGCGGCGCCGATGTCCTCCACCTCCGCGAGCCGGCCCTCCCCCACGTCACCGTCCGCGAGCTGCCCGGAACCCGGGCCCACCACCGCCCAGCCCCGCTTCTCGAGCGCGGCGAGGTTCTCGCGCACCACCGGGTTCGACCACATCCGCGTGTTCATCGCCGGTGCGATCAGGCGAGGGCAATCGAGCGCGAGCGCGGTGGTGGTGAGGGCGTCGTCGGCCATCCCGGCGCGGAGCCGGGCGATCACGTCGGCGGTCGCCGGGGCGAGCACGAACAGCTCCGCCTCGCGGGCGAGCAGCAGGTGGCCGTAGGTCTTCTCGCTCTCCTCGGAGAGCAGGTCCACCATCGGCGGAGCGCCGGACAGCGCCTGGAACGTGAGGGGGCCCACGAAGCGGGTCGCCGCCTGCGTCATCGCCACGCGGACCTTCGCGCCGGCCTTCACGAACAGGCGCACCAGCTCGCACGCTTTGTACGCGGCGATCCCGCCGCTCACGCCCACCACGATGGTACGTCCCCGCAGGTCGTCCATGGCGGCGGATACTATCTCAATCGGGGGCTGCGCCCCCGCCCCGCCGGCAAAGCCCCAGGGGTTCGATGACGCCCCGCCCCGCGCAGCTGGAGCCGGCCGCGCTTCGGCTAAGCCTCGCGCGGCATCCAGCGGGCGCTGCTGCGCAGCGCTTCACGGCCTCGCATGTGCGCAGTCCGCGTACCCTCGCGCTTTTGACTTCACTCCGCGCGCGCGTAGGATCCGGCCGCGCGGGCGTTCCGCCGGCGCGTCTCGAGGCAGCCTTGGGTCGACAGCGGGAAGACCGGATCACCTCGACGCGTCCGTCCGCTCGCGGGCTCGACGCGCCGCACCTCGTCGCGCTCCGCGGGCGCGCCGCCGCGCCGTCTCCGCGGGCGGCTCCCCCCGCGCGCCCGGCGCTCGCCGCCTCGCTGCGCGCGAAGATCCTCGTCTCCTACCTCGCGGTGGGCGCGGTGCTCCTCTTCGCGATGCCCGCGATCTTCGAGCACGTGCACTCGAGCGTCGCCGCCGGGGCCCTCATCATCGGCCTCACGTTCGCCATGGGCTGGGCGTTCACCTTCGCGCTCGCGCGGGTGGACCGCGTCGCGGTGCTGAAGCGCTACGCGGTGGAGATCAGCCGCGGCGATCTCGCGCCCGCCGCGCTCCCCGAGGGGCACCAGACCCTCCACGACGAGATCGACGACCTCGCCGCCGCGATCCAGACGATGCAGGAGAACCTGCGCGACCTCGTGTCGCGCATCCAGCGCACCGCATCGTCGGTGGCCGAGAGCGCCACCGAGCTCCGCACCTCCGCCGAGGAGGTGAACGGCTCCGCCGACGAGGTCGCCCGCTCGATGGAGGCGATTTCCCGCGGCGCGGAGGAGCAGTCCACGCTCGTCGAGCTCGCCTCGAAGGTGATCGGCGACATGGCCGCCTCCATCGAGCGCACCGCGCGTTCGGCCGAGGAGGCCTCCGCGGCGTCGGCCGAGACGTCGTGCGGCGCGGCGGGCGGCGGCGAGGCGGCGCGGCTCGCCGGCGAGAAGGTGAAGAAGGTGTTCGCGCGCATCGAGGACGCGAGCGAGCAGGTGTTCGCGTTCGGCGAGCGCACGCGTGAGATCTCCAAGATCGTCGAGGTCATCGGCAGCGTCGCGCAGCAGACGAACCTGCTCGCGCTGAACGCCACCATCGAGGCTGCGCGGGCCGGCGAGTACGGCCGCGGCTTCGCGGTGGTGGCCGACGAGGTGCGCAAGCTCGCCGAGAGCTCCGGCCGCTCGGCCGAGCAGATCTCCGCGGTCGCGGCCGACATCTCGGGCCGCGCGGCGACGGTGGTCGCCACGATGAAGGCGTCGGTCTCGGAGCTCGGTGAGGGGCGCGAGGATCTCAATTCGATCATCCGGGCGCTCGAGGGCATCGAGAAGATCGCCGCCAGCGGCGCCGACAAGGTGGTCGTCATCTCGGAGTCCGCCCGCGATCAGCTGAAGGGCTCGGCCGACATGGTCCAGGCGATGGACCACATCTCCGACGTCGCCACCTCGAACGTCCGCGCCACCGAGCAGGTGCGGCGCGCCACGGCCGAGCAGACGGCGGCGATGGCGCAGATGGCGGGGGCCGCGCAGGAGCTCTCGAACCTCTCCCTCGAGCTCCAGAGCGTGGTGTCGCGCTTCCGGCTCGGCCACGGCGGCGAAGGCAGCCCTTGACGGCGTCCGCCGCCGTCCGCTGCGTCCTGTTCCGCGCCGGCGGTGAACGGTTCGCCCTGCCGCTCGAGGACGTGCGCGAGGTGGTCCTCCCGCAGCCCCCGTTCGCGCGGGTGCCGCGCAGCGGCGCCGCGGTGCGGGGCGCGATGAACCTGCGCGGCCGCGTGGTGCCGGTGCTGGACCTCGCAGTGCTCGTGGGCCTGCCGGGCCCGTCGCTCGGCGAGCGGGACGGGCAGGTGGTGGTCCTCGAGGGGCAGCGCCCCGGTCTCGGCCTCCACGTGGCTGCGGTGCTCGGCGTCGAGGCGCTCACGCCCGAGGCGCCCTCCGAGGGACTCGCCCGCGCGCTGGCCGCCTCGCGCCACGGCCCTGCCGCCCTCCTCGACGCGGCCTCGGTCGCCGCCGCGGCCGAGGCGCACTTCGGCGTACGCTGACCCACGGCCGTGGGGGGCGTTTCTCGACGCCCGCTTCGAGCCGGTGGTACCTTCGACTTCACCCGTCGTGGCGCGGGGGCGCTGCGGGAAAAGAGCAACATGGCGAAGCGAGTCCTGATCGTCGACGACGCGGTCTTCATGCGGAACATGATCCGCGACATCTTCTCGGCGGGCGGCTTCGAGGTGGTGGGCGAGGCGGCGAACGGCCTCGAGGCGGTGGAGAAGTACAAGGAGCTCCGCCCCGACCTCACCACGATGGACATCGTGATGCCGTTCAAGAGCGGCATCGAGGCCACCCGCGAGATCGTGCGCGCCGACCCCGCCGCGGTCGTGGTGATGTGCAGCGCGCTCGGTCAGGAGTCGCTCGTGATGGAGGCGATCGAGGCCGGGGCGAGCGACTTCGTCGTGAAGCCTTTCAAGCCGGAGGACGTCCTCGCCGTCGTTCGCAAGGTGCTCGGCGAGGGCTGAGCCCATGGACCTGGCGAAGTATCTCTCGCTGTTCGTCACCGAGGCCGGCGAGCACCTGGGCCGCATCGGCGCCGAGCTCGTGCGCCTCGAGCAGGCGGCGCGCGCCGGCGAGCCGCTCGACGCGAGCGTGGACGAGCTCTTCCGCCGCGCCCACAGCGTGAAGGGCATGGCGGCGTCGATGGAGCAGGATGGCATCGCCGAGGTGGCGCACGGCGCGGAGGATCTCCTCGGCGCGCTGCGTCGCCGGAGCGAGGCGCCGAGCCCGGAGATGGTCGACCTCCTCCTCGCCGCCTGCGATGCGATGACCGGGATGGTCGCGCGCGCGGCCGCGGGAGAGGCCCCCACCGCCGATCCGGCGCTCGTCGCGCGGATCGCGGCGGTCGGGGCGCCCCTGCAGGCGCCGCCGGTGGCCGCTCCCCGCCCTGTCGAAGCTGCCGGCGCTCCGGACGCGGTCGTGGCCGCGGCGCCGGTGCGGCCGGTCGAGGCGATGGTCGCGGCGCCGAACGGCGCGCGGCACCGCGTCACGGTCACGGTACGCGTCGCCGAGGGCTGTCCGGTGCCCGCCGTCCGCGGCTTCCTCGTGCTGAAGAAGCTCTCGGGCCTCGGCGGCGTGGTCGAGGCGTCCCCCAGCGTGGACGAGCTCCGCGCGGGTCGCATCCCCGAGCGACGGCTGCGCGTCGTGCTCGAGACCGCCGCGCCGCGCGAGGCGATCGCCCGCGCGCTGTCGCAGATCGCCGATCTCGCCGAGGCCGCGATCGCGGACGCCGAGCCGGTTGCGGCGCCGGTGCGCGCGAGGGAGCCGGAGAAGGTGGAGGGTGCGCGCACGCTCCGCGTCCGCGCCGATCGCCTCGATCACTTCCTCGACCTCGTGGGGGAGCTCCTCCTCGCCACGCAGCGCATCCGCGAGGTGGGCAAGACGCTGCCCGACGACCACCGGCCGCGCCTCGAGGACGAGGTGGATCGGCTCCACGGGACGGTGAAGGACCTGCACGATCAGGTGATGGCGGTGCGGATGACCCCCGTGTCGCTCGCCACCGACCCGCTCCCGCGCGCCGCGCGCGATCTCGCCCGGCGCACCGGCAAGCAGGTCGAGGTCGAGGTGCGCGGCCAGGGGATCGAGCTCGACCGCGGCGTCCTCGAAGAGATCGCCGACCCGCTCCTGCACCTGCTCCGCAACGCGGTGGATCACGGAATCGAGGCGCCGCACCTGCGGCTCCTCGCGGGCAAGTCGGCCACCGGCCACGTGGCGGTGAGCGCCCGGCGCGACCGCGACCGCGTGGTCCTCGAGATGGAGGACGACGGCAAGGGGATGGATCCCGAGAAGCTCCGGCGCGCCGCGGTGGCGCGCGGCGCGCTCACCGAGGCCGCGGCCCAGGCGCTCACCGCGCGGGAGTGCTTGCTGCTCGCCTGCCTCCCCGGCGTCTCCACCGCCGACGCGGTGACCGACGTGTCGGGCCGCGGCGTGGGCATGGACGCGGTGAAGCGGGCGGTGGAGGACGTGGGGGGCGCGCTCGACCTCGAGAGCACCCCCGGCCTCGGCACGAAGGTGATCCTCCGCCTGCCGCTCACGGTCGCCGTGCAGCCGGTGCTCCTCGTGCGGGTCGGCGACGAGGTGGTCGGGCTCCCGATCGCGAAGGTGCATGGCGCGGCGCACGTGGACCTCGCCGCGCTGGAGACGAGCCGGGGAGCGCCGGTCCTCCCGCACGACGGCCGGCTCGTGCCGGTGCACGAGCTCTCCGCGCTGCTCGGGTTCGCGCCGCCGCGCGGCGGACCGCGCGCGGTGGTGGTTGCGGACGGCGAGGGCGCGCCGGTGGGGCTCGCGGTGGACGCGCTCCTCGGCCAGCAGGAGGCGGTGCTGAAGCCGGTGAGCGGGCCGCTCGCGCGCGTCTCCGGCCTCTCCGCGGTCACCGTCCTCGGCAACGGCCGGCCGGTGTTCATCCTCGACGTGCAGCGGCTCCTCGCCGCCTAGAGAACGGGATGACGACGCTCGGACCCCGCGAGGTGGACACGCTGCAGGAGGTGACGACGATCGGCGCCGGCCAGGCGCTCACCGCCCTCTCGCGCCTCGTCGGCCGGCCGGTCCAGCTCGACGTGCCCGAGGCGTGGGTGGGCGCCTCCCCGGGCGCCATCGCCGACTTCCTCGGCGCCCTCGGGCAGGAGATCTTCGCCGTGGCCGTGCAGCTCGACGGGCTCCTCGGCGGGAACCTCCTCCTCGCGCTCCCCCACCGCGACGCGGCGCGCCTCGCCGCCGCGCTCGGACACCCGCCGGGTGACGCCTGGAACGCGCTCGCCGAGAGCGCGCTCCTCGAGTGCGGCAACGTGGTGGGCAGCGCCTTCGTCTCCGCGATCGCGCGCATGACCGGCGCGAGGCTGCTCCTCGGCGTCCCGCGCCTCGCACGCGGCGGCGGCAAGGAGTGCGTCGACGCGCTCGTCGATCGCGAGCTCGGCCGCGTGGCGCTCGCCGCGCGGTTCACCCTCTCCGCGCCGGAGCCGCTCGAGGGCCTCGTCCTCGTGATGCCGGAGCCGGCGCGCATCCCGCGGCTCCTCGCCGCGCTCCCGGTTCATCCATGGACGAACGGCAGCTCCTGAAGCTCCTCGAGCGCGTGAAGTCGGGCGCACTCGCCCCCGGCGACGCGGTCTCCGCGCTGAAGCACGCTCCCTTCGAGGAGGTGGGCGGCTTCGCCCACGTCGACACCCACCGCAAGCTGCGGGTGGGGATGCCCGAGGTGATCTTCGCGCAGGGCAAGACCGCCGCCCAGGTGGCCGCGATCGCGCGGAAGCTCGCCGGTCACGGGCCGCTCCTCGTGACCCGGCTCGACCCCGAGAAGGCGGGCCCGGCGCGCCGCGCGGTGAAGGGCGCCGTCTACGACCCCGTGTCGCGCACGCTGCGCCGCGGCCGGATGGAGCTGCCCACGCGCGGCCCGGTGGCGGTGTGCTGCGCCGGCACGAGCGACATCCCGGTGTGCGAGGAGGCGGCGGTGACGCTCGAGGTGATGGGCGTCGAGGTCGTGCGCGTCTACGACGTGGGCGTGGCGGGGATCCACCGGCTGCTCGCGAAGCGCGGGCAGCTCGACGGCTGCATCGCGCTCGTGGTCGCGGCCGGCATGGAGGGCGCGCTGCCATCGGTGGTGGGCGGGCTCGTGGGGAAGCCGGTGATCGGCGTGCCGACGTCGGTGGGCTACGGCGCGTCGATGGGCGGCCTCTCGGCGCTTCTCGCGATGCTGAACTCCTGCGCGCCGAACGTCACGGTGGTGAACGTGGACAACGGCTTCGGGGCCGGGTTCGTGGCGGGGCTCGTGGCGAGGGAGCACTCCCGTGGGTGACGTGCTCTGGCTCGAGCCCATCGGCGGCATCGCCGGCGACATGTTCCTCGCCGCCGCGCTCGACCTCGGCGTGTCGCGCGGCGCGCTGGAGCGCGCGCTCGCGACGCTCGGCGTGCCGGGCTTCCGGCTCGAGGTGACGGCCGCGCGGGACGGCGAGCTGCGGGGCACGCACGTGGACGTGGTGGTGGAGGGCCCTCAGCCGCAGCACCGAGCGCTCTCCGAGATCCTGGCGCTCATCGCCGCGAGCGGGCTCTCCGATCGCGCCAAGGCGGGCGCGCGCGCGGTGTTCGAGCGGATCGGCGCCGCCGAGGCGCGGGTGCACGACGTGACCGTGGAGCGCGTGCACTTCCATGAGGTGGGGGCGGTGGACTCGATCGTCGACGTGTGCGGCGCGGCGGTGGTCCTCGACCTCCTCGGCTGGCCGCGCGTCGTCTCGTCGCCGCCCGAGCCCGGCCACGGCTTCGTGCGCACCGCCCACGGCAGGCTGCCGGTGCCGCCGCCCGCGGTGACGGAGCTCCTGCGCGGCGTGGCGCTGCGGCCCGGAGGCCCGCGCGGCGAGGCGGTGACGCCCACCGGGGCGGCGCTCCTCGCGGTGCTCGCCGAGGTGCCCGCGTCCGGCGCGGCGCCGGTGATGACGCCCCGCGCCACCGGCATCGGAGTCGGCACCGCGCGCTGGACGGACCGGCCGAACGTGCTGCGGATGACGCTCGGCGCCGCCGCGACCGCGGAGGAAGCGCTCCTGCTCCTCGAGTCGAACCTCGACGACTGCCCGGGCCAGCTCGTCGCGCGCGCCATCGAGGCCGCGCTCGAGGCGGGCGCGGTGGACGCCTGGGCCGTGCCCTGCACGATGAAGAAGGGCCGCCCGGGCGTGGTCCTCTCCGCGCTCGTGCCGGCGGCCCGCTGGGACGCCGTCGCCCGCGCCTTCGTGTCCGAGACCACCACGCTCGGCGTCCGCTTCCGGCCCGTGGATCGCCTGGAGCTCGCGCGCGAGCTCGTGCCGGTCCCCACCCCGTACGGTGTCGTGCGGGTGAAGCTCGGGCGGCTCGGAGGGGAGCTCCTCGGCGCACACCCGGAGTACGACGACTGCCTCGCCGCGGCGCGGGCGCACGGGGTGCCGGTGAAGGAGGTGCAGGCCGCGGCGATGGCGGCGTATCGCGGCCTGCCCGCGAAGCCGTAATATCCGGCCGTGCCGGTCGAGCCCTCGCCCACCGTCGCGCTGCCGCTCGCCACCCCCGCGCTGTCGCTCGGCGAGCGGGACGTCCGGGCGCTGCTCGACCTCTCCCGCGAGCTCGCCGCGGCGCGCGACGAGGGTCAGCTCGCGGCGGCCGTCACGCGTGGCCTCGAGGCGCTCCTGCCGCGGCGCGCATTCTGCCTGCGCTTCCTCGACCCCAAGTCGCTCGCGCTCACCAGCTTCCGCGCGTACGGGGCGCTCCGGCCTCACGTCGGAGAGCGCGTCGCGCTCCGCCGGTCGGCGCTGCGCGCCACCGGCCTCTCCGAGGAGGCCCTCGTCGCCCGCGGCCTCGCCGTGGCCGACTACGACGAGCCGGTGCTCGAGGGCACCGTCGTCGCGACCGCGGTGCCGCTCGCAGCGGGCGGTCAGCTCCTGGGCGTGCTCCACGTGGAGTACGCGCCCGGCGTGCTCGCGTCGCCGGAGGCCGACGAGCCGGTGCTGCTCCAGATCGCGAACCAGGCCGCGATCACCGCGCGGAACCTCCGCGCGCTCGAGGAGGTCACCTACCTCAAGGGCTTCCTCGAGGATCTCATCGAGAACGCGAACGCGCTCGTGCTCGTGGCCGACCGCGGCCGCCGGGTGCTCGTGTGGAACCGCGCGCTGCGCGAGCTCACCGGCCGCGAGCGCGACGACGCGCTCGGCAAGGACCTCGCGTCTCTCGCCGTCCCGGAGGAGCGGGCGCGGGTGGCCGCAGCCCTGGCGCGCGCCTTCGAGGGCGATCCGGTGGCGGACCTCGAGACGCGGCTCGCGCGGAAGGGCGGCGGTGAGGCGCGGATCGTCGTGAACACCTCCGCGCTCTACGGGGCGTCGGGCGAGGTGGAGGGGATGATCGCGATCGGGCAGGACACGACGGCGCTCTGGGCGCTCCAGAAGACCGCGGAGCGGGCCCAGCGGCTCGCCGAGCTGGGCCAGCTCGCGGCCGGCACCGTGCACGAGCTCGCGAACCCGCTCACCGCGGTCACCGTCTACTCCGAGTCGCTCGTCGCGAAGTTCGCGCGCGACGCGCTCGCAGGGCCCGCCGAGCTCGACAAGCTCCGCACCATCCGCGACGCCGGCCACCGGCTCCTGCGCTTCTCGCGCGACCTCATGGCCTACGCGCGGCCGGCCCCCGAGCGGCTCGAGGAGGTGGACCTCGGCGACGTCTGCGACCAGACCGCGCGGATGTGCGAGCCGGCGCTGCGGCGCGCGCGCGCCCGGCTCGAGCGGCGCAACGCGGAGGTGCGCGTGCAGGGCGTGAAGGGGAGCCTGCTCCAGGTGCTCGTGAACCTCGTCACGAACGCCGCGCAGTCGTTCTCGGCGGCGGGCGGCACGGTGGGGCTCGAGGCCGGGCCGTCGGGGGATGGAGCGCTGATCCGGGTCGTCGACGACGGACCGGGCATGAGCCCGGAGGTGCGCGCGCGCATCTTCGAGCCCTTCTTCTCCACGAAGTCGGACGGCGAGGGCACCGGGCTCGGGCTGTCGATCGCGCAGCGGATCGTGCTGCGCCACGGCGGCACCATCCAGGTGGAGAGCACGCCCGGCCAGGGCACGTCGTTCACGGTGCGGCTCCCGCGCCGGCCGCCGGTGTGAGGCGCCGAGGCGCCTCGCCGTCACCCTCTCAGCCTGGGATGGTCAGCACCGCGTAGCCCTCGAACGCGGGCAGCACGGTGGAGATCGAGTAGCCCGACGGGTTCATGGTGATCCGCTCGTCCTGGCCGCTCGCCGACTGGAAGCGCGCGCGGCGCGCCCCACCCGCCACGTGCATCCCGACGAACAGGGTGGATCCCTGGGCCGGGCCGGCGAGGGTGACGAGGTGCACGTCGAGCCGCTCCTCCGTCCGCGTCATCACCGCGAGCAGCGGCGCGCGCCCGGCCACGCCCGCGGCGCGCCGGCCGCGGCCGATGACCGCCGCCACCGCGCGCGAGGTCGGCTCGAGCGCCTTCGCGTCGAGGAGCTGTCCCGGCCGCGGCGCCGGGAGCGCCGGCAGCTCGGCGAAGATCCCCTTTCCCACCTTCGCGCCGCCCGGCTTCCCGGGAGGGACCGGCGACGCCGCCTTGCGCCCCGACTCGTCCACCGCGCCCACCGAGCCGAAGGCGATGGCCCCTCCGCCCGCCTCGAGCCGCTTCAGCACCGCGCGCGCCTCGCCCGCCGCGAGCTTGCCCGCGCCGGCGAGCACGAGCGCCGCGTGGGGCGGCGCGTCCTCCACCCGCAGCACGACCGGCGCCTGGAGGTGCAGCGCCGCGAGCGCCTCGCCCGCGCGCTCCACCTGCTCGCGATGGCTGCCACCGGTCCAGAGGTCGCACTCGGCGGAGTAGAGGATCGCGCACTCTGCCCAGGGCGCGTCGGCGCCGGGCGCCTTGGGGTCGGCTGCGAGGGCGCGCGCGAAGCGGCGCACCGGCGCGAGCGCGAGGTCCGCCGCCGGATCGGCGGCGAGCGGCTCGACGCCGCAGGCCGCCGCCACCGCCGCGATCCGCACGACCTGCGACTCGGAGGCGCCGGACACGATCGCCGCCGCGGGCCGCTTCCCCATCGCGGCGCGCAGGAGCCGGAAGAGCCCGGCTCCGGTGGTGAGCTGCTGTGCCTGCGCCGGGAAGGCCGCGGCGTCCACGTGGCGCGCGGCGCGGACCTGCGCCGGGCCAATCGCCTCGAACTGCGCGGCGACCTCGAACGGCTTTCCGTGCGCGCGTGAGGCGTCGCGTGCGGCGCGGGCCTGCGCGCGAACCGCCTGCTCGAGGGTGGCCGCGCGCATCCGCCAGAAGTCGCGGCCGAAGGGGAGCTGCTCGTGGCCGAGCGCGCCGGAGGACTGCGCGAGGGCCTCGCGCGCGAGCGCGAGGTAGTCGAGCGGCTGGAAGTGCTCGCCGTACTCGCGGGTGAGGTCGCGGGAGAAGGCGCGCTGGCAGTTGGGGCAGAACCCGGCACCGAGGATGCCGAGGGCGAGCGGCGCGTCAGGGCGGTCGAGGCACACGCCCCGGAAGCCGAGCTCGAGCGCGAGCCCGACCCCGCGCTCCACCCGCTTGCGGTGCCGATCGGACACGAGGCAGGCGCGCACGTCGGTGCCGGTGCCGGAGGGGTTGCCGTCGGCGCCGCGGCAGGCCTCGTCGGCCGCACCCGCGCGCCCCGCGTTCACGATCGCGAACGCCTCGTGCGCGAAGCCCGCCGGGAGCGGCTCGTCGAGCGGGACGAGGAGGGGCGCCGCGGCCGCGTCGGTCGCCCGGCGCCTCGCCTCCTCAGGGAGCGCGCCGGGCGGGATCCGGTACGGGGCGAACGCTGGGCTCTGCATCGTCTCGTGTGACGGATCGAGGGACCCGCGACGGTACACCTGCACAGCCCTGCGGGCAATTGCGACCGCGGCGCGGCGTGCGAACCATCGCATCCGAGCCGCGGGGGTGGGTGCGGCGACGAGGGCGACGGAATGGGCGGCATCTTCGGGGGCGTAGCAGAGGCGTTCCGTGCAGGTGGGTGGGGCATGTACCCGATCGCGGCGTCGCTGGTGGCGGCGGTCGCCATCGTCGCGGACCGGGTGTTCGTGCTCTACCGGAAGGCGGCCATCGACAAGGACGAGTTCCTGCGCGGCCTGAAGAAGCACCTCTACGCCGGGGATCTCGAGAAGGCGATCGCCTACTGCGCGGGCCAGAAGAAGACGCCGCTCGTCCAGGTGGTGAAGGCCGGCCTCATCCACGTGCCGAAGGGAGAGGACGACGTGCAGGCCGCCATGGACGAGGCGACGCTGCGCGAGAGCCCGCTCATCGAGCGGCGCACCGGCTACCTCGCGATGCTCGCCAACGTCGCGACCCTGCTCGGCCTCCTCGGCACGATCGTCGGCCTCATCGGTGCCTTCGCCGCGGTCGCGAACGCGAACCCCGCCGACAAGGCGACGCTCTTGTCGAAGAGCATCTCGGAGGCGATGAACTGCACCGCGTTCGGGCTCGCCGTCGCCATCCCCTCGCTCGTCCTGTACTCGGTGCTGCAGGGACGGACGCAGGCGATGATGGACGACATCCACGAGACGGCGGTGGGCGTGCTGAACCTCGTGGTCGCGAACCGGGACAAGATGAAGATGCCGACCCACGTCGCGCAGGTGGCGCCGGTCGCGGCCGCTGCGAACGAGTGACCGGAGCCGCGACATGGCCGGCACCACGGTGGCGGAGCAGGGCGGTCGTGGGCGGCGACGGAGCCTCGACCTCACGATCAACGTCGTCCCGGCGATCGACCTCCTCTCCTGCTGCATCACCTTCCTGCTCGTCACCGCGGTCTGGACGCAGATCGCGCGGCTCCAGGTCTCCCAGTACGGGAGCGGTCCGCAGAGCGGGGGGCAGAGGTCGGCGGTGACGATCACGCTCCGGCTCTCGCCCACGGGCCACGTGCTGCAGCTCTCCACCGGCCAGGACATCACCGTCCCGGCGACCGGGAAGCCCGGCGACGTCCGGCCCGACTACGCCGCGCTCGCGGCGCGGCTCGCCGAGCTGAAGCAACGCTTCCCCGACCAGTCGGCGATCACGGTCGCGGCCGAGGACACCGTCCCCTACGCCGAGCTCGTCCACACCATCGACGCGTGCGTCGGCGCCGGGCTCGCGAGCGTCGCCGTCACCGGCGGCGCGGGGTAGCGCGGCATGCCGATCGTCCAGCCCGGGAAGCGGCCAGCGCGGAGGTTCGCCCGCTCGCAGGTGTTCGGCGGCAAGGCGGTGGCGCGCCGCCGGGGGGTCAACGCCGACCTGAACGTCGTCCCCATGGTCGACATCATGACCATGCTCGTGATCTTCCTGCTCCAGCAGTTCAGCGCCACCGGCGAGGTCCTGTACCTCCAGAAGGACATCAAGCTCCCCGACGCGCACCACGGGCAGCCGATCGAGATCGCGCCGGTGATCGCCATCTCCGGCGAGCACCTCGTGCTCTCGGGCCGGAAGGTCGCCGACCTCGCCGAGCTGGAGAAGGATCCGTTCCTCCCGATCCCGGCCCTCGAGGAGCGGCTGCGGGACGAGCGGAAGCGCTGGGAGTTCGTCCACCAGCGGGACCCCGCCCGCGACCGCGCCTGGCGCGGCGAGGTGAACCTGCAGGCAGACGTGCGGGTGCCGTTCCGCGTGGTGAAGCGGGTCATGTACTCGGCCGCACAGGCTGGTTACCCCAACGTGAACTTCGCGACCCTGGAGGCTGGCAGCCAGGCGCTCGCTGCGAAGTAGCCGCCGCCAGGCCAGCTCTCCTTGCATTTCTCCGAAGTATCTCGGTAGGATGCGCGCCTTCGTCGTCTGAGGCTTGCGCCGCGAATCGCAGCGAATCCCGCTGCTTGCGCGCAGTCCGCAACCGCCCCTGGAGGCACGCGTCGAATCATGGACCTCGCGCCGGTTCTCAACGCCCTGACCCTCACTGCCGAGAAGCACGGCGGTGAGGCGAATCTCGTGCTCCCCGACCTCTCGTCGGTGAGCTTCCTCGGCCTGCCCGGCTCGTCGCTCCTCGCGATCGGCCTGCTCGTGTGCGTCGCCGGCCTCGCGTTCGGCGTGGCGATCGCCACCCGCCTGAAGAACCTGCCGGTTCACCAGGCGATGCGGGACATCTCCGAGCTCATCTACGCGACCTGCAAGACGTACCTGCTCACGCAGGCCAAGTTCATCGCGATCCTCTGGGCGTTCATCGCGGTGATCATCGTCGCGTACTTCGGCGTCTTCCAGGGCCTGCCACTCGGTGAGCTCGCCGTCATCCTGGCCTTCAGCGTCATCGGCATCCTCGGCTCCGCCGGCGTCGCCTGGTTCGGCATCCGCGTGAACACCTACGCGAACAGCCGCGCCGCCTTCGCGTCGCTCGAGGGCAAGCCGTTCCCCACGTACGCCATCCCGCTGCAGGCCGGCATGTCGATCGGCACGATGCTCATCAGCGTCGAGCTGCTCCTCATGCTCTTCATCCTCCTCTTCGTCCCGCGCGACCTCGCGGGCAAGTGCTTCATCGGCTTCGCGATCGGCGAGTCGCTCGGCGCCTCCGCGCTCCGCATCGCCGGCGGCATCTTCACGAAGATCGCCGACATCGGCTCCGACCTCATGAAGATCGTCTTCCGCATCAAGGAGGACGACGCGCGCAACCCCGGCGTCATCGCCGACTGCACCGGCGACAACGCCGGCGACTCGGTGGGCCCGTCGGCCGACGGCTTCGAGACCTACGGCGTCACCGGCGTCGCGCTCATCAGCTTCATCCTGCTCGCGGTGCAGGACCCGACGAACCAGGTCGCGCTGCTCGTCTGGATCTTCGCGATGCGCATCATGATGGTCATCGCGTCGGTCGGCTCGTACGTCGTCAACGAGGCGTGGGCGAAGGGGAAGTTCGGGAACGCGTCCTCGATGAACTTCGAGCTCCCGCTCACCACCCTCGTGTGGCTCACCTCGATCGTCTCGGTGGTCCTCACGTTCGTCGTCTCGAAGCTCCTCATCGGCGACCTCGGCGACGGCACGCTGTGGTGGAAGCTCTCGACGATCATCACGTTCGGCACGCTCGCCGGCGCGATCATCCCCGAGGTGGTGAAGGTCTTCACGAGCACCACCTCGCGCCACGTGAAGGAGGTCGTCACCGCGAGCCGCGAAGGCGGCGCCTCGCTGAACGTCCTCGCCGGCCTCACGGCGGGCAACTTCTCCGCGTTCTGGATGGGCCTCGTCATCGTCGGCCTCATGGGCGGCGCCTACTTCGTCGCCACCCTGGGGCTCGGCAGCATCATGATGGCCGCGCCGGTGTTCGCCTTCGGCCTCGTGGCCTTCGGCTTCCTCGGCATGGGCCCGGTGACCATCGCGGTCGACTCCTACGGTCCCGTCACCGACAACGCCCAGTCCGTGTACGAGCTCTCGCTCATCGAGAACGTGCCGAACGTGAAGGCGCAGGTGAAGAAGGACTTCGGCTTCGACCTGAACTTCGACAAGGCGAAGCACTTCCTCGAGGAGAACGACGGCGCCGGCAACACCTTCAAGGCGACCGCCAAGCCGGTGCTCATCGGCACCGCCGTCGTCGGCGCGACGACGATGATCTTCTCCATCATCGTGGTGCTCACGAGCGGCCTCACCGCCAACCTCGAGAAGCTCTCGGTGATGAACCCGCTGTTCCTCCTCGGCCTCATCACCGGCGGCGCGGTGATCTACTGGTTCACCGGCGCCTCCACCCAGGCCGTGTCCACCGGCGCGTACCGCGCGGTCGAGTTCATCAAGAAGAACATCCGCCTCGAGGGCGTGGAGAAGGCCTCGGTCGAGGACTCGAAGAAGGTCGTCGAGATCTGCACGGTCTACGCGCAGAAGGGCATGTTCAACATCTTCCTCACCGTGTTCTTCGCGACGCTCGCGTTCGCGTTCGTCGATGAGTTCTTCTTCATCGGCTACCTCATCTCGATCGCGGTGTTCGGCCTGTACCAGGCGATCTTCATGGCGAACGCCGGCGGCGCCTGGGACAACGCGAAGAAGGTGGTCGAGGTCGAGCTGAAGGCGAAGGGCACCGACCTCCACGCGGCGACCGTGGTCGGCGACACCGTCGGCGATCCCTTCAAGGACACCTCGTCGGTCGCGATGAACCCGGTCATCAAGTTCACGACGCTCTTCGGCCTCCTCGCCGTCGAGCTCGCGATCCAGCTCGACGCCGGCGTCCGGCTGCCGCTCTTCCTCGGCTGCCTCGCCGTGGCGCTCGTGTTCGTGTACCGGTCGTTCTACGGCATGCGGATCCGGAGCGGCGCCGAGGAGAAGGCGGAAGAGTCGCAGCGCGCCGCCGCCGCGCAATAGCCGCACCGCACCAGAAGTTCCGCTGCATCCCGGCCGCTCGCCCCCTAAGACCCGGGGGTGAGCGGCCGACTCGTTCGTGCGGACCACCGGGAGGCGCTCCTGCGCGCCTGTGCCCGACTCAAGATCTTCCCGCTGCAGGGCGTCACCGTCTTTCCAGGCACCCCGACCCCGTTCCACATCTTCGAGCCGCGCTACCGCGCGCTCTTCGCCGACGCGCTCGCCGGCGACCGAGTGCTCGCAGTGCCCACGATGGCCGAGGCCGGCGACGCGCCGTTCGAGATCGAGCCGGTGCGGGCCATCGCCGGCGCGTGCGTGATCGAGGACCACGAGAGGCTGCCCGACGGCCGCTACCACGTGCTCGTGCGCGGCGCGGGGCGGGTGCGGCTCGGTCCCGAGCTCGCCACCGGCAAGCCCTACCGCGAGTTCCGCGCCGAGCTCCTCGACGACGTGCTCCCCACGAGCGGGCTCGCCGAGGCGCAGGCGAAGGCCGCGGCGCTCGAGCAGCTCCTCGTGCAGATCGCGGCCGGGCTCCCGCCGGAGTCGGGTGCCACGAAGCTCGCGGCCGACGCCGCCCAGCTCGGCCCATCCGCGCTCGCCGACCTCGCCGCCGCCGCGCTCGTCACCGACGTGGAGGCGCGCTACGCGATCCTCTCCGAGATCCAGGTGCTGCGCCGGCTCGACCTCGTCACGAGCGAGGCGGCCGCGGTGGTGCTCGCGATCGGCGGGAGCGGGCTCGCGAGGGCGTGAGAGAGCCCGCGCGCGCGGCGGCTACGCGAGCCGCGCCGGGAGCACCGCCCAGAGCATCCCCACGAACACCAGCACCGCGGTGATCGCGAGCACGAGCACCGCCGCCGCCGCGCAGTCCTTCGCGGCCTGCACCGCGGGGTGGCGCTCCGGATGGAGCCGGTCGAGCAGGTGCTCGAGGGAGGTGTTGAAGAGCTCCGCCGCCAGCACGGCGCCGGTCGTGAGGGCGACGAGCGCGCACCACGGCCCTCCGGGCCGGAGCGCGAGGAGCACGGCGGCGACCAGGGCGGCGGCGAGGCAATGGGTGCGGAAGCTCGACTCGCCGTTCCAGGCGATGCGGAGGCCGTCGATCGCAAAGCCGAGGCGGGCGCGGAGGGGCTGGTTCTTCACGGCGTCACCGCGCTCCGCGCCCGACGCCCACGTAGTCGAAGCCGGCCGCGCGCGCCTTCGCGGGGTCCCACACGTTCCGCCCGTCGAAGAGGGCCCGGCCGCGCATCGCGCGCGCGAGCCGTCCGTAGTCTGGCGTCCGGAACTCGCTCCACTCGGTCACGAGGAAGAGCGCGTCGGCCCCCTCCGCCGCCGCGTACGGCTCCTCCGCGAGCCGCACGTGCGAGCCGAGGAGCGGCGCAGCGACATGGGCGGCCACCGGGTCGTGGCACACCACCTCGGCGCCGGCGCCGGCGAGGAGCTGCACGAGCGTGAGCGACGGCGCCTCGCGCAGGTCGTCGGTCTTGGGCTTGAACGCGAGGCCCCACACCGCGCAGCGCTTCCCCGAGAGCGAGCCGAGCCGCTTCACCGCGAGGTCGAAGAGGAGCCGCTTCTGCCGCTCGTTCACGCGCTCCACCGCGCGGAGGAGGTCGAAGTCGAGGCCCGCCTGGCGCGCCATCGTCATCACCGCGCGCACGTCCTTGGGGAGGCAGGAGCCGCCGAAGCCGACGCCGGGGAAGAGGAAGGGCAGGCCGATGCGCCGGTCGGTGCCCATCCCGCGGCGGACGTCGTCCACGCTCGCGCCGAGCCGGTCGCACAGCGCGGCGACGTCGTTCATGAAGGAGATCCGGGTCGCGAGCATCGCGTTCGCCGCGTACTTCGTGAGCTCGGCCGAGCGGAGGTCCATGAAGAGGATCGGCTGCTCGGTGCGCACGAACGGCGCGTACAGCTCGGCCATCACCGCGCGGCCGCGCTCGGAGTCGGCGCCCACGACCACGCGGTCAGGCCGCATGAAGTCGTCGATCGCGGTCCCTTCCTTCAGGAACTCCGGGTTCGCGACCACGTCGAACGCGTGGCGCGCGACCTTCGCGAGCACCTCGCGCACCCGCTCTGCGCCGCCCACCGGCACCGTGCTCTTGTTCACGACCACGGTGGGGCGCGCCATCGCGCGGCCGATCTGCTCGGCGGCCGCGAGCACGTGCTGGAGATCGGCCTCGCCGTTCTCGCCCGGCGGGGTGCCCACGGCGATGAAGGCGACCTCGGCGTCCTTCATCGCCTCGTCGAGCGAGGTGGTGAAGCGGAGCCGCCCCCCCTTCGCGTTCCGCCGGACCAGGTCCTCGAGGCCCGGCTCGTAGATCGGGAGGCCGCCGGCGCGGAGCATCGCCACCTTGCGCGCGTCCACGTCGACGCAGGTGACTTCGCGGCCCGACTCGGCGAAGCACGTCGCGGTGACGAGGCCGACGTAACCTGCTCCGACGACGGCGATCTTCACGCCAGCGCTCCAGGTGACGGACGGGTGGATCTAACACGCGGGGAGGGGAGGATGAAGGCGTCGCGCGGGACCTTCAGGCCGGCGCGACCACCTGCCGCGCGGCCTCCACTGCGCCGCGCAGGACGCGCAGCCTCGCGGGATCGGACGCCTGCTCCACGACCGCACGGACCGCGACCCCTTCCGCACGGCCCAGCGGCGGCAGGAACGGCTCGGCGGCCGGTGCGACCTCCGGGAAGTACCGGGCGGTCACCGCGAGCGCTCCGGCGAGGCCGCGCGCGAGCCCGGCCGACTCCGCGCGGGCGCGGACCTCCGCGGCCCGGGCCGGGTCGGCGACGCGCACCAGCTCGCGGAGGTCCACGTACTCGAGCAGCGGCGCGTAGAGCCCCTGCACCGCCACGTCGGCCGCTGCGACGAGGAGCGCGTCCTCCGCCGAGGGCCGTGCGACGGTGGGGCCGAGCGCGGGGAACCGTTCACTGCGCGTGAAGGCGCCGTGGTCGTCGCCCCGTCCCGGGACGAGCCCCTCCTGGAGCCGGAGCTCGAACTGGCCGTTCGAGAAGGAGGCGGTGTGACCTCCCGCGCCGGTGCCGGAGGGCTTCCACTCGGGTGCGACCGCCGCCGCGAAGGTGGCGCCGTCCTCGCCGCGCACGAGGAGCCGCGGCTCGCCGATCGGGCGGAAGGCGAGGTGCGGATAGAGCCAGTCGACGAACGACGCCGCGCCGAGCACCACCACCGGCACGCCGACTCCCGCGAGCGCCTGCTTCAGCGTCACGAGCTTAAAGACGTTGTCGTTCACGACGCCCTGGTACACGGCGAGGAGCCGCTCGCGGAACCAGTCCGGCACGCCGGCGCCGAGGAGGCGCGTCTCGAGGTGGTAGCTCGCGAGCGGCGCGAGGCCGTGGGCG
>Ga0306923_10001248_pt1 | contig 22274 bp, 19 predicted proteins | sample sta12Can44000108_FD_203841 | JGI IMG/M metagenome (GOLD analysis project Ga0306923, IMG submission 203841) | Lab enrichment of tropical soil microbial communities from Luquillo Experimental Forest, Puerto Rico - statanox.12C.anox.44.000.108 (v2)... | ecosystem: Environmental > Terrestrial >... | reverse complement strand
TCGAGGCGACCTGGGCGCATCTCGTGACCGTGGACCACGTGGCGGACGATGCCGCGACTCGGGTCAAGACCCAGGAGTACTTCGAGAAGGTGGAGAAGACGGAGGTTCGCCGTCTCATCGTGGACAAGGGCATCCGGGTCGACGGGCGCAGTGTCAAGGAAGTGCGGCCCATCTGGTCGGAGATCGGTTATCTGCCTCGCGCCCACGGCTCCGCCCTCTTCACCCGCGGGGAGACCCAGGCCCTGGTGGCGACAACCCTGGGTACCAAGAACGACGAGCAGAAGATCGAATCCTTCGAGGGCGACATCTACCGGACCTTCATGCTCCACTACAACTTCCCGCCCTTCTCCACGGGTGAGGTGAAGCGCTTCGGCACCGCGGGCCGGCGGGAGATCGGGCACGGCGCTCTCGCTCACCGCGCCATCTCGGCGGTGCTCCCGTCCAAGGAGGCTTTCCCGTACACCATCCGGGTCGTCTCGGAAATCCTCGAGTCGAACGGCTCCTCGTCCATGGCCACAGTGTGCGGCGCCTCCATGTCCCTCATGGACGCGGGCGTGCCGCTCGCCGCGCCGGTGGCGGGCATCGCCATGGGCCTGGTCAAGGAAGGGGACAAGGTCGGCATCCTCACCGACATCATGGGCACGGAGGACCACTACGGCGATATGGACTTCAAGGTCGCCGGCACCGAGAAGGGCATCACCGCGCTCCAGATGGACATCAAGATCGGCGGGGTCTCCGTGGACATCATGCGCCAGGCCCTCGCCCAGGCCCGGGAAGCTCGGATCCACGTGTTGGGCAAGATGGCCGAGACGATCAAGGCCCCCAAGGCCACGCTGTCGGAGTTCGCCCCGCGCTTCGTCACCATCAAGATCCGGCCGGAGAAGATCCGCGAGATCATCGGCCCCGGCGGCAAGGTCATTCGCGGCATCCAGGAGAAGACGGGGGCCAAGATCGACGTGGAGGACGACGGCAAGGTCACGGTGTTCTCCTCCTCGGCGGAGAAGGCCCAGCAGACCATCGACATCATCCAGGACATCTGCCGCGAGGCGGAGCTCGATCGCATCTACCTGGGCAAGGTGAAGAGCATCAAGGAGTTCGGGGCCTTCGTGGAGATCATGCAGGGGACGGAGGGGCTGCTCCACATCTCGCAGATCGCCGAGACGCGCATCCGCGCCGTGAGCGACGTGCTCACGGAGGGCGACGAGGTGCTCGTCAAGGTCATCGAGATCGACGGCAACGGCAAGATCCGGCTCTCGCGCAAGCAGGCCCTGCGCGATCAGCCGGCGCTCAGCGACAAGGAGAAGCTGAAGATCGTCCCCGCGTCCGCTGCCGGCGCCTGATGCCGACGAGAGGCTTGGCGTGAGGGCGGGGGGCCGCGCGGAGGCTTACGGCAAGACGGTCCTGCCGAATGGCGTCCGGGTGATTTCCGAGTCGCTCCCCTGGGTGCGCTCGGTAGCGGTGGGCATCTGGGTGGAGACGGGCTCGCGGGTGGAGCCCGTGGAGCGGAGCGGCATCTCCCACCTCATCGAGCATCTCGTCTTCAAGGGCACGGAGACGCGCACGGCCGAAGACATCGCCCGCGCCATCGACTCCGTGGGCGGGCACATGGATGCCTTCACGGCCAAGGAGCACACCTGCTTCTACGTGAACGTCCTCGACCATCATCTCGACATGGCCGCCGACCTGCTCAGCGATGTGCTGCTCCATCCGCGCTTCGATCCCGGCGACATCGAGCGGGAAAAGGCCGTGGTCTTCCAGGAAATGAAGATGGTCGACGACACCCCCGACGATCTCGTCCACGACCTGTTCGCGGAACGGGCCTGGCCGGGCCATCCCCTGGGGCGACCCATCCTCGGGCGGCGGGAGGTGATCGAGCGGCTCGGCCGTGACACCATCCTCCACCACTTCACGGAGGAGTACTCGCCGGGGCGGATCACGGTCGCCGTGGCTGGTCACGCCGAGCACGATCGGGTGGTGGAGGCTTTTGCTTCACGCTTCGAGCGCTTCGTGCAGCCCTCGGTGGCGCATCCCGAGGTCGCGCCCGTCCTCGTCCCCGGCGTCCACCTCGTGGAAAAGCCCCTCGAGCAGGTCCAACTCGTGCTCGGTTTCCCTGGCATCTCCGACGTGGCGCCCGAGCGCTACGCCCTCTATCTCCTGAACGACATCATGGGTGGCAGCATGTCCTCGCGGCTCTTCCAGGAGGTCCGGGAGCGCCAGGGGCTCGTGTACTCCGTCCACTCGGGGGCCCAGCAGTACCGAGACGCCGGGGTGCTGTACCTCTATGCGGGCACGGAAACGGACAACTTCAGCAAGGTGCTCAAGGCCTTCCTCAAGGAGGTGCGGGCCCTCAAGAAGGACGGCCTGACCGCGGAGGAGCTCGCCCGCGCCAAGGACCACCTCAAGGGCAATCTCATGCTGTCTCTCGAGTCCTCCTCCTCTCGGATGAACCGCCTCGCCCGGCAGGAGCTGCGCTTCGGCGCCTTCCATACCGTGGACGAGATGCTGAGCCACATCGACGGTGTGCGCCCCGATCAGGTCGAGGGCCTCATCCAGAAGCTCCTCGACGAGGAGCAGCTTTGCCTCGTCACTCTCGGCCCCGTCACGAAGAAGAACCTCCCGCGCGAGCTCAGCCTCACATGAGCCGCCGAGTCAACCAGGTGAGGACGAAGGAAGCGCGAGGAGCCAACCGCCACGCTCCAGATGGCTCGACAGCCAGCTTCCCAGCGGAGTGCCCTCACCATCTCGCCCACGGTCAACATGATCTCGCCCACGGTCAACATGCCAAGAGGCATGTTGAGGTTAAATGATCAGTCGTTATTCGCGCCCAGAGATGGCGGCCCTCTGGAGCCAGGAAGCCAAGTACGAAGCCTGGCTCAGGGTCGAGCTCGCCGTCTGTGAGGTCTATGCCAAGCGCGGCATCATCCCCGTGGAGGCCCTGGGACGGATCAAGGCGGCCGCCCGCGTGTCGGCCCCGCGCATCGACGAAATCGAGGCGACCACCCGGCACGACGTCATCGCTTTCCTCACCAACCTCGAGGAATCGATCGGAGCCGACTCGCGTTACGTCCATCTCGGCCTCACCTCCTCCGACGTGGTCGACACCGCACAAGCGCTCCTGCTCGTGGCGGCGGCCGAGCGGCTCCTGGCCGGGCTCGAGCGGTTCCGCAGTGCGCTCCGGGTCCTCGCCCTCCGCCACAAAGACACCCTCTGCGTCGGGCGCACTCACGGCATTCACGCCGAGCCCACGGTCTTCGGTCTGAAGCCCGCCCTGTGGTTCGCGGAGGCGGGACGCAACCTCGATCGCCTGCGCCGCGCGCGGGAGGCGGTCCGGGTGGGGAAGATCTCGGGAGCGGTGGGCACCTTCGCCCACGTCGATCCCGACGTGGAAGAGGAAGTGTGCCGACTCCTCGGGCTGGAGGCGGCGCCCATCTCCACACAGATCATCCAGCGAGATCGTCACGCGGAGTTCTGCGCGACCCTGGCCATCGTGGCCGCCTCGCTGGAGAAAGTCGCAACGGAGATCCGCTCGCTCCAGCGCACGGAAATCTTGGAAGCGGAGGAGCCGTTCACGGAGGGGCAGAAAGGGTCGAGCGCCATGCCGCACAAGCGGAATCCCGTCTCCTGCGAGCAGATCTGCGGGTTGGCCCGTCTCGTGCGGACCAACGCGCTGGCCGCCATGGAGAACGTGGCCCTGTGGCACGAGCGGGACATCAGCCACTCCTCGGTGGAGCGGGTGATCCTGCCCGACTCCACCCTCCTCGTGGACTACATGCTCTATCAGATGACGCGTATCGTGGAGGGACTCCAGGTCTATCCGGACCACATGCGCGAGAACATCGAGCGGAGCTTCGGCCTCATGTACTCCCAGCGCGTCCTCCTGCGCCTGGCCGAGACGGGACTGCCGCGCCAGCAGGCCTACGAGATCGTGCAGCGCGACGCCATGCGGGCGTGGCGCGAGCGGACGCCTTTCCGCGCCCTCCTCGCCGGCGATCCCGAGGTGACCTCGCGGCTGTCCGAGGCGGATCTGGACGCCTGCTTCGATCCCCGCTGGTACCTGCGCAACGTCGATGCCATCTACACGCGTGCCGGACTTTCCTGAGGGCCCCTGACATGGAGAAGCGCGAGAAGCTCTACGAGGGCAAAGCCAAGATCGTCTACGCCACCGACGATCCCGGCAAGGTCATCCAGTACTTCAAGGACGACGCCACGGCCTTCAACGCGCTGAAACGCGGGACGATCGTGGGCAAGGGCGTCATCAACAACAAGATGTCGGCGACCCTGCTCCAGCGCCTCGCCAAGGCGGGAGTGCCCACCCACTACCTCGCCACCTTGTCCGATCGCGAAATGCTCTGCCGCAAGCTCGACATCATCAAGATCGAGGTCATCGTGCGCAACATCGTGGCGGGTAGCCTGGCCAAGCGCACGGGCCTCGCGGAAGGGGTGGCCATCAAGCCGCCCATCGTCGAGCTGTACTACAAGTCCGACGAGCTCGGTGATCCCATGATCACCGAGGAGCACGTGCGCATGCTCAAGCTCGCCTCGCCCAAGGAAGTAGCGTGGACGAAGCGCATGGCGCTCAGGATCAACGCGCATCTCCGGCCTCTCCTCAAGCGCAAGGGGCTCATTCTCGTCGACTTCAAGCTCGAGTTCGGCCGCCACGCCGGGAAGCTCTACCTGGGCGACGAGATCAGTCCCGACACGTGCCGGCTGTGGGATGCCGACACACTGGAGAAGCTCGACAAGGACCGCTTCCGTCGCGACCTCGGCAACGTCGAGGATGCCTACCAGGAGGTCTACCGGCGCATCGTGGGTTCCGGTTCGTGAGGGCTCGCGTCCTCGTCCGGCTCAAGCCGGGCATCCTGGACGTGCAGGGCGCTTCTGTGCAGCGAGCTTTGCATGGTCTCGGCTTCGCGGAGGTGCAAGGTCTGCGCGTGGGCAAGGTCCTCGACCTCGAACTCGATGCGCCGAGCGGGGATACGGCCCGTCGGCGCGTGGAAGAGATGTGCGTGCGACTCCTCACCAATCCCGTCATCGAGGACTACACCGTCGAGCTGCTCGGCTGATCTCCGAGGCTCTTGTAAGATTTTGACGGGCAAGGTAGAGTGGGTTAGCACCCACACAGGGAGGACAGCTCGGCCCCATGAACTTCGGCGTGGTGGTGTTTCCCGGCACCTGGAGTGACTGCGACTTCCACTATGTCATCGGCGAAGTGCTCCACCAGCCGGTCCGCTACGTCTGGCACCGCGACAATCAGCTGAGCGACTTCGACTGCCTCATCCTCCCCGGCGGTTTCTCCTACGGCGACTATCTGCGCGCGGGCGCGGTGGCCGGGCGCTCGCCTGTGGTGGAGGCGCTGCCCGAGTTCGTGGCCAAGGGTGGCGTGGTGCTCGGCTCGTGCAACGGCTTCCAGATCCTGTGCGAGTCCAAACTCCTTCCCGGCGCTCTCATGCGGAACGAGTGCCTGCAGTACCGCTGCCAGTCCACTTTCCTCCGCGTGGAGAATGCCGAGACCCCCTTCACGCGCTCCATGCGCCCCGGTCAGACCTTGAAGATGCCCATCTCGCACGGCGAGGGGAAGTTCTACGCCGACGCGGAGACCCTGCGCCGGCTGCGGGATCAGAAGCAGATCGTGTTCCGTTACGCGAGCGAGGACGGCCGCGTGGTCAAGGACGCCAATCCCAACGGCTCGCTGGACAATATCGCGGGCGTCGTCAACGAGGAAGGGACCGTGCTCGGTCTCATGCCGCATCCGGAGCGCGCCAGCGAGAACGCCATGGGCGGCACGGACGGCCTGCTGATCTTCCACTCGCTCCTCGGCAGCCTGGTCGAGGATGGCTCATTCCTCAAGAGGTAGAGGTATGGGCCCGGGGTGGAGACGGGGTGTCTGGGGCGGAGCCTAAGGTCACTCTGGAGCTGGCCCTCGCCTCCGGGCTCACGGGCGAGGAATACGACCGCATCATCCGGCGGCTCGGCCGCGAACCCACCTACACCGAGCTCGGTCTTTTTTCAGCCCTTTGGTCCGAGCATTGCGCCTACAAGCACTCCCGAGTGTTCCTGCGCGCGCTGCCCACGACGGGCGCCGCGGTGCTCCAGGGGCCCGGGGAGAATGCGGGTATCGTGGACCTGGGTGGCGATCTCGCGCTAACCTTCAAGATCGAGAGCCACAACCATCCGTCCTTCATCGAGCCCTTTCAGGGCGCGGCCACCGGGGTGGGCGGTATCCTGCGCGACATCTTCACCATGGGCGCCCGGCCTATCGCCATCCTGGACTCCCTGCGCTTCGGCGATCTCGAGGACCCGAAAACACGGCGGCTCATCGAAGGCGTCGTCTCCGGCATCAGCTGGTACGGAAACTGTTTCGGCGTGCCCAACCTGGGCGGCGAGCTGAAGTTCGCCCCCGAGTACGCGGGCAATCCCCTCGTGAACGCGATGGCGGTGGGGCTCGTGCGCAAGGACCGGATCTTCCGCGCCCGCGCCGAGGGGCCGGGCAATCCGGTCTTCTACGTGGGCGCCAAGACGGGGCGCGACGGGATCCATGGCGCGACCATGGCCTCCGCAACCTTCGACGAGGGCGCGGAAGAGCGCCGGCCCACCGTACAGGTGGGCGATCCCTTCACGGAAAAGCTGCTCCTCGAGGCGTGCCTGGAAGCCATGGCCACGGGTGCCGTGCTGGGCATTCAGGACATGGGCGCGGCCGGTCTCGCCTGCGCGTGCTCGGAGATGCCGGCCCGCGCGGGGACGGGCATGGAGGTGGAGCTCTCCCGGGTTCCCCAGCGCGAGGCGGCCATGACGCCCTACGAGATCATGCTCTCCGAGTCGCAGGAGCGGATGCTTCTCGTGGCCGCGCGCGGACGCGAGGAGGATCTCCGCCGCGTCTTCGCGAAGTGGGAACTTGACGCGGTGGAAATCGGCCGCGTCACCGACGACGGCATGCTCCGGGTCGCCATGCATGGCCGCGTGGTCGCCGAAGTGCCCGTGCGGGCCCTGGCCGACGAGGCGCCGGTATACGAGAAGCCCACGGCTCGCCCCGTCTGGCAGGACGAGCTCGCACGCTTCGATCCGCTCTCGCTACCCGTGCCTGCCGATCTCACCTCTGCCCTGCTCGGCCTCCTCGGCTCGCCGGGCATCGCCTCCAAGGAGTGGGTGTATCGCCAGTATGACATGCAGGTCGGTATCAACACGCTGGTCATGCCCGGATCGGATGCCGGGATCCTTCGCATCAAGGGAACACGGAAGGCTGTGGCGGTAACTACAGACTGCAACAGTCGTTTTGTATATCTCGAGCCTCGCGCTGGCGCGGCCATGGCGGTGGCGGAGGCGGCACGCAACCTGGCTGTCTCCGGGGCCAAGCCCCTCGGCCTCACCGACTGCCTCAACTTCGGCTCGCCCGAGCGCCCGGAGATTCTGTGGCAGTTCAAGGAAGCGGTGGCAGGGATTGCGGAGGCCTGTCGCACTCTCGAGATCCCGGTGGTAGGCGGCAACGTCTCCTTCTACAATGAAACATTGGGACAGGCGGTGCTGCCTGCTCCGGTGATCGGAATGGCCGGGCTCATCGACGAGGCCGACAGCCGTTGCACTCAGTGGTTCGATCAGGAAGGAGACCGCATCGCTCTCCTCGGGCCGGAGGACGTGAGCCTCGGCGGCTCGGAGTACCTCTGGCACTTGCACGACCGGGTGGCGGGCGTCCTGGCGCCTCTCGACCTCGCCCAGGAGGGGAGGGTACACGAAGCCTGTCGCGCGGCGATTGCCGCGGGTCTCGTGCGCAGCGCCCACGATTGCTCCGAGGGAGGGCTCGCCGTCACCCTCGCCGAGAGCTGCATCAGCGGCCCACGGTCGATCGGCGCGCAGGTGAACCTGCCGGCGGGAGATCGGCGCGCGGATCTCTTCCTCTTCGGCGAGGGGCCGTCGCGGGTGGTGGTTTCGGTGCCGCGCGAAGCGGAGCGGCACTTCGAGCGGCTCATGGGTGAGTTCGCTCTGCCGTGGCGATGGATCGGCCGGGTTGGCGGCCAAGCCCTCGTGATCGAGCAGCACGGCAAGGAGATGATCTCGGTGTCCGTCGACCGGATGGCGTACGCGTGGAGGGTCGGTTTTGAGCGACATGTCGCCTGAGGACGAGGGTCGGGAGCTCGACGACAAGTTCCACGACGAGTGCGGCCTGTTCGGCGTGTGGAACCACGCCGAGGCCGCCAACGTCGCCTATCTCGGCCTCTACGCCCTCCAGCACCGCGGGCAGGAATCCGCGGGTATTGCCGCCACCGATGGCCACGCCTTCCACGTGGAGAAGGCCATGGGCTGGGTCGCCGACGTGTTCAGCCGGGACCGGCTGCGGCGTCTTCCCGGGAATCGCGCCATGGGGCACGTGCGTTACTCGACGGCGGGAAGCTCCAGCCTGCGCAATGCCCAGCCCATCACCGCGACCACCGCCCATGGCCCGGTAGCGATCGCCCACAACGGCAACCTGATCAATGCGGAGGAGCTGCGCCGCCAGCTCGAGGCGGACGGCGCCGTTTTCCAATCCTCCTCGGACACCGAAGTGATCCTGCATCTCCTCGCCCGCGCGGAGGGTGGCACCCTCGTGGACCAGCTGGCGCGCGCGCTCGCCCAGGTCAAGGGCGCCTACACTCTCCTCCTCCTCACCCCGACCTGCATGATCACCGTGCGCGATCCCTCGGGCTTCCGGCCTATGACCCTGGGCCGCCTCAACGACTCGTGGGTGCTCGCCTCCGAGACATGCGCCCTCGACCTGATGGAAGCGGAGATCGTGCGCGACGTGGAGCCGGGCGAGTTCGTGGTGGTGGACGACGCGGGGCTGCAGAGCTACAAGCCGCTCCGGCCCCAGCCCAAGCTCCAGTGCGTGTTCGAGTACGTGTACTTCGCCCGGCCGGACTCTGTCCTGTGGGGGCGCAACGTGCATGCCGTGCGCAAAGCCCTCGGCCATCAGCTCGCTCGCGAGCATCCCGTGGCCGCGGACCTGGTGATTCCCGTGCCCGACTCCGGGGTGGGGGCGGCCCTCGGCTTCGCGGAGGAGGCAGGGCTACCGTATGACTCCGGCCTCGTGCGCAACCACTACGTCGGGCGCACGTTCATCGAGCCGAAGCAGGGCATCCGGCACTTCGGCGTCAAGGTGAAGCTCAACCCCAACCGCGAGGTGCTGGCGGGCAAGCGCGTGGTCGTGGTGGACGACTCCATCGTGCGCGGGACCACCAGCCGCAAGATCGTCAAGATGGTGCGGGCGGCCGGGGCGCGCGAGGTGCACATGCGTATCTCCTCCCCGCCCATCCAGTGGCCGTGCTACTACGGCATCGACACGCCCACGCGCAAGGAGCTCATCGGCTCCAGCCACGAGGTGAAGGAGATCGAGCGGTACCTTGGCGCTGATTCGCTCGGCTATCTTTCGTTGGACGGCATGCTCAAGGCCGCGGGTAACGACCCCGGCCACTTCTGTCACGCCTGCTTCACCGGGCAGTATCAGGTCGGCTTCGACGCCGGAGACGTCGCGCAGCTGAAACTGTTCGAATCGTAGTCCGGAGTTCATGGACCCACTGACGTACCGAGAGGCCGGCGTGGACATCGCGGCCGGCGACGAGGCCGTTCGCCGGATCGCCTCGCTGGCCGCCTCCACCCGTCGTCCCGAGGTGCTGGGCGGCATCGGCGCCTTCGCGGCCTTCGTCGCCATTCCGCCGGGCTACCGTGAGCCCGTCCTCGTCTCCTCCACCGACGGGGTGGGCACCAAGCTCCACGTCGCCTTCGCCGCGGATCGCCACGACACGGTGGGCATCGATTTGGTCGCCATGGGCGTCAACGACCTCCTCGTCCATGGGGCCGAGCCGCTGTATTTTCTCGACTACCTCGCCGTGCATCGCGTGGAGCCCGATCGGATCGAGGCCATCGTGCGCGGCGTGGCCGAGGGATGCCGGCAGGCTGGCTGCTCCCTGGTGGGCGGCGAAACGGCGGAGATGAGCACGCTCTACGCGCCGGGGGAGTACGATCTCGCGGGCTTCGCGGTGGGCGTGGTGGAGCGGAACGGCATCGTCACGGGGGCGGAGGTGCGGCCGGGGGACCGCGTGCTCGGGCTCGCGTCCAGCGGACTGCACTCCAACGGTTACACGCTGATCCGCAAGGTGATCTTCGAGCGGCTCAGGCTGGGGCCGGACGACGCGATGCCGGGCGTCCGCCGCTCCGTGGCCGACGAGCTCCTCGAGCCGACGCGAATCTACGTCAAGCCCGTCCTGGAGCTGCTGCGCAGCGTGCCCGTGCTCGCCATGGCCCACGTCACGGGAGGCGGGATCACCGAGAATCTGCCCCGGGTCCTCCCCGAGGGTTGCCAAGCCATCATCGATCCCCGCTCCTGGCCGGTGCCCTCCGTCTTCAAGGTGATCCAGGAGGGCGGAGAGGTGGACGAGGCCGAGATGCGCCGCACGTTCAACATGGGCATCGGCTTTCTGCTCGTGGTACGCGCGGGCGAGGTCGGCCGGGCCATGCGGGCGCTCGAGGCATCGGGAGAGCGCGTGTTCGAGGTGGGCGAAATCCGCGACGGCGCACGGTCCGTCGTGTATGCCTGAGCCGCTCCGCGTCGGCGTCCTTGCCTCCGGCCGTGGCTCGAACTTCCGCGCCCTCGTGGAAGCGGCGCACGCGGGGCGGATCCCCGCGACCATGGTCGTGCTGATCTCCGACCGTGAGACGGCGCCCGCTCTCGCCATTGCGCGCAATCACGGCATCGAGGCGCTCTTCCTCGACCCCCAGCAGTATCCGAGCCGGGAAGCGCACGAGAAGGCCATCATTGGCGCCCTGGAGGAGCGAGGGGTCGATCTCGTGTGTCACGCAGGATACATGCGGATCCTCACTCCCGCCTACGTCGCCCACTTCCGCGGACGCGCTTTCAACATTCACCCCTCGCTCCTTCCCGCCTTCCCTGGGCTCCACGCCCAGCGCCAGGCCCTCGCTCACGGCGTGCGCGTGGCAGGAGCGACCGTCCACTTCGTGGACGAGGGAGTGGACTCGGGGCCCATCGTGCTGCAGGCGGCCGTGCCCGTGCTCGCGGGCGACACCGAGGAGAGCCTGGCCCAGCGCATCCTCGTCGAGGAGCATCGCATCTATCCGGAAGCCGTCCGGCTCTTCGCGGAGGGCCGGCTCCACATCGAGGGCCGTATCGTCCAGATCAGGGAGAGTCGATGAGCACAGTGAAGCGCGCGCTGCTGAGCGTGCACGACAAGACGGGCGTGGTCGACTTCGCGCGCGGACTGGCCGGCCTCGGAGTGCAGATCCTGTCCACAGGGGGCACGGCCAAGCTGCTCCGCGACTCCGGGGTGCCCGTGCTCGACGTGTCCGAGGTGACGGGCTTTCCCGAGATGCTCGACGGACGCGTCAAGACGCTCCATCCCAAGGTCCACGGGGGCATTCTCGCTCGGCGCGACGTGCCCGCCCACATGCGCGCGCTCGAGTCCCACGGAATCGGGCCCATCGACCTCGTGGTGGTCGCCCTCTATCCGTTCGAGCAGACGGTGGCCAAGCCCGGCGTCGGCTTTGACGAGGTGATCGAGAACATCGACATCGGCGGGCCCAGCATGATCCGCGGCGCCGCCAAGAACCACGGCGCGGTGGGCGTGGTCACCGATCCCTCGCAGTACGCGGTGGTGCTGGAGGAGTTGCGGGCGAGCGGGGGCGCGCTGTCCGACGCGACGCGGGCGCGGCTCGCCCTCGAGGCCTTCCGGCGCACCGCCCACTACGACGCGGCCATCGCCCGCTACCTGGGCGGCCGCGAGGCCTCGGCGCCGGCCGACGCGGAATTTCCCGAGCGCCTCTCCCTCGACCTCCAGCGCCTCCAGCACCTGCGTTACGGCGAGAACCCGCATCAGGCGGCGGCCTTCTACCGCGCCGCCGGCCCCGCCACCGGCCTGGCCGCGGCCGCGCAGCTCCACGGCCCCGAGCTCTCCTACAACAACCTCCTCGACTGGTCGGCCGCTCTCGGCCTCCTCCTCGAGTTCGACGATCCCGCCGCGGTGGTGATCAAGCACACGAACCCCTGTGGAGTCGCCCTCGGCGCGAGCGTGGCCGAGGCCATGAGCCGCGCCAAAGCTTGCGATCCCATCTCGATATACGGCGGCATCGTGGGGGTGAACCGCACCATTGACCTGGGCGTGGTCAAGGAGCTCTCGGGCATCCTCCTGGAGATCCTCTTCGCGCCCGACTACACGCCCGACGCCCTCGAGGAGCTCCGGCGCACCAAAAAGAAATGTCGCGTGCTGCGGCTGCCCTGTCACGCCGCGGACTATCCCCATCGCGTGCGGGATCTGCGCAGCGTGTGGGGCGGGCTTCTCATGCAGGGGGCCGATCTCACCGATCTCGATCCCGCGGTCCTCACCGTGGTGTCGAAGCGGGCGCCCACCGCGGAGGAGTCGCGCGCCCTTCGCTTCGCCTGGCGCGTGGCCAAGCACGCCAAGTCGAACGCCATCGTCCTCACGGGGGTCGATCAGGTGGTCGGGGTCGGGGCAGGGCAGATGAACCGTGTCGACTCCGCGCGCATCGCCGTCATGCGAGCGCGCGCTAACGGCCTCGAGACCGCGGGCACGGTGTGCGCCTCCGATGCTTTCTTCCCCTTCCGCGACGGGCTCGACGTGGTGGCGGAGGCGGGGGTGAGCGCGGTGATCCATCCTGGAGGCTCGCTGCGGGACGAGGAAGTCGTGAAGGCCGCCGACGAGCACGGGCTGGCCCTGGTGGTGTGCGGGATCCGGCATTTCAAGCACTGAGACGGACGCGGGAGCGACGGAGTGGCATGGCGCAGCCTGAACGGGTCTTCACCCTCAGAGAGCTGACGCGGCTCTTGCGGCTGACGCCCAAGCGGGCGGGGCAGCTCAAGCGCCTGGGTCTCGTGCGGAGCGACGCCACCGGGTATCGCTTCCGCGATCTGGTGGCGGCACGGGTCGCCTCTGCCCTGCTGGAAGGCGGCGCGACGGTACGCCAGGTGCGCGAGGCCCTCGACGGCGCGCGCCGGCTCGCCCCCGAGGCGGAGACACCGCTCGCCGAGCTCCGCCTCGTGGTGCAGGACCAGCGCATCGTGGTGGAGCAAGACCGGCTTCGCCTCGATCCGCGCACGGGCCAGACCCTCCTCGACTTCGAGCGCGCGGACCTCGAGCGGGAAACGCGCGAGTCGCTCCTCACAGGACTCGTCCGCCCGCTCATCCCGCCCTCTGACGCCGCGGAAATCTGGTTTGCCCGCGCCTCGGCGTGGGACGGCGAGCCCGAGCGCTGGGAGGCGGCGGTGGAGGCCTACGAGCGCGTGGTCGCCATCGATCCCGCCTATGCGGCGGCCTGGAACAACCTGGGCCTGCTCCAGCACCGCATGGGCCGCTACGAGCGGGCGCAGTCCTGCTATCGGGCCGCCCTCGACGCCGACGACTCGTGCTGCCAGGCCGCCTTCAACCTGGGCTCCCTCCACGAGGACCTGAACGATCTTCCCACGGCCATCGGCTGGTACCGCCGCGCCCTCGAGATGGAGCCCGACTACGCCGACGCCCACTTCAACCTGGCGGGGGTGCTGGGCAAGGCCGGGGAAGGGGAGGCCGCCGCGCTGCACTGGCGCCGCTACCTGGAGCTCGACCTCGGCAGCCCCTGGGCGCGCATCGCGCGCTCGCATCTGGAGGAAGTGGAGGCGGGCGGCGATGACGCCGACGACCGCCCGGAGGCGGGGCAGTGAAGGTCCTCCTCGTGGGCGGCGGCGGCCGCGAGCACGCGCTCGCCTGGAAGCTCGCCCAGAGCCCGCTCCTCACCCGCCTCATCGCCGCCCCGGGCAATCCCGGCATCGCGCGGCACGCCGAGTGCATCCCGATCAAGGACGTGGCCGTCGACGAGCAGGTAGCCCTGGCCCGGCGCGAGCGGGTGGATCTCGTGGTGATCGGTCCCGAGATGCCGCTCTCCCTCGGCCTCGCCGACCGTCTCGCCGAAGCGGGCATCGCTGTCTTCGGGCCGAGCCAGGCCGCGGCGCGCATCGAGAGCTCCAAAGCCTTCGCCAAGGACCTCATGGCCCGCTATGGGATTCCCACCGCGCGCTTCGAGACCTTCCAGGAGGCGGCGTCGGCCCGGCGCTTCTGCCGCACCCTGGGCGCGCCCCTCGTGGTCAAGACGGACGGGCTGGCCGCGGGCAAGGGCGCCATCGTCTGCCGTACCCTCGACGAGGCCGACGCCGCCATCGGGCTCTGTCTCGACGCGAAGAGCTTCGGGGCGGCGGGCGCCACCGTCGTGATCGAGGAGTTCATGGAAGGCGAGGAGGCCTCGTTCTTCGTCCTCACGGACGGCGCGGCTGCCCTCCCCCTGGAGAGCGCGCAGGATCACAAGACCATCTTCGACGACGACCGCGGACCCAACACGGGTGGCATGGGCGCCTACTCCCCCGCGCCGGTGGTCGACGAGGCGATGTCCCGCCGGGTGATGGAGGAGATCGTCGCCCCGACCATCGCGGCCATGGCCAAGGAAGGCGCGCCCTTCGCCGGCGTGCTGTACGTCGGCCTCATGATCGATCGCCGCGGCCCGCGCGTGGTCGAGTTCAACTGCCGCTTCGGCGATCCCGAGTGCCAGGCCATCCTTCCCCGCCTGGACGAGGATCTCCTGCCCCTCTTCGACGCGGTGGCGCGCGGGCGCACGCTGCCTTCGCGGCTCCGCTGGCGCGCGGACTCCTCGGTCTGCGTGGTCATGGCCTCCCACGGCTATCCCGCCGCCGCCCGAGGGGGCGACGAGATCGCGGGCCTCGACGCGCCCGGCGGGCTCGGCGACGTCAACGTCTTCCACGCGGGCACCGCGTGGCGCGAGGGGCGCGTGGTCACCGCGGGCGGCCGCGTGATCGGGGTGCAGGCCCTGGGCCCCGACATCCGCACCGCCATCGCGAGAGCGTACGCCGGCGTCGAGCGCATCCACTTCGCGGGCATGCAGTTCCGGCGCGACATCGGACGCCGCGCGGTGGAGCGGGCGTGAGGCTCACGGGGGTGATCCAGGCGGGCGGCAAGAGCGTCCGCATGGGTGGGGAGCCCAAGGCGCTCATGGAGGTGGGAGGCCGACGCATCATCGAGCGCGTGGCCGACGTCCTGGGCCAGGTCACCGACGATCTCCTCCTCGTCACCAACACGCCCACCCTCTACGAGTGGCTGGGCCTCCGCATGGTCCCCGACGTCTTTCCCGATGGCGGCTCCCTCGGCGGCATCTACTCCGGGCTGGCCGCGGCCCCGGGAGAGGTGGCCTTCACCGTGGCCTGCGACATGCCATTCCTTTCCCCCGCCGTGGCCCGCCTCGTCACCTCTCGGGCTCCGGAAGCGGACGTGGTGGTGCCGCGCACGGGGCCGCACTACGAGACGCTCCACGCCTGCTACGGGCGCGGCTGCCTCGATCCCATGGAACGCCGGCTCCGCGCCGGTCAGCTGAAAATCACGGGCTTCTGGGACGAGGTGTGCGTGCTCACCATTCCCGAGGAGGACGTGGCCTGCCTGGGCGATCCCGCGGTGGTCTTCTCCAACGTCAACACGCCCGACGAGCTCGAGCGGGCTCGCGCCCTCGCCGCCCAGGGACGCTAGGATGGACGCGCGCACGCGGGGGGTCGGGCTGTCCTCCATCCAGGAGATCAACCAGTTTCCGCGGGAGATCACGGAAAGCCACTACGCGCGTCTCGTGCCTGAAGAGCTCTTCGCCCGCTTCGCCATCGATCCACAGACCCTCAACGGACCGGAGGGCACGCGGCTCGTCCGCATCACCGCGCCTCCCGACAAGCCGTGGGCCCGCGTGGAGGTGCGCTCCTCCACGGAAGACCGCGATCCCGCCCTCCTCGTGGACGTGGAGATGTCGGGCTCCTCCGTACCCTCCCTCGCCTTCGTGCAGATCACCAACCCGCGGAGCCGTCGCTACGGCATCGACCGCGATCTCGAGGGGCGCGACACGCTGTTCGGCACCGTGTCGCGCAACGTGGACGAGGAGGTGCGCGCCCACGGCGACGGGCTCGCCCCCGGCCAGGTGCGGCGCGGCCTCAAGCTCCTCCCGCGCGTCCTGGAGTCGATGGACGGCTTCTGCCGTTCCATCGGCTCGGATCTCTACCTGATCGAGCCGCTCTTCTACCACTCGGCCATCCTCTACGAGCGGCAGGGCTGCGGCTACCTCCTCGGCCGCGAGGTGATGGAGGCGATCCACGATGGTTTCGCGCCGGACGGCGGCCTTGCCGTCGGCCTCGACGGCTCCTCACCCTTTCGCGGGCCCGACGCCGCCCACACGGTGCGCGGACGAAGTTGGGCGCTCCACGACGGGCTCGCCTCCGGCACGTGGGGCGGGGTGAAGATGTACCGCGTGGTGGGACGTCCGTCGGCCATCGACACGTTTCCCGGCGGCATATACTGACCCAGTGAGTCGCAAGAAGCCAACGCACGCCAGGGTCCGCAAGCCCATGCCGCGCAAGCCGCCCAAGATCGAGGTGCCGAAGACGGTGTATCGCCGGCGCCCCAAACACCCGAGCCGGCCGGAGTCGGAGACATGATCCCCCGCCGGCCTTGCGTCATCGTTCACTACCACGAGATCAGCCTCAAGCGCGGCAACCGTCCCCTCTTTCTGCGTCGGCTCCAGGAGAACATCGCGCGCGCGGTAGGGGACCTGGGACCGGTGAGCGTGCACCAGCTTCCTGGGCGCATCGTGATCGACCTGGCCGGCCATCCCGCCCCTGCGGCGGTGCGGACGCGTCTCGACCGCGTATGCGGCGTGGCCAACACCGCCCTCGCCGTGCGCACCGGCTCATCCCTGGAGGCGTTGCGCGCCGCCGTGGATCACGTGATCGAGGGCGTCGCCTTTCCCTCTTTCCGCATCACGGCGCGGCGGGCCTTCAAGACTTTCCCCCTCACCTCCACGGATCTCAATCGAGAGCTTGGCGCTCACGTGCAGCGGCAGCGTCCCGAGGCGCGCGTGGATCTCCATCACGCGGCCTTCGAGATCCACGTAGAGGTGCTGCCCCACGAGGCCTTCGTGTATCCCGACCGCTGCCCCGGGCCCGGCGGGCTGCCCGTGGGCTCGGCAGGCACCGTGGCCGCCCTCATCTCGGGCGGCATCGACTCGCCGGTGGCGGCCTGGCGCATGATGAAGCGCGGCTGCCGCGTGCTCTTCGTTCACTTCCACAGCGTGCCGTACCTGCCTGATGCCTCCATCCGCAAGGTGCGCGAGCTGGTGGCGCGGCTGACCCAGTGGCAGTACTTCTCGCGCCTCCATGTGGTCCCCTTCGGCGAGATCCAGCGCGAGGTGGTGCTGTCGGTCAGCCCGATGGCCCGAGTGGTGGTGTACCGGCGGTTGATGGTGCGCATCGCCCAGGCCCTCTGTCGGCCGTCGGGTGCCCTCGCCCTCGTCACCGGGGAGAGCCTGGGCCAGGTCGCTTCACAGACGCTGCACAATCTCGCCCGCATCGACGAAGCCGCGGAGCTGCCCGTGTTGCGTCCCCTCATCGGCATGGACAAGCTCGAGATCACCGACCAGGCCCGAGCCCTCGAGACGCTGGACATCTCCAATGAGCCCGACGCCGACTGTTGCACCCTCTTCGTCCCGGCGCATCCCGCTACGCGCCTCACCCTCGAGGAGGTGGCGGCAATGGAGGCGCGTCTCGACATCGCCGCCCTCGTGCGGACCGGAGTGGAAGCCGCGGCCACGGAGACCTTCGACTTTCCCGAGGGCTCCGGTCCCTTCCCGGAACGTACCGCCAAGCGGGAGCGAGTAGCTCCGCCCCAGCTCGGGTGAAGGCTGTTTCCGGCCGTGGCTGAGCCCGGCGCCTACCGGCTCTTCCGCGAGATCGCGCGCTTCCTGGTCGCTCTCTTCTACCGGCGGGTCGAGGTGATCGGTCTCGAGCGCATCCCCGCCTCCGGTCCGCTCCTCGCAGCCGCCAATCATCAGCAGGGCCTGATGGACGCCCTCCTTCTCGCCGCGACCTTTCCGCGACCTCTTCGTTTCATCGCCAAGGCCCCCCTCTTTCGCTATCCCCTCATCGGCCAGCTGGCCCGCTTGAGCGGCGCCATCCCCGTGCACCGGCGCCAGGACGAGCGAGGGGGCGCGGTGGGCAACGAGGCCATGTTTAGTGCGGCCCGGCGCGCCCTGGAAGCGGACGAAGCGCTCCTGATCTTTCCTGAAGGCGCGAGCCAGCCCGAGCCCACCATCATGCCGCTTCGCACGGGAGCGGCGCGGCTGCTGCTCGCTGACGGGCTCGGAGCGCGCGCGACCCTCCTGCCCATCGGCCTGATGCTCCACGAGCCGGGCACCTTCAGGGTCGGCACCGCGTTGGTGGTCATCGGAGAACCGGTGCCAATCGCCGACCTCGACGCGACGGGCGGCTCGGAGGAGGCGGTGCGGCCGCTTACCACGCGTCTCGGCGCGGCGCTGCAGCGGCTCATCGTGGAGGCGCGCGATCGGCACACCCTCGATCTCGTGCTCGCCGCCGAGTCCATCTGGCGCGAGGAGGCTCCCGACGCGGCCAGGGATCCGCTCGCCCGCACCACCTGGCGCCGGCGCGCGGCGCGCGCTCACGCCTACCTGAGCACCGTGGAACCGCTGCAGATGGCCACGCTCCGGAGGCGACTCGAGCGGTACGTGAAGGACCTCGAGCTAGCCGGGCTCACCGATCGGGATCTCTCGCAGGGCTATCCGCTCCGCGCCGTGCTGCGCTACGCGCTTCGCGAGGGCTTGGCCCTCGTGTTGGGCCTGCCGCTGGCGTTGTGCGGTCTGGTCAACCACGCGCTGCCGTACGGCGTCACCGCCCTCGTCGTGCGGGCCCTCAAGCCCGAGGCGGACGTGGAGGCGACCTATAAGGTCGCGGTTGGCCTCGTCCTCTATCCCGTGTGCTGGGCGCTCGAAGGGTGGGTCATCTGGTGGATGGGCGGGGGCTCCGTCCTCCTCGTCTTCCTGCTTTCGCTCCTGCCCACGGGATTCTTCGCGCTGTCGTGGACGACACGCGTGGACCAGGTTCGGCGGGACGCGAGGGGGTTGATCGCCGTGCTCATTGATCGCGATCTGCGCGGCCACCTGCTCGCGCGCCGGCGCGAGATCATGGCGGAGTTCCAGGCGCTCGTGCAGCTCGTGCCCGAGCCTGTCCTGATGGGATCCGCCTCGTGAACGTCCGGGCCATCGCGGCGTGGACCCTGTATGACTTCGCCAATTCCTCCGTGGGTGGGGGATCCGCCTCGTGAACGTCCGGGCGATCGCGGCGTGGACCTTGTATGACTTCGCCAATTCTTCCTTCGCGGCGGTGGTCTTCGCGACCATTTACGCCGCCTACTACGCCATGAGCGTGGTGGGCAACGCCACGGGCGACGGCGACCTCTGGTGGGGCCGCGTGATCTCCGTTTCCATGGCCGTGGTGGCGGTGAGCTCGCCGCTCCTCGGCGGAGTGGCCGATCGCGCGGGTGTCCGGCGGCCGCTCTTCGTCGGTTTCACGCTCCTGTCCGTCACGGCTACCGCTTTCATGGCCACGGTGAAGCCGGGCATGGTCGTGTGGGGCTTCGTCCTGGGGGTACTCGGCAACATCGGCTACGAGAGCGCCCTCGTCTACTACAACGCCTATCTCCCCGATCTCGCCCCGCGGACCCATCAGGGCCGCGTCTCTGCGTGGGGTTTCGCCGTCGGCTACGCGGGCTCTATCGCCGCTTTGCTCACCGCGCTCCCCTTCGTGCGCGCGCAGGCATACGGGGGCGCGTTCCTGTGTACGGCGGGGCTCTTCACGGTCTTCTCGCTGCCCGCCTTCATTTTCCTACCCCAACCTGCCCCCGGCCGCCTCGGGGTGTGGGAGGCAGCGAGGGACGGCGTGGCCGAGGTTTTCGCGACCGCGCGCCGCATCCTCGCCTTCCAAGATCTGCGGCGCTTCATGGGCGCCTACTTCCTCTACGAGGACGGCGTCAATACCGTGGTCGCCTTTTCCGCGATCTTCGCCGCGCAGACCCTGGGCTTTCCCATGGAACGGCTCATCGTGCTCTATATCGTGGTCCAGATCTCCGCCCTTGGCGGCGCGCTGGCCTGGGCGAAGCCCATCGACTATCTCGGCCCCAAGCGCGTGGTGATGTTCACCCTGCTCCAGTGGTCGGCGGTGGTGGTCACCGCCTACTTCGTGGAGACGGCGACGCAGTTTTGGATCCTCGCTGTGGTGGCCGGCACAGGCTTGGGGGCGGTGCAGGCGGCGAGCCGCACCTTCCTCGCGAGCCTTTGCCCCGAGGGCATGGAGGCGGAGCTCTTCGGCTTCTACTCTTTGTGCGGCAAGAGCTCCGCCGTCATAGGCCCTCTCGTCTTCGGCGGCATCTCCCACGCCGCGGGCGGGGATCAGCGCGCGGGCATCCTTGCCATTGGGAGCTTCTTCATCATTGGTCTCGTCCTCCTGGCCCGGGTGAAAGCAGGTGGTCCGACGCAAGGATAGCTGGCGCCAGGAAGCCTCTTTTGGCCACCCTTTCCTACCGGGAAACAATAACCGGGTGATTTCTTCTTCATTGTCTCGGAACTGATCTTATGCGATGACAATCCAGGTGCTTTCCACCGGTCGGGTCGGTCTGCTCCGAGGGGATCGACGGCACATGACTTGCTCATTCCGCCGCGCGATTCGCGAGTTGCCCCATCTGGAGGAGCGCACCATATGGCGATTCTTCCGGTGTCTGCCAGCGACGAGACGGAAGCATCCAGGCGCGGAGCTCGGGTGAGGGAAGGGGGAGCCGCCTCACCATCTACCTGGCACGCAGCCGCCTGGCACGCGGCGTCCTCCCCCGCGCCGATCATCCCGGCGGCGCGGCCAAGGCGACAGTCCTGAGCCCGCGGCGCATCGTCATCGTGGAGGACAACGAGGATGCGCGGCACATGTTCAAGGCGCTCCTCGAGCTCGCCAGCCACGAAGTGCATGATGCCGCGGACGGTCCGGCAGGCATCGAGCTGGTAGTGGCGGTGGAGCCGGACATTGCCTTCGTGGACATCGGGCTCCCCGGCGTCGATGGCTACGAGGTAGCTCGCCGGCTCCGCGAGCGCCACAAGGATCTCTGCCTCGTTGCGATGAGCGGCTACGGCCAGTCCGAGGATCGCCGCAAGGCGGTGGAGGCCGGCTTCGACATACATCTCCTCAAGCCCGTGGATCCCGACCGGCTCTCGGCCATCATCGCCGCCCTGCCCCCGAGGCGGCTAGGGCAGGAGGCCAATGGCCGCGTCGGGAACGGCTTGGCGTAGCCTCTTCTTCGCCTCGTGCGGACGCGTGGGTGGCCCGCAGCTCTGATCGCCGCCCTCAGCCTGTTCCTGCTGGCCGGCTGCGGCGCCCTGGCGGACGCGCTGAAGCCGACCGAGGTTCCCGGAGTCACTCAGCAGCTCATGATCCGCTCTCTCGAGCGCGCGCTCGGCCAGCTCGATCTCTCGCGGCTGCTGGGACCGGGAGTGGCCGTCGACGTGTACTCGATGGTGGGGAACCAGACCAACCAGACCTTCGTGAAGGAGTTCTGCACCGCCTGGCTTCAGGCCCACGGCGTGCGCACGGTGCCCTCCTCCCCGGATCTCAAGGTGAGGCTCTTCGCCTCCGTGCTGGGGACCGACGAGAACTCGACCCTCATCGGCATTCCCACCTTCCAGGCTCCCGTGGTCAATCTCCCCATTCCCGAAATCGCCCTCTTCAAGTGGCAGCGCAATCGCGGGCAAGCCGAGGTGCGAATCTACGAGTTCGATGCGAAGACGGACGCGGTGGTGGGAAGCCAGCCTCCCGGGGTGGGGCGCGCGAAGTACGACAACTTCACCTTGCTCCTCTTCATTCACTTCACGGTGGCCGACACCGAAAAGCGAGAGTGACAACGCCCAGCTCGCTCCCGGCGAGCTGACCATAACCACCGCCGCCGCTACGGAGGAGCGCTCCCTGAGGGCTGAGCGGCCGGGCGCCACTCCTGGCTCGTCGAGAATCGCCGGTGGCCGTACCAGATGGACCACGCCATGATGCCCACGGTGAGGGGGATGCCCGTGAGGACGTTGATCACGAGGAAGAGCTCCACGCTCGTCCGCAGGAGGGCGATCATGCGGATGCCGGTCCGGAGCAGAAGATAGGTCGCCCACACCAGCGAGATCTGCGAGAACACGCGGCGGAAGGTGAGCGAGGCGGCCATCTCGGGGGAAAAGGGATAGGTCTCCCGCGCGAACACGCCGGCGAGGGGACGGCCGATGAGGACTGAGCCGAGGAAGGCCAGCCCGTAGGCGCCGTTGACGATGAGACCGGGAGCGAAATAGCCCGTGGTGCTGCCGGTAGCGAGCCCGGCGGCGGCCTGGACCAGCGCGAT
>Ga0306923_10001247_pt1 | contig 22275 bp, 17 predicted proteins | sample sta12Can44000108_FD_203841 | JGI IMG/M metagenome (GOLD analysis project Ga0306923, IMG submission 203841) | Lab enrichment of tropical soil microbial communities from Luquillo Experimental Forest, Puerto Rico - statanox.12C.anox.44.000.108 (v2)... | ecosystem: Environmental > Terrestrial >... | reverse complement strand
TTCAACGGACGTGATCGATCAGCTCACCAACTATCTCGAATTCGCGAGTCAATACTTGGTTAACGATTCCGACCGGCCGCAATTTGAAAGCTGGGTCCGCACGACGTTTGGCCCGGTGGCGGAAAAAATGGGCTGGCAATCCAGCCCGCAGGATTCGGACGAAACACGAGCGCGCCGCGCCTCTCTTCTCACGTTAATGGGACAAGTGGGACGCGATCCCAAAGCGATTGCGCTGGCGCGCGATCTGATGGACAAATCTCTGAAGGGCGAAGCGGTAGATCGCACGATGCTGATCACCGCGATTCCCATCGCCGCGCGCAATGGCGACGAAGCCCTCTACAACGCGATCATCGCGCACTTCAGCCAGATCAAGACGCCGGAAGAAGGACTGCTCTACGGGCAGGCGCTATGCCTGTTCAGCGATCCCGCGCTTCTGACGCGGACGATGAAGTTCGCCGTCTCGCCGATGATGCGCGCGCAGGATGCACCGCAGGTTTTCGGCGCGGTGTTATCGAACCCGGAGGGGCGCGAAGTGGCTTGGAAATTCATCCGCGACAACTGGACGGAAGTGAGCGCGAAGCTCAGCAATTACTCGGACACAAGCGTTGTGGGCGCGGCCGGAGTTTTCTGCGACGCTTCGAAGCGCGATGAAGTGGAGGCATTTTTCACCTCGCACAAAGTTCCCGCCTCGGATCGCACTCTGAAATTGACCATCGAAGAAATCAATGTCTGCATCGATCTTCGCGAGCACCAGGAACGCAATCTGCAGACGTGGCTTCAGCAGCAGCCGGCGGGAACCGCGGCGGGCGCGCAATAAGGCAGACTCTTAATAGGCCTTCTACCGCCGATTAGAAATGGTATGTTGTTGATTCTGCGTGACTTGAGCGGCGCTTCAATCGCGGAACCGTGGATTAGAACCACGTCAGTAGTGGTGGGGCACGGCCTGCTTTTGAACCCTAGCACCACTGCTACCGGGCGGTGCCTTTACTTCACATCTGCGTCGAACACTCCAGTCTCAACTCGATCGTTATACCTCACCTGGACAAAAATGCGATAGATGCCGGGCTTCGGGAAGCCGTAGGGGAAGCTGACTTCGGGTCCGGTCGGCGCGGTGGTCATACCCGGCATGCTCATTTCCGTGGTCGCAGGCGGATTTGGTGTTGCCGGGAGCGCAGAATTCTTCGCGAGTGTTGCTTCCGCCAGTTGGACTGCTGCCATCGGGACAGAGCCGTCCGGGTGGACGTGAGCAAAGACGCTCCAATCTGAGCGTACGAATTCCGCGTGGCCTGCCATGCCCATGTAAGGCTCGAGGCTTGCCACCGGCTTGCCGTTTGCGTCTTCCACTCGGAATTTGAACCAGAGCAACTGATTCGCTGGAAACGGGCCTGGGGCGCGCTCCCAAACCATTCGCATGCCGTCCGGCAGCTCGGAAATCAAACTTGCTTGCGAGTCTTTTGCGCTTTGCGAATCTGCCCGGATGGGTGCCGCCGATGCGGAGGAGTCATCTCCAGCAAGCGGCTTCCCTGCCGTCTCCGGGATGTCGATCTGCGCTGAGAGCGTGTCGGGAAATCCTGAGACTCGGACGATATCCGCGAAAACCTGGTAACGCCCTGCCGCAATCGGCGGAAGATCCTCAAGGAACACACCGCCTTTGTCGGAAGCCGGATGCAAATGATAGAAGCGGTCCATCTGCGGGGTGCGTATCAAGAAGAGATGCATCAAGTGGCCGTGGTCGGGCATTAGCGGGATCGCAACAGTTTCGGGGCGGCGCGTGTGCCATTTGGAATCGCCGATGCGCAGAAGCATCTCATCGCCCGGAACGAGCGAGACGAAAAGGTCCGGCGCGGTGTAGATCATGCGGTTGGAAAGATTCGCTGCGGCCGTTTTCCACCAAAATGCGCCGCCGGCGAGCACGGCTGCGACAATCAAAAAAGTGCCAGCCATCACGAAGCGCGCGGCACGATCTTGCGCGGGCCCCGCTTGCTGGCCGGGTTCAAGCTGTCCTTCGCGCCGTGCCGCACCGATAATCGAAACAATCCCGGCAACGAGCAGAATCATCAACCCGGCGAGCACCGCTCCCAGCCCTTTCTGCATTGGCATCGTGCTGCGCGCGGCGGCCGGCACCGGAACGGCCATCGTGCCGGAGCCTGCATCGCCATCGGCTTCGACGCGTACCTGCCAGGAGCCGGAGGCCATCAGCCAGAGCTTGCCGGAGAAAAATTGTGGATCGTCTTTGGATGGAAGCAGCACGTCGGGCGGTGGCGGATACTTCGAGCCTTCGCCGACGATATAGAGCGGAACGATTTTGATCTGCTTCACGTCGGGCGTGGCACTGCGAATCTGAATGTCTGCGACTCCGGGAATCATTTGCGGGGTGCGGACGGAAACGACGAGATGGTAGGGCCCGGAGTCCCCTTGAAAGAAAACATCGGGGCTGCCGATGTGGGCGCCAAGCGGAGCAGCGACCGAAATCGCGAATGCGAGCCAAAGAATGCGATTTGTTCTCACTGAGTTAGCGCCTGACTTTCAGGAGCCAGCCACCGAAGGCGATGCCGATGCGAGTGGAGAGGAAAGCGAAGATCCAGGCGAGACCAAGTCCCTGGAAAAAAGCTGCTCGGGTAGGCTCATAGTGCTCGAATTGGTAATTCAGCTGGTGCATCGAAACCGGCTCTTGATATGGAAAATAAATCATGCCGAAGAACCAGTTGCGGGCCAGCGGCGAAATCATGAAGCTGCCAAACGGCCAGTGGATCACAAGCAGCGTAAGAAGATAAGCGGTGCCGGCAATCAGAGCGAACAGCCACTTGTTGCGTCCCTGCAGCCGCGCGCGCACGAGGTCGAACGCGAACGCCGGAAAGATGAGCAGCACGGGAAATCCCATTGGGACCATGTGCGTCACATTCGTGTACACGGGCCCGAGCTTGGGCTGCGCGGCAAACAGGGGAAGAATCCACAATCCCGCCAGATTTACCGCCATGTAAATCGAGGCAACAATCGTAGCTCCCCATTTATGGCCGGAAGCGATCGCATAGCCCATGATCAGGAGGGGCGTGGCGATCATCAGGACGCGATAAAAAATCGCGCTGTGCATGAATCTCGCGTCGCCGTATTCAGAAATCAGAATCATGTGCAGCATCAAGCCCAAACCGGCAAGGTACAGGAAGAGCCAGGTGAGTTTGGCACGCAGGGCACCCGAGGCGCGGTTTTTCGCAGAGACGCCGAGAATTCCCCAACCGAGCACCACGTGCGGCGGGCTCAAGATTTCGACGTCCAGCCCAAACGAATTGTGCCACCAGTTATCGAACGGCGCGGAGGTGACCATCGTGACGCCGCCCCAGGCGGTGAGGAACGCGCCCAGCGGCCCACGGAATCCCCAAACTTTCACCGAAGAGGATTGCACCGCTGGGTCATGAGAGAAGGTAGCGGAGAAAATCAGGTACGTACAGGTGATCGCGGCCAGGATGCCGCCAAATTGAACTAGAAGGTGCGCGGGCGTCCAGAACGTGTCACGCCCGATGGTCATGTGCCAGGAGATATCCCAGTACAAGCCGAAGCAGATCGAGGAAACCGAGATGATGCCTGACCACACGAACCACGGAACAGCCGTGGCTTGAACGACTGCGCGGGTTTGTTCGGCGCTGGGCGCCGAAATTCCGAAAGGTACGGTTTGTGCCATCGTTGGCTCGTTGAAAGGATAGCAATTCCCGCAGCCGGAGACCACAGGCGCGGCATGAGGAAGCTCTCGATGTTCTCGTCGCAACACTTTGCCGAGTTCAAACCGCCCCAGCGAGCCGGCGCTTATGAAAGCGGCGGCAAACCGCCCTTCGACTTCGCTCAGGACAAACCGCACTCCCAATAGAGCGGCGAGGATGACACTCGAACGCACCCGCGTTATCTTAGGTGCGACTTTTTTGTATCGATTCTTCCCTAGGAGACCTTTCATGAGCCACCCCTTCCGCGCGCCACTCGTTTTTTTGTTCGCATCAGGCCTAACAATTTTTTTCGGGCTCATAACGGCGGGACCTGCGCGGGCGCAGCGAGAAGAGAAAACGCCACCTTCCCACGCGGCACAGTCTGGGACTCAGAATCCGGAGCCGGGGCCAAAGATTCAGCCGGGCACATCGCGGCCGAAGATCGGTGTGGCGCTGGAGGGCGGGGGTGCGCTCGGGCTGGCGCACATCGGAGTGCTGCAGTGGTTTGAAGATCAGCACATCCCGATTGACTATCTTGCAGGAACAAGCATGGGCGGCTTGGTGGGAGGCTTGTATGCCACGGGAAAAAGTCCTAGGGAGCTGCAGGAACTGGTTAACCAGCAGAAATGGGACATCATCATCGGCGGAGAAACGCCCTACGAAGACCTGTCGTACCGGCGAAAGGAAGATCTCCGGGCGATTCAGAATTCAATCAAACTTGGACTGAAGCGCGGGCTTTCGACGCCCTCGGGACTGAATTCAGGCTCTGAAATTACGCTGTTAATCGACAGAGAAACGCTGGCTTATCCGAGTCTGGATACATTCGACAGCCTTCCGATTGCCTTCCGCTGCGTGGCGACTGATCTGATTTCCGGCAAAGAAGTGGTGTTTTCAAGCGGATCGCTGCAACAGGCGCTGCGCGCGACGATGTCGATCCCCGGCGTTTTCTCGCCGGTGAGGGACGGCGACAAGATTTACGTAGATGGGGCGTTGGTGGGAAATTTGCCCACGAATGTGGTGAGGAAGATGGGCGCAGATATCGTGATTGCCATTCACCTCGAGGTGGCACCCGCAGACCCAAAAGAGATCCAGGGTCTGTTCAGCGTGCTGGGACGGTCGGTGGACGTGGTGGTTCTTGAAAACGAACTGCGCGGGATGCAAGGCGCCGACATTGTGGTGACGGTTGATTTGCGAAAATACAACAGTTTCCAATACGACCAGGCTACCGAGATCATCAAGGAAGGTACGCAAGCGGCTGAGGGAAAGAAGCCCGTTCTCTCGCGTTTCTCCGTCAGCGACACGCAATGGGACGCTTACGTAGCCGCAAAGAATGCGCGCGTGCGTACGGAAGTGCCAACGCCGCAGTTCGTAAAAGTGGAGGGCACGGGTGCGCAAGGAGCGCGGCAAATCGAGAAATTCCTGCAACGGCTGGTGGGACATCCTATCGACGACGGGGAGATCAATCAACTGCTGACTCGGCTCACGGGAATCGGGAAATTTTCGTCCGTGGACTACCGGATCACATCGCAGAACAACCAGACCGGCCTAATGGTGACGGTCCACGAATACAGCTACGCGCCGCCATTCCTGCAGCTCGGCTTTGGAATCGACGGATCGGAAAGCGACGATGTGACGTTCACACAACTGGCGCGAATCACTTTGATGGACGTGTGGGGATATCGCTCCGAGTGGCGTACGGATTTGCAGTTTGGAAATACCTACGGCGTGGAAACCGAGCTATACCGGCCGTTCACTACGACCAGCAAATGGTTCTTCGCGCCGCGCGGCGAGGCCACAGACACGTCATTCAAGGTATTTCGCAAAAGCACCCCGGAAGCAATTTACCGGGTGTACCGCGACGACGCTGGAATCGATTTTGGATACGGTTTCAGCCGGTTCACGGAGGTGCGGGCCGGTTATGAGGTTGGCTATTTCAATCCCAAGCAGCGAATCGGCGAGGCGCTTTTTCCCGCGAACAATGGCCGCTTCGGCGATATGCGGCTGCGCTTTCTGACAGACCATCGCGATGATTTCATAACTCCCCGCCGCGGCTATAGCGCGCAGGCCACATTCCGCTGGTATGACACAAATCCGGGAGCGCACGATCCCTTCCCGGTGATGGAAGCGCAGGTCGAATATTTTGTGCCGATCACGAAACCTGGATCGATTTTCGTGGTGGCGCAGGGAGGCACCACTTTCGGTTCGAACAACATTGGCGCTCCGCAATTTTTCCTGGGAGGGCCGTCGCGTCTGAGCGCATACGGAACCAACGAGCTTTTTGGCAATCAGTATTACTACTCCCGCGCCGGCTATCTGCACGAGATTTTCACCTTGCCTCCTTTCGTGGGGCGAAACGTGTACGTGATTGGAGCGTATGAGTTTGGAAAGATGTACAACGCTCCCAATGCCAGCAAGTTTCCGAATGATGTGGCGCTCGGCTTCCTGGCCGAAACCGCGATTGGACCGTTGTCTATTGGCGGAAGCGTGGGCGACACGGGTCACGCGAAATGGTTTTTCCAATTGGGGCACGTGTTTTAGCCGGAAGGTGTTTGTTTCGCGCGGGGCTAGTCGAATCCGCGCAAGCCTTCATGTTAAAATTCAGGCATAGAGGAATGAATGCTGCCACTGCGAAAGACCTATAGATACCTCTGGTTTGCCGGGGCGACGCTTTTGCTGGCTACGGCGAGCGGCGCGCGCCCTGGCGCATCTGGTGCGCCATCTGCAAGCGCGGAAGAGCATACTCTGCGGCTTTACAACACGCATACCAACGAAAAAATCGATATTGTCTACCGGCGCGGGGACCAATACGTACAGAGCGCGCTGGGGAAGCTGGATTATTTTCTGCGCGACCACAACACGAACGAAGTCCGGCATTTCGACCCGCGTCTGTACGATATTTTGTCGGATCTGACGGCGTCTGTGGGCCATCCGAGCGGTGAGATTGATATCGTTTGCGGGTACCGGACGACTTCGACGAATGCGGCACTTCGCGCGCACACCAACGGCGTGGCCAAAAACAGCCTGCACATTCAGGCGGAGGCGATTGACTTGCGAATGCCAGGGGTGAATACGCTGAAGCTGCGGAAGGCGGCGCTGGCTTTGGCGCGCGGAGGTGTGGGTTATTATCCGCATTCCGATTTCATTCATGTGGATACGGGGCGCGTGCGGCAGTGGTGTTTTGATTGTCCTGCCAGTTTGAATAACGGAGATTGAGAGAATTTTGCGTCGAAGGCCTCAGGTCAATTCCAGCCGTGTGCGGCCGGAATGGGACCTGAGCTACCAGTTGTGTTAACGCGTAGAACTGAGCCACCGCATCCCGCCTTTGCTTTGACTACAAATTGCCGCTAGCCTGGATACGGGTAGCCCTGCTGAAGAACAAGATTGAGCGCCGCATCGTGTCCGTAGATATCATCGTAAAAATGAACCAACCCGTCCTCCGGCACGATAACCGTGCCGTACAAGATTAAGACGGGAATCGGGCGCGCTAGATTTACCTGCTGCGTAGTATCCCCCTTCATCGCCGCACGAATGCGATCCATGTCCCAGCCGGAATTGTTGCGCAAGACGAAGGCGGCCAGGTCCGCGGGGCGCTCGAGGCGAATGCAGCCGTGGCTGAAATCGCGGCGGGAACGGGAGAAGAATTCCTGCTCGGAAGTATCGTGCATGTAGATGTTAAAATTATTCGGGAAGATGAATTTCACGAGTCCGAGGGAATTCTTGGGGCCGGGCTTTTGACGAATGAAGAGCTTGCCGGCGCGCAACTGCTCGAGCAACTCGCTCGATACCGCACCGGAAGTGACGACCTTCTGGCGGCTATCCACTACCTCGAATCCTTTTTTCTCGAGATAGTCGGGGTCGCGAGCGATGCGTGAAAAGAATTCGGCGCGGGCGATGGCGTAAGGAACGCTCCAATAGGGCCGGAAGACGAGGTACTCCATCCTGTCGACAAAAATCGGCGTGTCGTGATCATAGGCCTTGCCTACAACAACGTTCATGGTGAGGGCGACTTTGAACTTTTCGTCGTAGGCGCGGAGCCGGAACTCGGGAATATTCGCGACGATGGGCGAGGCACCGTAGGCGAGAGGCAGCCAGCGCCAGCGCTCGAGAGTGAGTTGCATCTGGCGGACCCGGACGGTGAGCGGGACATTCAGGTCGGCCAGGGTTTGCGCGCCGATTCGTCCATCGGGGTCGCGGCCGTGCCGTTGCTGGAAAGTCTTGATCGCATCAACGAGCGCGCCTTGGTACACGGTGGCGTCAGGCGCGATCACGGCGCTGTCCGGAAGGTCGCCTACGAGGCGGAGCTTCTGGGCGAGTTGAGAAATGCCGGCATAGGTGTCGCCTGGTGCGATCGTTTTTTTCGGGACGGGGAGCTTGCTACCGTCGGAATGTTTGGCGAGGGCGAGGTAGGTGTGCAGGGCTTCGAGCGTGCGGCGGTAGCCGGGATAGGGCGGTTCGACCTGAGCTAGCGCGGTGGTGACGTCTGAACCGTCAACAACGTGGTCCTTCAGGAAATCCGGCAGGTCGTATTTCTTGGTTTCGACGTCGAGGCCGAAGTCGAAATGCTTGGGATTTACTTTGCCGATGTGGAGATCGGAAATATAGCGCATCACGCAGACGGTTAAGGCGACATCGAAGCGCAGGGCGTCGGCTTCGGTGGGCTGCGCTACAGTGGGTTTTAATCGGGCGAGGCGAGCGGCCCAGCGCGGTGCGTCGTAATCGTCTGGGGAGAGCCCCTTCTCTTCGGCCTGCTGAATGAGCGCGATGATCTGCAGCGCTTGCGGAGATGGTTGCATGCCGCGAACCCAAGGCAGCGCGTAACCGTAGGCATCGTAAAATTTCTGCAGATGCTTGATGTAATCGCTGAAATTGGGCCAGCGGAGATCGGGGAGATTGCCGGTTTGAATGATGGCCTGCAGAGCGGCGCGGCTTTCCGGGCTGATCTGTTGCGGCGGCGTCGCTGTGGAGGCGGACGTGGACTGCAATTGACGGTCGCTGGCGGATTTGATGGTGCCGCCGCAAAGCAGCGCGACAACCGCTAGGGAGAGCGCGAAACGCAATGCCTTCGAAAGCTGGCGATATTCCATGGAGCGCCTCCCGACGAAATTGCGAAGGCTACGAGCCCGAAGGTCTGTGATTCGGAAGCGACAAGGTACCACAACGGCAGGCAGGCGGAAAATCTCTGAGTGAGCTTAGCGGGGTGGTGCGTGCAGCGCAGGCTCAATAATTCAGCGCAGACGCACTAGTAAATACGCGCGGCTTAGGCCTGTGGCCATTGCCAGTGCTGGATTTCCGGTTTGTCTATGCCTTCGGTGTAGGCGTAGTTGATGCTTTCGATGATCTGAGTTTTGAGCCACTCCTTGAGATGAGCGCCAGGGCCTTGAAGTGTGGGGACGCGGTCGATTGTGTCGATGGCCAGCGTATAGCGATCGATCTGATTGCGAATCGCGAGTTCGAGCGGCGTGTTGATGTTGCCCTTTTCCTTGTAGCCTCGGACGTGGATATTTGAGTGGTTTGTTCTGCGGTAGGTGAATTTGTGCACGAGCCAGGGATAGCCGTGAAAATTGAAAATCACCGGTTTGTCGGTGGTGAAGAGCGAATCGAAGTCGCGATCGGAAAGGCCGTGCGGGTGCTCGGCATCGGGCTGCAGCCGGTATAAGTCCACCACGTTGACGAAGCGGAGTTTCAGATCGGGGAAATGCTTTCGAAGAATTGCTGTAGCAGCCAGGGCTTCCTGAGTGGGAATGTCACCCGCGCAGGCCATCACCACGTCGGGCTCGGCGCCGTTATCGGTGCTGGCCCAGTCCCAGATTCCAATTCCCTTCGTACAATGCACCACGGCTGAGTCCATATCGAGATAGACCAAGTGTTGCTGCTTATCGGACACGATGACGTTGACGTAGTCCTGACTGCGCAGGCAGTGGTCCGCAACGCTGAGAAGCGTGTTCGCGTCCGGCGGCAAATAAATTCGCGTGATACTGGCGCTCTTGTTGCTCACCACGTCGAGAAAGCCGGGGTCTTCATGGGTAAAACCGTTGTGGTCCTGGCGCCAGACGAGCGATGTAATCAGCAGATTTAGAGATGAAATGGGAGCGCGCCAGTTGATTTCAAGCTTGGCTTTTTCGAGCCACTTGGCGTGCTGGTTGTACATGGAATCGATGATGTGGACGAACGCTTCGTAGGTATTCAGCAGGCCGTGCCGTCCGGTGAGGATGTAGCCTTCGAGCCAGCCCTCGAGCGTGTGCTCGCTGAGCATTTCCATCACGCGGCCGTCGGGAGCAATGTCCGTGGCGTCGGCGTCCTCCGGCTTTATTTCAGCGAGCCACGTTTTCAGCGTGGCTTCGTAGATGTCTTGCAGGCGATTCGACGCGTTTTCATCGGGGCTAAACACCCGGAAGCAGCTCATGTTGTTCCGCATCACATCGCGCAGAAATTTCCCGAGCGTTTCGGTCGGCGAGACTTCCTTGGTGCCGGGACTTTCGGTTTGAATCGCATAGTCGCGAAAATCGGGAAGAGTAAGCGCTTTGCGAAGCTTCCCGCCATCGGCGTGAGGATTGGCGGTCATGCGGCGGTCGCCCTTTGGCGGAAGCTCACGAAGCTCCGGAATCAAGGTGCCGTGCTCATCGAATAGCTCTTCAGGCTTGTAGCTACGCATCCACTGCTCGACGATTCGCAGATGCTCCGGATTCTTTTTCACCTCAAGCACGGGCACCTGGTGCGCTCGCCAAAAGCCTTCCACTCGGTGCCCGTCCACTTCTTTGGGGCAGGTCCAGCCCTTCGGCGAACGGAGGATGATCATCGGCCAGCGGGGACGGTCCGGCTTTCCCGTGGTGCGCGCCTTTTTTTGAATCGCGCGAATTTCCTGGACGCAAGTTTCAACCGCTGCCGCCATCGCCTGATGCATCAACTCCGGATCGTCGCCCTCGGCCTCGACCACGTGTGGCGTCCAGCCGCATCCGAGGAATAGATTTTCGAGTTCTTCCGGCGTGATGCGGGCCAGGATCGTGGGATTGGCAATCTTGTAGCCGTTCAGGTGGAGAATCGGGAGCACCGCCCCGTCGCGAATCGGATTGAGGAATTTATTTGAGTGCCAAGAAGTGGCCAGCGGGCCGGTTTCCGATTCGCCGTCTCCAACCACCACGCTGACGATCAAATCCGGATTGTCAAACGCGGCTCCGAAAGCATGAGAGACACTATAGCCGAGCTCGCCGCCTTCATGAATCGAACCGGGAACTTCGGGAGTGCAGTGGCTTCCGAGCTGGCCGGGGAAAGAAAAAGCACGGAAAAGTTTGAGCATGCCCCCTTCATCCTGGCTCTTCTCCGGGTAAACTTCCGAATATCTGCCCTCCAGATAGCAATTTGAAATCATTGCTGGCGCGCCATGACCCGGCCCGGAAATGTAGATCATGTCGAGCTCGTATTTACGAATCACGCGATTCAAGTGAACCCAGGCAAACGTCTGTCCCGGATCGGATCCCCAGTGGCCGAGCAGCCGGTTCTTGAAATGCTCGGGAAGGAGAGGCTTGCGGAGCAGCGGATTATCGCGAAGGTAGATCATGCCGGCGCAGAGGTAGTTGCAGGCGCGCCAGTAGGCATCCATCTTGCGAAGCTCTTCGGAGGAAAGAGTCTGCTTCTTTGCAACGGCTTTCGGTTTGCTAGTCTGGGTTGGCGCCATGGGGATGCTCCTTCGGCAAGATCGTTGGGCGCGATCTCGATTCTGCGAAACAGGCTCAACTCTTCTGCCGAATGCGGATACGCAATTTTCGCACATCTTTTGTGTCTGGTATGTAAAAGTGGCAGATATGAATCAGCGAACCCTTGTGCCTACGCGTGGCGGCCGGAAACGGATGAAACCCACTCGAAGTGAAAGCGGCTTCTAACATGGCTGATGAAGCGATTCTGATTATCAATAGCGGGTCGTCGTCACTGAAATTCGGACTTTACATTGAGCGCGATGGCGAGGAGCAGCCGGTGCTCGACGGATTGGCCGACGGCATCGGACGCGACAACGGGAAGCTGGAATTGAAAGACACGCGCGGGAAGACCCTGCGTTCCGAGAGCGTACGCTTCGCATCCGAGGACGAGGCGCTCAGCCGGGCCGCGCGCTGGCTGGCGGAGCTGTCAAAGCTCAAGCCTGTCGCGGTCGGGCATCGTTTGGTGCATGGCGGACCGCGTTTGCTAGCACACCAGATAATTACGCCCGAGGTGCTGGCGGAACTACAGAATTGCCTCCATTTCGCGCCGCTGCATATTCCTACGGCCCTACGACTTATCACAGCATCTGAAAAGGCTTATCCACAGCTTCCGCAATTCGCATGTTTCGATACGGCTTTTCACACGACGATTCCCGAAGTGGGGTCGCGCTTTGCGCTTCCGCGACCGCTATTCGAGGAAGGCATCCACCGCTACGGCTTTCACGGACTCTCTTACGAGTCGATTGTTTTTCAACTCGGAGCCGAAATGCCCGGCCGAACCGTGATCGCCCACCTCGGTAACGGCGCAAGCCTCGCGGCCGTGAAGGACGGGCGTTCGGTGGACACCAGTATGGGCCTGACGCCAACAGGGGGAATCGCCATGGCAACCCGCAGCGGCGACCTCGATCCTGGCGTGCTCCTCTATTTGCTGCGAGTCAAGAAAATGAACGCCGATTCGCTCGAGCATCTCCTGAATGGCGAATCGGGGCTTGCAGGTATTTCCGGAGGTAAAAGCGACATGCGCGATCTGGAATCCGCCGCGGCCGGCGGGGACCAGAAGGCACAAATGGCGATTGAAATCTTCGGTAACGGGATTCGTAAAGTGATCGCGGCTTACGCCGCGGTGCTCGGCGGTCTCGACATGCTGGTCTTCTCCGGCGGTATCGGCGAGCACAGCGCTCCGGTTCGCAGCAGCGTGTGTAATGGTCTTGGCTTCCTCGGCGTTTCGATCGACGACGCCAGCAACCAGTCCTACTCGGCCACGCTTTCAACCAAAGGAAGCAAGGTTAGTGTCCGCATCGTTCCAAGCCAGGAAGATCTGCAAATTGCCCGCCACTCCCGCGCCCTGTTACACAGCACGTAAAGGCAAGCCGCGTGGAGGACGATTTTCTGCCACCATCCAAGCGGCGCGCGAAAGACCGTTGACCTTTGGCGCTAATTGCTACAGGATTCGCTACCAGCAATCAATTGATACACGTGACATCCTTTCGGCCAGAACCCAATTTCGGCAAACCTAAACCCGGAGGTCACCAACCGTGACACATCTCTCTAGTAAGCGGTCATTTCGGCTTTGCGCGCGTTCCCTGAATTTTCTGCTTGTTGCTATATGCTTCTTCACGATAGCCGGATGCGGAAAAGGCGGGAATTCCGGCAATGAGATCCGCGTCGGCGTCGTGATGCCCATCACGGGCCGGGAAGCAAAGCCCGGGCAATACCAGCGCGAAGGGATCGAACTGGCAATCAAACAGATCAACGATGCCGGCGGGATTATGGTGAAGGAAAAAGGGAAAAAGCTCCGCGTGAAGGAAGTTTTCTATGACGACGCATCGGACCAGGCGAAGTCGGCGGGGCTCGTCGAGCGGGCGATGACCACCGACGAAGTGACGGCGGTCATCGGCGGATACTCGACCGCTCTGGGCGAAGCCGAATCGGTGATGCCGGATCGTTACCAGACGCCCTGGATCACGCCCGGCGCTGCTGCAGCCCACATTTTCAGCCGCGACTATACATATACCTTCGGCACCCTCAGCTCCACCGATCTGCTCGGCTATACAACGGGGGAATTTCTGGGCAGCCTCACGGACGCAGGCAAGCTCAAAAAGGATCTTGCCGTCGCTCTGGCGCTCGAGAACACGGATCACGGCGTGGAATACGGGGAGGGCATCCAGCGCTGGATTCAAGAGCACCCGGGATATTTCCGGGTGGTCTTCAGCGAGAAATTTGATCTGGGTGGAACTGATTTTTCAGGCCTTCTGCAAAAGGTGAAAGCCTCGAAGGCGGATATTTTCCTGGCGGATGCACACTTGCAGGATTACATCACCATGGAGCGCCAGTACATTCAAAGCGGCATGTACCACCAGATGATCAGCTACGGAGCGCGGGGGCCCGATCAGGATGCGCGCAAGGCTCTGGGCGACGCGACGAATTACATTTTCGCCGGGTTGTGGTGGTCAAAAAAATTGCCCTACCCCCAAGTGAAGAAGTTTGACGCCGACTACCAGGCGTTCGCGGGACACGAGCCGGATTCATACTACCCGGCGCCGGCCTATGACGCGATGCGAGCCCTGGCCATGGCTATCGAGCAAGCGGGCACCCTGAATAAGACGGCCATTCGGGATGCGCTGAAGAACGTCGAGTTGAAAGATTCATTAATGCCCGGCCAGGTGCTTCGCTTTGGGAAGATGGGGCAGGTGGAATTGCCGTTCGTAATCGTTCAGAACAAACCGGACGACAAGTCGGATATCGTTTATCCAAAGGACGCCGCCACAGGAGAAGCAGTCGCTCCGAAACCCCGGAAGTAGTGCTGCACTACGATGAATACCGCCGATTTTCTGAATCTGCTGGTGGCTGCGGTGTTGCTGGCCGGCGTATACGCCGCGATGTCGGTCGGGATGACCATCATCTATGGCGTCCTGAAGATCGTGAATCTAGCCCACGCGGGTTTCCTGATGCTGGGCGCCTATTTTGTTTATGAGCTGTATACTCGCGCGAATATCGATCCCCTTCTCGGAGTGATCCTTGCATTTCCGGTATTTTTCCTGATCGGAGTTGCAGTCTATTGGCTTTTGGTGCGACGTATCCCGCGTTCGGACCAGCCGACCCTGTCCTCTCTTCTTCTTCTCTTCGGGCTTTGGCTGGTGCTTCAGAATTTAGGCTACTTGATCTGGGGCAATGGGGATCACGCGATCCTGACGCCGAGAACTTTCTCCACCTTTCAAATCGGCCCGATTATTTTTCCCACGGTCCGGCTAGTAGTTTTCGGAGCGGCAGTCGCGTCACTCGCATGCCTGGAGTTCGCTTTGCATCGAACATGGTTCGGGCGGGCGATCCGCGCGCTGATGCAAAATAGTGACGCAGGGCGCATCGCCGGTGTACATGTGGACCGCACGGCGCAGGTTGCTTTTGGCATCGGCATTGCTTTTGCGGGCGCAGCCGGAGGATTGCTGGCGATGATGTACTCGTTCACGCCGGATTTTGGAGGGTCATTTCTGCTTCGCGCGTTTGTGATTATCGTTTTGGGTGGGCTTGAGTCCTTCGCAGGCGTGGCTGTGGGGGCATTGATTCTAGCGCTTGTGGAAACTTTTAGTATCTTGCTGATTCCCTCCGGCTACCAACCGGCGATTTCGTTTTCTCTGCTCGTGCTTGCTCTGGTGATACTTCCTGATGGAGTGGCGGGACTCTGGAAGAAGCGGCAGCGCCTGGCATGAAACAGGATGCTCGAAGAAATGCGCCTTCCCTTTCAAGGTTCGTCACAATCGCCCCGCCTCTTTTCCTTGTCGTAATTCTTGCATTGGTTCCGCTGGCACACCCGGGGCCCAACGCGATTCGGCTGCTTTTTATTTCGCTCGTGTGGATCACCGCCAGTGTCGGCTGGAACATTTTGGGGGGGGTTGCGGGCCAAGTCTCGTTCGGCTTCGCGGTGTTCTATGGCCTGGGTGCTTACGCCACAGCGATTTCGCTGAATGCGGGATTGGACCGTCTACCTTCTCTGGCATTGGCTGCGCTCGTGGGCGCAACTACTTCCCTGCTTGTAGGCCTGCCGACTTTTCGGCTTCGAGGGCCTTACTTCGCAATCGCGACGATCGGCGTGAGCGAGGCCGTGCGCGTGGTGATGACCAATCTTGCCGTGACCGGCGGAGCGAGCGGTTACCGCATCACCGAAAAAGGTGCGTTTAATCAGCGTCTGCATTTCTATGTGGCGCTGGGCCTTGCTGCGGGAGCCGTGGCCATTTCGATGCTAATCAGGCATTCGAAACTCGGTTTGGCACTGATCTCAATTCGCGAAGATGAAGATGCCGCTTCCGATCTCGGAGTGAATCCGTACGCAACAAAACTGCTGACGCACGCGCTCGCTGCTGCTCTGACGGCCGCTGCCGGGGGCGTTTATGCCGGATACTCGGCGTTCGTTCATCCGAATGGCGTTTTTGGATTTGATATCAGCGTCGCGATTCTCTTAATGCCCATCATCGGAGGGATAGGGACAGTGTGGGGGCCGGTGATCGGCGCCGTGGTATACGGGCTGGTGCAGGAGGAGTTGATTGCGTCGTTTCCCCAGTTTCATCTTTTCCTTTACGGGGCGCTGCTGATTCTGATTATTTTGTTTGAGCCCGGCGGAGTGCTGGGATTGATTAATCAATTGATCCGCTTCGTGAAAGCGAGGACCGGCGTTGGCGCCCATACTTAAACTCGATCGGCTCTCCAAGAATTTTGCCGGGCTCGCTGCCGTGAAGGATGTGAGCTTCGAAGTGGAGGGAGGAGGGCTGTTCGGCCTCATCGGACCGAATGGGGCCGGCAAGACGACGCTGCTGAGTATCATAGCGGGCTCGCTCCAGCCGAGCTCCGGATCGATCGTATTTCAGGGGCAGGAGATATCCGGAGCGAAGCCTTATCACGCCGTCCGCGTCGGAATTGTGCGAACGCATCAAATTCCGAAACCCTTTCGCGGGCTTTCAGTGCTCGAAAACGTGGAAGTGGGGCTCCGCTTTGGCCGCAGCAAGCGAGCTGAGCATGAAACGAAAACTGCGATGGAATTCCTGGAGCGAGTGGCGCTCGCTCACCTTTCTCGTATGCCCGCTTCGGCGTTGTCGGTGGGAGATATGAAGCGTTTGGAATTGGCGCGAACTCTTGCCGCGCGGCCGAGTCTTTTGCTGTGCGACGAAGTGTGCAGCGGGCTCACGCAGACGGAGGCGGCGTCGATTCTGGAACTTTTGCGCGACATCCGGCGCGCGGGCACCTCGATTCTTTACGTCGAACACAACTTGAAAGCCATCATGTCGATCTGCGATCGCGTGATCGTGATGAATTCGGGGCAAAAACTGGCCGAGGGGCCGCCCGACGCCGTGCAGAATAATCCTGATGTGATCGAGGCCTATATCGGCAAAGCGGCGCACAAATAGATGGCTGAACTTCAAAATCCGGAGCCACTGCTCGACGTTGAAAAGCTGGACGTGGCTTACGGAGCGACGCGTGTTGTTTGGGAAGTGAGCCTGAGTGTCGACCGGCGGCAGGTCGTCAGCCTCATCGGGCCAAATGGCGCCGGCAAGACAACTCTGCTTAAGGCACTCGCGGGTTTGTTGCCCGTGCGGAAAGGAAAAATCATCTTCGACGGAAAGGATATCTCGAACGAACCGGCGCATGAACGCGTGGAGCATCACCTCTCGCTTGTTCCCGAGGGCCGCCAATTGTGGGCGCGCATGACGGTGGAGGAAAATCTCCTGATGGGAGGATTTCCACCGCACCTCCGTTCGAAGGCGCACTCGAATCTGGAACGCATCTACGAACTTTTTCCGAGGCTCAAAGAGCGCCGCAAACAACTGGCAGGAACCCTTTCGGGCGGCGAGCAGCAATTGTGCGCGATCGGGCGAGGGCTGATGGCTGAACCGCTGCTCTTGTTGTTGGATGAGCCTTCGCTGGGTCTCGCACCCATCATGGTGGATCAAGTTTTTCGGCTGGTACAAAGGATTGCGGAAGAAGGCGTAGCGATACTCGTTGCCGCCCAAAACGCGGAATACGCGCTGGAAATCTCTCACCATACCTACGTGATGGAATGGGGCCGAATCACGCTCGAAGGTTCAAGTGAAGAGCTGCAATCGAGCGACCACGTTCGCCGCGCCTACCTCGGTGCCACTGGCTAGTGAAGGCAGGGACAATTGGAAAGCAGCGTCTAGAACTAAAGTAGGGACTTGTGCGAATGAGTGGTGGAGCCGACGGGGTTCGAACCCGTGACCTCCTCGATGCCATCGAGGCGCGCTCCCAACTGCGCTACGGCCCCACGTTTCTTGCCTGGTTCGATAATTTTATAGCATCCCGCTTCTGAAAGCACGAAACAATCGCGCTACTTGTGAGTCTTATACCAGACGTAGCCCAGAGTGAAAAAAACCGAGGCGTTGTAACCGGGGTTTTGGTTGCCGATGCTGGCGTTGGAATGATGGACGATGTCCATTTCAAACGTCATCGCGCGGCTTTGGCGCGTGAAGAGGTGAAAGCCGAGATCGATCTGCGGCGTGAAATTCACCGTGGAAGTGTCGCCCGGCGGAATATTCGCGCGAGTGAATAATGCGCCGCCGGCCACTCCGAAAAAGGGCGAGATGTGTTGGAAGTGCGTGAAATTCCATTCCCACAGGAAAGGCTTGATGCTGCCCCCGTAGATGCCGCGATTGGGCGGAAAAACGATGTAAGCGGGCATCACGTCAACGGCCCACTCGAAATTGCCGCGCAGGATTCCAGGCAGGTGTTCTCCCGTCAGGACGAGACCGCCGCGGCCACCGGCAACGAGAAATTGCGTATCGTCGGACTTACCGAGGCCGTCGCCTCCGCCCGCGAAGGCGCCGAGCTCCCAGGTGCCGCGCGTCAGTGATGACGAAGGCAAACCTTGCGCGGCGGCGGCCGAGGCGATGAGTAAAGTGAACATTGCGACGATCAAAATTTTCATGCGGCCTCGCTGGATGCGCTTGCTGACGAGCCAGAGAGCGTAAGGCACTCGCTTCAACCGGTCAAGGGCTGTGGCAGGCATCGCTCATGCTGATGCGAGCCAAGCCCTCCTCAGCAAGAGCGGCGTGCCTTCGGCGCGGTATGTCCTGCTAAAGAATCGCGAAGGATTTGTGCCTCTCTCGGCTTAGAATACGTGCCCCATGGCGAAAATCACTTTTCTAGGCGCAGCCGGCACTGTCACAGGTTCGAAATATCTGGTGGAAACAGAAGGCAAGCAATTGCTGGTTGACTGCGGCTTGTTTCAAGGCTCGAACGAGCTCGAGCAGCGAAACTGGAATAAGCTCCCCGTTGATCCGGCAACGATCGATTGGGTAGTGCTAACGCATGCGCACATCGATCATACGGGTTACGTGCCGAGGCTCGTGCATCTCGGCTACCGAGGGCCTTTCTATTCCAACGCAGCGACAAATGAACTGTGCCAACTCCTGCTGCCCGACTCGGCCCACCTGCAGGAAGAGGACGCGCAGTACATCGCGAAAAAAGGCTACAGCCAGCACAAGCCGCCTCTCCCGCTTTACACCGTCGCGGAATCGCAAGCCGCACTGAAGCAGTTCAGCGAAATTCCGCGCTCCGATCCGTTCACGATCAGCCCGCAATTTTCGGTGAAACCCCACGACGCGGGGCATATTCTTGGCTCGTCCTGGCTCGAGCTGACAATCACCGAAAACGGAAAACAAATCCTCGTCGTGTTTTCCGGCGACATCGGCCGGTACAACCAGCCGATTCTGAAAGACCCCGAACCACCCAGCCGTGCGGATTACCTGCTTTGTGAATCGACCTATGGCGACCGCGATCACCCCACCGGCTCGGTTGCGGACGAGCTTGCGAGCGTTATCAACGAGACCGTGAAACGTGGGGGAGTGATTGTGATTCCTGCGTTCGCTGTGGATCGCACGCAAATGCTCATGTACTACCTACGCGAACTCGTGGATCAGAAGCGGATTCCAGTACTACCGGTGTATATGGATAGTCCGATGGCAATCAATGTGACGAGTCTATACGTACAACATCCCGAAGACCACGATTCTGACTACATAAATGAAGAACAGCACGGGCTGGGCGATCCGCTCAATGTGAAACTGGTTCATTTGACGCGCACCGTGGATGACTCGAAGAGAATCAATAACGTAGCTACCCCGTGCATTATCGTTTCCGCGAGTGGCATGGCTACGGGCGGACGCGTGCTCCATCATCTAGCAGCGCGGTTACCAGATCCGCGTAATACCGTGCTTCTCGTGGGCTATCAGGCGCAGGGAACGAAAGGCCAAGCACTGCAGGATGGAGCGGAGTTCATCAACTTGTTCGGGCAACAGGTGCCGGTGCGCGCTCAAGTGGTTTCGATGGGGCAGCTCTCAGCACACGCCGGCAAAAGCGAATTGCTGCGATGGCTTTCTGGCTTTACTGCACCACCCCGCCAGACCTTTCTGGTCCATGGCGAACCGGTGGCGCTTAATTCCTTGCGCGACGCGGTGACTGCGCAATTCAAATGGCCGGTTACGATTCCAGCCTACCTACAAACGTTCGACCTGAACCCGATGTAACCGGCGGCCAGTGGCACTCCGAAATTAGAATTAATTCAACTCTACTTGACAGCGGGTGTACTATTCCGCGCAAATCCACTTGCGCGGAGGTGGGCCATGCATCGGCTCAGCAACCGCTTTTTTGTGCTTTTTTGTTGGTCTGTCTCGATCCTGCCATTTTCCGTTCCGCATTGTGCGAGCGGGTTCCAATTCGGGAAAGAGCTTTCCGGAATTTCCGGAAGGGTTTACGACGAGCAAACCCAACAGATTTTGAGCCGCGTAGAGGTCACCTTGCGCGGCGCCGGTGGAATGATGCAAGCGCAAGTGGTGACCAACCAGTCCGGTAGATTCGAATTCGGCAACTTCGCGCGTGGCGAGTACCAGATTGAAGCTAGGATGGGCGGTTATGAGCCCTATAGCGTCGCCGTCCACGTTGGTGGGGGCGAGAGCCAGGGTATCATGATTTACCTAAAGCGTTTGCCCGCAAGCCTGGAAACACCGAGTGGGTCAACTGTGTCGGCGCACGAACTTTCGATGCCGAAGAAGGCCCGGGACCTGATGTATTCGGGCAAGCAGAAGGTCTATTTCGACAAGAATCTAGATGCTGGGCTAACGGACTTTCAAAATGCCGCCGCGGTTGCGCCCGGTTATTACGAAGCGTACTACCAGATCGGAATGACGTATCTGCAACTCAACCAGCGGAGCGAGGCGGAGAAGAGTTTTCGCAAATCCATCGAGTTGAGTAAAGACACGTATGGAGAGCCCGTAATTGGGATGGGAACGATATTGATCGACAAGGGTGATAACGCCGGCGGGGAAAAGATGATCCGGCGCGGGGTGGAGTTAAGCCCGAATTTCTGGCTCGGTTATTACGAACTCGGCAGAGCCTGCCTGGCTGAGAATCATATCGCCGACGCGAAGAAGGCGGCTGAACAAGCACGCTCCTTGATGCCGAATGCTGCGATGATTTACCGGTTGCTGGCCAATGTTCACACACGCGAGAAGGATTATCCGGCCCTGCTCGCCGATATTGATATGTATTTGAAGATCGATCCCGATAGCCCGGCTGGTGCCCACGCGAAGGAAATGCGCGCAGAAGTGATTCAAAAAATCCGAAATGAAAAGGTAGTATCGGAGAATGAAGCGCCCAAGTGATCCTTTCGTCCAGAGTTTGACCTGCTGAGCACTAGCCTTCAGCGCGCGGCGGCTTGCGGAACGAATGCAGGCACTTCGGTGAGCCGAAAACCTAGAACGAACATCGGGTGCGGAGCGACGCGTCCCCAGCGGGCGAGTTCCCATTTCGCTCGCAAGAAGCGGATTTCGGGCTTCATCGAAAGATCAAGAATTTGTCGCGTGTCGCCGCGATAGAAGCGCTGCGGCATTTTAAGTAGAGGCATTTTTCCCCAGGCCTGTCCATCTTCAGACCCGTAGATCGAGACGTCCACGGACTCCTGTTCGATCTGGTCGGTAATTTCAATCCAGCAGAGGAAGGTGCGCGTGGCGCTCAAGCTAATTTCGTGCGCTTCGCCCTCCCCATTGGCAGTGAGTTTCGTGCCGGGCGGAATCAGGTCGAACTCCATCGCCATGCGGTTGTCTCCTCGCTGAAACCTCGCGAATTCTAGCATAGGTGTCTGGCGGACGCAGAAAAGCAAGACGAGCGAGCTAGGTTTTGAGTTTGGCGAGGCGATCGGCGGCGGCCTGGAATGTTTTTTCCGTCTTGCAAAATGTGAAACGCAGATGCGTGCGGCCGGCGGCGGGATTGCGATAGAAACTCGAGCCAGGAACGGTAGCGACGCCGATGTTCTTCACCAGATATTCTGCGAACGCGACGTCGTCTGGAAAGCCGAAGGCGCTGATGTCCGTCATGATGTAATAGGCGCCATACGGCTTGAAACATTGGAATCCGGCGCTGGTGAGGATGCCGAGAAGCCGATCGCGGCGGGCGAGATATTCCTTGGCGAGATTTTCGTAGTAGCTTGGCGGCGACTGCAGCGCCACGGCCCCCGCGGCCTGCAGCGGAGCGGCCGCGCCCACCGTTAGAAAATCGTGTACTTTGCGAATCGCCGAAGTCACTTCGGGCGGAGCGATGGCCCAGCCCACTCGCCAGCCGGTAACGCTATAGGTTTTCGATAACGCGTTGATTGTGATGGTGCGGTCGCGCATGCCGTCGAGCGTGGCCATGGAGATGTGCTTTGCGCCGTCGTAGAGCATGTGCTCGTAGATTTCGTCGGTGATGGCGAAAGCGTTCCAACGCACGCACAGATCGCGAATCTCCTCGAGCTCCGCGCGAGCGAAGACTTTCCCGGTCGGATTATTCGGCGTATTGAGGATGATCGCCTTCGTAGCAGGTGTGAAAGCCGCTGCTAATTCTTGGGGATCGAA